>Ga0194133_10007045_pt1 | contig 13589 bp, 14 predicted proteins | sample TA2KigOf40mmetaG_FD_155448 | JGI IMG/M metagenome (GOLD analysis project Ga0194133, IMG submission 155448) | Freshwater microbial communities from Lake Tanganyika, Tanzania - TA2015055 Kigoma Offshore 40m | ecosystem: Environmental > Aquatic > Freshwater > Lake | place: Tanzania: Lake...
GACAATTAAATGTTGCCCTTTGTTTCTTTTTTTGATACAACTTTTCAGGAACTTCAGGTATGTCAGTCCTCTGAGGGACATAGACTAAAGCATGATTCCTTATTCTTTTCATTCAATTAATCTATTTAGTATTTGGTTCAAAATATTTGCAAAGGAAAAAAGAATATCTATTTTTCATTTCTCGTGAAAATTGCTGTTCTCCGAGTAAATCACTTTAAACGTTTCATTTTCTTTATATAGAGGTTATTTGATACAAAGTCAGCAAAATATACTGAAGGAATTGAGGGTTCGAGTGACATTTACTATGAAATAGGGCTCACTTTCGTCTTAATTGTTGTCTATAAACTCGTGCGAAAGTAAATTAGAAGTATAGCAAGTTCTCTTTCACGTTGCTTTAATTTATGTCGTAGTGCATGCGTCAATACATCACATTTTCATTCAGCTTAAACCAATCTTCAATTCTATCTGTTATAATTTTTTATTCAGAAACGGCAAGAAGAGCTTGAACGAAGAGCAAGGGAGCTTGAGAGGCGTGAGGAGGAGCTACGAAATGCACCTTATAATGGTGAGACTTTATTAAGTTTTCCACGACTTTCATACACATGCCATTGAAAAATAAAATGGCCCTGAATCTTTCATATTTTTTCTCTTGGTATTTTGATCTGTTCTCACAATTTCTAGTTCGTTCAAACAATTTTCCTCCGCTGCCGTCCTTTTGCCCGGTCAAGCCATGCTTTTATCAAAACATCGACGTTGACATACCGGTTGAGTTCCAGAGAGTCGTTCGATACATTTATTATCTATGGATAGGTAAGAAAGATGATGCTCAAACTATCAAAATCCAAATTGAGCGGCCGAAAACTGTTCTTCAAAAAGTGGAAAGATTTAAATTAAATACTTTTCAGTTCACGCTTCGTTGCTGTTTGCCAACATGATTGTGGGGATGATGTACATGTTTGCAAAGGGAGATAATGGCGGTCAGACCTTTGGCTTGGCTCTTGTCTATTGGTTTATATTCACACCAGCATCCTTTATGTGTTGGTATAGGCCTGCCTACAAAGCATTCAAGTGAGACAATGCGATAACCTACGTAGTCCAAATTCAACCAATTTTTTTGCTTTCTTTTTAAGGGACGACAGCTCTATGAACTTTATGGTCTTCTTCTTCGTTTTCTTTTTTCAATTTCTCGTCAGCATCTTGAATCTTCTTGGAATAGGAAATATGGGAACGTGGTAAGAAAGAAAAAGATGTTCGAATTTCATGAGATTTTTCCCACGCACATTTTTTTCATTTGTTTCTAGTGGATTAATAACTTCCATCAGCTTCATTAGTTCTGGAACTGGAGGTCAAATTTTTGTCGGCGTTCTGATGCTGTTTGTTGGGCTTGGATTTGGAATGGCTGCTCTTGCTGACTTTTACATGCTAGTTAAAGTGAGCTCGATTATTTTTCTAATAATGTCTCGATCACGAAACGTCAGATTTAAAATTTAGGTCCATCGTATCTATAAAAGCTCCGGAGCAAGTGTTGCAAAAGCTCAAGCTGAATTCACCTCAGGTTAATTTTCATCCTCTTACAATTTTCTATTAAGTTTATGTGCAAACATTTATCTCAGGTGTCATGCGAAATGAACATGTTCAACAGGCGGCAGCTGCTGCTGCGAGGGAGACTGTGCGACAAACTTTCAATTCAGCCACAGCTCAGCCTGCTCAAGCGGCTAATGCGCCAAGATACTAAAGAAGGACCTGTTCCACCCTAAGCAAACCAATCAATTCGTCATAATTTATTAGACCTGATTTTTTTTTAAATTTCAAGCGTCATCCTAAAAAGATTGAAAATTCGAACGAAAGCAGTATTTTGGCTTTGGTGTTGTTCACCACATATCCTAATCATGTAACTTATTTCGTAACAAAGCGTTTGCAATTTGATTTTTTTCTGTGAATCAAAATGATCCCAGGTTCCATCCAAATTTAAAGAACATGACCACTGACAAGCTGTCACATTTTCTTCAAGTGTCTCAACCTTTAACAGTTCCTTTAATTCGAATTAATAGGAACATCAAAACGTTGAGACTTCACCTTGTCTTTGCTTTAACGAACTGTTCCACTATCAAGTGGTATTTACGTATTGCATCATTTAGAGTTCTTTTAAATTAAACTCTTAACTTACTTCAGTTTCTGCTGAGTTTTAATGATTTATTCTGCAATTTTCCCAAATATTATCTTTAGCATTAACATTCATGTTAAACAATGTGATAATTAACATTTTATGCAGTACATGTGTCCATCCTAATTCTGTTTGAGTTTTTTCAGAAATAAAAGAGGCATGGTTTGGAGTTATGGTGTGAACCCAGAATATGCCCCAATTGATTAATATCCTTGTTATCACAAACAAGTTTGGTTCGGCAAATGGGGTGGTTGAAGAATATCTTGCATACAATTTATTTTATGTACTTGGAAAGAGACTTACCACTCCTTTGAAAGCATTATGAAAATATAATTGATGCTCTTTTAATCACGAGTGAATGTGCTTTTTAGGCAGAGGGGGTCGTTGTAAAATCAAGAATGTAAAAGTTTTTTGAGCACAATCTAAAAATATTTGAGAAGCGATTCAGTCAAGCACCAACATATGAAGTTATGAAACCAAACTTATACTAAGCATTGGTCATTTGATTGTAATTTAGTAGGCAAAAAAACCACCTCATTTAGAACATTAAAAAAAAAGCTTTCACGCCATGGTTCTGGTTTGATTTTTTTTACTGAAGACACATTTGGATCTTGTGTATCCATTCAAGGGCAGCGGCTCTGCTATCAGCGCTTAAAACGTAGGTTCTCTTCACCGTCTGAAGCTCAAAGTAACACTGATCTTCTGATTTTTTGGCGGTGCCAGGAGCAGAAGACGACTCAACCACCCGGTTAACTTCTGATAAATCTATATGATCACGGCACTGAAAGTCTTCCCTGGTGTCGTAGTATCTAAGCTGGTGTTTCGTTGAGTCCAGAACAAACCAGCGCTGCTTCCATCCTTTTAGCTTGAAATTTGCCTGAAATGCAGTACTTCAAAGTTAGATGAGTTTCATCTGATGACTTTTTAGTGAAATACGTACAAGTTTGTATAGGTATCCTTGGTGAATAATTTGACTGTTTTCATCAACGATGGGTCTGAATTGCTTTGGGTCTGGCAAAACATCTCGATAGTCTGGATCTTTGGCTGGCCTTTCAAAGTCTTCATTCGTTGGATCCCTTAGTAAGGAACGCCAAGTTAGCAACTCCAATTTGAAGTCAATTAAATTTTAGCTCTACCTGACAGCACCCTTATACCTAGCAGCGCAAGTTTTCGAGGCGCTGTCACGACATTTTTCGTGGCAGTTGTATCCACAGTCTACACACCGGACTCCTAAACGGGGTCCCCAAACTAAACTATTGCACACTTCACAAGAAGCAGTACCCGTAAATTTTTCGAAGCGATGGGTTGATGAGAAAGGGCTTTCCCCAACTCCTAAACCATGAGCTAAGGTAAAGTGAAAACCATGAAATAAGAGGAGAATGAAAAGTTACAGAAATGTATTTTACCTCCACCTATTCCCATTTTAGATCTCCATAACAAGTCGATGGTAGATCTTTTGTGGAGCATCTGCTCATGTCCCCGTTCGTAAGTTGGCAACTGAATTTGAACCAAGGATGCTGGTTCACGTGGAGGAACAGAGGGTGGAATTTTAAGGTCTCTCCAATGCACTCTCCATCTTTGCGGAAGGTGACCAACCTCAGACTCCTGATGCAAAAAGACATACAATAGTTTGATTATTTTGACAACAGAAATAAAAAAAAACGATGATACCAGGTTGCTAATGTCTTTCAAGTAACCGGAAAATGAATCTAGGTCGGATCTTGTCATGCAGTCATAGCTGGAGACCAAACACTCTCGACCGGTTGAAGACAACGATGACTCCCCCAAAAGACTAGAACACATGAAAAAAAATTCGAAGAGAGCAAGACGCAAATTTTAATTTTGGCAAACCTCGAGTTGAAAACCTCTTCTTGTTCGATGTCCATCGATACGATTTCGATATCATATGGGGGTCCATGTTTCAATTCCTCACCGAGGTAGTAGCTCCACACACACTTTAAAAGTTCAAACATTCTTATAAAGCTTACTGAAGGGCACACAAAAAGTTTCAAAACAGTACCAGGTCACTCGTTCGATGCCGAGGTCTCAGAACAGAGTCATAAGTATCCACAGCAAAAAGAAAGTTGAAAAAGATGGGAGATTTGGCAGACATCCTGTCTATGTAGTCGAAAACATGTGTGCCCATATTTTGAGGACCTTTTCAAAGGTTTAATTTTATTCTAGTTTAAGTATAAAAGGAAGGTTTTCTTTTAATCAAATCAACCTGATGTCAGAGTGACAGTCTTTGATTCGTCATCTGAACTCTGGTCCATGCTATTCTGGCTGCTCATCGCACCGGCCAGGACAGATGCACGGTCCCTCAGACGACTTGCTGTGGTTCGTCTCTTTGAAAAAAATCCAGCCTGTTTTTGAAAAGAGTCTTTAAATTCTAGCTCCTCGATTCGTGCACATGTTATGATAAAACCTGGACAGATTCGTGTTCGTTGTCACAAAGAAATGTCCTGAATCGACACGAAACGTGATGATAAGCCAAAAACTTCAAGTAGAATTGATTAAACTCAAATGCTGTAGGAAACTGGTTGTGAATCTATGAAAAATGAGAACGTTTTTATAACCCCCAAAAAGAACAAATTCCACGTTCAATATTGAATATAACCCTACTTGGTGAACTGCATCTAAAAACTGTAAAAATATGGGAGTGAAAGACCAATCTTGGTTTGGATTGTAGAGGTTTGATCTGTGGCTGAAACGGTGGCCAAAAGCTAGCCATTCTTTCTCAATCAGAACTCGAAATCCATCGAGAGTCCTGTAATATGGATCTAGACAGAGTTGAGAAAGGCTTGATATTTGAGCAGTCGCATCTTGGCCTTCCTCGAGACAAAGCATAACAGAGGCACCCTGGAAATGAAGTGTTTGCTTCAGATTGCTCTGACAAGAATTCCGTTAGCTGGGAAAATGATCTAGTTACCTGGCTTTCCAATAAATTGACAACAACTCCAGATAATTGCAAGAGCGTCCCCAGATTCGGAAGCCATTCAGAATTTTCGACTTGCTTTAGAAATGTCTGTTCTGCGTTCCCGTTAAAAGTTGAGGGGACGCAGGCGCGTAAAAGCTTTTTGAACGAAGCCCTAATAAAACGAAATATTTCAACTAAAGGGTTAATTTAAAAACTTCATAAAATGAAAAGAAGCTCTCTTGCCTAATTCTTCTGGGCTCAGGATATTCAACAGGAATTAGTTCAGCTTTAGGATGGGGATCAAGTTTTATTCCCCTAACTTGAGACTTCTCACACAAAATGTAAAGAGCAGTTCTTTGCAGAAAAGCATCCATGTCATTAGCCCCAGTTTCTAAGTCGTTTTCTATTCCTCTATAGCTGTTGCGTGAACCTGGCGTAGCAGCACCAGGTGATATTGAAGTCTGAGATCCCATGTGACGTTGGCCCTTAAGATTGCTCAAAGACAGACGGGACATCTTAGATGGTGCAGGGGTATTCCTTGAAATAATAAGACAAGTAAATCCATCTATCACAAAAGCTAACCTAATCATAGGGTTTACCTCGTTAAGGTATCTCTTGCAATGGCTAGAGGGTTAAATTTTCTTGCCATGTTTGGCGTCAATGTGGGGTAAGTGTGAACCGGAGCATACTCATTAGCAGAGTTGGCAACAATGGTATTCAAAGACCACTCCGATCCGTTCATGTTCCTAAAAAAGATCGTTCATTTGAAGGTATTTAGAGGAAAACTGAAGCCAAATTTGTGCGTAAAAATTCATACAACTGGGAATCAGGCTTCATCATTGCTCTCGGAGTTGCTTGAACCACACTTTTAAGGTACAGGTCTGTTTCAACAGAAGTCGTCATTTCTGTTTGACCGAGAGATCCTTGACCCCCATTGTCCTGGAAAATTTTTAATTCACTCATCATTAAATTTTGTTGAGATTTTTACGCAATCGAAATGCTGGATCAGGCCGTACTTGATGTCTCCTAAACTTGTCCATCACACCTCTTCCGTGAAATGATGAGCCCCTCAAAAGAAGAGCCTGAGTAGAATGGTGCTTCCAAGTAACAACAGGAAATCTAGATTGGTGGTGAAGGCGGCAAAATCGTTTTAAGAACTCATCGGTGATTTTTGGATTTGACGGAACAACCAGAATAGAAGGGTAGCTAAAAAGGTTGCATGAAAAGCTAGTTAAAAAAGGACACACAAAAATCATACGCACCTCTGTGAAAATCCATAACGTTCGTTGATTGTTGTGAGCCTGCACGGCTCTGCTGGTTGTGGCTGGCCCTTGTAAGAGCCTGACGACATATTCTCAGAGTTTATCAACTTGAGTCTAACCCAGTCTTTAAAATAGCTTCGTTCTGACAAACGCTCGAGACTTTTGGTGTTGGAACTTGAGATGGAATTTGTCGGTAAACCTTAAAAAAATTATTTATTTTATTTTTGATGTGGTTACAAATTGTGTGAAGGAAAAAAGTTAGATAAAATTTCTTTTAAAGTCTACTGATTGAGGTCTGACCAGTAGAAGTAGGGTCAGCTGAGAGTGTGTCCTCGTCCTCTTCCCTGATTCTTGAATCGTGATGAGTCATTTCAGGGATGGACAATCTTCCATGAGCTGGCATTACGTTGGGAAAAATATATTTGCTGTAAAGCCAAAAGTTACCCTCATTTAGTCTGCTAAAAATTTCCAAAATACTTTTGGGGATAAAAGTTACCTATTTTTTCGTTGCTTTCCTTTCAACCCTGTTGCTCTTGAAACATTTTTGAGGGTTTTCGTAGCCAAACCTCTAATTGTAGCATATTTTTGCTTCTCTTTGTTGCGAGATAATGGCTCCTGAAAAGCAATTCAACCTCATAAGACTCCGTTTAAACTGCTTTCGATTAGAAAACTACTTGCCTGTGTGCTATGATTTCCCCTAAAAGCAAAGAACTGTGATATATTTTCAGGGCTCCTTATTATTTGAATCTTTCTCCGAAAGTTCTCCACATCTTCTGCAGTTACTTCGTCGTCGAATGCAGCACGTATGAGTTGAAATGTATTCGATTGCAAATGAATTCCATCTCGTAACTGAAAATGATTGCCAGAGTAGGTAACTATATGCAATTTACTACTCAAGAAAATGTCGTTACCTGTTGCTCTATCTCAGACAAATACTCACTGATATTGAGCTTCTTTTCTTTTGTTAAGGAACTGACTGGGAAGAATCTTGTTACGTTGTGTTCAGCGGTTAAGGGATTGATAGGATTTCCCTTGAAAATGATTCTATAGGTTGTGAGGAAAAGAGCTCCCTCTGCTGGAAGAAGTTGAAGACACCTATGGCCTGTTCCCCCAGCGCCACCACTGGTGATAGAGACATCATCGCGACCATCAGTAAGAAGATATACTCGGAGACCGTGTTTTATTACGAGTTCTTCGCCTAATATAAAAATATCTCACAAAGTGGAATCACTCATATAGCATCATGGTCAAACCTGGTAGAAGTGATGGCAGGTGGATTTTAGGCTTTTGAATTGGAGGCAACCGCTTAGCTTCGCCTGCCACTGCTTCTAAGGTCTCCATGTGCATCGCAACAGTAGATGGTATCATTTGATTTACAGCCTTAATATGTTCTGGTGTTACTTGACTTTCGTTACAAACTTTGTCGGCAAACCTCATGACAATTTTGATGACATTCTAAAAATATGAAAATGTGTTTACAAAAGAAGACTTGAGTTTGGAAAATGTTAACCAAGCTGGCCCACATGTACCTGACCGTGATCCGGTATCTCCTGGTCTTCGAAACCAGATTCAGCATCGATGGAATCACTCTCAGCAACTGAGTTAGATATTGAGTTGGAAGCGTTTTCATAATCGTCGACTCGACGACCAACAGTTCGCTTCGGACTCAACTCTAATGGGCATAGGAGATAAATCATCCGGTTGCTATATTCAAAGGCCTAGAGGTATAAAAATCATAGCTCAAGTCGATAGAAGCTAGTAATTGGGTATTTTTTTTGTTCACCTGTGTGTAAACGGTCTTTTCCTCAGCCATAATAAGGTCTTTTTTAACGTTTTCTGGAAGTGAATCCCAGCGGCGGATCTCCTCCGCAGCAAGCTCGACTACTGTAAAACCAAGAATAATTTGGATTCCATCTTCCAAATAATCAGCATTGGATAGGTCTAATGTATAAGTTACCAGATTTTTCACTAGGGTTTGTAATAATTGATCTTCTTGGCTCTTTAGGCTTTGGGCCATTTGGATTGTCGTGATTGGAGTTGGATGAAAAACGACTACTCATAGGAGATTCAGATGAGGAAATAGAAACATTGTTTGAGTTCTAAATTGAAAAAAGAAATTTGCTGACTAAGTGAGTATTGAATACTTCGATTGGTTGTTAAATTTTCATGATCGGGAACAATCTTTTCATTATCTCTATTTTTCAATGAAAAATTGGGGACTTCTATAAACGAAAATGATTACCTGATCTTGCATGGCCAGGTACACTCCTTTGATTCCAATTTGAACGTCGTTATAAAATGCTGCTTCCCAAAATTGCATATTTTGCCAAACAGCATGGTCCTTTAAAACACAAACATTTTCATTTTGTTAACTTATTAACGTGAGCAGATTTTTCCATTAACCACACCTGAATGAGAGTGTAAATAAATTGCACTATTCCTTTTCCCAGCTTTCTACCAAAAACAGTTGAAAGAGGCAACAAAGTAGCGGCTATCCCAAACTCATCCATGTCAGAGTCATCTTGAAGAGCTGTGTTCATCAAACGGGCAACCATCTCAAATTGGATGTTTTCAAGAATAACCTAAGATAATTTTAAGATTATGTTCAAGAGACTCTAATGACTGAAAATAAGTAAATTGTTACCTGATTCCCTGTTTTCTTCAGAGCAAGTTCATCACACAAAGCTAGTCTAGCTTGTCTAGTTTTGAGAGCACTTAAGACTGCTGGAAAAGTCTTTTTGGCTTCTGAAATTTTATTCTCAAAGATAGAAACAATACAATTGCGCAAGACTTCGAGCTTTCGGGCAGAGTTTGGCAGCAATGTATGCGAATTTTCTAAAAATGTCGAGTGACTTGTACCCATTGGAACGAATTTTTTTACTGGATTATTTGGCTCAGGGTTTAAAGCATCGCTGTAAAGGAAAAAAAGAAGGTTAATGTGTTTTTATCCTGACCCTCAGCTGAAATTTTATTCACTGTTTTATTAATTACTTCTGACATAAACTTTAAAGAGACTTACTCAAGCAGTTTTTTGTCTAGTCCCCTTTGAATGTGACTCTGGACAAGTTCTTCATCCAAATATGGAAATATTGGTTGGTGAACTCTTGTATTTGCCCCCTCAGCAGGTCTCAACAATCTTTGAGACAAAACCTATTAATAAACAATGTCAAAATAAATTACACTTGAGGTATTGCCATTGAAGATTATTATTTCACCTGAGTTCCAGATGGATTTTCATTTCTGTAAAGCTCTTCTGCAATCGCCTGTATATGTCTTAAAACTCGAGACGGATCCACATGCTCAATTTGAGTTTGTTCACTAAATGTGTCGTACAAATCATCGAAAACATCGCAAATTCTCCAAGGAGGTCCTCTTTCAGACACAAAAGCGTTGAAAAACATGCAATTCAGCAGCCTCTTTGTAAATTCTGAGTCAACAGGGCTTCTAGTTCCAAGAAAAGCGGCCCTGTGGAACGTAATGTAGGGGGCTGGATGTATTCTTACGATGGTGAGACATGAACGGTAGCCTTCTAACAAGCGAACCATCATTCTCAAAATCACTGCTCTTAACTCTTTGTCAAGGAGAGTAATTGGCTTTTTTGATGAATTGTCAAAAGAAGATTGCATCTCAACAAACGCATTGTCTGCAGTAAACAGATCGGGCTTAAAAACCAATGAAAGCTCGTGTTGAACTTTAGATGAAAGACTTTCACTGATGGTTTGAATTTTCTAAAAAGATAGTGATAGTTTTTCTCACACCAAATCTAAACATCATCGAAAGTTTAACAAATACCATGTTGTCCGGTAAAGTAACAGCTCCTCCGTCCAGATCGATCAATATTATATCGAGGAGCTCTCCACTAAGATCTGGTATATTCACAGAATGAACTCCAATGATAAACGGCATCGGAGACGATAAAATCTCGATCAGCTTTGATGGAAGTATAGGTATGAAGACATGAGAATAACGGAGAGGATACAAGAGGGAGATCTGCCAAATCAAAAGAAGAGAATTTTTCAAAATTAAAGACCATTCATTATTTTTTAGTATCCACTTAAATTACCAAAGCTAAGCAACTGTCTGTTAGTCTTGTGAATGATTGTGAGTGAAAGAGGAGTTTTTGTTCGGACACAGCCGCAACGATGAGGCGTAGTACATTTCGAATTCCGAGTTGTTGAAACAGAAGTGCGACCCTTAAAAGACATTGATTTTATAGTATCAAAATTGATTTTTCAGCGCATAAAATCGTGTCTCGAACATCTCACTTCAATCTTTGAAGTATGATTAACATCTTACCTTGATCCAGTGGATGGGATTGAAGGGTGAATCGCGGAGTGGAGCACGTGTTTATCGGATGCTCCAAGAGAAAATCGCAGTTGGCATCCAGGATCTTCGGGGACAGAAATGGAGCCAAGAAGATTCCCAACTAAAGTTTCTAAACGTATTCGTTCAGCTCCAGGCCCAACAAGACATTCACTGAAAAGATTTAATAATTTAAATCCAAATGTTTTCGTAAAAAGTTTCTAAAAAGGGAATTGGGCTTTAAATTCATACCTATATGCAGTGTATAGAACACCTAGACAGTTTTTGAAAACATCTGGGTAGTCAAACTTGGAAATGAGAACTAAGCATTTAGGCGCAAAAAGAATTGTGTCGTGCGCATTGGCAGGAAGCGAAATCCCAGGAACGACATGGCGTGGCAAGGACGTTGATCTCATAGTGCGACCTATTGAAGAAAGAATGCGACCTCCAGGGGCGAGAGAGGTCTGTCTTTCAACTCCGTCAGTAATATCTCTTAAACCATCTTCAACTTCCTCGTCTGCCCCTTCATGTTCAGTAACAGCATCTATCAGATCTTTTGGAACAGCTTCGCTGAATGCCTAAAGATGAAAAATAATAAGGAAAATCTGTTTTATTAGAAAAACTTGTCAGAAACCATTTTCAATCAATAGAATATTGTTTTTCACTATTTAAGACTGACTGCTTAAAACAGTGAGGACTAATTTGGACCGTACGAAAACTTTAGAAGAGAAAAGTCCCAATCAATATGATGAAAAATGATATCAATTTCAATTATTTATCTTCAAATTACAAGCCTTAAAATCAGAAATAAAGTAGGTATTTATTTAGAATTAAGTTGCTTGGAAATTTTTCTTTTCAAACTAAGCCATAACCTTGCACTATTCTAATTATAGCTTCTTGAATATAAAACTGAAAGTCAAATTTCATCAAAGAGTATCAAAGTTTGAAACTTATATTTGATATATCAAAAATAAAGTGTCTTTACTTACGAGGCACGCACAGTAGAGACGTTTCCCTTCTATATCTGTAAGAACAGATACAAAGAACTGAGGTTCAGTCTTGTCTGGTCGAAGAACCCATCCATTTGGCTGACAAAAGTGAGCTAAACCCTCTTAAAGAAAACAGAAAATTGTTATTAAGTTTTGAGCAAAAGTCTAATTCAACTGGTTTTGGGAAATAAAAATTCATTCAAGACAAAATCAAATATCTCAACATATACTGAACAAAAACTTCTGCTTGTTGTAATACGAAACTAGAATTTTACCAGCAAAAGGCGTGTCCGGCCAGTCAATTTTAGGAAATCTTTGGATCACTATTCCTTGACATGTAAGATCACCTCTGTCAGGCCTACGACCTCTGCTGGAGTAATCGTAGCCTGAGACGACAAAGTAGTCGACAAGCCGACGGTTTTGCGCCATCTAGCCAGTGACTTTTACTTCATCGATCAGTAACACCAATTACTTAATATCATAGTCAAAAACTGATTACCTTTAAAGTCCCTTATATTTTATCAATTAACGTACACTAATCACGTGAATATAAAACTAACAAATGGAGCAAATACTTCCACAATTATTTTTACCCTTCGTGTTTTCATAATTTTGATTATTTAAAGGGATTTTGGATGAGAACCGTCAATTCCATTTTTGTAATTTTTGACTTTTCAGAATAAACAACAATTAATCGAAATTAAGTAGATATCGGTGGATGATTCAAAAGGGGCTTGCCTGTAATCACAGAGTAATAAAAGTTTTTTCAAAATGTAAATAAATCAATCAGTTTCTGTAATTTCTTTCTTTATATTCATTGTAAAGCTTTTGTGTTGATTTTTCAAATCTTGATGTCGAAAAAATGAAAAGCCTAAACCTGGGATGATTGAGCTTTGCACCAAGAAGCGTATGCTCCTTGGGATTGTGGCTCTAGGAGGGTGAGACTCAGTTAACTTTATCCTGTTAATATTGCAACTGACAATATCTTTACAGGCTTTCAGTTCTTATCATAATCTTGGAATCAAGACACTTACACACTCCAGGTATTTTCCAAATGAAGGACAATTTAACTAAATTGTCCTCTTTACTAGTTATAAGGTTCTGTGAAACAGAGGAGATGAAAAAAGTTTGGTTTGATCCCTACAGAGCAAGCTAAAAACCTTTAACACTGAGCCACTAAAAAAATGCTTTGCTTCCTCCAAAAATGGTCCCTTTTACGCCATAAAAGTTGTAGTCTTGGCCGAATAATAATTAATTTTCTTTCTTGTCTGCAATTCGTTGAATGAGGCAATTGGTCTTAATGAATAGCAGACAAGAAGGAAAAGTTTGGTTAATAGTTATTCGGTAAAGTAGAGAATACCATTTTTGTCTGCAATTCATTAAGACCAATTTCATGAGGCAATTTTATTGTATATTGTACATTTAAAAGACTGTCCTTCACGTCACTTTACAAAAGGGATTGGGGATAATTGTAACTTACATTCGGAATTATCTGAAAAGGATTGGAAAGTGGCAGTTTCCTGCTTGCAAACTGGCTAGAAGTGTAGAAATTCCCTTAATTAATATTTTATTGATTGAAACGTAATTCAGACGAAGATGTCCACGACTTTCATCCTGTGTTAAAGGAGCGCCTTTCTCCGGATGATAAATGCTGGAAAACCGAAGAATCTATCATAGTGAATGAATGTGATCTCTGCACAGGTTTGAATTCTACATATGATGATCAAAAGTTCTCTTAATTTTTTTATTTTCCTTCAAGCTGAAGAGATAGCTAAAGAAAATCCAATCATTTGTGTTGCAAAGGGCTTTAAAGAATTAGTAGAGTGTAAGAAGTCAAAACGAAAGACTTACAGAAGGTAAAAAAAATTTCTTTCAAAACTGAGATTTAAATCTAAAAAAGCATTCAATTCCAGCTGTGATCGCGTCAGTTGGATAGAGGAGAAATCGTTCTGGAC
>Ga0194133_10007051_pt1 | contig 13583 bp, 13 predicted proteins | sample TA2KigOf40mmetaG_FD_155448 | JGI IMG/M metagenome (GOLD analysis project Ga0194133, IMG submission 155448) | Freshwater microbial communities from Lake Tanganyika, Tanzania - TA2015055 Kigoma Offshore 40m | ecosystem: Environmental > Aquatic > Freshwater > Lake | place: Tanzania: Lake...
CCCCAAAACCCCAAAACCCCAAAAAGATTTAAGTGAAATTTTTTGATTGGTGATTGAATTAAGAAAGTGTGATTTGAGATTATTTTGAATTTCAATCATAAAACTTAAGCTACTGGACTTATATAATTTTATTAAAGCATATGCAACCGAAGAAAAAGCAAGGAGTTGGCCAGAACAAAAACTTTGGTAAGTTGCACCACAAATTATTAAGTCACCCGCACATCGTCTCCTAATCAATCTAGGAGATCAAAATCATACCAAGGTCGATCTTTTTTTACTACTGACATTTCTTAAGTCAAGGACAAAGGATCTTCATAATTATAACGGCAAAATTTTGAATTTTCTCATTACTGACACTTACCTTTAGGACCAATCCAGAAGCTTAGTGTTCCAGACTTTCAACACATCAACAGTGTGTTTGAACAAATGCAAAGTGAAATCTTAGAAAAACCATCTAAAGCACGGTAAGCAATTTATCTTTTTTGAACTATGTGTGGTCGTTACTTACTTTTCAGATCAGACAAGTGAGTCGGACCCGTTAGCTCTAAATTTTTCTTGACTTTAAACTGATGGTTGTCTAGGAAATAAATGAAACCGTTTACTATAAGGAAGGCTGTATAGCCAGGAAAGGGACCCATTACGGTTTCGCACGACGAAAGCGCTGAGGCTAGCCAAAAGTACGCCACTGCTCCTGCCTAGGTTGGAGTTGGAGTTGGAGTTTTGTAAGGCTCGGGAGCAGAAGGCGGACATTTGGAGCCGACGCACGATTTGCAAACGCACTTGGAGATCCCTAACCTGACGCACGAGGAGCTTGCAGCACTGTAGCCAAAGAAAACAAAGGTTGTTAACCCTTGGATTCACGAGTAGACTCACCAGGAGTATTTGGAAAACATTACGGTAAGTAATATTTTTTGCTCTCATGAGTGGCTCTTCCTTGAAATTCTTTTTTAAAATTTAAAAGCTAGCCAAGTTTCAAGAATAAAAGTCTTGGACAAAGCAGGCTTTTTTACTCACCTTATAAATTCAAACTATTTTGAGCGCGCTATTTCTTTTGATCAACTTCTTTTTGAAAATATTATAATCGCGTTACGACAACTTTTTAATTTGAATTCTTTAATGAAACCGCTCTTTTTATTTTTCTTAAAATTTGAAACTAACTTTTTTAGGGCCTTCCTGCAAGACATGCAAACGTTATAAAGAAGCATAAAACAGTCGTCAAGGAGACTACCTTCCTTCCCAAAGCGGAAGATAACTTTGACAAGGACAAAGCAACTAAAGAGGCGTTGGCTATTCTTGCAAAAGAATATGAAATTTTTAACAGCCCAAACATGTTGCCTGTCAAAGCTCTCCCTCGCTATGACTGTTGGGAAAACGATCGGACTGTTGAAGAATGGCTAAGTCATTGCAAGGAGCATGATGATGTATTTCATGGAGTTTCACCAGTTTATGAAAAAGGAGAGTACATTTGGCGCCCTGTTAAAGTGCTCGGCTACGACTACAAGGCTCAAAAATATCGAGTTCAAATTTCTGGCGACTCAAGGCAAGTCAAACTGATTACTCGTCTGTCCCTTCTTTTCTATGATGAGGACCCAAATTAATTCCGTTAAAGAGTTAATGACTGCAAATAGCGACAGAGAAACGTCGAGGCTGAATTACGATTCACATCCTTTGTAGATTCTCTTCCAACGGAATCTGTCTCAACTCTGTCAAAGTAACGCCGAGACGCATTTATGAATAAATGCCTAACTGAAAATCACAAATTCAGCCCAGAGCTTGTGTACAAATAATTCACAGAATTAATGAGAGTAGTGCAGGAGGAATACATAAGGCAAATGAAAAAATGCACTGTCATTTAGCAAATGTAATCAACCTCAGCACACGAGATGTTCATAAAGAACAAAGTACCAATCAGACTTCGAAAGAAGACTGCACCATATTTTGGAGTGGTGCGCTGTCCCAAGTACAAATTTTCAGATTACCAAAATGAAATTCTTCATGTTCATTGGTGTTCTGATGAAGACATGGAAGCGATTACTCGAATTTTCACAAAAAAGTGTATTGAGTATGAAAATCAACGATATCTAAATACAAATAAGGCGATTTTAAAGCTTCCAAATGAGTTGAAAGAGTTAAAAGCTAAATAAGAAAGTCATCACAAAGCTACGAGTCAAAATATTTTGCATAGATGGAGAGAATTTTTAGTTGGCGAAATAGTTGACAAACTTAAAAATAAACACAACTTTTTTGAGGAAAACGTTGATCTTTATACTGAGTCTCACTTAAAACGAATAGTAAAGAGATTTGAATTCATTTTGAACTCATACTTGCGAAATTTTGTTAAAAATTCGACTGAAGACTGGATCAACTTCCTAAGATCTTTTACTATTCCTAAATATGAAGCTGGTGAGTTATGGTAGAGATCCCCTACACCATTGCTAATAGTAAGTTTAAGCTACAAACGTCCAGAGAAGGATAAACGTCCGAGAAGAAAGAAAATTGATGAGACACTCGCCACCACTGACCCAGAAGCTTATCAAGCTGAGCTTTTAGCAAGGGCAAAAGAAGATGAAGAGTATATGACAAAATTAGAGTATAGTCCATCACTGGATTAGTGTTTCTAATTCATGCAAAGTGCTTTGAAAATGATAATTGACAGTACAAACGCTGTTAATAATTTAGAAAGTGATCTTTTATCTAGTTTGTAGTAGTAAAAGTTGCCAAACTTTGCGATAGATTTGAATTTTCCTTGGATGAGTGATGCCTAGTAAAAGATCACTGATATGTTTAACGAAAATATTGTGGAGCCTCTTGAAATTTTGACTCATTATAAGAAATTTGAGTACCTTTTGAATGTTGAACGAAACTAACTGATTGACAGTCTTTTTGCAAACCAAGAAAATCCAACTGGTCCAAAAGTTGAAATTGGAAAAATCAGAGAACAAATCAAAATTTATCATGAAGCTGCAGAAGAAATATTGAATCTAACAAATGACTCAATTGAAACACCGATGTTTAAAGTTTAAACTGCGAAGATTAAAGATACCTTGTCAAAGGCAGCACTCAAAATCAGAGATAAGCTTATTGAGTCAGTTGAAACCTGGTGTAATAACAGCGTCAACAAAATTCAGGACACCTACATAGCAATGTAGGAAAGAATCAGTACAGTTCCTCAAAACGAAAAAGAGCTAGTTGCCATACGAGAGTTCATTAAAGTATCTAGAGATGTCACTTAAGTGCAACTCTAGGAGCAATTAAAAGAAGTTAATTAACATTGGGATATGTTGGAAGAGTTCAGTTACGTTTACAAAGAAGCAGATATTGAAAGCACACTTATGCAAAAGATTTGGCCGATGTAAATTGGAAATGTCATTTCAGATGGTAATTCTGAAATTTAAGTCTAAGAGGAACTTTTTGGTCACAGACTTGACAAGGAAAAGGATGAATTTGCTGCTGCTCTCCTCGAATACGAAGCAAAGTTCAAAAAAATAATAACTTTTGAATCTCTTAAAGATATATCTAACTTTGTAAAAGAAGCTTACGATTTAAGAACTTTGATTGAAGCTGCAAAAGACAAAATTGTCCAATTCAATGAGCGAGAAGAGACTTTCAGTCAAACAAAGAGTGAATGGCCAAAACTTGATGATCTTGAGAAAGCATTTAAGCCATTCTTCGAGCTACTTGATACTGGGTTTTAAGTTACACAATAACTAACAGATTGGACAAATCAACCCTTGGTCAATTAGGACTATGACCACATGGAGACTAGTATTTAGACTTGGACTATCATTTGCCAAAAGCTTGCAAAAACTTTGGACGAAGATTTCCCAAAAACTGCCGAAGTTGCTAAAGAAATAAGATACAAATTAGATGGATTTAGAGATAATTTGCCGCTAATTAAATGTATTACATCAGAAGCTATCTTCGATGAAGATTGGAATGAAATTAGATAAGTCACGGGCAGAATGGATCTTGAGAGAGACACAATCGCAGTTACTGGTTTTGCTGAGTTTAAACTGATGAATTTCTTAACTGAAATCGACGAAATCACATCCAGAGCTGAAAAGAAGCATTAACTTTCAAAAAAACTAGTCACAATGAAAGCCGAAATGAAGGAATTCAAATTGACTTTATTCCCGTACAAAGGCAAGACTTTTGTATTGAAAGCTTATGATGACATAAATGCAAAGCTCGACGACTAGATTGTTGCTACTTAAGCTATGCTTGGCAGCAGTAACATGAGAGGCAAATTGAAAGTTGAGACAAGAAACTGGGAAGTAAAACTAAACCAAATGTCAGAATTAATTGGAGAGATTTCTAAATGTTAGAGAACTTGGATGTATTTGGAGCCAATTTTTGCCTCTGATGATATTGGAAAAACCATGCCTATGGAGGCCGCTATGTTCAAAGACGTAGACACAACCTGGAAAACAACTATGGAAGCAATAGATTCGGATCCTGGTATTCTGGATCTCAACGAAAGAGACAATATCTGTAATCAGTTCTAAGATGCAAACAACAAACTTGACAAGATCCAAAACAAATTGGATGCTTATTTAGAAGAAAAATCCTTAGTATTTCCTCGTTTTTATTTCCTTGACAGCTAAAGTTTGCTGATGTTGTTAGCCTAAACTAAAGATCCACGAGCTGTGTAAACTCACATGGACAAATGTTTTGAGGGTATTGCAAAAGTCTAATTCAGTGACAAAGATGAAGTTTATGGAATGATTTCCGCTGAATAGGAAATAGTAACTCTTTCTAAGAAAATAGATGTTAACGAAGGCGATAAAAAAGGTAATGTCGAGAAGTGGATGCTCGAAATTGAGACTCAAATGAGAAAAACACTAAGGGAATCTTGCAGAGATTCTTTGAAAGATTATAGTGCTACTCCTCGAGTAGACTGGGTTAGTAAATGGCCTGGTCAAATAGTTTTAGCTGTAGATCAAATTGATTGGACGTCAGGTGTAGAAGCAGCTATTAAAAAGGAAAATGGTCTTGCTGATTACATCGAGTTACTTAATGCATAAATAGAGGGAATTGTACAACAAGTCAGAGGAGATCTTTCGGTTGGTTTAAGAATCACTCTTAAAGCTATGGTCGTCATTGATGTCCATGCTCGTGATGTTACGGTTAATTTAAAAAAGAAGAATGTACAATCTGTTAACGAATTTGAATGGGCATCACAGCTGCGCTATTACTGGACTGAAGCTGGTTTAGACTTAAATGTTTGCATGGTTACTGCAACCATACCATACGGTTGGGAATATTTGGGTAACTCTCTTCGACTAGTAATTACACCATTAACTGATAGATGTTACAGAACACTTATGGGTGCAAAACAACTGAATTATGGTGGTGCGCCCGAGGGACCCGCCGGTACTGGTAAAACTGAATCAGTTAAAGATCTCGCAAAAGCTTTAGCAGTTTAGTGTGTCGTGTTTAATTGTTCACCCGAACTCGGTTATTAAGCTATGGCTAAATTCTTCAAAGGTCTTGCCTCGTCTGGCTGTTGGAATTGCTTTGACGAATTTAATAGAATTGATCTTGAAGTACTCTCGGTCATTGCACAACAAGTTTTAACTATCCAAACAGCTGTCATGCAAAATCTTAAGACTTTTGTTTTCGAAGGCACTCAACTAAAATTGAATCGATGCTGTTCAGTCAACATCACTATGAATCCTGGCTATGCAGGTCGTTCTGATTTGCCGGACAATCTTAAAGCACAATTTAGACCTTGCGCTATGATGGTGCCAGACTACGTGTTGATCGGTGAAATAGAACTATATTCATTTGGCTACTCTCGCGCGCGCTATATTGCCGTTAAAGTCGTTGCTTCTCTAAGACTATCCTCAGAGTAACTTTCGTCTTAAGATCACTACGATTTTGGTATGAGAGCATTGAAAGCAATTTTGACTGCATGCGGTAATTTAAGACGTCAACTAGACTGGCCAGAAGATCAGCTTGGTCTTAGATCTTTGAATGATGTAAACTTGCCAAAGTTCACTTAGAATGATATCCCACTCTATAATGGTATTACGAGTGATTTGTTCCCAGGTGTTGTATATCCAACGCCAGACTACTCTTAATTAAATGAGTACATGGTTAAAGCTTGCTAAAATTAGAATTTGTAACCAAAGTAGGATTTCCTGAAGAAGTGCATCGAGCTATACGAAACTATCATGGTTAGACACGGTCTTATGGTCGTCGGAGGTGCTTTTTCAGGCAAAAGCAAAGTCATTAAAGTTCTTTAGGAAGCTTTTTCAACGATAAAGGATAACCCACTGTTTGTTAATACGTAATGCTTCTACATCAATCCTAAATCTATCCAATAAACACAGCTATACGGTACTCTTAATGCAGATACAGGTGAGTGGTCTGATGGTGTATTAGCAATTAAAGTTCGTGACTGTGCTGAGTCATTGACGCCAGACAGAAAATGGATTATTTTTGATGGCCCTGTCGATGCAATTTGGATTGAAAATATGAACACAGTGCTCGACGATAACAAAAAGTTGTGTCTGAACTCGGGCTAGATTATAAAGCTTAAACCTACCATGACGATGATGTTTGAAGTCGAAGATCTATCTTAAGCCTCTCCGGCTACAGTATCTCGATGCGGAATGGTGCTTTTGGAGCCTTAACAACTAGGCTACTTGCCTCTAATTTAGTCTTATATAAACTATTTGGCTAGTTTTATGCTTGTGAAAGATTAATCTCACCAGAAGACACTTGATAAACTTAAAAACATTTTTATCTACCTTAGTGACCTAACAATGGAGTTCGTTAGGACAAGTTGCAAATTCCCAGTGCCAACTGGACCAAACTTCCTTGTAAATAACCTACTTACTGTTTTTGACACTTTTGTTAAAGAATATTAAGGAGAAGAGGCAAAATAAATTCCAACAAACATTGAGGACATTTTGATGAATGCTATTGTATTTTCTGCTATTTGGGGGGTAGGTGGCTAAATTGAAGAAACCACTAGACCTAAGTTTGATAAATTTTTGCAAGAACTTATCTAAGGTGAAGATGTCCAGGAAAAATACAAAATCGATGTGCCAAAAGTACCTCCTATGAAAATTCCTAACAAATTAGGCACCGATTTTAATTCAGTCTTTGATATGGCATTTAACAAGGAAAATGTCGCATGGATGCCTTGGACCAAAACTGTAAAAGAGTACGTTGTACCTAAAGATGTTACATATTCAGAAGTTATTGTTCCAAATGTCGACTCAATTAGAGTTCAGTTTTTGCTTAATACACTTCTTATGAATAAAAAACATACTTTAGTTGTCGGTCATACTGGTACAGGTAAAACTATTACAATTAAGAATGAATTGACATAAAGTTTCTAAAATGAGAATTACACTTTCCTTGGACTTGCTTTTTCAGCCTAAACAAGTGCTAATTAAACTCAAGGAATCATTGACAGTGGCATGGAAAAGAAACGAAAAGGCTTTTACGGACCACCACTGGGCAAATCAGGTGTGATCTTTGTTGACGACTTAAACATGCCACTTAAGGAAGTATACGGTGCACAACCTCCTATTGAGTTACTCCGTTAGTGGATGGACTATGGTGGTTGGTATGATATCGATACGCCAGAAAAAGACTTTAGAACTATTTAAAAAGTTTCTTTTGTTGCAGCTATGGGACCACCTGGTGGTGGACGCAACAGCATCACTAATAGATATGTCCGTCACTTTAATATAATATATGTTGAGCCCTATTCAGATGGCTCATTAAATGCAATTTTCTGTAATGTTATGGAGTGGTTATATAGGAGCGCAGGAAAACTAAATTATTCAAAAGGTGTAGAAGGTATGAAAGAAAATATTGTTGCAGGGACCATTTAAATTTACAATGAAGTTCAAAAACGATTTAGACCAACCCCTGCCAAATCTCACTATACTTTTAATTTACGTGATGTAAGTAAGGTATTTTAAGGACTATCCAAATCTAATCCTCGTGCTATTGCTAATGAAGACTCGATGATCAAGTTGTGGGCACACGAATGTCTGCGCGTATTTTAGGATCGTCTTATATCGATGCAAGATAGAGATTTGTTCTAAACTTTGCTAGAGGAGAAGATGGTAGCGAAATTTAAAAAGAAATGGGACTCATTGGTAAAAATCCAACCATTGCTCTTTGCGAGCTTTACTCCTTTAATTCACCCAGATGGTGACGAGACAAAAAAACCATTTAATGACATTTATTGTGAACTAACAAATAGAGACAAAGTTAAAAAGATCGCAGAGGAAAGTTTACTAGAGTACAATGTTATCAACAGATCAAAGAAGATGGACTTAGTTCTTTTCACCGATGCAATTGAGCATATAGTAAAAATCCATAGAGTTATTACTACTTAACTTGGTCACGCTCTTTTGGTTGGTGTTGGTGGTTCGGGAAGAAAATCTCTAACTGAGTTAGCAACTTTTATAGCGACATATCAAATTGAAGTTATTGAGATGCAAAAGGGATACAACTACGTTATGTGGAGGGAAGATATGGTAAAGAAAATATTCATGAATTGTGGAGTTGAGGGTAATCCTTTAGTTTTCATGTTCTCTGACACTTAAATTATAAACGAAGCATTTGTTGAAGACATAAATAATATTCTAAATAACGGAGAAATTCCAAATTTGTACAAAGCAGATGATATAGTTTAAATCATTGAGAGTGTTAAAGAAGCTTAAAAAGCTAACCCAGATTTTAAAGCAATCTCTGATGATAATAATGCTGTCAAAGAATTATTTGTCAAGTAGGCTAAAAATAGTCTTCATATGGTTTTAGCATTTTCTCCGATCGGTGATGACTTTAAGAGAAGACTCAGAATGTTCCCATCTTTAGTAAATTGTTGTGCTATCGATTGGTTTTTACCATGGCCAAAAGATGCTCTGGAAAGTGTAGCTAATACATTTTTGAAACAAATTGATGAACTGCCTTCTCGTGAGGGTGTCGTTTAAATTTGTGTTGACATGCAAACTCGAGTTTAAGAACTTACGAATAGGTATCGTGAAGAGATGAGAAGATTCTATTATGTTACACCAACATCCTATTTGATTTTGATCAAAACATTTTCAGGCATGCTAGATAAGAAACGAAGTTTCATAGACAATTAAATAAGAAAGTTTGATAGAGGTCTTGATTAATTAGCAAAAGCTGCGAAAGCTGTTGGTGAGCTACAAGCCAAACTTAGTGATCTTATACCAATTTTAGAAGTCAAAGCTGCTAATTCGGCACAAATGTAAAGAGAAATTGAAATAAAGAAAAAATCAGTTGATAAAGAGAGAGAAGAATGTAGAATTGAAGAGGAATCTGCAAAGAAACTAAAAAGTTCAGCTGAAATAAAACAAGCTGATTGTGATTAAGCACTAGATCGAGTTATGCCAATTTATCACGAGGCTTGCAAGGCAGTAGATTCGCTTAGTGCAGCTGATGTTACTGAAATGAAAGGATTTAAAACTCCACCTGTCCCAGCTGTTGCTGTTGCTAAAACACTGTGTATGTTTTTCTTTGTAAAGCCTGTAATGATTGCTGGCCCAACTCCCGGTTCAAAAGTTCCAGATTATTGGACTACAGCTAAAAAAGACGTTTTGACATCTGATCTATTAAAAAAGCTTTAGTAGTATAAGAAGGACGAGATCGATCCAAAATTAGTAGAAGACATGAGACCTATATTAGCATCTGAAGAATATCAAGATGATAAGCTTAAAAATGCATCAAAAGCCGCCTTTGGTATTGCCAAGTGGTGTAGAGCTATGATTTAGTATCATGATGCTATGAAAGTTGTCGTTCCTAAAAAGATTGAGCTTGCATAAGCAAAAGAAAGTTCTGCAGCCGCTTAAAGAGTTTGGGATGCAGCAAAAGAAAGACTAGCAGCAGTTTAAGCTGAAATGAAAAAGCTTGTTGATGAGCTAGAAGCAACTTAGGCTGAAGAGACAAGGCTACGAAATGAAAAAGAGGACTGCGAACGCAAAGTAGAGTTAGCTAAAGCTTTAATTAATGGACTTGCGAACGAAAGAGTTTCTTGGCAAAAAAGTTTGGCTTTAAATAGACAAAGACGAGAAAATATAGTTGGTGATATCTTGATCTCTTCTGGTGTAATCGCCTATTTGGGTGTATTTTTGAAGTCTTACCGTGATGAGTGTACTTAATCGTGGGCGCAAATGTTGAATGAGTACTAGCTAAAATCAACAGAGAACGTATCCGTTGAGATTGTATTAGGAGATGCTGTTAAAATCCGGCAATGGCAGATTTAAGGTCTACCTCAAGACAGTTTCTCAACTGACAGTGCTATAATTAGTGATTACTCAGATAGATGGTGTCTATTTATTGACCCATAGATGTAGGCAAACATTTGGTTAAAGAATAGATACAAAGAAGAAGGCCTAAAAGTTATTAAACCAACCCAAAATCCATTGATTGTATCTAGAACTCTTGAAAACGCTATCCCACTTGGCACGCCAGTTATTCTTGAAGATGCTGCAGAAACTTTTGATCCAATGCTAGATCCACTTTTAGCTAAATAAATAGAAAAAAAAGGATCCGAGTATTACATCAAATTTGGTGACTAGGGTATTTCGTTTAGTACTGACTTCAAGTTCTTCATAACTACAAAAATGTCGAGACCACATTATTCACCTGAAGTTTGTGTAAAAGTGACAATGTTAAATTTTATGGTTACTTAAGAGGGCCTGCTCGATTAAATGCTTTCGATAATTGTAAGAATTGAAGAACCACAAAAATATGAAAAACGAAATTAATGTATTTAGACCAAGGCAGATATGAGTAAGAAGTAAGCTGAACTTTAAGATGCTATTCTTAACTTGGTTGCTAATTCTTAGGATGATATATTAGAAGATCGAGAACTTAAAAGATGTTTGGATGAATCAAAAGTTTAGTCAGTTACTATCGAACAAACACTCGAAGATATGGAACGCACCATGAAACAAATCGAAGTAATCAGAGAAGGATTTAAGCCTGTCGCTTTGCGAGTTTCAAGACTATTTTTCGTATTGACTGATCTAGTCAATGTTGATCCGATGTATTAGTACTCACTCGAGTTCTTTAGACTTATTTATGAAGGAGCAATTAAATCAGTTGAAGGCGTATTTGAAAAAGCTTAAAAGAATGATAGAAGAGCATACTTCATATCAGAGTTCACCTTTAGACTCTATAAAAATGTTTGCAGGTCTCTTTTTGAAAAAGATAAACTTTTATTCTCCTTCTTGATCTGCCTTAAAATCATGGACGAAGTATAGCAAGATCAAGGTGGATTAAACTTTGCGGAAGTTAGATTCTTAATGGCTGGTGCGACACAAGTTGAACTCACTAAACCTAATCCAACTGGAGACAATGGTTGGTTAAGCAACAAAGCGTGGCTTGCTATGTTAGAAATGTCTTCTAAGTTCAAGTCATTTGCTGGATTTGACGATGACTGCGTAAAATACATAACTCAGTGGGAAAAAATTTATAACAGTGCAAATCCTCACGCTTTAGAGAACGTTTGGCCAGGAAGGTGGCAAGATATTACTTTGTTGCAAAGAACGATTATCATTTCAATTTTGCGACCGGATAAAGTTGTTAATATGATATAGATGATTATAACAGCAGAAAAAGAGTTAGGTGATAAGTACTTGAAACCTCCAGCTTTCGATATGAGTGAAGTTTTCGCTGACTCTACAAACAAATAACCGATTATCATTGTTATATCTCCTGGTGCTGATCCGATGACAGATATTCGAAACCTTTCAAATGCCAAAAAGATTAAATACGAGTCACTTTCTTTAGGAGCTGGATAAGCCGAAAAAGCAATCACCACTATAAAAAGAGCTCAATAAACAAACACATGGGTTATTCTTCAGAATTGTCACTTAGCCCCAAGTTTCATGCCTACCTTAGATGCGATTTTCGAAGAGATAGTATTTGATTAGAATGCTGCATTTAGAATCTGGCTGACCACTATGCCAAGTGATAAATTCCCAGTCACTATAGTTTAAAATGCTATCAAAGTCACTGCTGAGCCGCCTAAAGGACTGAAAAATAACATACGAGGTTCTTATACAGCGCTAAATGAAGAAGAACTAGACAACAGTAAAAAACCGGTTGTATTTAGACGCTTACTATGGGGTCTATGCTTTTTCAATGCAGTTATCCTTGAACGAAGAAAGTTTGGCCCACTTGGCTGGAACATTCCATACGAATTCTCTGTTTCAGATCTTAGAATCTCCAAAGATTAACTTTTCTAATTTATTGACTATTACGAATAGGTACCATATGAAGCCCTAATTTACATGGTAGCAGAAGCAAATTATGGTGGCAGAGTAACAGATCCACAAGATAGACGCTGTATTAATTTAATACTTTCTGACTATTATTGTCCAGAAATGATTTCTGAAGAAAATCACAAATTATCAGAAACTGGTGCTTATTACGTACCTTCAGATGGTAGTAAGATGGATTATCTTTAATTTATTGAGGAAAAATTGCCTATGAACGACTTAACAGAAGTTTTCGGTATGAATGACAATGCCGAAATAACATCTGCCATTAATAGAACTAACTAAATACTTTCAACTGCTCTTATTTTATAACCAAGAGTTTCCTCTGTTGCAGGCAAAACTTAAGATTAGGTCTTAAATGAAGCTTGTGTTTCTATTCTCGAAAAACTTCCTCCATAATTTAATATTGAAGCAGCTAGTAAAAAACACCCAATTACTTATGAAGAGTCGATGAATACTGTGCTACAATAAGAACTCTTACGTTTTAACCGACTGCTTGATATTATAAGAAGTTCATTGATAAATATTGGCAAAGCAATTAAAGGTGAAGTAACGATGTCTCCTGAGCTCGAAGCAATCGGTAATTCAATATTTGACAATAGAATACCTGCTGGTTGGATGAAACGTTCATATCCTTCACTGAAGCCGCTCGCTAGTTACATTGTAGATTTTGTTGAAAGACTTAACTTTTTCTAAAAGTGGATTGATAACGGTGCGCCACCAAGTTTCTGGATTTCCGGTTTCTTCTTTACACAGTCTTTTTTGACGGGTCTTAAACAGAACTACGCTAGAAAGTATGTGATTGCTATCGACGAATTAACTTTCGACTTTGAGGTTTTCAGTGAATAAAATAAAAAGAATCCAGAAGTAGCTCCAGACGATGGTGCCTATGTCTACGGTATGTTCTTAGAGGGTTGCAGGTGGGACGCCGACATTAACATGCTGTAAGAGTCATAGCCGAAGAAGCTATTCACAAATATGCCGTACTTGTGGTTCAAGCCAGGAAAGGAGGCCGAGATAGTATTCAATCATTGCTACACTTGCCCAATATATAAGACACTAGATAGAAGAGGTGTTCTTTCGACTACTGGTCACTCTTCGAATCATGTGTGCAACATTGAGCTGCCGATGCAAAAACGTCACAGTCTTAAGCATTGGGCCAAGAGAGGTGTTGCTTTGGTGACACAGTTAAATGACTGAACGTCAAATTAGAGAAAGCTTAAGCTATTTATTAAATTTATAAACATATTCATTCTTTTAATAATTTGAACCAACATAATAAGGGGTTTTGGGGTTTTGGGG
>Ga0194133_10007052_pt1 | contig 13583 bp, 6 predicted proteins | sample TA2KigOf40mmetaG_FD_155448 | JGI IMG/M metagenome (GOLD analysis project Ga0194133, IMG submission 155448) | Freshwater microbial communities from Lake Tanganyika, Tanzania - TA2015055 Kigoma Offshore 40m | ecosystem: Environmental > Aquatic > Freshwater > Lake | place: Tanzania: Lake Tanganyika...
AGGGTAAACAAAAACATGCAGGAAAAATAATAGCGGGAATGAGGACATTGTTTGGAATGACTTACATTACGGGAAGAGAGACAAACTAATGGTAGCCTGTTTCAAAAGATTTTGAGCTTGAAGTGCAAAATATAGGGAAAATTCATTTTTGTACTCCACACACACTAGCTCCATCCCTTCCCCACACCAACGCCACCTCCTGCCAACGCTCCACTGTCTCACAACTTGCCCAAAATGCTCCCTTGCATTACGGTACAGATGTTAGGCTTTTATACGTATAAATATATGGGAATACGAGAACTCGTCAAATCTGAACTCGTCAAATTATGAACTCATTGAATGAACGAACTCGAGCAAAATCAAAGAAGGGGGGTTGTTTGGGTCAGGTTAGGTTAGAATTTGATGAGTTCATATTTCGATGAGTTGTACATCGACAAGTTTGTTCACTCTACGAGTTCCTAAATCAACGAGTTGTAGTTTGACGAGTTCGTTTGTTTGACGAGTTCGGTTCGACAAGTAATGATTCCACGAGTTCTCAGAGCATCATAAACATACTATTTGAATTAATATCTTTTTACACACTTTTGTTTTGTTGATTATATAAGGAGCTAGTTATTATTGAAGTATTTTTTGCTCTTCCAAAAAATATTTTAGGTTGCTCAATCAAAACCATCAACATGGTTTGTCATCTCATTTCACAGAAAAAATAGATGAAAGTTTTAAGAGTCCATACTTTTTGGCATTCAAGCTATTTGTATAGCATCTCACCCTTTCAAAGCAAAACTATATGTGTCAGAAGTAAAAAAATTGCGCAAACAGATATGAAGGGTTAGAAAAATGACGCAACAAATACACGTGCAAGATAGAATCTTTCTATTCATAGTGTTTGTAACAGATGCTTTTATAGTTAGAAAAGTTTTGTGACATTTGAGAAAAAAAGTTCATAAAATGTTCTAATTGGAAACTTTTCAATACAGTCCAATATAGCATATCCTGCTGTTGTAAATTCTCATTTCATATGTAAGCAGTGTTCGTCTACCTAACAGTTCGGGGAATACGAGAAGCCATCGAATCCATCTTGTTAAACGGATTAACTCGCCAATTCACAGCTTGTCAAACGAATGAACGAACTCGTTGAATTACAACTTACAGAATGGACGAACTCATCAAATTTCCCGCTTCCAAACCTGGCTGAGGGAATGGTTGGGATAAAAGAGGGGGAATCATGCCCATCAGGGTTAGGAAGGGGGAAACATGCCCCATGCAGGGTTGGGTCAGGTGGTTAGATTAGCAATCTGCGAGTTTGTTTGTTTGATGAGTTGTGATTTGACGAGATCGTCTGTTTGGCAAGTTTGTTAGTTAGACAATTCAACGAGTTGGGATCGGCGAGTTAAGATTTGTCGAGTTCGGATTTGATGACTTCTCATAATATCATCAGTTCGTGTACCCACTAGCTCGCCTCCCAAACAGTTTACCTGCCTTATTTTATGTCCCAAGCCCTATGGACTGGGCCTAACCCTGCTGGGCTTTTCATCTTGGACTTCCTTACAGGCCTTGGCCAAGCCTAACCTGGTCATGGAAGGTAGGCAAAGTAGGAATCTTATGTGGTAGGTAGGCGAATCAGTAAGGTAGGTGAACTATTGGGTAGGGAAACTGGTAGGGAGGCAAACTACGGTTAGGCAAACTTGATGTTAGGCTATTGATAGGTCCGATTAAAAAAAATTTTGACCCGCGTCGGGTCAATTTTTTATGCTTGGGTTGAGTCTGGTCAGTCACCTAAGGGTCTGGAAATAAATTTACACCAAAAAATCCCAATTTTTCAACTTTTTTCCCCATGGGTCAAGAAAATCTCATTGTGTTGGATCAAAGACAGGTCGGTCTCTTATTTACTGAGGGGCAACAGTATGCTCGGGTTGTGTCGGGTTAGGGCCCATCTCAACTGGTATGCAGGCGAACTAAATAGCTGCAAAGAAATATTTATCATAGGTTATAAAGGCTAATTTGTCAAAATTTTATCAAATTATAAAAAAATATTATTTAAAGTTCAGGTGTGCTATTCTTATGCTTGTTTTTATTCCAGGGCTTGTTCAAAACATCATAATAATAAAGAGTGTGAAGTGAATATCAAGGTCACAAAAAGTTTCTCTCTGAAGTCTTTGTCTTTCAACACATCTCCACCAAATTAGATATATAATTACTGCAACAACAACTTATTACAATAAGAAGTCTTTGAAGATCAAATAATTTCAAGGCCTTTGCTAATAATCAAAAATTGCCTTACATTCCGGGCCGAAAATAAGGCAGCATATTCACGTATAATTTTATTAATAAAAAAACCTGTGTTCATGTGGATTATGGCAATTTACGACAAAAAAGATAGTGTACACACATGTAAAACCTTGTTTACACGTGTAAACACTGGAGAAATGAAAAAATGCAAGTGGTTACACCTGATTTATGGCATTCGTATGTCTTATTTTTGATCGGGTTCATTCACAATTAAGCCAATCAATCAATTGTTAATAAGAATTTTGTTGTTTGAGAATATTTTGGGTTTTTTTAAAAATTTCTTTACAAAATAAAATGGATTTACCTCAGATTACTTTGATTTCATGTCCTTCTCTGGTTTGAAAATTGTTACTGACTTCACATTCACAACATCGTGTACGTACGCAAAGAGTGCGTACAGATTTTTATAGGACTGCATGGAGTGGGGTGGGGTGGGTGGTTGAGGGGTTACTTAGAATTGCGTCACTTAGAACTTCATGAAACTTGATTCATCATCAAGCATTCCTTCATCATGGGTGGAAAAAAGGTTTCTTTTTCTTATTGCAAAATATTTGGGCAAGAAGATATGAAAGGAGAAACTTCCACAACTAATTTAGATAAAGTGTTCTTATTGTATATATGCTAATTGTGCATCAATGTTAATTGAGTCAATAACAAAGCAAATGACTTCAATTTTCAGTATAAAAAGAAAGAAATTTAGAATATCAGTTAAAGTTTGATATATTACTAGAGATGGGCCCTGACCCTACCTGAGTTTACTTTTGACTCGCAATAAATAAGAGGCCGACCCGCCCGAAGATATTTTTTTGACCCAAAGAGAAAAAAATTGAAAAATTTGACATTTTTTGGGGAAATTTTCCAAATTCAAACCCAAACCATAAATGGCTGACCCAACCCGACCCGGATCGAAAAATTTTGATCCGGACCCATCACTACTAACCATTGATTCTCAGGGTCCTTGAATGCTTTTTACCACCACTGTTAGAGATGGGCCCTGACCCGACCCGAGCATACTTCTGACCCACAATAAATGAGGGGCCAACCCAGGTATTTTTTGACCTGACTCAATAAGATTTTTTGACCCGAAGTGGAAAAAAATTGAGAAGATTGGAATTTTTTCTGGAAATTTTCCATACCTAGAGGTGGCTGGCCCAACTCGAACAACAAAAAAAATGATCCAACCCAGGTCAGAAATTTACATATAAATTGAATAGATGTGGATTTTTGCTGAAAAATGCTAAACCCTAGCCATGTGTAAAACTATCCCTTAAGTAGGACAATGAGGTAATGCTCAAATAAAATTTGATATATTACAACTAGCTGTCCTGTGATCGTGTTGTGTCTGACTAGCCAACCAAACCAAAGAGGTCTGAATGATGCAGCTTTATCATATCTCGATAGTTATTCTAAGGAACCAAAATTACTCTTTTCCCAGGGTTGAAAGCCGTCACCAGCTAAAAAGAGCAAGGAATGGATGAAAAACACAACTCGTAACTTCTTAATTTACCTGAAAATGAGGCAGAGAGTATTGGGCTTACAGCGTTGAAAAGGCCAGAATCTGAATGCAATCTACCTAGCATAAAACTTGTCGGTCCTGTGGTAAGGCACATACAACCTTGACTTCAGATGGACGTACCATTTTTTCATTATCACAGAAGTCGGTTTATCATAACTCAATACTTACTCTGAGGATCACAAATTACTTTTTTCCCAGGGTTGAAAGACGTCTCCAGCTAAAAAGAGCATAGGAAAGGTTGAAAAACAAAACTCGAAACTTCCATATTTACCTGAAGATGAGATAGAGGTTGTTGGGCTTACAGGGTTGAAAAGGCCAGAATCTGAATTTAAAACATTCAACAGAGAGACCAACAAAATCAAACTTCCAATTTTCAGAGTAATGATTAGCGGCATTAGTTATACAGACCCTACCTATTTTTGTCCCGCTTGTGTCAAAAAACCTAAGTCTACAAGGATAGCTTTCGTTAGAGCTTGATCTTGATAAGATTTCCCCTGTTGTTACAGTAGGTTCAAGATAGTCGATCCTTGAATCAATGAAACTGAAGCTCTTCTAAACTTGATGCCATCTACACTTTCTTGATTAGCTATTTCCAGAAGCAAAGATCTGTTTAATTTGAATTCGAAATCTTTAACAGTTATTTGAATGATGTGTAAGTAAACCGACCGGATCTTTGACCTCGGCTGGAAGCTGAGAGAGTGGGCCCAAATTGGAGAGCCATATGTAAGCCTGCTTATGACATGGGTTCTAAAAGTTTTTAGGGATGCCTTCTTAGGTATCTTAGAGAAAAGAGAAAATATCTCCATTTTATCCATGTTGATTCCCAAGTAAGTTAAGGCTCTACAAAAGAATCAAGAACTTTCATAGTTGTGGGGCAAAATCAGATTATTGGAAGATCAAATTGTTCAAAATTGGAATTTCAGCAGTACTTTAGAGGACAATTTCAACAAGATGTAAATGGAAAGGTAAAGATCCTTGGACAAAAGTTTGAAGCAACAAACTCAGAACTAAATTTAAGCTGGATTCAACATTTTTGAAAGGATGAAATTAGTTAATAATTACAGGCAAATCAGTGATTTTAGTACCCTTTTAGAAAAGCTTTTAAAGACACTCAGTATGAATTGATTTTATTGGTGAATCAGAAATTTTAGTAACCCGTAAATGTGAATACAAGTAGAATTATTTTTAACTCGGAAAATAACGAATGAGTTAACGTAAATTTAGAAATGATGAGATGAAGGCCTGGACAATAACAAAAGAGTCAGCATCCTTGAGGAGGTCAATCAATCGAAAATACGTTGGGAAAAAGAAGAGATTGGACAGCTGTTTGGAACCCCAGCTATTTCTTATCAGAAAAACAAGGGGAGAATAATCATCCAATCAGAGAAAAGTCCATCCAATGGATCCAATCTGCAAGCATGAACCTGATCAGAATTAGGACAAAGACTGTGGTGTCATTTTGGAAGCTGTCTCTCTAATATACAAGACATGACCCAAATATTGCCTCTGTATAGTCTAAATAGCTCAATTTGTAATTCAAAGGTGGGAAAATCAGGACACAAACCCATTATGAACCACAAATGTGTAAACATAGTGTAGAGAGAGCTGAACCCTGAAAGGGATGACAAGATGTCCTTGAAATGGCCAGAATATTGGAGAAACAGAGATTGAGTTTAGAAGAAGACCCTAAAAAAGAAGCCTCTTAACAGACCTCTTGGTCTTTTGATCTTTACGTATCTAAGGGGAGATATCTTTCGTTATTGTGCCTTTCTATTTTTCAGGATATAGAATAAAGATTTGATTGTTGTACCACTTGTATTTGTGTCATATGAGAGGACTGGGATGGTAATAAGCTAAACCCATTTGGATTCAGCCATAAGACTAATAAGCAGTCAATGAGGCCCCGTCGTCGGAGCCCAAGCAAGCTACAACAATTAGTTGGAAGATTTGCTTTCCTAGAAGGTATTGTATTCTCTTTCATTAGACTAAAATTAAGAAGAAGGATTATCCTTACTTCGTAAAGAGGCACCAAAGCCTACAAATTTTGGGTACATCCATCCGTCATCCTCTATCTTGTCCCTCAGTTTTAAAGCTAGAGAGCTGAAATTTTGTATATCGACTTTTCACATGTATGGCAAAAAAGTTACCAACCAAATTTTTGAATTTTTGTCTAGAAGCCAAAACACAGCTGAAAAGTTCCCAAAATTTTATCATTGATAGTCATTTCTTCCTCTTTCTTTAATAGCTCTCACAATATTAAAGTTGGAAAGCTGATATTTTGCATTGAGGCCCAAATTTTTCTTGTTTTACACTTTACTCTAAAATTAAGCACAAAGCCAGCATGGGGGTTTTCATAGACCCCAAGCTTAAACCTCTTTTTCACTTAGAGTCTGTCAGCTGAATGTCAGTCACAAAATCTCGGTCAAGAGGGTTTGGCATTATTCCCTGAAGCAAAAAATGCCCATTAACTTAGTCATTGATAGCCTTGCAAACTCAACCCCAATCTGATAAAAATGTCTTTTAAGTATTTTTATTTCAGTCACTGATTAAGCTTTTATACTTTTGTGCATGGTTGGGAGAAAATGGGCTAAAATTCATAAAATATTGACTTTGATGAAATTTGCATTTTTGTTGTACACTGTGGTCTTTTCAGGCTTTAGGAAGGTGCTATTTTTGGGGGTATAAACACTCAAAGTATCCAGGGAAAATCTTCCATTGGCCAATGGCAGAACCGTTCGACCTTTGTCGTCGAAGCGTATCATTGTGCGACTAGCATCCTTGGATTCTTTTGACAAGCTAAAATCATCCTCACTTATAACTTGAGAAACTGGTTTTGAACTTTGTTTGAATGGATCTGGGGGACTGGATATTTTACTTCTCGAAGCAACCACGCCTGCCAAAAATGTGTTCAGCGTATCAAATAAAGAATTGGAGGGCGTTGAAACTATTTTGCCATCGGTTAGGTGTTCGATCTCTGGATTCTGGAATCTATTTTGGTTGCTGTCAACCTCATTCATATGGACTGGTTCAGTTATTCTTCCTGCAGCCAACCTGTTAACAGGCTTAAGAGCATCAGGTATAACTCCAAAGGTGCTTTCATCTGGAGGCACTAGAAATTGCAAAATCTATGGATCAAAGATTTTTCTTTTTTGAAATCTTACAAAGATATAAATATGCCTCACCCATTTCCACTTTAGGTACAAAAGTTTCTGAAGGGGAATAAACTTTGTTTGGCATGTTTGGCAAAAAAAGTTTAGGACCTATAGGAAACATAAATTTTTGAAGTTTGGAACCTATTTTTATTTGCAGAACCAAGAATCCGGAACATTCAAAATAAAAAAAATCTTCAATATCTAAATAAATAAAATTCAAAGTGTGTCGGGATGTCAGAACCTTGTAGTCGCCCAAACTGTTGGACCAATATCGATGAACTTTGGCGGAAAGGCTCATCTGAACCCCGTGGGTAAAATAACGATTATATATGTATATAAGTCTTAAAACTGGTCCTTTGACGAGGGACTATGAAATGGCGACCTTAATTCAAATTGGATTGTCTAATCATGTTGAAATTTCGGTTCTAGGAAATTGAAAATAGGATAACGAATAAACGGTGGGTTAGAAATTTCTCAGTGCCTGTTTCTTGGCCCAGGGTTCATAAGCTGAAGGAACAATTTTAGAAAATTGTTGACTTATAAAAAGTTGCTCAAGAAGACTACCTAAAAGTTTTTGAACTTATAGTCTCCTATCCCTGGGCCTAAGGGGCAAATATTAAGTGGCTCCATCTTTCGACAAAAACTAATTTAAAAAAGCTGTTGAGCATTGTGGGTGAGTCTTGAGTCTTTTTCTCAGCTCTCAGGCAAAATTTGAAAAATCCAAATGGTGCATTTTTTCATGGGATGAGGCTGTCTGGATCCAAACTTTTAAGTCTCTAGCTTCAAAACTGCGGGAGCTATTTGAGGTCAAAGGTGGGGGTTGAAAGTAACAGTAGTGGTCTGATCCGACATGTTTTTCTAGCTCAGTCAAACCCCCATTTCTCAGCCCCCCCGACAAAATAAAATTGGCTAACCAAACCACCTCTGATTTTTATAGGGAAACCCGGCCGAAAAAATCACCGTGTTTCGTTGCTATTTTTTATAGCATAGAAAAAAGGGTGATTTTGCATGCCTTTATTGCCGGAATCGTGACTAAAAGTCACTCTTTTTGGGTTTTACACCCAAAATCTCCCTAAATCTCCCTTTTTCAAAAATTATTTTTTTAGTTTGGCACCCGAAATCGCCCTTTTTTGGAAAAAGGGAGACTTTTTTTTCAGTCGGGAAAATAATTCAGGAAAATCTGTTCGGGAAAAGTGCATTAAAAACACTTTTGGCTAGTAAAAATAAAGCAATCACCTTCTGGAGCATGTTTGATTGCTTTGACTCTTGTCAAATGATGCATGACAGGGTCACCTACAGGATCCCTGTGGCACTCGGGACGTAACCGTTTAACACGGATGGGCCAATCGCAGATTTGGAGATCTAAAAATTAAAATTGAAATAAATAATTGAAAAAAATATATTTAGAAGAATTAATTGCCAGGGTTGAACATCAGATAAGGCCCACATGTTTTGGGCACCATGGCTGTTCCCCATGGGGATTGGAAGCAATGGTAAAACACATAGCAATCCGATTCATCTGCCAGGTGGGTGAAACCTCGAGGACATCTAAGAAAGTAAAAAAAATTAAGCTAGCCATTAAAAAATATTGAAAATTATTATTTTACCCTGCCCAAGAAACCCTGGTTGGAGAAGCAAAGCCTAGAAAGAAGAAACTTTGATTACAACCTTTTTTAAAATTATTTTTTGGATATTATTATACACATTGAATGAATTATTGCTTAATTAATCACAAGCAAGTTGATTGATGACTAGAGATGGGCCCTGACCCGACCCGACCAGAGCTTACTTTTGACCTGCAGTAAATAAGAGGCCCAGCCACCTAAGACCCGGCTACTTTCCGACCTGACCAAAAGAGATTTTTTTTGACCCGAAGGGAAAAAATTTGACATTTTTAGGGGAAATTTTCCAAATTCAAACCCAAACCATAAATGGCTGACCCAACCCAACCCGACCCGGGTCAAAATATTTTGACCCAGACCCATCACTATTGATGAGATAATTTAAACTGTAAACTGTCTTTTTAGTTCATGTAGACTTTCCTGAGTGTGTGCGCATACAACGGAACCTTATGTGGTCTCATAAACAAAATAGAACCAGCATAGTCACACATCCTTATCCTTTTAACTATGAGGCGCAACATGCTGCTATCTTAGAGTAAATAAAAGACTTGATATAATATGCTCATAATACTTTATTGAATCTGTCTAAACTTTCAATTTAAAACTTAAATCTAGAGCCTAATTATCTTCATCAATCTCATGTCTAAGAATAGGGAAAAATAACTTGTTAACATGTGTTTAGGCGGAGAAGCCTATTTATCAACATTTGAGACAGGAGTGCAGGATCAAGTGCACTTATGGTAATTAAACATGAATAAAAAGGTTGCGTGATCACAAAAATAATAAAACGTAACCAAGAATAGTAACAAGCATTCTTTAGGGATATCTACATACATAAGAAGAAAAAGTTGGTATAAAAACTGGTGATGGGTCTGGGTCAAAAATTTTTTGACCCAGGTTGGGTCGGGTCAATTTTTTGTTGCTAGGGCCGTGTCGGGTTAGCCATCTTTGGTTAAGATTTGGGCTTGGAAAATTTTCCCTAAAAATCCCAAATTTTCCATTTTTTTCCCTTCCGATCAAAAAAAGTACCCGGGTCAAGTATGCGCGGGTCAGGTCAGGGCCCATCACTAAAAAAAAACAAAATTGAGGGTGCTATATAAGTTTATCCTGCATGCGGTTTTCCAGAATGAACTTCTTGCACCAGCATCATTTCTAAGTTCATTTTTACCAAAAATTAAAATTGGGATCAGGGTCGCAAGGTGCAATAAATTTTAAAGAAGACTTTACCTTAACCCTTTAAGGTTGAAATTGACCCTAACCTCAATTTCGGAAAAAATTGGAATTTGGGAATTTTGAAATTTGGGAATGTCTTGGTGGGAAAACTGTATTCGGGAAAAACTAGCAGCGCCAAATATAGTCTAGAAAATATTGTATGACCAATTATGAAAGTGTTGAGAAAATAATAAGAAAATTTGATGAGCAAAAAAAGTACCTTATTTAATCCAAAAACATGTTTGAATTTACTTAAATTTGTTTGTGTTCGTGTCAGGCTTAAAGTAAAGTGAAAACTTCTTTTTTTCACATCTTTTCTGATCACGAAGCACCATTTTTGACCAGAGGAAATTTTTCAAGATTTGTTTTATGCCTGGAGTTGGTGTTACGCAAAAAAAAATTTCTGTCCATAATAGACTTTATTTGAAACGTTTATACCAGGATTTTGTGGACCAAATAAACGCTTTGTTCAAACTAAATGCGTATAATAAACATAAAAAAAGAAAATGCCACAAAATTTGTCAGGAGAAAATAGCTTCAAAAGAGCGAAGAAAATCAAGAGCCACTTTTGGTATTCCAATGGAAGATTTTTCATTCAAGTCTCTTCACTGGTTTAAGTTATAGCTTCCTGGATCCAAAAAAATTTTGCTTCATCGAGTCGTCCCGACCGAAAATAAGCTCACCCATTTTTTTTGGAAAAGGGTGCCAACGAGTATCTTTTTACCGCGTCACCATTTGAAAAAAGGGTGGAAACGAGAGTGAATTTAGGCTGTAATCTATAAATGGTGAAAAAAAGTCACCTTTGAGGCAAAAATGTTCTCATTTTTTCTCTGTAATGAAAAATAGCGATGAAACACCGTCTTATTTTCAGTCGGGATAGAAAGGTGCTGGATTGGGGCTGTTGCTCTAGCTCCCTCATTTTTAGAGATAAAGACTTGAAATTTTGTTTAAAGCTCTATAATTTACCTTTAATTTATCTCTCAACAAGTTTTTTTGTGATCAAAGGTTCTTGTCGAGCTATTAGCTCTGGCAGGAATAATTTTCACAAAATTGACTTCATGGTGCCAAACTGCTCTCCCATGTTGAGGCTCCAGCTCCAACTCCCTCATTTTTTTAGATAGAGATTTGAAATTTTGTGTAAAGCTAGCTCTATGGTGAACCTACAGTTAATGTTTAAACTAGTATTTTTTTGACCAAAGGTTCTTGAGCTATTAGCTCTGGCAAGAATAATTTTCACAAAATTGGCTGAACGGTGCCAGACTGCTCTGCCACATTGCTCCCTCATTTTTTGTAGAGACTATCGTAAACAATTAAGTCCACCAAAAATAAAAGTCAAGTGTTCTTTCAATGAATTTGTATTTCATAACTGGTCTCAAATAATTATTGCAATTGCGATGCCAGTCCTTCTTGCAAAGGTGTGTGAAATAAACAAGGTAAGAAGAGCTGTAGCGCAATAGAGTTCCTCCGACAGGGGGAAATAAGAGGAACTTTGTGTACAGCAAATAGGACCCAACAATGTAGAACGGAAAATACAATACTATCAAGAGTTTTTACATTATAAGACCTCAAATTTTGTGTAAAGCTAGCTCTATAATTTACCTATATACAGTTTATATTTATTAGCTCTTGCAGCCAAATTTTCACAAATTTGGCTGCATGGCGCCAGACTGCTCTGGCACGTTATGGCTCAAGTTCTAGCTCCCTCATTTTTTTTAGATAGAGAACAAGGGTTCATGAGCCATTTACAAATTTGCTGGAGTCTGGCACCTAAGTCCAGCATTATGAAGTTATGAAATTTGTAGTAGCCTAACTCCCAGACCAAAAAAAGGTCAAATTTTGCCCTTTTTGATCTGAAAAGTGCCAAAAAACACCAGTTTTCTTGTGTCTTTTGGTACTTTTTGGTAGAAAACGGGCAAAATTTGAATTTTTTAGCTGTGCTGAAAGATGAAGACAGTTAGAAATTGAATTTGTATTTTTTGGTGGTTTCATCCATCTCTGGTTCAAACTTGACATTGATTTTGAAATGCATCAAAAAATTTCTCGGTTCCATGAGCAACAAGTTGTGAAAGAAAAAATTGCTTCTCCACAAACTGTACAAATTGGCTAAACCAAAGTATTACAACTAAATTATTTTTAACTCAATTATGAAATCACTTTATGATGATTATTAAAATATATACATATGTTCATATATATAAAACCCTAACGTTTGTCACATCACAGAGGCGGGAAGGGGGCAAGGCGCTTGTAGAGAAAAAACAGTGGAAAATGGCAAAAAACAGAAAAATCTTTCCATTATAACCTGATATAACCTTGCTAGTATATATATAACCTAACCCTTATGTCTGTCCCGTCAAGCAGGCACGGAAGGAGGATGGTGCGGATATGGGTGTGGCAAGAGAGAAGGGGGTTGCATAGCTACTCTTTAACAGCCAGTATGTAAATAAAGCACATTAAACTCTGTTCCAAAATGCAACAGCGCAGACAATCGAAGGGGAGGCCAGCAGGGCCCATTAGCGCAAGGGGAGGAACGTTGGGTATGCGGATAAAAATAGACAAGAAAGACAGCTAAAAATTATGGGAAAAGGCAGAAATCAGGAAAGGGATTTATAGTTCCTTCTAACCCTGGGAAAATGTGTAGAGAAGGGAACAGAAAGAGTGCAGGGGGGAGGGATGAGGGAGCCCTTAACCTCTCTTCAATTGCTGGTTTACCTATATTGTACAGGTGGCTGTGGCCGAATGATCATGGCATCAGGATGAGAATCTGAGGGTTGGGGTTCAAATCCCGCCACTTCCAGACAACCTCTGACCCTGGGTTGCCAAAAACAACAAATATTCCCAGATGTGATGATGTGCTTTTGATTCTTAAGGTGTACTTTAAAATTCAATTGAAAAAAGTATTCAATCTCAATTTTAAGTGGAAAATACACATCATAATTTGGAATATCTAGCATCTTTTTCTAAATAATGATAAAATTTTGTATTTTTAGAATAACAATTTCATTGGAAGCAACTTTTCAAGAATGACATTTAGGATTTTTATAAGAAAGCTTAGATAAAGTGACAAGCAGCTTTTTTCATTCCACAACCAGAAATGGTAGTAAATATCCCTCTTTTTAAAGTTCAAATATTTCTTAATGGAAATGACTTTGTATAAATTTTGTACTTTTCAATAGTTAAAACTTTTTGGGAAAGAATTATTATAGAATTTTAATGATCTTTTGTATACTTGTATAATTTCTAGAAAAAACAGTCATTTGTAGACTAATGTTTGAAAGAAATTAGGGAAAATAAGCAGAGGTTTGGACAAAATTACAGAGGTTTTGAAAAATTTGCAGAGGTTGCGACCTAATTGCCGAGACTTGGCTAAAATTGCAAAAGGTTCATCCAAATATGCAGAGGTTTGGCTAAATTTCCAAAGGTTTCTAAATTTAAAGTGAGAATTAATTTAAAAGGGCCTCTTATGACAAAAGCTCTGCATTTTTGTGTCAGACCTTAATAATAATAATAATCTTGTGCATTATAGACTCAGGCGATGTTGATGCGCAACCAACACCTTTATAAGAGTCCCGCCATAGAAGTTTATGGCCACTACAGATTACTATTACCCTGACTGAGAGTACCTTGTTGATTCTTTTTGCAATCCGGGGTTGAAAAATTGCTGGCATGGGCGGCTGGGGACTGAACCGACAACCAGAACCTTAGATCTTAGTTCTCAGTCAAGTGCCTATGACCTCTCAGCCATGGCGACCCCCTTGATACTGATACGAATAACAATGTTGCTGTCTTTGA
>Ga0194133_10007056_pt1 | contig 13580 bp, 10 predicted proteins | sample TA2KigOf40mmetaG_FD_155448 | JGI IMG/M metagenome (GOLD analysis project Ga0194133, IMG submission 155448) | Freshwater microbial communities from Lake Tanganyika, Tanzania - TA2015055 Kigoma Offshore 40m | ecosystem: Environmental > Aquatic > Freshwater > Lake | place: Tanzania: Lake...
GGTCGGATCTTCATACTTTGGCTCCTTTGTGGAAGCGGGCCCACGACAGCTCGAGGATCCGCAAACATTGGGTGGTGAAATCGATCCCGGCGGCGCGGCCGGCCTTGGGCAGCAGGCTGAGGTCGGTCATCCCCGGTAGGGTGTTGACCTCGAGCACGTACGCTTTCCCCTCCGCATCCACCATAATGTCGACGCGGGAAAGCACCTCGCAGCCGAGCGACCGATGGGCCTTCAACGCCAGCTCCTGCAACTCCTGCGCCTTCTCCTTCGGGATGGGTGCGGGGCAGAGATACTGGGTAGCCCCGGAGGTGTACTTGTTTTTGTAGTCGTAGAAACCTTTTGCGGGACGAACCTCGATGACCGGCAACGCCTGCTCACCAAGAATGCCGACCGTCATCTCCGCGCCCTCGATCAGCCGCTCGATCATCATCCCGCCGTCCTTCCACTTCTTCGCCTCCTTCACCGCCTTCTTGGCCTCCTCCTCGGCGCGAACGAGAAAGGTGCCCAAGCTGGATCCGCTGGCCACAGGCTTGAGAACGTAGGGCGGCTTCCAATCACACGCCGGGGTCCACTCCTGGCTTTCCGCCATCGGCACACCAGCCGCGAGCATCGCATCCCGGGCCTTCAACTTGTCGAAAGCCAACGCGCTCGCTTCCGATCCACTCCCGGTGAAAGGCATCCCGGCGGCTTCCAGCTCCCTCTGCACCTCGCCGTCCTCCCCATAGGTGCCGTGGAGAGCGAGGAAGCAGATGTCGGTGCCCTGCGGAACCTTCACCCCCTTCTCCTTCACATCCACCTCCAGCACCTTCACGCCGATCGAACGCAACGCTTTGGCCACGGCCGCTCCGCTTCGCAAAGAAACCTCCCGCTCACCGGAAACGCCACCCGCCAGGACGCTTACCTTCATCTTTTCCGGCTTCATTCGTCCACCCCCAACACAATGACTTCGGGTTCCAGTTCGATCCCACGGTCAGCCTTCGCCCGGGCGCGCACCTTGTCCATCAACGCCAAGACGTCGGCTGCCTTGGCCCCACCCTGGTTCACGATGAAATTTCCGTGCACCGGAGAAATCCGCGCCCCACCCACCGCCGTGTCCTTCAGGCCCAGCTCGTCGATCAGCTTCCCGGCCGGAATGGTTTCGGCGTTCTTGAAGATGCAACCCGCACTCGGCGCCGCCGGTTGGGAGTCCCACCGCTTCCGGCTGTACTTCTTCAGCTTCTCCGCGATTTCCTCGGATTGAACCGCACTGCCCTTGAGGATCGCGCCCACCGCAATGTCGGTCTCCAACCGCGGCACCTTGCGGTACTTCACCTCAAACTCAGAGGCCGGAACTTCCTTTACGTTTCCGCTGCGGTCCATCACCCGGACGGCCTCAACCACCTCAAAAGTCCACGAATCCATCGCCCCGGCATTCATCCGCATCGCCCCGCCCAACGCACCCGGAATTCCTTCCATAAACTCCAACCCACCGATCCCCGCCGCCTTGGCCGCGGCCACGATCTGCTTCAGCCGCGCCCCGGCCCCGGCACGAACCTTGCCGTTGACCGCTTCGATCTTGCTCAGACCCGGCTTACCGAGATTCACGCTCACGCCCGGCAGACCACCGTCGCGCACCAACAGGTTGCTGCCACGGCCGATCACCGTGAGAGAAACTTTTTTCCCGGCGCAGTGGCGAACGACCTTGGCCAGGGACTCCTCGGAATCGGGCTCAAACCAGACCTGGGCCGGGCCTCCGATGCGGATGGTCGTGTGCTTGTTCATCGGTTCGTACCAGCGGACGTCCCCTTGCCCCGCCACCAGCTTGCGAATTTCCAGAAACAACGGCGCCTCGACCGCGATCCGATGAGCCAGATGGGTGGAGTCGCCCGCGCCCATCACCAGAAAGAGATCCCCCTCCTGCCAAATCCTTCCAAGGATCGTCCGGGCCTCAGGCATCGAATTCGCCAGCTCCACCGAAACCCTCTTCTCGGCCAATTTGGCAGCCAGTACCGCCGAGCCGGAACCTTCCACCGCCGTTTCCCCGGCGGAGTAAACGGGTAACACGACCACGGCATCGGCCCGGCTTAAAGACTCCACGAAGCCGTCCATGAACGTGGAGAGGCGGGTGTGCCGATGGGGTTGGAAGATGGCCACCACGCGTTTGCGACCCCGGGCTTTGGCCGCGTCGATCGTCGCAGAGACTTCCCGCGGGTGGTGGGCATAGTCATCCACGATCTCAAGCTCTGGTGTGGCAAGGACGACCTCAAAGCGGCGATCGGCCCGACGGAACGCGGCCAAACCTTTACGGATCCTTTCAACATCCAGTCCAGCCTCTCGGGCCAGCGCCAGCGCCCCGAGTGCGTTGCCGGCATTATGCTTGCCCGGTGCTGCCACGCGGAAGGCTCCGAGATCATCGCTGCCCTTCTTGGCGGAAAAGCTCACGCCGTCCTTGTCCTCGCCTTTCCAGGTGCCGACGTAGTCGGCACCGCTCTTTTCCCAGCCGAAGGTTTTCTTCGCGGCCAGCTTTCCAGCCGCCTCCATCGCTGACTTCTCCTCCTTGGCCACCACCACGAGCGGACCGGAGACCTGGCCGAGGACCTTGCGGTACGCCTCCACCACCGCCTGCTCGTTCGCGTAGCGGTCAGCGTGTTCATGGTCGGCATTCAACAAAATCGCCGCGGCCGGCTTGAGCTGGGCGGGTGCTCCTTCGCTCTCATCCACCTCCGCCACCATCCATTCTCCGGATTTCCAGGCCCCGGAGGCACCAAGAGAAGGAGCATACCCTCCGAGGTAGAAGCACGGCTCTTGGCCCGCTTCTTTCCAGATATGGGCGAGCATCGTGGAGGTGGTGGTCTTGCCGTGGGAGCCAAGCACGGCGATGAGCTTCTTGAGCGAAGCCAGTTGGGCGAGCACCTCCGTCCGGCGAAGGCGAGCGATTCCCTTCCTGCCGGCTTCCGCCCACTCGGGATTCGTGTCCGGCACGGCCCCGGATGCGATCACCACCTCGGCGTTGCCGAGATTCTCGGCCCGATGGCCGATGGCCATGCGGACGCCGCGATCGCGCAGACGTTCGGGGGCTTCCTTCAGATCGGAGCCCGTCACCTCGTGGCCGAGGTCGACAAAGATGTCGGCAAGCGGGGTCATGCCGGAGCCGGCGATTCCGATCAGGTGGATCTTTTTCCGGCCTTTCGTCCAGCTGCTCGCCTCAAAGGACATGGGCGATCTCCTCCGCGATCTTTTCGGCGGCCTCGGGCATAAACTGCTGGCGGGCAGCGCGGCGCATGTGTTCCTGGCGGACGCTGTCACCCAACAGCCGGGCGATCCGCTGGCCGAGTTCCGTGCCGATCAGATTTTTTTCCGCCACGATCTCGGCGGCGCCGCGATCGGCAAAAGCGTGGGCGTTGGCGGTCTGGTGGTCGTCCACGGCCGCCGGAAACGGGATCAGAATGGATGGCACGCCACACGCGGCCAGTTCCGCCAGCGTGCCGGCCCCGGCGCGGGAAACCACGAGGTCCGCGGCCGCGTAGACCGCATCCATATCGTCGCAAAAGCCGAGAACCACGGCGCTGAAGCCGCAGTGGTCGTAACCGTGACGGACCTTGTCGGCGTGGGCTTCGCCCGCGAGATGCAGAATCTGGATCGTGCTGGCGACCGACTTGAGAGCCGGCAGGCCTCGGAGCATCGCCTCGTTGATTCCCCTCGCCCCTTGGCTACCACCCAGGACGGCGACGAGATGCCGCTTGGGATGAAGTCCGAGCTTCTTTAAGGCTTCTTCTTTGGAGATTTTTCCAAGCCGACCGCGGACGGGTGTACCTGTGACGCTTACTTGCGCCTTGGGGAGATAACGGCCGCACTCCTCAAAGCCCACAAACATCTTTTTCGCCCCGGCGGAGAGGAACTTGGTGGCACGGCCAGGGATGGCGTTGGATTCGTGGAGGAAATAAGGAAGTCCGCCGCGCCGGGCCGCACCCACCGAGGCGGCCGAAACAAATCCGCCCATGCCGAGCAGGGCATCGGCCTTGAACTTGGAAAGCTCCTCCCCGGCTTTACGGACGGCACCGAGGAGACGGACAAGAAAAAGAACCGCACCAAAGATTCCCGTCCAGCCGACCGCGGGAATTTCCACGCCGTTCTCCGACTCCCCCACCCCGCTGAGCGCGCGCTTGTCGACCGGCTTGGCGGAGATGAAGAAGCGGACTTCGTGGCCACGGCGACGGACGGCTTCGGCGATGGCGAGGCCGGGAAACAGGTGTCCCCCGGTACCGCCGCAGGCAATGGCGAGTCGGCCCATGGCGAACATCACCGCCGGCCTCCGACGAGGCGGCGACTCCGCGCCTCCTCGCGGTACTGGGCCTGACGATGAAGGGAAAGCAGAATGCCGACGGCGGCGAGACAAAGGACGAGGTTGGAACCGCCGTAGCTGATGAACGGAAGACCTACCCCCTTGGGCGGAAGCAGCCCGGTGGTGACACCGAGGTTGGCAAAGGCCTGGAAGCCGACGAGGGCGGTCACGCCGATGCCGAGCACCATGCCGGTGGTGTCGCGGGCGTGGCAGGCGATGTAGCCGCCCATCAAAGTGAAAAGGAGGAAGACGGCGACCACCCCGAGGGTCGCGGGCAGGCCAAGCTCCTCTCCGAGGATCGGGAAGATGAAGTCGGTGTGCGCTTCGGGAAGATAGAACATCTTCTGGACGCTTTGGCCAAGGCCAACGCCCTGGGTACCTCCGGATCCAAGGGCGATGAGGGCCTGCCAGACTTGGTAACCCTCCCCCTGCCGGTGGTCTTCGGGATTCAGGAACCCGATGATGCGGCCCAAGCGTTCCGGCATGGTCATGGCCAGCGCGATCATTCCGATGACGGCACCCAAACCGAGGATGCCGAGCGGCAGAACCGGCGCCCCGCCCGCAAACAGGACCACGGCCGCGGCCGCGATCACGAACATGGCGGAGCCGAGGTCGGGCTGCCGGATGAGCAGCAACACGGGCAACGCCAGAATCAGCATGGGCAGGAGCAGGCCGTGCCACGGACTGGACATCTTGTCCTTTTTCATCTGCACCCACATCGCGCAGAAGATCACCGTGGCCAACTTGAGGAACTCCGCGGGCTGGATCGCAAACGGACCGAGCGGGATCCAGCGGGCCGAGCCCTTCACCGTCTTGCCGATTCCGGGGATCAGGCAAAACGCCACGAGCAAAGTGGCGCCGACCAGGATCCAAAGGCCCCGGGAGACCAGGACCTTTGGATCCAGCCGGCTGAGCGCCGCGCACACCCCCACGCCCACCACCAGCCAGAGCCCCTGCCTTTGGAGGAAGAAAAGGGGTTGGCCCCGGTTTTCGGGGGAGAACGCGCCCACGCTGGCGAGCATGATCAGGCCGAGGCCGACCAAGCCCACTACGCAGGCGATCAGGGTGTACGCGGCGTTGCGTCCCATCGTCAGTTCGATGAGTTCTTGGGAAGCATCGCCATGTCCTGCGCCGCGGCCGGGGCCGACGGTGCCGCCGCCGGGGCTTCCGCCTTCGCGGAGGCCTCGCCGGGGACCTGAAGCTTCTGCCCGATCTTCAACTTCTTGGGGTCGCTGATCGAGTTGAGCTTGGCCAGGGTCTCGGCTTTGGTGCCGAACTTCTTGGCGATCTTCGCGAGGGTGTCCCCTGCCGCCACCGTGTAGGTGCCGGCCGGGTTGGAGGCCTGCTGGGCCGCCGCCGCCACCACCGCCTGGGCCGGAGCCGCCATGGGCTTGGCTTCCGTGCCAGCGCCGGCGACTTCAGGGATCTTCAGCTTCTGCCCGATGCGGATCATCGTGCCGTCGATCCCGTTGGCCTTCGCCAAGGCCGCGGCAGTGACGCCGTTCGCCTTCGCGATTTTGCCGAGGGTGTCGCCCTTCACGACGACGTGCATCCGTTCCGCCGCGGGAGCCGGAGCCGTTTCGACCACGGTGGCCACGGGGGCCGCCGCGACCGGGGCGGAAGCCTCGGCCGGAGCCTGGGCCTGCCACACCTTGTCATCGGGGCTGGGCATGCTGCTGGCGACCTCGGGGGCCGGGGCCGCTTCGGGGGCCTTCGCCACCTCGGCCGCGGGCATCGGATCCATCGAGGTGATCCCGGTGTCCGGATTGCCACGGAGCAGGTGGTAGGCGCTGATGCCGACGATCACGACGACATGCAGGCCGAGCACCACCAGGAAGATGGTGGAGAGGCGGTTCAGGCCTCCCTTCTTCGCCGGGGCGTCGGACGCGGCATCGTCGAGCAGCGTCGTGCTTTGTTTTCTCGCTGAGTATTCGAGCAGTTCATCGCTCATGGTTGTTGTTTTTCCTCCTGAGGCAGCGCTTTGACGCACTGCCGGTATGTCTCCCCTCTTTCCTCGAAATTTTTGAACTGGTCATAACTGGAACATCCCGGGCTCAGTAGGACGGTCTCCCCGGGGCTGGCCAAGGCGGCTGCCCGGTTCACCGCCTCGTCGAGCGTCCCGACCCGGCGGCAAGGCACTCCATCCCGCCAAGCCTTTTCGATCTTCGCCGCGGTCTCGCCAATCAGCAGCGCGGCCCGCACGCGGCCGCGCAGGTGCGACAGGCTGGGCGCAAAATCGAAACCTTTGTCCTTCCCTCCGGCAATCAGGATGACCGGGCCGGGCATTCCCAACACCGCCCGCTCCATTGCATCCAGATTCGTGGCCTTGGAATCGTTGATCCAGGTGACGCCACCCTTCACCGCGACCACTTCGCAGCGGTGCGGGAGTGGTCGATAGGAAGCGAAGGCTTTCTGCACGGCTTCCCGCGAAATCTTTTCGGCATCGGCCACCGCCAGCGTGGCGAGCAGGTTTTCGGCGTTGTGCGGCCCGGGCAATTTCGTCTCCTCCTGCCGGACCACCCGGTCGGTGCCGGCACAGAGCCAGCCGTCGCGCAGGGTGTAGTCGGCGGAGGAATCGGTGGCGGAAAAGGTCACGGTCCGGGCCGCCAACTTCGGCAGGGACAGACCCTTCTGGACCACGGCCACGTCTTCGGAAGTCTGGTTCTCAAACATCCGGTTCTTCGCCGCGCCGTACTCCTTCATGTCGGCATACCGGTCGAGATGGTCGGGCGTGAGATTCAGATACACGGCAATGCGGGGCCGGAAAGTCTCGATCGATTCCAGCTGGAAGGAGCTGACCTCGGCGACGGCGTAGTCGAGTCCGCCGCTCAACGGAGCCACCTCGCAGAGGGGCTGACCCAGGTTGCCGCAGGCCACCGCTTTTTTGCCGGCGGCCTGAAAGACGGCGGCAATGAGCTCAGTGGTGGTGCTTTTGCCATTCGTGCCGGTGATGGCGACGATCGGGCAGAGGCAAGCGCGGGCGCCAAGCTCCAGTTCCCCGAACATGGGGACGCCGGCGGCGCGGAGCTGGACGACCACAGGGCGTTTAGGATCGATCCCCGGGCTGAGGATGGCGCGGTCGAAGCGGGTCTCGGACATTTTTTCGGCTCCGAAGACGGTACGGACGCCCCGACCCTCCCAGCGGCGGGCCTGTTCCTTCAACCCGGCGCTCTTCGATTCGTCAAACACGGTCACCTCCGCCTTTTGGGCCAGCAGCCACTCCGCCGCGGCCTGGCCGCTGCGTCCCATTCCCAGCACCACCGTTTTTTTGCCGGTCCATGAAATCGTCTCTCCTTTCACCGCAGCTTGAGCGAGGCCAGGCCCGCGAGGGCGAAGACCGCGCTAAGAATCCAGAAGCGGACGACCACGGCCGTCTCGCTCCAGCCGCGCAGCTCGAAATGGTGGTGGATCGGTGACATCGCGAAGATGCGCCGACCCGTCAACTTGAAGGAGGCCACCTGCAGGATCACCGAGGCCGCCTCCATCACGAACACCCCGCCCACGATGGCGAGGAGCAGTTCCTGGTTGATGCAAATGGCCACCACCGCGACCGCCCCACCCAGCGCGAGGGATCCGGTGTCGCCCATGAACACCTTGGCGGGATGGCAGTTGAACCAGAGAAAGCCGAGGGCCGAGCCGAACAGGGCCGCGCAGAAAATGACAAGCTCCTCACCCCCGGGAACCTTCGGCAGAAAGAGATACGCGGCGAGGTTGGCGTGACTGGATAGGTAGGCGAAGAGACCGAGGACGAGGGCGACGGTGAGGATGCAGCCGGAAGCCAGGCCATCGAGGCCGTCAGTCAGATTCACCGCGTTCGAACTCCCCACGATGATGAAGACAAAAAGCAGCATCGCGCCCCAGATCGGGAGATGGAGGAGGAAGAAGTCTTCACGGATGAAGGGAATCTGCAGGGTCAGGGCCGCCTCGCGGGCCTTGGGGATGAGTAGAAGCGATCCGGCCACACCCGCCGCGACGAGGCCTTGCACGGCGATCTTTTTCCAGCCGCCGAGACCGCCGGAGGATTTTTTCCGGATCTTGGCGTAATCGTCGCAGAAACCGAGGGTGCCAAGGGCCAGCGTGCTGCCGAGGACAATCCACAGGTAAGCGCTGGTGGGCTTACCCCAAAGAACACAGGCGAGCGCGAGCGCAAAGAGAATGAGGACGCCCCCCATTGTGGGAGTCCCCTGCTTGCTTTCGTGCAGGTCCGCCAGCTTGTGAACTTCCTCCTTCTTGCGGAGCGGTTGACCCAGCTTGAGCCGGCGGAGCATCTCGATCACGCGGGGCCCCATCCAGAGACAGAGAAGGAACGAGGTGATCGCCGCGCCGACCGTGCGGAAGGTGACGTATTGGAAAACGTTGAGCGGACCGAACTGCTCGCTGAGGAGGCTGAGATAGTAAAGCATCGCTCAGCTCCCCTTTCTTAGTTCGGCGGCGACGAGGTCCATCTGCTGGGAGCGGCTCCCTTTCACGAGGATCCGGTCGTCCGGCTTGGCCTCACGGCGGTAGGCAGCGAGGAGCTCATCCCGGTTTGCGAACCAACGGGCCCAGTCGCCTTGACGCGCCTTTTTGGCGGCCTCGACCAGAAATTGGGAGTCGGCCCCGACGGCAAAGCAGAGCGCGGTGCCACTGCGGGCGATCATGGAGCCGGACTCCTCATGAAGCATCCGGCTGAAGGAGCCAAGTTCCGCCATCGCACCGAGCAGGGCCACTTCCCTCCCCTTGCCCGGCAGGCTTTCCAGTGTGGCCACGGCGGCGGCGAGGCTATCGGGATTGGCGTTGTAGCTGTCATCGAGAAGCCAGCCCGCCCCGTGCTTCTCCAACCGGACCCGGCCGCTCGGCAGTTGGATTTTCTGCAGGGCCTCGGCGGCGGCTTTGGGTTCGATCCCGAGCTCGATTCCGGTGGCCATCGCCATCGCGGCATTCATCGCCATGTGCGGACCGGGAACGGGCAGCCGCACTTCGGCCCGGCCCTTGGACCCTTCCAAAGAAAAACGACTGCTGGTGCCATCGGTCTCGATCGAGCTCAGCCGGTAATCCACCTTCTCGTTCCGGCCGACACGGACCACCCGGGCCTTACATCCTTCGAGCGTTCTTTTTTCCATCGGATCGTCCGCATTGGAGATGGCCAAGCCGGAAGCTGGTAACGCGCGGTAGAGAGCCCCTTTCTCCTTGGAGGTGGCCTCCTTGGATCCGGTGCCTTCGACGTGGGCCCAGCCAATGTTGGTGACGAGACCGACCTCGGGTCCGGCCAGTTCCGCCAAAGGGCCAATCTCGCCCGGAGCATTCATCGCGATCTCCACCACCGCATAGCGATCCTGCTCCCCGATACCGAGGAGCGTGAGTGGCACGCCGAAATGGTTGTTGAGGTTGCCGGGAGTGCGGTGACAAGGGCCCAAGGTGCCGAGGACGGCCGCGAGCATCTCCTTGGTGCTGCTCTTGCCTGAACTACCGGTGATCGAAGCGATGCGAACAGAAAGAAGTTTGCGGTAGCCGCGGGCCATCTGCTGCAGGGCCACCTGGGTGTCTTTTACCAGCAGCAGAGCAAAGCCGGCCGGCACCTCCCCGACTTTTTCCCGCGAAACGACCGCCGCGAGTGCACCCTTGGTGGCCGCTCCGGCAAGATGGTCGTGGCCATCGTGGTTCGGTCCCTGGATCGCCACGAAAAGTTCGCCGGGCTTGATGGTCCGGCTGTCGATGCCGACGCCGAAGGCCACGCGTTCGCCCGAGCCACGGATAATCTTTGCACCGGCCAGCTCCGCCAATGTGGCAAGGGAGAGCGGCTTCATGCGCGGCTCCTCTCCGCGAGGGCCTTCTCCACCTCGCGCCGGTCGGAAAACGGAAACTTCTCCCCGCGAATTTCCTGCGTCTCCTCGTGGCCTTTGCCAGCAACCAGGATGACATCGCCCGGGCCGGCGGAACGGACGGCCGTCCGGATCGCCTCGGCACGGTTCTCGATTTTTTGTACGGATGCTCCTTTGGGCAGTCCCGCCGCCATCTCGCGGAGAATCGCGGCCGGTTCCTCGCTGCGAGGGTTGTCGGAAGTAAGGACGACGCGGTCGGCCAGCTTGGCGGCCGCGGCCGCCATCTTGGGACGCTTGCCCTTGTCGCGGTCGCCGCCGGCACCGACCACGATCCAAAGCGACCCGCGGGTAATCGGCTTCAACGTGCCGAGGGCCGCCTCGATGGCGTCGGCGGTGTGGGCGTAGTCGACCAACACGGTGATTTCGCCGGATCCGGGAACGGCTTCCATCCGGCCGGGCACCGCGGGCGCGCGGCCCAAGGCGGCCGCCACTTTTTCCGCAGGAATTCCGGCGGCGATCGCGGCGGCCGAAGCGCCCAGTGCGTTGGAGACATTGAACCGTCCCAGCCACGGCAGCGTCGCGGGAAATTCGCCTTCAGGGGTGATCAGGCGGAAGGAGGATCCCTGGATGCCCATCTTCAGGTCGGCCGCCCGCACATCTCCCTTTTCCAACCCGTAACGGAGGGTCCGGACGCCGGGAGCGCAGACCGCGGCCATGCGGACACTGCACGGATCATCCAGATTCACCGCCGCAAAGGCGCCGGCGCGGAGGCCACGGAAGAGAAGCGACTTGGCCTGTTCGTAGGCCTCCATCGTTCCGTGATAGTCGAGATGGTCGCGGCCGAGATTGGTGAAGACGGCTCCCGCAAAATCAACTTCCGCAGTACGCCCCTGGTCGAGCGCGTGGGAACTGACCTCCAGGGAGGCGGCACGGCAGCCGTTCTCCCGCATTTCCGAAAGGAGTTGCTGGAGATCGAGCGCCTCGGGCGTGGTGTGCGTCGCTGGCACCCGGCCGCGCCCAGTGTCGTTGGAGACTGTGCCCAGCAAACCGCACCGAAGCCCGCCAACCTCGAAGAGGGACTGGAGCAACATCGAGGTGGAGGTTTTTCCATTGGTGCCGGTCACGCCCACGACCTGCAGGTGGCGCGAGGGATGGCCGTAAAAATTCGCCGCCATCCGGCCGAGGGCGCGGCGCCCACTTTCCACACGGATGTTGGCAACCGAAAGATCGGCCAGCTGCTTCTCCGCCACCACCGCCACGGCTCCCCTTTGCAGCGCATCGGGCACAAACGCATGGCCATCTCGCTGATGACCTTTCCAGGTGCAAAACACAGCACCGGGAGCGACGCGGCGGGCATCATAGGCCAACGAGAAGACCTCGGCCTGCTTCGCCCCTTCCCAGGAGCGGACTTTCACGCCGTCCATCACTTCCGTCAGCTTCACGGGGCCTCCTTGCGAGCCACCACCGCCGTGCGGTTCAGGTTGAGTTGTTCGGCCACATGGGTGGCGATTTCGCGAAACGCCGGACCAGCCACCTGGCCACCGTAGTAGTTCTTCCCCTTGGGATGATCCACAAGGATCGAGACGACAAACTCCGGTTTATCGGCGGGAAGATATCCAATGAAGGAAGATCGGTACTGTTTGACGTAACCCTGCGGCGTGTACTTCTGGGCCGTGCCGGTCTTGCCGGCGACTTCAAAGCCCGGCACCTGGGCTTCCTTGGCGGTTCCCGTTTCGGCAACCACCCCACGGAGCGCCTCGGTCACTTGCTTGGCGACCTCGGGGCGGACGACCTGGCAGACCACCTTGGGCAGGAACTGCATGACCACGCGGTTGTCGCGGTCGACCACCGCCTTGATCAGGCGGGGCTCCATCCGTTTCCCACCGTTGGCGATGGCGGCGTAGGCCAGGGCCATCTGCAGGTTGGTGACGGCCACCTCATACCCCATCGGGAAACGGGTCAGCGAAACCTTGGTCCAGTTTTTCAGCGGGTGCAGGGTGCCGGACGTTTCGCCGGGCAGGAGCCCCTCGCCCTTTTGCGCCTTCGCGCCAAAACCAAAGAGGCGGCCGTAGTGGTGAAGTTTTTCCTCCCCGAGGAGACTGGCCAGCTTGGCCATGCCGATGTTGCTCGATTTGGCGATGATTTCACGGAGGGTCAGCAGGCCATAGGACTCGTGGTCCTTCAACCAGTGGCCAGCCATCATCATCTGCCCGTTTTCGCAAAAGAAGGTGCTGCCGAGGTCAGCCACCCCCTCGTTGAGTCCGGCCGCCAAGGTGACGACCTTAAAGGTGGAGCCGGGCTCGTAGGCGTCGGCGATGGTGCGTTCCTTCATCGCCTCGGCCTGAAACGTGTCGCGGTGGTTGGGATCAAACGTTGGACGGCTGACCATCGCGAGGATCTCCCCGGTGGCCGGGCGCACGATCAGGATGTGCAGGTTGTCGGGCTGATATTGCTCGATGAGCTTGTCGGCTTCCCGCTCGGCGATGTGTTGGATGCCCTGGTCGATCGTCAGGACCACGTGATAGCCATCGCGGGCTGGGCGGTCGGAGAGGCGGAAGTAGGGAATTTCCCGGCGCTTGGCGTCGCGGATGATTCGTCGCTCCCCCGGCACACCCTTCAGGTACCGGTCCATCGCCTTCTCGATGCCGGCCTCGCCGGTTTCGAAGCTGACGGTCCGGTCGGAACCGACGGTCATGTCGCGCAGGTTGACGAAACCGAGGACCTGGGAAGTTTCCGAGCCGTTGGGGTAGTCGCGGATGGTTTTGCGCTCGAGACGGATCGAGCGCAGCTGGGCGGCGCGCAATTTGCCCTCCAGGTCGGCGTTCACTCCGTCGGCGATTTTCTGGTAGCGGTTTTGCGGGTCGATCTGGCCGCGCAGCCATTCGGCGGAGACGCTCAGCAGGCTGGCCAGGACGGGCAGTTCCTGCGGACGTTCGGCGAGAATTTTTCCGTCGAGACGCACTTCAATCCGCGGGACGCTCTGGGCCAACACCCGACCGCCAACGTCGAGGATCGAGCCGCGCTGGGCCGGCACGGGTTCCCCGCTGGTGTGGAGGCGGATCGCCTCCTCCCGGTACTCCTGCTGTTTGACGAGCTGGAGGTAGATCAGGCGGGCGGAGACGGCGGTGAAGGCCACAGCTAGGCCAACGGTGACAGTGATGATCCGGGCGCGGGGATTCACCGGCCGACCTCCCGGATTAGTTCCGCCGAGGGCGACGAGCGGCGAGTCGGCGCCTCCACCACTTCGCACTGGCTGGTGCTGATCAGCCCAAGTTTCATTTCGCCGGAGCGCTCGGCAAGATGGCGGGGGGAACGGAGCTTCTCGGCCTGCAGCCGGGCCGATTTCACGAGGTCGTCGAGCCGGGCGTGCGCCGTCTCGAGTTTCTTCAGCTCGGTGGCGGCGCGGATATTGGTGACGTGCAGGAGGACGAAGACCACGACCAGCGAGGTGGTCACGC
>Ga0194133_10007059_pt1 | contig 13579 bp, 10 predicted proteins | sample TA2KigOf40mmetaG_FD_155448 | JGI IMG/M metagenome (GOLD analysis project Ga0194133, IMG submission 155448) | Freshwater microbial communities from Lake Tanganyika, Tanzania - TA2015055 Kigoma Offshore 40m | ecosystem: Environmental > Aquatic > Freshwater > Lake | place: Tanzania: Lake...
GCCAGATCACGTTTCATGTTTGCATGGGCGTACTTGAGTGAGTCGCCGTTCTGCTTTACGGCCTCCCTGACGATAGCGGGATCGCGTTTCAAAGTTCCGCTGGCGTACTTGAGTGCTTCGCCATGTTGCTTTACAGCCTCCATGACGATAGCGCGATCGCGTTTCAAAGTCGCATCGGCGGTCCGGAGTGATCCTCCGTATTGCTTCACGGCCTCCATCACGATAGCCGGATCGCTTTTCATACTGTCATCGGCGACAGTGAGTGCAGAACCATCTTGTTTGACTGCTTCGATCACGATGGCAGGATCACGTCTCAAACTTGGATCGGCAAACTGCAATGCAAAACCGTATTGTTTTACGGCCTCCTTCACAATGGCCGGATCACGTCTCAAGCTTTCATCCGCATAAAGGAGTGCTCCTCCGTATCGTTTTACGGCCTCCGTCACGATGGTGGGATCACGTCTCAAGCTCTCATCGGCGTAGAATAGTGAAGAAGAATCTTGTTTTATTGCCTCCATTACGATTGCAGGATCACGTCTCAAACTGGCATCGGCGTACTGGAGTGCATCGCCATCTTGTTTTACAGCCTCCATCACGATGAAGGGATCAGCTCTCAAACTGTCATTGGCATACTGGAGTGCCCAGCCATGTCGCTTTACTGCCTCCATCACAATTGCAGGATCACGTCTTAAGCTTTCATCGGCGTACTTGAGTGCTCCGCCATTCTGCTTTACTGCCTCCATCACAAGTGCGGGATCACGTCTCAAGCTTTCATCGGCGTACTGAAGTGAGTCGCCTTTCTGCTTTACTGCTTCTATAACAATAGCGGGATCGCGTTTTAACATTGCACTGGCGTACTGTAGTGCCTTGCCATCTTGCTTTACGGCCTCCGTTACGATTTCTGGATCACCTCTCAAACTTGCATCAGCGTGCTGAAGTGCCTTGCCATCTTGCTTTACGGCCTCCGTTACGATTTCTGGATCACGTCTCAAACTTGCATCAGCGTGCTGAAGTGCCCGGCCATTCTGCTTTACAGCTTTTAAAAAGTCATCGCGGTTGCTCAGTTGCAAAGTATGTTGGTACATCTTTATCCCTGAGAAACAACAGGATGATCAGTAATAAAATAATATCGCATGAACTAACTTTCTTTCACCAACATATCAACCTACAGGCTATGTGCATTCACTTCTCTTGTTGCATTTTCTCTTTATAAAACAAATCCATCATTAATCCTTAATGCTATGATATATTTGATAAAACTCATCTATTTTCTTCTCTCCTGCCAGTCTGCCAGCCTGCCAGGAGGGTGTTGAAGTTGCCTACGTGGATTCTTTAACTTGATTTTAGTATACCTGTTGAAGTCGTATCCAGACCTTAAATATTAAATTCCTTTTTACTTGATTTTATTATACCGTCGTTGAAGAAAAATAACCAAATATCCTTCACATGTATCTTTTACCAATTTCCACCAAAAAATTATTTAATAATTTTATATACATATATATATATATATATATATAATATATGATGCAATGTCATCCAGTGACGCGCCTGTGGCGCGCGTCATACGCGCACTGGAAGATTGCAACATCCACCTCTGGTAAAAATTACTAATTTAGTAATTATATATATATATATATATTGTAACGGTTGTTCTTGTGTCATGACGCAATGTCTGGACATCAACTGTAACGATTTTATTTTTATACAGCAATTTACACAGAATTACACGAAATTTTACGACATTTACGCGAAATTATACGAAATTTTCACGGAATTTTCACGGATTTATACAGAAATTTTCACGGAATTATACGAAATTTTACGACATTTACACGAAATTTTTCAAAAATTTCCTAAAATAGTAAAAAGAAGGAGGTGTCTTCCTTCAATTTTGTGGAAATTTGTAAACTTTTGGTGGAAATTTGCAAAAATAATACACGTCGAAGGATGCTTAGTTATATATATAATTAAGATGTCTAGACATTGCGTCATTGTGCACACGACCCTGAGGCCACAGGGCGCCGCCGGCGGCCGTAAGCAAGAGTGCATAGACGCAATGTCTAGACATCAACAATGATGTCATATTTAATTATATATATACATATTGTAAAGGTTGTTTGATCTTGATCTTGTAACGGTTGATTACTGGCTCTCATTTCTAAAGGATTTTTATTTGTGACTGACTTATAGAATTTATATTGTACGTAAAACGCGCTGTGAATAAAGAGAAAAAGGTCGTAGCCAACCCCCTCCGGTCGCGGCCGCACGGGCCGCGCAGCGGCCTCTGAGAGAGTTCGATCCATGTCACTACCACATAGATGTGTTTCTACAATAAACTGACGACGTCCCGTCGCACTCAATGGGCATGTTGCAAAATCTTTTTTCACACACGTTTTGCTTACAAAAATGTGTCATCACAAATGTTTAAAATCAGTTCCAAGTACAAATGTACTAGGTAATGTACTATCAACATGTACATTTATAACCTCGGCGTCTCACTAATCGTCTCCTCTTTCTTCTTTCTTCTTCCTCTTCTTCCTCTTCTTCTTCTTCTTCTTCCTCCTCCTCTCGTCGTCGTTTTTCCTCTGTGACAGTTCTGAGTACGTCCTCGTCCCTTAAGTGCTCGGGCACGTGCTCTAGCGCTTCTGGATCTTCCCTTATAGCTGCCATAATAACGTCTTTGCTTTTGAAATCCTCGGCAACGTATCGTAAAGCCAACCCATCTACGCGTACCGCTTGCATTATCGCATCTAACCCAAAATCGATATCCGGTTCAGCTTCAGCAAGCAGAGGCCCGAATACTTGGCAAGCTGGCGATGGAGTTGACCTATTATTCTTGCTCATAAGTGCGTACGGATTGATCGCTAAAGCCTGCAACACAATATTACGATTCCGCAGATGTACTGTATGAGCGTACCGGAGTGCCGAGCCATTTTGCTTTACTGCCTCCATCACAAATGCGGGATCACGTCTCAAGCTTGCATCGGCGAACTGGAGTGCCAAGCCCTCTTGCTTTACTGCCTCCATCACAATTGAGGGATCACGTCTCAAGCTGTCATCGGCGAACCGGAGTGCCGAGCCATGTTTCTTTACTGCCTCCATCATAAATGCGGGATCACGTCTCAAGCTTGCATCGCCGTAGTAGAGTGCCCAGTCATGTTGCTTTACTGCCTCCATCACGATTGCTGGATCACGTGTCAAGCTTTCATCGGCGAACTGGAGTGATCCTCCGTATTGCTTTACTGCCTCCATGACTATTGCCGGATCACGTCTCAAGCTTGCATCGGCGTACTGGAGTGCATCGCCATATTTCTTTACTGCCTCCATGACTATTGCCGGATCACGTCTGATGCTTGCATGGGCGTACTTGAGTGAGTCGCCGTTCTGCTTTACTGCTTCCATAACGATAGCGGGATCGCGTTTCAGAGTTCCACCGGCGTACTGGAGTGCTTCGCCATGTCGCTTTACTGCCTCCATCACAAATGCGGGATCACGTCTCAAACTTACATCGGCGGAATAGAGTGCCCAGCCAGTTTGCTTTACTGCCTCCATCACGATGGTGGGATCACGTCTCAAACTTGCATCGGCGTACTGGAGTGCCCAGCCATCTTGCTTTACTGCCTCCATCACGATTGTGGGATCACGTTTCAGACTTTCATCGGCGTACTGGAGTGCCTGGCCATATTGCTTTACTGCCTCCATCACGATGGTGGGATCACGTCTCAAACTTGCACTGGCGTACTTGATTGCCCCGCCATATTGCTTTACTGCCTTCATCACGATGGCCGGATCACGTCTCAAGCTGTCATCGGCGTACCAAAGTGTCGAGCCATCTTGCTTTACTGCCTCCATCACGATTGTCGAATCAGCTCTCAAACGGTCGTCGGCGTACTGGAGTGCATTGCCATCTTTCTTTACTGCCTCCATCACAATGGTGGGATCACGTCTCAAGCTGTCATCGGCGTACTCAAGTGCCGAGCCATCTTGCTTGACGGCCTCCATCACTATGGACGGATCACGTCTCGCGCTTGCATCGGCGTACTTGAGTGAGACGCCGTTCTGCTTTACTGCCTGCATCACAATCACCGGATAGCCTCTCAAGCTTGCACTGGCGTACTGGAGTGCCTTGCCATCTTGCTTCACCGCCTCCATTACGATTTCTGGATCACGTTTCGACGTTGCATCAGCGCGCTGAAGTGCCCGGCCATTCTGCTTTACCAATTTTAAAAGGTCGTCGCGGTGCATCTTTATCCCTGAGAAACAACAGGATGATCAGTAATAAAAGAACATCGCATGAACCTTGATTCGCCAACATCTCATCTCATGCGCCTACAGTCTATGTGCAGCAATCATGTATACTCATGCGATAAAATCTAGATAGTGTGTGTGTGTGTTGTCTGTTTAGATAAAGTACGATCCTATCTCATCATGGTTTGTTTCCTTCCCCTACTCGTCTATGCTTCCTGCCTCTCTTCCCAAAGGAAGCTGTTGAAGTTTCGGGTAAAGAGGTGTCAAGTATAAGATTTTCTAAGAATGCCTAAAAATGTCTAAAATTGCGAAAATCGTAAAATTTCGGTGCAACATGTCGCCATATTTTCCCCAAAAGTGTAAAAAATCGTCATTTTGTTGAAATTTTCCCCGAAAGTAAAAGCTACACTTCAAGTATTTTTTTCCTAAATTTTCAAAAATTTCCTAAAATAGTAAAAAGAAGGCAGTGTCTTCCTTCAATTTTGTGGAAATTTGTAAACTTTTGGTGGAAATTTGCGAAAATAATACACGTGGAAGGATGTTTAGTTATGTAAGAGCTATCTTTGTATAATAAAATCAAGTTTAAATTTCATGAAAATGTCTACGTAGGCAAGACGTAAAAATGAAAATGCAACGAGAGGAGCAGAGAGCAAATGATGTAGCTCTAGCATAGATATGCGAGGAGCTTAGACATAGATATGTGGAGAAGCTTAAGTTAAACATACCAATTACATTAATCTTGCCACATTATTTCAGGCATTCACGATGAGACCTCCCGCTAACCAAAAGCGTTTTGAGAAGAAACAAGCAGCAAAAACAACAGGTATAAAAAATAAAAAAATATAGATGCTGATATGTAATGCATTCTAAACTATGACCACACCGCTGTTCGTAGCAACCCAGCACGTATTCGATGAAAGCTATCTGGAGAAAATAAATAGGATGGTTGGCTGTTTCGAGTTATGTGTATCGTGCAGAAAGGAGATCGTTAAGACGTATCTTCGCGCAAACAAATTACTGTTTGCAGGTGGGAGTTCCGACAGGTGGGTGATGTGCAATATCATATCATGCAGTGTATTCAAACTTTTTAAACTTGTGTTAATAATGCACGCAGGACTGAAATTGGCCATTGGTTAGACCAATTGTTCATCAAGCGTCCACCAAGTAAGTGTTATCACAACAATAGGGAGGAGTGGCTTACTTTTCTTTTTTCCTGTCCGTTTTCAGGGGATTGTTCCACTTGTGGGATAGAACAATTATACGTGTTCGAGGAGCTCGTCAACGACGAGCATTATAAAGACGGCGAGAATCCGTTTTTCGCGTTGCCGAAGGATGAGCAAGAAACCGTCGCCCCATAGGGTTACTGCTAGGGTTAGGTTACTTCTCCGGAACCTTGTTCGTGGGTCATCTTCAAACACCCACTGTAGAGCAGGGTGCTATGACAGACACCGTAGCGTTGCTGTAGCGTATGTGCGCTGCAGAGCCTTGCTTAGCACATGCTTTTATAGACAAAAACTTAAATAAATTGTTGGGAGCGCGGCCTCCTTTAAAAGTTCGCATGAAGTGACTCACAAGGCGCCTGCGGCGCGCGTGCCGCGCAGCGGCTTCATAAAAGCGGTTTCACTGCTGTTTCTTAGGTAAACTATGACTATGTTCTTGATCTTGTAACGGTTATTCTTGTGTCATGACGCAATGTCTGGACATCAACAATGATGTCATTATAATTTATATATATATATATATATATTGTAACGGTTGTTTGATCTTGATCTTGCACTGGAAGATTGCGACATCCACCTCCTAGTAAAAATTACTAATTTAGTAATTATATATAATAAATTATGGTCGTTTGATACCAACCACTATTATTCATTCGTAATAAATAAGCCATGACGCAGCAATACGGATTTCGATGACAATCGGATAAATTGCAGAGTATGAGCGAATATCCAGGTAAGATTTACATATTACGAAATTTTTAGTAAAACTGTGCCGTCATGTTGCACCACGTGGTGACACACTAGATACATTATTCGCGTACCTGCCATATTAAAATCAAATTAAAAAAAGATATTTCATCCTTTGAACGCCATCTGAAAGTACATGACACCAGGTTAGACCAAGACGAGTAAGCATATGATATACGACGAATATTTATGCATGCATGCATTATCCTTGACCCGCTCTCGCCTTTTTTGCAGATCAAAATGGACGACCTCTCGTGCGACGAGGCATATCAGGAGTTATGCAGACACCTTCGATTTATGCGCGTGTGCGATCTTAAAGAGTTCTACGGCATGTTTTTGGAGAAAAAGAGTTTTGGGTGTAAACAAGAAGGCTTGGATGCGCTAATCCGCGTGCTTGACAGCCAGCGCGCCGTGGTGCAACGCGTTCTATGCACGTTTCCCCTACAATCACACACGATATCGCAGACTATGCAGGCCATTTTGCGAGAGATGCATGCCTGTCAGCACTGCGGTCGTGAACGCCATGCGATACTGTGTTACATGGACTGCATCGATTGCTTCGCCATGTGCCACGTGGCCGACACCTTGGACGTAATCGACGTCGATGCGCGTCGCCTGTCGGGCGACAAGTTCTTTTTCGAAGAACACCTTGTGGAGGACACGTGTCTCATGTTCTTCGATATAACCTTGCAGCCCATTTACGGCAAGCAATTATTTGAGGAGAACTTTACCTATTTAAAAATAGACGGCCTCGACTACGTTACCTCCGACAATTGCACTAACACGAAAAAGCCGTTTCTTCTCGCAAAAGGCACAAAATCGATCATTTCCCTCAAAACGAAAAAAACGTGCTTCATGTTCCGCGTGGGGGTCAGACAAAAAGATATGTTTGCGGTGATGGACATGGTGAATCCCGTCTTTGTCGAAGGCACGTCGTCGGTAGCATCGACGGAAGATGACGACGTGCAGGTCATGGAAACGTCCGTGAATGACAGGATGGACATTGATGACAGCGAGGACGACGATTTTATTACGGAACGCTGTCCTTTAACTGCATGCGAATTGATCAGACCTGTCAAGTTCGCAGGTTGTCATGCCCATGGATACTTGGAGTTGGAAGGAATCATTCAGCATTTCAATTTTTGTAGAACGTCCACGGTCAAGTGCCCTATGGGCTGCAATACAGTCTATGGCGTCAAGGACCTGCATTTTAGTCCTGATTTCGTAGGTGCTTGTCAGGATCCCCATCTACTGAACCTATGGGAAGAACAGGCAGTTGATAGGCTTTTGAAAGATATAGCGCAGAATGGATTATAAGTGGTCACAAAAAAAAATGTTTTAATAAAATAAAAAAAAATGGCCGCTCTGTAAACCCCCTACTTAAACTCTAACAATCGCTGTGATTCGGTTCTGTAACCACCACAGAGGAAGACGGAATAATAAGTTATAAGTGCATCGAACCGACGAAGAATTCCTAGAAAAAAATATCAGAAAAAATCGGTGTCGAGACGTTAGCAACTTCCATTAAACAAAATTATTTGTTATATTTTTTTCGTAAAATCGTCATCGTCTTGTCAAAGATATTTTATCGCACTGTGCGACGTCACCGCCCTTTCACATGACACTCTCTGCAGATGCTATCAAACAACATGCTTACTTATGTAAACTAAAACTTGTTTACATGGTAGGTGTGACCAACAAAGCCCATGCAAGCGACCGCGGAAGAAACAGTGCTTTTTTATGCCAACAAGCTGGAATATTGCACGGAAAAGGCGGAAGTGGAAGAAGCCGTCGATCTAATCCATGCCAGCATGACCGCCTGTGCGGATCATGTAAAAGGGGATCTCGTTGGGAACACGCCCTTTTTGGAGACACTGGTGGCCATCAACGAGCAATATATTTCCTCTAAAAATCCTCAAGATTCCGAAGACCACGCGGAGTGGAGGACTTTCTCGTTGATCAACGAGATTATTTCGTCTCTACATCATATCGTTCTACATCAGTTTTTCTCCACCCTGTTTTATGCGAGACAGCAGCAGTTTTGTGCGTTGGAGTATGTCATTCCCAAGCTGTTTCTGTTCTCCAAGACGTTCTTCATGTGCGTCGAGATACAGATCGCCTTTTTCAAAACTCTCATTTTTTTATGCGACAATTTCTCGACCGCTTCCAAGATCATATGCGGCTACAACCCCGAAGGGGAATATTTCATGGACATTATCCTCTTTCACGAAAACGTCCATCTCGTCGTAGACCAAGCCTTCACCATCATCTATTTTATGCTACGATCAAAACTCGGAACTATCGTACATCAGAACATGGAATCGTTTACGGCAGACCGGTTAATGCGTTATAGCGGCGTGGAGATCATTACAGAGCGATGCTTGAACATCTTGGAAGCGATAGCGACGCCTAATTCTTTAACGAAAGTGCTGCACGCGATAGAAGCCTTTCCCGATTCACGCTCCATCCAACAAGAAGGGTGGATGATCATCAAAAGACTTTTGAACGGGGAAGGCTTAATCGCGGTCAATAGAGGTGTTTGCAAACTCGTCGTTGCATCCACACACTCCCAATACGACCGATTGTCGATTATCGGTCGCTTGATCGACCTGGACACCACCAACCGCGATGTGCTCAGAAACGAGGGAGCGTGCGATTTGTTTGACGGGATATTGTCCTCTATTCTCGCCCAACGACCCAAAGAGAGACACGTTCTGCCCATCTTTTGCAACACGGTGAACAATTGGTGCTTTGAAAACCCCGTCAACCAGCAGATGTGCTCAAGCCATGGCTTTATTCCTCGCTTGTGCGTGCTGCTTGAGCAACATCGCACCGATGCCAGTATCGCGAATTCCATCATGAAGACGGTCGCTACTCTATCGTTCGCACGAGACATCAAGGCGGAAGATAGAGTGTACCTGATGGTGCAAGTGCTGGCTCACATGAAAGTTTTTTCAACTGACGTCGAAATTGTTTCGAAAGCCACTGCTGCACTAAAAAATCTGATCGAACGATATTTTTTAAGAGAGGCGCACGCTTTGTCCTTCTGCGCCTCGGATCTGGTGGAAATTCTCACCAACATTCTGCGCCTTTATACAGAGAACACTGCCGCCCATGTATGGATGAGGACCTGCAATATCCTGTCTTTATTGGAAGGAAATGACTTCCGCTCGCTCTTTGTTCGGTCTAAAACAGCATCTGCTCTATCTGCGAAAAAGACCGACAATTTACAGGATACGACCAAGGTCCTACAGACTGTCCGTCAAATGATGGGCCATTGTGTGGAGATCAAACACGAGTTGCTGTGCGCAGATGTAGATTTTCATATCCTGGACACCATGTGGCGCATAGTCAACGACAAGAACAGCAAAAAGGCCGTGACGGATCTATCGAACATTGAAATGTTCTTTGTGGAGGGGTCACAGTGCCTGGTCGCGCTCGCGACTCCGAGAATCTTATTCTCAGTGTTGGCATTGATTAAAAAAATAGCGAACGAATTTCCTAGTGTGACCGCTCGGGACAAGCGCCTCATGGAAGCCTTCGACTTTTTCAATTCGGCCCAAATCTTAGGATACATGCCGTAATACTACTTGCTGTGCGTATTTAATAATATTTCCCGTGTTTGGACTTGCGCACTTGAGAAAGCGGTTCGTGCAACCGGTAACGATTTTATTTTTATATAGCAATTATTGCGACATTTATACAACAATTATTACGTGGTGGATGTGTATATGCCGCTGGCTCAGTCTTAACTGCTTTGTAAACCAATCATCACAGAGTGCTCAGGTCATATCTTTGATGTCAATCTATCAAAATCAAGCAACTAGAGTTATTCACGGTGCGCTGTTCATCAGATTCGAGAACAGTAGAGTTGCTGTAGCGTTCGCAGTAGCCTTGTTTAGCACATGTTTATATTACACAAAAACTTAAATAAATTGTTGAGAAAGTGTTGAACAATTCTTGAACAAGTGTTGACTGGTGTGATTAAGCTGAATTCCATGGCCGGCGCCGTGCCGCGCAGCGGCTTCGTAAAACCGTGAAAGTTTACATGAACTCCCATGGCTGCGGCTCCGTGAAACCGTGCAGCGACTCCGTGAAAAAGACGGAGGTGGTGGTTGTGGTAGTCGTGAAGATTCGTTTGGTGGTTTTTCCAGATGCGGACACTCTGACCTTCTAAAGGTTTGTCTGTCTATCTCAAAAAATGGATATGAGAAAGACGTGAAACTTGCATCTCACCTAACTGTTACTGTAACAATTTTATTTTTATACAGCAATTATTACGACATTTGCACGGAATTTTCACGGAATTATTGCGACATTTTCACGGAAAAACGAAATGGTCTCGTAATTTCGACACGACACAACGCAACAAAACACGACGCGACACAAACACAAAGAAAAAATTTGATTTTTTTTCTGGGGGTGCAAAAGCTGTGAAAACAGCACGTTTTTCACGTTTTTCACGTTTTTCACGTTTTTCACGTTTTGTGTCCCAAATAAAAGATGAATCGCGCATCGCTCTACTACGATTCTACCAAAAAAGTGGTTAGGCTGGAGCTGAGGAAGAATGCTTGTGAACAAGGGTTTTTGCTGCAAAATATTTATGTGTCTCCAGAAGTAGCGTGTTACTGCAGAATAGCTTTTCACATCCAGGCACTCGCGTATCCTCCTTTATACATGCAACAAGTGGCCATGTCTATTTTCCCCTTTCAGGGGATTAAAGTGGAAGTAGTCGAATACAACACCCTGAAACGTTTTCTGTAATTAAATAGATGGAGGACGCCAAGCAATTCATCGCGGATGCTATTTTGCTGCTGTCCACGCGAAACGACGCGAAGAGCGTGCTGCTCCTACTAAATAAGGCCAGTGACGCGCTGGAAAACGTGGCGAGACAGAAACGCCGCCTCATCACCCAGGATTTTTTAGAAGAAGAAGAAGAACAGGAAGAAGAAAACACAGCAAAAAAAAACAAACGCGGGCGTCCTCGCAATTTAGTTAAAGACCAAGTGTCCGCCCACAAAAGTGCCTGAGATCTCACACGAACTTGGAAAATGATAAATGTTACCACGCCCCTCTAGCTTGTTCTCCTTAAAAAAGCCGCTGTACTCGTAAAACTCGTCGCTGTCAAATTCGTGCACACGTTGCCGACCGTAGCCCTCATACACGTTTTCACGGAAGCTGCCGCGATAAAATTCTTTGACTAGGCGCGCTTCGCGAATCCCCGGGCGTTCTTCAACAGAAATAATTTGCCACAGCGAACCATACCCATGAAAAAGCCCATCCACAAAGTCTCCTTCGTATGCGTAAAAAACAAATCCAATAGGATACTCGATGACCAGTCGCCCGTAGCCGTGATACTTGTTTTCTCGGAACTCACCGCTATACTTGACGATCCACGAATTCTCTTTTTGGAACATCAGTTTGCCGAAACCAGAACGATGTTTTGCAAGAAAATCGAAGCCCCCGCGATACCAGCCCTGCTTTTCTTTCAGGACAATCACCGCCTCTTGGTCGTTTCGTTGGCCATTTCTGTAAAATTCTGTGACAAAACACAAAATCCCCCCGACGTATGTTTCAGAGACGGAACTTCCCTCACACAGCTTTCCTTTTTTGAAAAATCCTTCAGAAGAACCGACTTTTTCGTCGGTGTCTCGTAAAAAACGCGTGATTTGGCCCTTGCCGTGGTATAAATCGTCTTGAAATTCCCCCACGTACAATTCATAATGCTTTTCGTCCACGGTGCGGCGCATACAGCCTAAACCCTCCTTTTTTTCGTGCACTACCTCTCCCGCGTAATTGGCGTCGAGTTCGTTTAATTGGACAAAAGCCATCACCTATCACAGATTTCAATTCCATTCACAGTTTTCACAGATTTCAATTCCATTCACAGTTTTCACAGATTTCAATTCCATTCACAGTTTTCACAGATTTCAATTCCATTCACAGGTTTCACAGATTTCAATTCCATTCACAGGTTTCACAGATTTCAATTCCATTCACAGTTTTCACAGATTTCAATTCCATTCACAGTTTTCACAGATTTCAATTCCACGTCACACCATCCACGTCATACCATCCTCTGCTATCCACGTCATACCATCCCGTCGAGGTCGTGAAAGAACATGGCGCCATCCACCTAGTTCGTGGAAATTCGTCGAAACTTGAGCTTATCATCTTTATGAATTCTAAAATCAATTATGAATTCTGAAAATAGGGCCAATGGAGCGAGCATACAGCGGCGAGCTACACGAAAACAAGATGCACGGCAAGGGACGATTGGTTTCCCGTCAAAACGGGGTCCGCGAGGTGTTTCACGGGAATTTTGAGAATGATCTCTATCACGGCCAAGGCCAGCTCTATCGCTGCAACGCAGACGGCACCAAGTCTTTCGAGGCCACGGGCGTCTTTGCCTACGGCAAAATCGTCGATGGCATCGGCATAGGCCGCAACACCAAGCTCAATCGCGTAATCAAGTCCTCCTACCAAAATTCCCTGCTCAACACTTCCAAGGTCGAGGTCTTTTGTGGAAAAGATAGATACAAGGGAGGCTTCAATTTCAAAACTGAGCAATTCAACGGGTTCGGCGAGCATTTTTTCGGGGACGATATCCTGATACACTACCGCGGCACCTTTTCGGATGGGAAATACCACGGTTATGGCCGCCTGCGATATCTACACCCTGGCACTTACTGTGTGTTGTTCAAATACAAAGGGGGATTTTTGCACGGCAAGTTTCATGGCCGCGGAACGCTTCACAAAAAAAACGAAGAAGTCTACGAAGGCGAGTTCAAGGACGATCTCTACGAAGGCCATGGCTACTTGCAGCGTTTTTCTAATCATGACGTACAGGAATGGTATATAGGCTCGTTCCGTAAAGGACTATACCATGGCTTCGGCATGCTCTGTCACCATGAAAAAGGGTTTACGGAAGGAATTTTCAAGGAAGGAAATTTTCACCAGAATTTGCTCTCATAGAATTTTTATAGGAAAACGTTTTTAATTACGATACACACATTCGTATTTATTAATGCATCAAAGAACATTAAAATGAAAGAACTTATGAGATTCCACTGTGGCGGTTACAGAACCGACTAAATTTCACTGAATAACAGCAAGTTAGCGTTTAGTAGGGTTTACAGAGCGGTTATGTAACGGTAGGAACTAGGGTTAGAGTTACTACTGCTAGGGTTACTGCTAGGGTTACTGTTAGGGTTAGAGTTAGGGTTAGAGTTAGAGTTAGGGTTACTATATTTACATATCAGGGGGGATAACAAATGTACAAACGCCACTTTCAGGGGGGACAACACATTCCAAGGACATTTTATACATGAACTTCACGTGGGCGCCGTAGAACACGTTTT
>Ga0194133_10007061_pt1 | contig 13578 bp, 14 predicted proteins | sample TA2KigOf40mmetaG_FD_155448 | JGI IMG/M metagenome (GOLD analysis project Ga0194133, IMG submission 155448) | Freshwater microbial communities from Lake Tanganyika, Tanzania - TA2015055 Kigoma Offshore 40m | ecosystem: Environmental > Aquatic > Freshwater > Lake | place: Tanzania: Lake...
CGGCACGCGGTCGGGGCGCACGAAACTCGTCGCTTCAACGATGCCAAGGCCTGCGCCTGCCAGCCGGTCGATGAGCTCGATCTTGGTGGCCGTGTCGATGACACCGGACTCGTTCTGCAGCCCGTCACGGGGACCCACCTCCCAGATCATGACGTGCGTGGGGAGGGAAGGGTCGGGCACGACCATGGGCAGTGTCACGACACCTCCCCCAACTGCACCTCGACGAGCACAGCATCGAGGGGCACGCGTGTGCCGGGAGAGGTGCTCACCGCTGTCACTGTGCCACGCCCGGGAGCGCGCACGGTGTGCTCCATCTTCATGGCCTCGACGACCGCGAGGGGGGTGCCCTCCTCGACGACGTCGCCGACAGCGACTGCAACAGCGATCACCGCGCCCGGCATGGGGCTGCGCGCCACCCAGTGGCCGGCCAGTCGCGCATCGGTCGCGCGCGCAAGGCGCCGGTCACGCGGCCGGCGTGCCTCGAGAGCGTGATGTCGGCCGTCGGCGTGCAGCCACAGGCGATCCCCGTCGAACTCCGCTGCGTCGATGGATCCGAAAGCGATCTCCTTGCCGTCGACGGTCACTGATAGGCCGTCAGCGCCCACCGCGAGGGCAACGTCGTGACGGCCCACATCCCAGCGCTGCTCCGCGGGACCGCCGAGGCGCCATGAGTCCCCCGCCTGCCAGAGGCTGTCGCGCGCGATGGGAGTCAGCGCGATCGACGCGCCCGCGATTGCCTCCGCGCTCGGCTCCACCTCGCGCGGCATGCGACCGTCGAGGAGAGAGGTGTCCATGTCGCCTCGACGTACCCGCTCGTCATCGAGGAGGTCAGCGAGGTCATCAATGTTGGTTGTGACACCGAGGCACACCGTCTCGCGCAGCGCGCGCTGCAGACCGGTGATCGCCTCGTCGCGCGTGGGCGCGTGCACGATGACCTTGGCGAGCATGGGGTCGTAGTGCGACGTCACGCGATCACCCGTGGCGACGCCGGAGTCCACGCGCGCGCCCGCGGCCGGCAGCCAGAGCTTGACCTCGCCGCCGGTGGGGAGGTAGCCGCGCTGGGGATCCTCGGCGTAGACGCGGGCCTCCACGGCATGGCCGCGCAGGACGATGTCCTCCTGGCGCAGCCCGAGTGGCTCGCCCGCCGCGATCCGCAACTGCTGCTCGACCAGGTCGAGGCCGGTGACTTCCTCGGTCACGGGGTGCTCCACCTGGAGCCGGGTATTCATCTCGAGGAAGGCAAACTCCCGGGGGCGGGCCGACGGCACGACGTACTCCACCGTGCCGGCATTCACATAGCCGACGCTGCGCGCCAGGCGCACAGCCGAGGCGCAGAGCTCCGCGCGCGTCGCCTGGTCGAGGAGCGCGGACGGCGCCTCCTCAATGACCTTCTGGTGGCGCCGCTGCAGGGTGCACTCGCGCTCCCCCAGGTGCAGGACAGTGCCGTAGGAATCGGCGAGCACCTGCACCTCGATGTGACGCGGCGCATCGACGAAGCGCTCGACCAGGAGGCGGTCGTCGCCGAATGCAGCGAGGGACTCGCGACGCGCACTGGCGATCGCCGCCGCGACGTCATCGCCGTCACGGATCACGCGCATTCCCTTGCCGCCGCCTCCGGCGGCGGGCTTGAGCAGGGCGGGCCGGCCGATCTCGTCGACCGCGGCGATGACGGCGTCATCGTCCATCGACGGATCATGACGACCCGGCACCACCGGCACGCCCGCGGCAATCGCCGCCTGCTTGGCTGCGATCTTGTCGCCCATGGCCTCGATCACCTCGGGACCGGGGCCGATGAAGACGAGTCCCGCCTCCTGGCAGGCCCGCGCGAAGCCAGGGTTCTCCGAGAGGAAGCCATAGCCAGGGTGGATGGCCTGAGCACCCGACGCCAGGGCGGCGGCGATCACTCGATCAATGTCGAGGTAACTCTCGCGCGCCGGCGCGGGACCCAGGCGCACCGCGGTGTCAGCGAGCATCACGTGCTGCGCGTGCGCATCGGCATCGCTGTAGACGGCGACGGAGGAGACACCGAGGCGGCGCAGGGTGCGCAGGATGCGCACGGCGATCTCACCGCGATTGGCCACGAGCACGCGATCGAACATGCTCACATCCGGAAGACGCCGTAGCGGACGGGGGGAAGGGGAGCGTGACGGGCCGCTTCGAGCGCGAGGCCGAGCACACGGCGTGTCTCGCGCGGATCGATGATCCCGTCATCCCACAAGCGAGCCGTGGCGTAGTAGGGAGACCCTTGGGTCTCGTACTGCTCGCGGATCGGGGCGGCGAACTCCGCCTCGGCTTCGGCCGACCACTCCTCGCCGCGCGCCTCGGCCTGGTCGCGTCGGATGGTCGACAGCACGGCTGCGGCCTGCTCGCCCCCCATCACGGAGATGCGGGCATTGGGCCACATCCACAGGAAGCGCGGTGAGTAGGCGCGCCCGCACATTGAGTAGTTGCCGGCCCCGAAAGACCCGCCGATCACGACGGTGAACTTCGGCACGCGCGCGCACGCAACCGCCGTGACCATCTTGGCCCCGTGCTTGGCGATGCCTCCGGCCTCGTAGTCGCGGCCCACCATGAAGCCGGAGATGTTCTGCAGGAAGACGAGCGGGATGCCGCGCTGGTCGCACAGCTCGATGAAGTGCGCGCCCTTCTGCGCGGACTCCGAGAAGAGGATGCCGTTGTTGGCGATGATGCCGACCGGGTGCCCGTGCAGCCGGGCGAAGGCGGTCAAGAGGGTCGTTCCGTACTCCGCCTTGAACTCCGTGTAGTCACCGCCGTCCACTAAGCACTCGATAACGGACCGCACGTCATACGGCGTACGGGGGTCGACGGGCACGATGTCGAGGAGGTCCTCGATGGGTCGGACAGGCTCGCGCGACTCCTCGAGCGCCCATGCGCCCTGCGCGGGCGGGGGCAACGTGGCCACGATCTCCCGGACGATGCGGAGTGCATGCGCATCATCGTCGGCGAGGTGATCCACGACGCCGGAGGTGCGCGCGTGCAGCTCACCGCCGCCGAGCTCCTCCGCGGTGACCTCCTCGCCCGTCGCGGCCTTCACCAGCGGCGGGCCCCCCAGGAAGATCGTGCCCTGCCCGCGGACGATGACGGTCTCATCGCTCATCGCTGGGACGTAAGCCCCGCCCGCCGTGCACGAGCCGAGCACGGCAGCGATCTGGGGGATGCCCATCGCCGACATCGTCGCCTGGTTGTAGAAGATCCGGCCGAAGTGGTCGCGGTCGGGGAAGACATCGTCCTGCATCGGCAGGAAGGCGCCGCCGGAGTCGACGAGGTAGATGCACGGCAGGAGGTTGTCTCGAGCGATCTCCTGAGCGCGAAGGTGCTTCTTGACCGTCATGGGGTAGTAGGTGCCGCCCTTGACCGTCGCGTCGTTGGCGATGATCACGCAGAGTCGGCCGCTCACCTGGCCGATGCCCGCGATTACCCCCGCGGCCGGCGCGTCTCCGCCGTAGAGATCCTCGGCGGCCAGTGGGGCGATCTCGAGGAACGCCGTGCCGTCGTCGAGGAGTGCCTCGACGCGATCACGCGGCAGGAGCTTGCCGCGCTCAAGGTGGCGCTCCCGGGCCAAGTCAGGGCCGCCACGTGCCGCGCGTGCCCGACGGGCCGCGAGGTCGTCGAGCAGGGGCGCGAAGGCCGTCACCACGACTCCGATCGTTGGTTAACGATCGTTCACTCTACTCCCCCGCGGGTGCCTGGGCAAGGGAGGCCCGTGCCATCCCCCGCAGCAGCGTCGTCATCGCCGGGCGCGAGAGCCGTGCGCTGTGAGGAGTGGAGTTGATGAGCCCGAAGGTGGCGTGGACGGCGGCTCGGCCGCGATCCTCCGAGATGTCGGGCCGCTCGGCGACAAGCGCGCGCACCCACAGGTCGACGTACTGCGCCTGATAGCGCCGCACCGCGCGGCGATCCTCGTCGGGCACCGCGGCGAGGTCGCGGGCTTGGACGGCGATGAGATCAGGATCATCGAGAGCGAAGTCGACGTGGAACGCAATCAGGCCATCGAGCGAGCCGGCGCGCTCGCGCCCGCCTTCGAGCAAACGCTGACTGATATCGACCAGCATGGCCGAGAGAATCGACTCCTTGCCCGGGAAGTAGCGATAGAGCGCCGGCCCGGAAATGCCGACCGCAGCGCCCAACTCGTCAATGGAGACGCCGTGGAATCCGTCCCGGGCGAAGAGTCGCGCCGCGACGGCGAGGATCTCCTCGCGGCGGTCCTCCCGTGCGGACGTCACGAGATCCCGAGGACGTGCACGAGCACGCGCGCGGCGCGCCCTCCCGACTCCAGCGCCACCGACGTCGCACCCGGCACGTCGACGTCGTCGAGCAGGCGTCGCATCACCTCGGCCTCGGCATTCGCATCGTCCTCACGACGCCCGGCGGCTGCGTGCAGGGCGTCGAGCCGTCCCTCGGCAGCGTCGAGTTGCGCCGGGTCGAAGTCCCAGGCCTCCCACCAGCGTCGGTCGAGAATCATCAGCCGTATCGCCGCGCCGCGGTGATCCTTGAGCAGATCCGAGACGAGCACGAGATTGCCCGTCGACTTCGCCATCTTCTCTCCGCCGATGCGCACGGTGCCGATGCGCATCCAGCTGCGGGCGAAGGGCGCGACGCCCGTGGCCGCCTCGGCCTGCGCGGCCTCGTAGGCATGGTGCGGGAAGGCGAGGTCCGCGCCTGGATATCGAGGCTCGATCCGTAGGTATCGAGCACCATGGCAGTGCACTCCGCGTGCCACCCCGGCCGTCCCGGTCCCCAGGGGCTCGGCCACGCGGGATCGGACCCGTGCGACGCCCGCCACACTGGGACGTCGACCGGTGACTCCTTGGCGCTGTCGTGCACGTCCTCGCCGAACTCCGCGAGCGCTGCGGCCACCTCAGTGTCCGACAGGCCGGACGCTGCGACAGCACCCGCACCGCGGAAGTAGACGGTGCCGTCCACCTCGTACGCCGCGCCACGATCGAGAAGTGCCTGCGCGAGACGCACGACGCTGCCGATGTGCTGGTGGGCGCGCGGCTCATGCTCTGGTCGGCGTACACCCAGGTGGGACATGTCGTGGTCGAAGTCGTATTGATGGATCGCGGCGAACTCGTCGTATGGCGACCCGGCCTTGCGCGCCGCCTCGGTGAGCACGTCGTCGACGTCGGTGATGTTACGCGTGACTATGGGCTGGAGGTTGGCATGGCGCAGCGTGCGCACGAGCGCATCGACCCAGACGAAGGTGGCCGCGTGGCCGAGGTGCGTGACGTCGTACGGCGTCACCCCGCAGGCGTACATGCGCACTGGCCCGACCACGGGCAGGGGCTCGCCGCCGAGGATGAGGGGCGCCGGAGGCAGCAGGTCGTGGCCCATGCCCCGAGCCTACGCATCTCCACTCCGTTGTTGTTACCGGTGTGGTCGCTAACAGGCACCTCTTAGCGACCACACCGGTAACAACAACGCGGAAGTGGTGGGTACGGTCTCGCCATGGCCAAGGACTTGGAAGAGCTGGTGCATCCCACGTGGGTGCCCGTGCTGGAGTCGCAGCGCGAGACGCTCACGTCACTGGGCGAGTTCTTGCGCGCCGAGGGCGCCGCCGGTCGGCCCTGGCTGCCTGCAGGTGACGCCATCCTGCGCGCCTTCGCGACCCCGATCGAGGACGTCCGCGTGCTCATCGTGGGCCAGGACCCCTATCCCACCCCGGGCCATCCGATCGGCCTGTCCTTCGCCGTCGCCCCTGACGTGCGCCCACTCCCGCGCAGCCTGCAGAACATCTATCGCGAGCTCGTTGACGACCTCGGGGTGCAGCGCCCGACCAACGGTGACCTCACGCCGTGGACGCAGCGCGGCGTCATGCTCCTCAATCGAGTCCTCACCGTGCAGGCCGGTGAGCCCGGCAGCCATCGGGGCAGGGGCTGGGAGGCCTTCACCGAGTGCGCCATCCGAGGCCTCGTGGAGCGACCCGACTCTCCACTGGTCGCGATCCTCTGGGGCCGCGACGCGCAGTCCCTCGAGCCGATGCTCGAGGACACACCGGTGATCGCGAGCGCTCACCCGAGCCCGATGTCAGCGGACCGCGGCTTCTTCGGCTCGCGCCCCTTTAGCCGCGCCAACGAGCTGCTGGAGGAACTCGGCGACGAGCCGATCGACTGGTCGCTGCCCTAGGAGCGAGTGGCGAGCGCGTCGGCCACCGCGGCGACGAAGCCGTCAATGTCGTCGTCGGTCACCTCGATGCTCAGCGCGATGAAGCCACGCGGCGCGACGTACCACCCTCGCTCGAGCAGGTCGAGGAAGAGCAACTCGCGCCTGCGGTCATCGGCCCCCGCGATGTCGGCGGGCGAGTTGACCGGGCCGGGCACCGGGTGGAAGCCGACCATGGATCCCATCCCCGTGGCGGTCCAGCCGTACGGCGCCATGACGGCTTGTAGCGCCTCGCGCAGTCGGTTGCCGCGCGCGTTGAGTGTGTCGAGCCGGTCGTCATCGAGCACCTGCGTGAGTCCGGCGAGGCCGGCCGCCATCGACAGAACGTTGTTGTTGAAGGTCCCCGCATGCGGCAGGGCACCGGGCTGTGATGGATCGAAGCGAGCCATGAGATCAGCGCGGCCGAAGGACAGCCCGCCGCCGAGGTACTTGCCCACGGTGAGCAGGTCGGGCGTCACGCCGAAGAGCGGCGCAGCGCCCCGGGGAGACAGCCGTGAGGTCATCACCTCGTCGAGGATGAGCAGCACGCCGTGCGCCTGCGACTCCTCGCGCAGCGCGTGGAGGAAATCGCGCGTGGCGGGGATGACGCCCCCCGACCCGAGGACCGGCTCGACGACCACAGCGGCGAGCCTCCCGGCGTGCTCACGGATGGCTGCGCGCGCACCCTCGACGTCGTTGTAGTCGAGGACGATCGCGTCGTACGGCGCATTGACCGGGGATCCGCCGCCGCCGAAGTAGAGCAGGCCGCCGTGGTAGCCACTGCGCATCACGGCGATGCCCGGGCGCCCCGTGACCACGCGGGCCAGGGAGATCGCCATGAGGTTGGCCTCAGTGCCCGAGTTGGTGAAGCGCACCAGGTCGAATGCAGGGAAGCGATCGACAAGGGCTCGCGCGAGGCGCGCCTCGTAGACGTTGTGGCCGGCGAGGCTGATGCCGTCACCCAGCGCGGCGCGCACGGCGTCGAGGATGGGCTGCTGGCTGTGGCCGTAGAGTCCGGCGGTGTACTCCCCCAGCAGGTCGACGTACTCATGACCGTCGACGTCGACGACACGCTGTGCCGCGCCGCGCGCCATGCGCAGAGGGAAGGGCGGGTGGTAGAGCACGGTGCGCGTGTTGCCTCCCGGCATGACCTCGCTGGCCTCGGCATGCATCCGTGCGCCGACCGGTCGCTGCGCGACGTAGGACTCGCGTGCCTCGGCCAGGGCCGCGTCGAGGTCCGTCCGCTCGTCGGTCGCTGTCATGGTCCGAAGACTACGCCGGTCAACTCAGTCCACAAGGCCCTCGGGGCTCGCGGGCACGTCGACAGCGTGCTCACGCAGTGCCTCGATCGGGACGATACGCAGGGCCGCGGCGTGGGTGGCTGACAGCACCACCGGCGCCGCGGCACCGTCGCGATAGGCGTGCAGCCATCGCGACGCGCACACGCACCAGCGATCACCGGGCTTGAGGCCGGGGAAGGAGTACGCCGGATGAGCGGTCACCAGGTCATTGCCGGTCGCGAGCTGGTGCTCCAGGAACTCCGCCGTGACCACCGCGCACACCGTGTGTGATCCACGATCGTCCGAGCCCGTCGAGCAGCAGCCATCGCGATAGAAACCGGTGAGCGGATCCCGCCCGCACTCCTCCAGCGGACCGCCCAGGACGTTGACCTTCTCCTCCATGCCCCCAGTGTGTCGCACGGGTGCCGAGGGTCGGGTGCCTCCCGATGGGCGCGCCTCAACGCGCCCGGCTGCCCTAAAGTCGATCCGACCAGCACCACCCACTCGTGGAGTCCGCCATGAAGTCACTTGCCCTTCCCCTCGTCGTCGCCGCTGCCCTCGGTGCCGGCACGCTTGCCACGGCTTAGGCAGCTCCGCCTCCCGCGCAGGTCCCTGCGGCGCGCGCGCTCTTTGGCAATGTCTGCCTCGACACCAACATCAAGGCCGCCCTCGTGGGCAAGAAGCCGGGCGACCTGCTCGCGAGCCCCCAGGACGTCACCGCCCGGTCCAAGATCGCCGCGGGCAGGCTCTACCGGGTCGCCTACGCCACCACAGGCGAGGCGGGCTCGGTGGTTGCCTCATGCGGACTCGTGGCCGTGCCCAGTAGCACCAGCATCAAGGGAGTCGTCGCGTGGTCACACGGCACGGTCGGCCTGCTGGAGGAGTGCCAGCCCAGCAATGATCCGGCCAAGTTCGTCGGCCCGATGTTCTCCGGGATCGGGGCCGTGACGAAGAAGGGGTCTCAGCAGGACGGCGCCCTCGTGGGGATGCTCACCGACGGGTACGCCGTCGTCGCGACCGACTATCCCTCGGCGGGAATGGGCACGTCCGAGTTGCAGAAGTACGTCCTCGGCGTGCCGTCCGCTCTCGCCGTCATCGACTCAGCGCGTGCCCTGACCAACAACGCCACGGCCTTCGGCCTCGGGGCGATCGATCCCGGTGCCCAACTGCCCCTCGTCACCTGGGGGCACTCCCAGGGAGGTGGATCCGCGCTCTGGGCAGGACAGCTCGCAAGCCCGTATCTCTCGGCCAAGGGTGACCGCACCCTCAATCTCGCCGGCGTGGCCGCCCTTGCTCCGGCGACGCAATTCACCACTTCACCGGGGCAGCCGCGGGCCTACATGGGAGCCCATCTCGGCGATCGTGACATGTACAACAACAACCCCGGCTTCACCGGGTCCATCCCCTTCCCCATCGGAGCCGCTCTCTTCAGCTACGTGACCGCGAGTTGGAGCCAGGTGCGAAACGCCACGGCGGGCGAATTCCCCTTCGGACCCACGGCCCGCGTCTCGTCAGCGGACGTGCTCTCCCCCGCGGGCCAGGCGGCTGCACCCACAGTCGCGGGGAAGTGCCTCAGCATCACGTCGATCCTGCCGATCTACAAGGCCATCTCGGGCTTCGCCAACCCCAACAACTCCCGCTTCTTCGCGGCACCGTTCGACGGATCCAACGCGACCGGCACCTGGCAGGGCGGCATTGACGCGACGTGCGATAAGCCCAACGCCCAGTCCAAGGTGATCCAGGAGTGGTGCCAGTGGCTGCAGTTCAACATGGCCGGTCCCAATGGGGTCAATCCCTACCCCGACCTGGCGCTCAACAGCAGTGGCGCCAAGGTGCCGGTCCTGCTGGCCCAGGGGCGCAACGATCGCATCATGTGGTGCGTCGACACGGCCGGCAAGGTGAGCGGCACCAACTGCCTTACGGATCAGTTCTTCCATTCGCTGGAACCCTTCTACTGCAATGGCACCGGATATCTTGAGGTTGACTACTTCCCCGGCGTCGATCACTTCGGGGTGCCCGCCGCGATCGCCACCAACCCGAGCACGCAGACCTTCAGCGGATCGGCCCTGGACACCTTCGTGAGTGGTGCAATGAAGGGCAATCTCAAGCCGATGTGCAGCGCGGATCCAGACGCATCCTGAGGTAGCGTTCATCGCATGTCGCCCCGCACCGTGTCGGTGCCGGCGGACCGCCTCCCGCGGTGGACCGAGGGCTTCTGCGCGCGGCACGACGGTGCTCGCATCGAGGTCGTCGACGCTGCCCTGCGGCTTGAGGGCGCGGATGGCGCGACGGCCGTCATCTCGTCGCCCTTCCCGATCCGGGCGGACACCGTGGATACCTTCATCGCCGCTGCACAGCATCTGCCCACCACGGGAGTGATTCTCATCCGCCGCGGGGGCTTCGCGGCCGCCGTGATCAGCGGCGGCCAGGTTGCCGCCAGTGACGTGGGCAAGAGGCACGTGCAGGGACGCACCGCCGCAGGCGGATGGTCCCAGCAGCGATTCGCGCGGCGACGAGATAAGCAGGTCCACGAGTTGGTGGATGCCGCGGTCGGATATGCAGCGCGCGTGATCCTCCCCGCACTTCCGATCGAGTACGTCGCGACGGGGGGAGATCGGGCACTCGCCGACGAGGTGCTCGCTGACCCCCGGCTCCGGCAACTCGCCACGATCGCCCGGGGACCACACCTCGACGTACCCGACCCTCGCCGGGATGTCGTGACATCCCTCCCCGAACGCCTCACCACTGTGCGAATCGACCTCGTCGACCCCTGACCTCGCTACGCTCACGCCATGCTGGATGACGTGAGCGAGGACCAACCCGCCCCCCAGGGTGACTCGTCGGAGGATCCCTGGAGCCAGCGCTACTACGACCGCGGCACGCAGGGCTTCGAGCGCGTCGTCCTCTTCTCCGACGCCGTCTATGCGATCAGCCTCACTCTCATCGCCGTGCAGCTGGTCCTCCCCACGCTCGGCAATCTCGACTCCAAAGACGTTGGCCAGGTCATCGTCGAGAGCCTGGGCAATGTCTGGGCCTACGCCTTCACCTTCGTGTGGGTCGCCTTCTACTGGAAGGCCAATCACCGCTTCACGCTGACCCTGCGCCGCATGGACAACCTCTACCTCTGGGCAATCCTGGTCTACCTCGCCTTCGTCGCACTCCTGCCCTTCCCCGCCGCACTCCTCGGCGAGGAGTGGGACCCCCGCGCACTGGCGTTCTTCTTCGTCTACATGGCGTGCGTCAGCGGACTCGAGGTCGTCCTGATGGTCATCGCGATACGTCGCGACCTCTTCGTGCGCAAGCTCAGCCTGGTCGAGCGTCGGCGGTATGTGCTGTCATCGCTGAGTCCTGTCGTCGCCGCTCTCGTGGCGGCACCTTTGGCATTTGTGACGTCGTACGGCAACTACCTCGCCATCGCCACCATGATCATCGTGGCCTTCGGCCTCAGCGCGCTGGTCAGGCGCCTCTACCCCGTGCGCCTCTGACGGCGTCGGCGCAGGCCCCCACGCAGTGAGGGGGCTCCCACGCGACAAGATGCGTCATCCCAGCCCCGCGTGGCCTTCATACACCCCGTGACGAGCCATCGCCCCTGGCACCGCGGGGTCCCCCTGATCATCGGCATGGGTGCCACCCTGCCCGCGTCATCACTCAGCGACAAGCCGCGCTTCCGCTGCGATGCCGACACACTGTGGAGCGGCGACTACCGCCGGCTGTTTGCCGACTACTGCGCGGGCAAGGGCAGCAAGGTGCGTCCCCTGTGGTGCAAGGGCGACTACGAGAAGACGCCCGGGCTATGCGCGTTGTGCGGTCGCATCTGCATCGTCGGTCGAGCGGGCGATCCCCGCACCTTCGACGTACCCAGCCGCTGCGAGTCCACGACCGGCACTATGCCAAGATCCGAGTTCCCCCACCGCGGGTGAGTGATTGCCCGCGAACCACCAGGAGATCCCATGCACCGCCGCACAGTGATGAGCACAGCCGCCATGACCATCGCGCTCATTGCGGGCATTGGTCTCACCGGATCCCCGGCTCACGCCAAGGCGACCACCACGGTCACGGGGTCGGCGAAGGTATCGATCCTGGAAAGCGCGTCCACCGCCATGGGCAACGGGGGCACCCAGGTGAACGCCGAGCCTCCAGCGACGTTCGAGAGCGAGTACGGCTGGTCCCTCTCCCTCCCCGCGGACCGGCAACCGCGGGCCGGGGTGCTGCCGCTTGGCGGCGGCATCTCGATCGGGGCTTCTATCAACCGTCTTTTCCTCACCGCACCCCGGCTGGAGTATGCAGCCGGCTCCACCGGAGCGCCCGCGCGTATGACGTTCGAGGTGGAGTCCATGGGACCGGATGCGCCCGCCAACCTCACGGACGGCACGCGCATCGCGCTCTTCGATGTCCCCCAGCTGGCAGTCAAGGTCACCAAGGGTGGCGTCACCTCGTCGGGCAAGGTCTGGACACGCGTCGATATTCACCGCTTCTCGGGCGACGTGCTCACCAGCAGCGATGCGGCACTCCTGTCCAGCATCAACACCTACATCGGCTTGTCCTACTTCACGCCGAGTTCACCCTTCGCCACCCTCAACACGGTGATCAAGGTCAAGGTCACGTGTGCGACCCGGGCGGCATGCCGGTAGGGGAGCCCCACCCGCGGCGGCGCTATCGTTGGCCGGTGCGGAACCGAGTCACCGGGCATCGGCGGACTCTTGGCCTGAGCGTGACGGTGGCGTTTGCCGGTGTCCTAGCCGCGGGTTGCGCGGCGGCGCCCGTGAGTGGAGAGCCCTCCGGCCTCCCGGAACGGAAACTGACTGACGTGCTCACCAGCGCGTACGCCGAGTTCAGCTTCCCCGGTGCCATCGCGGGGGTGTGGTCGCCGGCGGGTGAATGGGTGGGCAGCGTCGGCACGGCAACTGCCGGCACCGAGGAGGCCCTCACGCCCGGTCACCACACTCGGATCGGCAGTATCACCAAGACCTTCACCGTCACGCTTCTCCTGCAGGAGGTCAGCAGAGGCTCGCTCGCGCTCGACGACACAATCGGGAAGTTCGTGTCGGGGCTACCCAACGGTGAGAGAGCCACCCTGCGGGATTTGGCGCAGATGACCAGCGGCATCCCGAGTTACACCGCGCAGGAGTCCTTTCTCAGCGATCACTTCGACAATGTCGATCGCGCATTCACCGCCCGGGAGCTCCTCAACTACGTGACTGACCTCGAGCCGCTGTTTGCTCCCGGCACGGCGTACGACTACTCCAACACCAACACCGTCGCCCTCGGCATGGCAGTGGAGGCCGCCACGGGCAAGGACCTGGGATCACTCTTCACCGAACGCATCATTGAGCCGCTGGGCCTGACAGGCACGGTCTGGCCGAGTGAGTCGGCCGCGCTCCCGGCACCGTACCTATCGGGGCAGACCCTGGAGGGCTCACCCGAGGGTGAGCTGAAGGACTCGACCACCTGGAATCCCTCAACCGCCAATGCTGCCGGCGAGATGATCTCCACCCTCGCCGACCTTGGCGTGTGGGCGCGTGCCCTGGGCACGGGTGAGGGAATTCTGGATCCGGCTGCCCAGGCGCTTCGCCTCGCATCCTTCGAAGAGAACCTCGCCATCCCCGGCAATAGTCCCGCTGATGTGTACGGCCTCGGGGCGGCGTCCGGGGACGGCTGGATTGGCCACGTGGGCGAGATCGCTGGCTACTCCTCGGCGATCCTCTCCAATCCGACGACCCAGACGTCGATCGTCGTCTTGGTCAACAGCAACGTTGAAGTGAGCGGGGATCTGTCCGCCGCACCCGTCATCATGTCGCGCCTCCGCGAGGTGATGGCGGCGGGCTAGCGCTGTGGCGCAGCCCCAACTACTCGCCGAATTCTTCCAGCGCGATGACGTGCAAGCCGAGGGCGGTTCGTTCCTACTTCGGCACTCCACTGACGCTCCCCGCGGGGAACTTCCGCGCGCGACCGACGCGCACGAGCAACACGCAGACGAGTGCCAGCACCGCGCCGATAACACCATTGACGTGCAGGCCCGCGGCGATGCTCTCGGCGATGACCTCGCTCGTCTCGACTCCGGAGGGCAGAGGCGCGGCGTACTGGCTCATGAGATCCACTGACGTTGACGACGACTGGATCTCTCCCATGAGACTCG
>Ga0194133_10007063_pt1 | contig 13575 bp, 15 predicted proteins | sample TA2KigOf40mmetaG_FD_155448 | JGI IMG/M metagenome (GOLD analysis project Ga0194133, IMG submission 155448) | Freshwater microbial communities from Lake Tanganyika, Tanzania - TA2015055 Kigoma Offshore 40m | ecosystem: Environmental > Aquatic > Freshwater > Lake | place: Tanzania: Lake...
ATCCAATTACAAATAAAGAGGGTTGGTGGGTAACTGCAGTCGGTCCTGGCCTTGCAATTGATACAAACAAATACTTTGTTATTTGTGCAAATGTTTTAGGTGGTTGCATGGGTAGTTCTGGTCCAAGCACAACAGATCCAAAAACTAATGAAATTTATGGATTAAAATTTCCACTTGTAACTATTAAGGACATTGTGAACTCGCAGATTAATCTGCTTGATTATTTTGGAATAGATAAAGTTTTAGCTGTGATCGGAGGATCTATGGGCGGAATGCAGGCTTTACAGTTTTGCAGCTCGTTTCCAAACAGAACCTATTCAGCAATTCCAATTGCATGTACCGCAAGTCATTCTGCGCAGAATATTGCTTTTAATGAACTTGCAAGACAAGCAATCATGGCTGATCCAGACTGGAGTAATGGAAATTATACAAAGAATAAAAAAAGTCCTAAAAAAGGATTGTCTGTTGCAAGAATGGCAGGTCACATTACCTATTTATCGGAGGCTGGACTTCAAAATAAATTTGGAAGAAAACTTCAAAATAAAAAAGATTTTAAATTTTCATTTGATGCAGATTTTCAAGTTGAAAGTTATCTAAAGTATCAAGGAAAAAGTTTTGTTGAGAGATTTGATGCAAACACTTATCTTTATATTACTAGGGCAATGGACTACTTTGATCTTCATAGAGATAATAATGGAGATCTATTCAATGCTTTTAAAAATACAAAAATAAAATTTTGTTTAATATCTTTCACAACTGATTGGCTTTATCCAACCAGCGAAATTAAAAAAATACTCATCGCATTAAATTCAATTGGTGCTGATGTTGGATTTGTTGAAATTGACACTAATAATGGCCACGACGCATTTCTTGTAGATGAACCAGAGTTTTTAAAGACAGTAAAAGGTTTTATAGATTCATCTTATAATAGTTTTTCAAATGGATAAAAATAAAGTAGTTGTTGAGGAGATAGGTCCAGGTCCTTTTGTACAAAATGTTAAAGTAAGAGATCATAACGTAATAGCTGACGAGCCATTAAATTTTCCTAATGGAACAGACAAAGGATTTAGTCCAAATGATTTTCTTCTGTCAGCACTAGGTACCTGCACCTCTATAACTGTTAGAATGTACGCGAGATTAAAGAAAATTCCTTTAGATAAAACTGTTGTTAAACTTGAACGATTAGCAAATGGAGAAATTGTAAGAGAGATAGAATTTAAGGGTAATTTAAGTTCTGAGCAGAGAAATAAGTTATTTCAAATAGCAAACAAGTGTCCGATCCATAAAGCCTTAACTGGGAAGCTCACTATTACATCTAAAATTACTTAGCCAATTTGGAAATTTTAAATTTTTAGATTTTAAAAAAAGCGGATTAAATAGTTTACTTGCATACCTTCTTCCAACATCACAAAGGATTGTAACAATTATTTTATTTGGTCCAATTTTTTTACCAAGTTCAATTGCTCCGGCAATGTTTATTCCAGAGGAAGATCCAAGACATAATCCTTCATCTTTAATTAAGTTAAAAATAATATCCAACGCGGTTTGATCTTGTATTTGAAATGCATCATCAATAATTGCATTTTTATAATTTCCAGTAATCCTAGATGTTCCAATTCCTTCAGTTATGGATGATCCAGTCATTTCAAGTTTTCCATTTTTAAAATGACTAAAAAGAGCTGACCCCATGGGATCGCATACTGCTACTTTTATATCTTTATTATATTTTTTAAGGCCTATGGATACTCCTGCAATTGTACCACCTGTTCCAGATGCACAAACGAACCCATCGATTTCGCCATTTGTCTGGATAATTATTTCTTCAGCTGTAGTTTCGACATGTGCTTGAAGGTTAATCGTGTTGTCAAACTGATTTCCCCAGTAAGCACCGTTGATATCTTTTTTTGCAATTTCTTCACAAATTTTTTTTGCATACTTTACGTAATTATTTGGATCTGAATATGGAACAGCAGGAACTTCAATAATTTCTGCACCAAGTCTTTTTAGCTCGTCTTTTTTTTCTTGAGATTGAGTATTTGGAATAACAATAACACTTTTAATTCCAAGTTCTTTTGCAATTAGTGCAATGCCAATTCCTGTATTTCCAGCTGTACCCTCTACAATAGTCCCTCCTTTATTTAGTTTTTTATTCTTTAAAGCATCCTTTAAAATGTAAAGAGCGGCTCTGTCTTTTACTGAAAGTCCAGGGTTCATGAATTCCGCTTTACCAAAAATCCTACAATTTGAGATTTCTGAGGCTTTTTTCAAATAAATTAGAGGTGTGTTACCTATGCGATAAATAGAATTCATAAAATTCTTTTAAATCAGTCAATAATTTCAATTTCTTTCAAATTACCCCATATCTATATGCATTTAGTGCAAATCAATTCCCAATATAAGGTAATTTAGGTTCCGAGCAGAGATTAGTTATTTCAAATAACAAATAAGTGTCCGATCCATAAGGCTTTAATTGACAAGCTTTCGACCACGTCAAAAATAATCTAACTTTAAAAATTTAGAATTTTTATAAATGTGTCTTTTATGCAACAAATAGCATAAAAAAAATTGCTATAAATAAAGGATATTACTAATAATAATTATTTTTTGAGCTATGCGCTCTGTACAATTCTAATAACTAGCATTGAAACTTTATTATTTTTGTAAATTATGGTCTTAATTATTTAAACATGAAAGAAAAACAATGAAAATATTTAAAGTTTTAAAAATTTCCCTTTGTACCATGTTTCTATTTTCACAAACTGTTTATTCAGAGGTCAAATTGGGAAAAGACTTAACATTAACTCCAAGTGTTGGGTTAGCAAGCCAAAAAATAGGAGGAACATCTGGAGTAGTAGCAAATAGAAATAAACCAAGCCTTAACGCTGGTATATCTTTAAATCATACTACAGGACTATATGCTCTTTATTCTGTAGCTCAAGATCAGCAAGATAGATCCTCAGTTTCCACAATGGGAAATTACCAATATGAAGCCTGCGGAGTAGTAGGATTTAATAAAGGTATTGACAAAGTCACATTGGATTTAAGCTTTGAAGATTGTTATGTCGGCCAAAACAATAATAAAAGAACGGGAACATTTTATACAACTGCGACTTTCGCAGCTTCTAAAGAATTAGAACTTACAGCAACGTATTTTCTGGACGATACTGGAGGTGGTTATGGGGCTGGTGCCGTTGCTGGAAATAGATATTTAATTCAAGCTGAAGGTTATAGTGTGGCAGCAAATTATTCATTCCCTATAGCAAAAGCGTCATTAAGGGTTGGAGAAAGCAAAAATTTTACTACTTGGACAAAATTATCTTTCTCAAAAGAGATAATGGGAATCAATTTTGATTTAGCGCTTTGGGACGTCAATTCGGAAAGAGGCACAAATTATGTGTCAACAACAGACCAGAAAGTTAATGACCGAGGACATTTAATTCTAAACGCGTCAAAATCGTTTTAATTTTTCTTTTAATGTGGCTACTTTAATTAGTAGTCACATTAATCTAAACTCTTTAAAAAAAAATTAGTAAGGTATTTTAAAGTTTCCTTAGGTCTTTCCTCAACTACGAAATGGTTACAGTTTAAAGCTTTTCCATAAACTTTCTTTGTTGTATATTTTTTCCAAATTTGAATTGGTTTAAAGTTTTTTCCAATTCTTCCTTTTTTTCCCCAAATTACTTGTATTGGAATATTAAGTTTTTTGTTCAAATCTTTTTTATCATGATCAAGATCTATAGTTGCCCCAGCCCTATAATCTTCGCAGCTAGCATGAATATGAGATGGTTTTTTAAAAAAACTTAAATAATGGTGCTCAACATCTTTAAAATTAAAACCTCCAGACCATTTTTTTAGACAGTTTCGAAGCCATAGTTTTGGATTTTTTTTAATCATTTGCTCAGGAAAATCATAAGGTTGAATTAAAAAGAACCAATGAAAGTAACCAGTTGCAAAATCTTTATTAGTAGAATTATACATATCAAAAGTTGGACATATATCTAAAATGCTAAGTGCAAGAACTGATGATCTATAATCTCTTGCAAGTCTATGAGCTACACGAGCACCTCTATCATGCCCGGAAAGAAAGAATTTTTTATGTTTCAATGTTTGCATCATTTGAAACATGTCTTTTGCCATTTCTCTTTTTGAATAGTTAATATGCTTTTTATCTCCTCTTGGAGTCATGCTCCTGCCGTAACCTCTTAAATCAGGAATAATAACTTTGAAATTTTCTGTAAGTTTATCTGCAATTTTGTGCCACATATAATGGGTTTGAGGATAACCATGAAGAAGAAGCAAAGGTTTTCCAGATCCTCCTATTTTACAAAAAATTCTTCCTTTTTGAACTTTAATGAAATGATCTTTAAATTTTTTAAACATTAGATTTAAAGTTTATAAATTTGTCTTTATAAAACAGCCACAAAAATTTTTATGGAATATATTTCTATATTTTTTTTATCATTTCTTGCTGCAACCATCATTCCATTTTTAAGTGAAGTTGGGCTTCTCTCCTACATGGCACTTGGAAAATTTAATAATGAATTACTTTTAATCTTTGCGAGTTTAGGAAATATTCTAGGCTCATGTGTAAATTATATTTTAGGACTTTATATTATTAATTTTAAAACTAAATCATGGTTTCCTTTTAAAGATAATCAAATTTTAAAAGCAACAAATTGGTTTAATAGATTTGGAGTTTATTCTCTTTTTTTTTCATTCCTTCCTATAGTTGGAGATCCTTTAACCTTAATTGCTGGAATTTTTAGAGTATCATTTATAAAATTTATTATATTAGTAAGTTTTGGCAAAGTTTTAAGATATTTATTAATTTACTATGGTGTAAGTTTCTTTTAATGAATACTATTTATGTCTCATCCTGTCTTCTGAAGAAAAAAAATAAGATTTTAATTTCCTCAAGACCAAAGGGGAAATTTTTAAGTAGTTTTTATGAGTTGCCAGGTGGGAAATTAAAAAAAAATGAGAGCTTTATAGATTGTATTAAAAGAGAAATTAAGGAGGAAATAAATCTTCAAATTTATGATAGTGAGATAAGAAACTTAGATTTAATTACTCATAAATATAAAAAAACAATTATTATTATGATGGTTTACATGGTTAATAAATGGAAGGGTAAAATAAGATGTAACGAAAATCAAAAAATTGTATGGATTAGTCCATATGAAATAAGAAAATTTAAGTTTTTACCCGGAAGTCAAATTTTATTTGATAGATTATATAATGATGAATACAAAATTTTTTAAGAGAACTTTAAGTTTTCCTGTAATACTATTAATTTTATTTTTACTTTACGGATGTTCGACAATGAAATTAGAGCAGTTTCAAAATAATAAGCCAGTGCTTAAATTAGAAGAATATTTTAAGGACAAAACTGTTGCTAGAGGATTGTTTGAAGATCGTTTTGGAAATGTAAAAAAAAGTTTCAAAGTTGATATTGATGGAACATGGGATGGTAAGTTTTTAATTTTGAAGGAAAATTTTATTTATGACGATGGCTCTACAGAATATAGAGAATGGAAACTTGAAAAGACCGGCAACAATAAATATCAAGGTTTTGCAAATGGAGTTATAGGACTTGCATCGGGTGAAACATCTGGAAATGCTTTTAATTGGAAATATGATTTTAATCTTCAAATAGGGACTTCTAAATATAAAGTCAGCTTTGATGATTGGATGTTTTTACAGGATGATGGTTATCTCGTAAATATTGCAACAGTTTCTAAATTCGGAATTACACTCGGTAAGGTAATATTATTTTTTAGTAAAAATTAGATCATTGAAAATTAGATCAAGAATAATTATATAAAATTTATGATTAAGTATAATCTCGAATGTTCTTGTGGTGAGAAGTTTGAAAGTTGGTTTCAAAGCTCAAATGAATACGACAAGTTATCAAAAAAACATCTTATATCGTGTTATGCATGTGGAAGTGCAAAAGATGTTAAAAAAAGTCTTATGGCTCCAAACGTTGCCATGTCAAAAAATATTATCGTAAAAGATAATGATCTAAAGAAGGAATTTTATACAAATGTTAAAAAGAAACTAAAGGATTTAAGAGATTATGTTGAAAAAAATGCAGAGTATGTTGGTGATAAGTTTGTATCCGAGGTAAGGTCAATTCATTATGATAATAAAAAGAAGAGAAGTATTTATGGAACAGCATCTCCTAGAGAAACCAAAGAACTAACAGATGAGGGAATAGAGGTTGCAACTATTCCTTGGATACCTAAAGAAGACTCCTAATTTTTTTTAAAACTTAAAATATAATTTATATTTAGGTCATTACTTTCACTCCAATTTTTCTGGATAAGTGAGTAGGTAAAGCCTGATTGTTCATTAAAATTTAAACCTAGTTTGTTGGCTATTGAAATTACCTCATGAGGTTTTAAAAATTTATCCCAGCTATGAGTTCCTTTTGGAAGCCAATTTAAAATATATTCAGCACCAATTATTGCGTATAAGAAAGATTTAAGTGTTCTATTAAGTGTTGCAAAAAAGATTAAACCGTTTTTTTTTAATATTTTCTCACAAGATTTAATAAATAAAAAAACATCACTTACATGTTCGATTATTTCAAGACAAAGTACTACATTGTAACTTTCATTAATGTTTTCAGGTGTATTCACTGCGTATTCAATATTAAGTCCCATTTTTTCTGCATGTAATCTTGCAGCTTCAATATTATTAAGTGAAGCATCTATTCCTTTTATTTTTGCGCCTAGTCTTGCCATGGGCTCAGTTACAAGACCACCACCACATCCAATGTCAATGATCGATAGATTTTTAAAAGGAAAATCTTGATCAGGTTTAATTTTAAAATATTTTTTTATTTCTTTTATTATGTATTTAAGTCTAACTGGATTGAACTCATGAAGAGGTTTAAATTTTCCTTTTTCATTCCACCAATCCTCAGATAATTTTGAAAATTTCTGTATTTCTTTTTCATCTGCAGTTCCATAATTTAAATTATTCTTCATGATGTTTCTTGCGAAATATCTAACATAACGATATTTATAAATCTAAAATTTAGATGAGTAAAATTGTAGTTAAATTTGGAGGAACTTCTGTTGCAAATACAGAAAGAATTTCAAATGCTGCGAAATTAATTCAAGAAAAAATTTTAAAAGGCCATCAGGTCGCAGTTGTAGTCTCTGCAATGGCAGGAGTTACTAATGATTTAGTAAAAAAATCAAAAGAGATTGATGAAAAATTTGACTCTCAAGAATATGATACTTTACTAGCATCAGGTGAACAGGCAACTTCTGCATTGTTTTCAGGCGCACTAAAAAAACTTGGTGTTAAATCAAGATCTTGGCAAGCCTGGCAAATTCCAATAGTTACCGAAGGCTTTCATTCTAATTCAAGAATTGTTTCTATTGAAACTGAACGATTAAATAAATCCATGAGCGAAGGTGAGGTTCCAGTTATACCTGGCTTTCAAGGTATCTCGAGTGAGATGAGATTATCTACCTTAGGACGGGGAGGATCAGATGCCTCTGCTGTTGCACTTGCAAAATGTTTGGGGGCAGATTACTGCGAAATTTATACAGATGTTGATGGCGTGTACACAACTAATCCTGCAATAAATCCAAAAGCAAAAAAAATTGAAAAAATATCTTATGAAGAAATGCTTGAAATGGCAACCTTAGGCGCAAAAGTAATGCAAAGCTATTCAGTTCAAAATGCCATGATGAACAAAGTCGATATTTATGTGAAATCAACTTTTACAAATAATGAGGGCACAAGAATTACAAGTGATCAAAAAATTTCGTATGAAAATGTAGTTTCAGGAGTTGCTTACTCCAAAGATGATGCAAAAATTACTTTAGAAGGTGTTGATGATAGGCCTGGTGTTGCTGCAAATATTTTTGATCCATTATACAAAAATAATATTAATGTTGATATGATCGTTCAAAATATATCTTTAGATCAAAAAAAAACTGATGTTACGTTTACTATTAAAAGAGAGGATTTAAAAAAATCAATTGAACTTCTTAACAAACAGCCAAATCTAAAATTTGAAAAAATTTCTATGGATGGAAAAGTTGCAAAAGTTTCAATTATAGGCGCAGGAATGATAACCCATCCTGGAGTTGCATTTAGAATGTTTAAATCTTTGTCAGAGAAAAATATAAATATTATGATTATATCAACGTCAGAAATTAAAATTTCAGTATTAATTAATGAGGATAATACACAAAAAGCAGTTGTTGCCTTACATTCTGAATTTCAGTTAGATTAAAATTTATGCAAAGTATTCGAACATTTAGAGTGATTAATAGACGTAAAAGTAGGAAAATAAAAGTTGGAAACACTGAAGTTGGTGGTGATGCTCCAATATCAGTTCAATCAATGACTAATACTTTGACTACTGACTCGAATGCAACTATAAAGCAAATTAACGATATTGCAGAGGCAGGAGCTGATATTGTAAGAGTTTCTTGTCCTGATGAAGATTCAACAAAAGCCTTAAAAGAAATTATTAGGCATTCAACAATACCGGTGGTTGCTGATATTCATTTTCATTATAAGCGTGCAATTGAATCTGCAATTGCAGGAGCCCATTGTCTTAGAATAAATCCAGGAAATATTGGGTCTAGAGACCGTGTTGCTGAAGTTGTAAAAGCCGCAAAGGATTATAACTGCGCTATTCGAATTGGAGTTAATGGAGGTTCCATTGAACAGGATTTACTTGAAAAATATAAAGAGCCATGTCCCGAAGCGCTTGTCGAAAGCGCTGAGAGAAATATAAAAATTTTGGAGGATTTAGATTTTTTTAATTTTAAAATAAGCGTAAAGGCGTCAGATATTTTTTTAGCAGTTCATGCTTACAGACAACTTGCAAAAAAATGTGATTATCCTCTGCATTTAGGAATAACTGAAGCGGGAAGCTATTTTTCAGGAACTGTTAAATCTTCTATTGGAATTGGGATGTTATTGTCCGAGGGAATTGGAGATACTATAAGAATATCTTTATCCTCAGATCCTGTAAATGAGGTTAAAGCAGGCCTTGAAATATTAAAAAGTTTACATTTAAAAAGTAGAGGTGTTAAAATTATTTCGTGTCCATCATGTGCAAGGCAGGGATTTGATGTTATTAAAACTGTTGAAATTTTAGAGCAGAAATTATCTCATATAAAAGAGTCTTTAACTTTGTCTATTATTGGATGTGTTGTAAATGGACCAGGCGAAGCATCGCAAACAGACATAGGTCTTACCGGAGGTGGAAAAGGAAATAATATGATTTATCTATCTGGTCTTCAAAATCATAAAGTTCAAAGTGAAAAAATTATTGATCATATTGTTGAGCTTGTCGAAAAAAAAGCAAACGATATTAGACTTCAATCCCTTTAAATACTTTAATACATGATACCCATTGAGAAAGTAAAAAATATTACTTTGCGTTTTGAAGAATTAGAAACCATACTTGTAAAACCAGATATTAAAAAAGAAGATTTTGTAAAGTTTAGTAAAGAATATTCAAATCTTAATGAAGTTATAAGTTATGCAAGAAATTATATTAAAACTTTAGATGATCTAGACCAGGCAAAAAAAATTATAGAAGATAAGTCAGTTGATAAAGATTTATATGATATGGCACAATCTGATCTTCAAGAGACTAAGAAAATATTTGAAGAGCTTGAAAAAAAATTAAAAGTTTTTTTACTCCCAAAAGATGAAGCTGACGAAAAAAATGCAATTGTTGAAATTAGAGCAGGAACTGGGGGTCAAGAAGCGGCATTATTTGCAATAGATTTGTTTACTATGTATCAAAAAGTTGCAACTCTAAATGGATGGAAAGTCGAAGTTATAAGCTTATCCTCGAGTGAAGGTGGTGGATATAAGGAAATAATTGCATCTATTGTTGGAAGAAATGTTTTCTCCAAATTAAAATTTGAGTCAGGTGTACATAGAGTTCAGAGAGTTCCAGAGACAGAAACACAGGGAAGAATTCACACATCCGCAGCAACAGTTGCAGTTTTACCCGAGGCAGAAGAAGTCGATATTAGAATAAATGAAGCTGATTTAAGAATTGATGTTTTTAGATCAAGTGGTCCTGGAGGACAGTCTGTAAACACAACAGATAGTGCTGTGCGAGTAACTCATATTCCAACGGGCATTGTGGTCTCGCAGCAGGATGAAAAATCTCAACATAAAAATAAAGCAAAGGCACTTAAGATTCTTCGCTCTAAACTTTACGATCTTGAGCGAACAAAAATTGAAAATGAACGAGCTAAAACCAGAAAAAGCCAAATTGGAAGTGGAGATAGATCAGAGCGAATTAGAACATATAATTTTCCACAAGGTAGAGTAACAGACCACAGGATAAATTTAACCTTGTATAAGCTTCCAGATTTTTTGTCAGGAGATGCATTTAAAGAAATGTCGGATGCTTTACAGATCCAGTTCCAAGAAGAACAACTTGAGAGTCTAATAGGTTAATTATAATGAAAGTAAGTGAAGCTATTGAATATTGTTATAAAGTTTTAGAAAGTAGTAAGATACCAAATGCCAAACTAGATTCCGAAATATTTGTCTCCTCTTTAGTACATTTAGAACGAAAGGAAATACTTTCTAATTTAAGTAATAATTTTGAAAATTCCTTAAAAGTTAAGTTAGACGAACTCATTCTAAGAAGGATTAAAAGAGAACCACTTTCCTATATTTTACAAAAAAAAGAATTTTGGAAGTCTGATTTCTTTGTAAATAAATCAGTTTTAATTCCAAGGCCAGAGACAGAAGTTTTAATGGAAATGATTTTAAAAAAAATAAAAAATAAAAGCAAATTCTTTGATATTCTTGATATTGGAACAGGGTCGGGTTGTATAATTATTTCTTTATTAGAGGAGCTAAAAAAAGCAAAAGGTTATGGTGTTGATATATCAAAAAAAGCAATCGATATTTCAAACAGGAACAGAATAAGCCATAATTTATCCAACAGGTTAAAACTAATTAAGTCTGATTTTAGATCTCAAAGCTTCGATAAAATCTTTGATATTATTGTCTCTAATCCACCCTATATACCTAACTATCAATTAAAAAATTTATCTTCTGAAATTAGATTATATGAACCCAAGACTGCGTTAAATGGAGGAATAGAAGGCTTTGATATTTTAAAAAAAGTTATTTTCTTTTCTAAGAAAAAACTAAAAAAAAATGGTTTGCTAGCTCTTGAAATTGGAAATAATCAGTTTGAAAATATAAAAAAAACTTTAGCAAGAAACTCCTTTTTGATAGTGGATACATTTAAGAACATTGATCAAGACGTAAGGTGTTTAATATCAATGAAATTGTGATTTTTTTTATATAGTTGACAATAAAATCGATATATGAACAATGTGATCTTATATTTATTTTTATCTCACTTAAAAATTAGATAATAAAAAATTAGATAGATTTTTATTTTAACTTAAATTTAATGAATACTTTCGATAGAAGGCCTAAACATAGAAATAATAATGGTTTTAGAAGAAGAAGATATTCGGGCTTTTCTTCAAATAGGTCTGGCATGAATCAAAATGATTCTTTAAACCCATCATCTAATCATTCAGGATTTAGAGGAAATGGAAGATTTGTACATAATGCTGGAAGACTAGCAGAAAAATATAATATTCTTGCAAGAGAGGCCTTAGCTCAAGGAGATAGAATTGCAGCAGAAAATTATTTTCAGCATGCCGATCATTTTACAAGATTGATGCCAGTTCAAAGTGATTTAAATTCAACAAATTCAAATGGAGAACAATCTGCAATTATAAATAAAATACCTGGAATTCATTTAGATGATAACGAAGAGGATGTAGCAAAAAATACTTCAGACGAAGGAGCTGGTCACTCTACGGAAGATGATCTGAATAAGTAATTATTTCTTTTTTGAAATATCAGCAATTAAAACTTCAATATTTCTTTTTTGTGTTTCAAAAATAAGTTTATTATTTCCCTCAAGTGGTAAAGCATCAGGAAGTTTTAAGGTCTGTGAATTTACTTTTTTTCCATTCACTTCTATTTCATAGTGCAAATGAGGTCCTGTTGAACTTCCAGTTGAACCAACGTAGCCTATAATCTGTCCTTGCTGAACTTTTGTACCTTTCCTCATTCCTTTTGCATAATCTGATAGGTGAGCGTAGTTGGTTTTATACTCTGAGTTATGTCGTATCGTTATAAATTTTCCATAACCTCCTTTCCATCCGGCATATTCAACTATACCATTTCCAGATGCCATTATGGGGGTTCCAACTGGTGCTGCAAAATCTGTTCCTTGATGCATTGCATTAAATCCTAAAATCGGATGAATTCTAAATCCAAATCTTGATGAAAGTTTTGCACCATTGATTGGTGTTCGCATTAAAGTTTTTTCAATACTTTTTCCATCAGTTGTGTAATACCCAGTTTTTCCATCAGGAGCTTCATAACGATAAAGGCTAATATTTTTTTCTTGTCCGATAATTTGGCTAAAAATAATGTTACCCGTTTTTTGTGCGATACCATCGTCATCTAAATAACGTTCGTAAAGAATTTTGATTTTATCGTTTTTTCTTAAATCTCTTTGAAAATCAAATTCAAATCCATATAGCCTTGCAACACGTGTAACGATGCTATTTTCAATTCCAGAGTCTTTTGTTGATCCAAAAAGACTTCTGTCAATGGTGGTCTCTGCATAATGATTTTTTTTTGTGAGTATTTTTGCAACTATTTTTGACTCAAACACCTTGTCTTTATTTAAGTAAATATGTATTGATGTAATGTTGTCTACCGAAAGTGTAAGTCTTGATATCGAAATGCCGTTTTTCTCTCTATTCAAAATTACTGATAACTTTTGGTCTGGTCGAAGAGGCTGATTATTATCTCGTCTTAAAAGGTTTGATACTGCATTAATATCAGATGGGTTTACTCTGTAGTCTGATAATATTTTTTGTATTGAGTCGCCTCTTTTTATAATTGGTTCAATTTTTGAGTCTATGTCACTGAATTGTCCTAAGAAAAATTTTTGTATGGAAAAGATATTTTCTGAATAAATATTTACTTCATTTCTCTCTGTTTCAATATTTTTAAAAAAATTAATGATAAAAAAGAAAATAATAAGAGTTGGTATTATTAAAAAGAAAATTATGGATTTATAAGCTAGAACCGTTCTAATCACGGAACTGTCATATATTATGCTTTTTTTTAAGTCATCCTCTTGAGTCAATTTAAAGTTGCTATCTTTTACTGCTTATTTTGAGATTTTTTAAAAAAAGGCTTGTTTTTCGCACTTAACTCACATTGACTTACTTTATATTTACCATTAAATAAGTTTTCCTTGCTCTGAATAATTAATATTTAGGAGCAAAATAATAAAAATGTATACAGTTTCATGTGCGCATCTGCGCTATGGACTGTGTCGAGCTCTTTAAAATTGTTTATTGGAAGAGAAGCGTGGACGGCTATTTTGTAAAAAATTTGTCGTACATGCTTTTATTAACTGTACAAACTATTTTGTACGCCGTGTTTAAATTTATTTAAACACATTAAAAGCTTGTGTACGCCGTTATTAAACTTGAGAGTTTGATCATGGCTCAG
>Ga0194133_10007064_pt1 | contig 13571 bp, 10 predicted proteins | sample TA2KigOf40mmetaG_FD_155448 | JGI IMG/M metagenome (GOLD analysis project Ga0194133, IMG submission 155448) | Freshwater microbial communities from Lake Tanganyika, Tanzania - TA2015055 Kigoma Offshore 40m | ecosystem: Environmental > Aquatic > Freshwater > Lake | place: Tanzania: Lake...
TTAGGGTTTTATATATATTAATTATTATGGAATTCAAATTGTACAATGCTTTTTTAAATCAAATTTTATTTTTTGGCATAAGTTCGGCATAAAAAGTTCGGTTTTTTGGAGTAAGTTCAGTTTTTTTGGCGTAAGGTCGGTTTTTTGGGAGTAAGGTTGGCATTTTTCGACAATTTGTCCCGACCCAAGGGAGGCCCTAAACATTTTTTTTAAAGTTAAAACCAAAAAGAAAAGAGCAGACTGGTCTGGAATCATTTGTAGTCCTCGAAGTATTCATTCATTTGATTTTTGGGCTTTAAAATAATTATTTCTTCATATGGCATAATATTATAGTAAAAGCCATTGGTTGAAACTAGTGATGGGTCCAGGTCAAATTTTTTTGACCCGGGTCTGGTCGGATCAATTTTTTGTGGCTCGGGTCAGGTCAGGTCGGGTCGGGTCAGCTATTTTTGGTTTGGGTTTGAATTTCGAAAATTTCCTCTAAAAATGTCAAATTTTTCAATTTTTTCCCTTCGGATCAAAACAAATTGCTTCGGGTCGGGTCGGAAAGTATCCGGGTCAAAGCCGGGTCAGCCTCTTATTTACTGCGGGTCAAAAGTAAGTTTGGGTCGGGTCAGGGCCCATCTCTAGTTGAAACTAAGGTATGATGTTAAATGGATTTCATTTTTAGAGTCAATGAATTTTTTCTACTTCAACAGCATAACTGTTGGAAATCTTCAGTTGAAAGTCGATTGCCTCTCAACTACAAGCAGTACCCTAAAAATGGATTTGGCCAATGTTCAACAAAGCTTGGAATCATCAGAAGAGATGAACAAGACATTACAAACTCAATTAGAAAAATCTCTGATCATCTCCGAACCAGATGTGTCTAAAATACAAAACGAATCCAGCCTGTCTTCCAAGGTTGGTAAACAAAATAAGAAATCCATAGAAAATATTTACCTTGATGAAATTACAGAACATTCTAAAATTCCATTTGTTTATAAGCAGAGAAAAAGATGTTCTGCATATATTTTGTTCCAAGTGAATGAAATAAATTTGCTCTCTTGAGATGACAAATTAATTTTTTTAAATTTTTTTCAAAAGGAGTCCAAAAGTTTCAAGCTGAAAAATGAAAATAGAAAGCTGGAGGATTTAGAAAAAGAGCTTAAAGAGCAGGTAAATCTCATTCATACTTTTAACAATTAAATAGAGCATGAAAAAACAGGCTAACTTTTCCTTTTTATTGGCTGTTTTCTGAAAATAATTTTATTTATCTACAAAAAGGTAGCAAAGTCATCCATGTATAAAAATAATTTACTTTGAAATTTGTCATGCCTGAATGACAAAAATGAAAGGCTGAATAAAAACTGTATTTGAAAAGCCTTTTATGCTTTGAGATCAAAAAAGCAGATTTTGAGCAGTTTTAAAAAATGAAAATAAATGTGATCTTGCTCATTTACTGTTTTGTGAATTGTTTCTTGTTAATGATCGTTTTCATGCTCAACTCATTTTCTGCTCTGTTTATTTCAGAGAAGCTTAAAGATTGAAATGGAAGTTGCAATGACGTTGATGGAAAAAAGTGTCTGTGAAAAACAAGGTAGAATCTGCCATTAGCAAGAAACTTTTTAAAATGTTCACTGGCTCTGATGTCCATTTCTACCTTTTTTCAATTAAAACTCTAGTTGTAACAAAACCCACAAAAAGTCTGTGGGAAACCAAACATAGAGATCTCAAAATTAAACCAGTCTGAAAGACAACTTTTTGAGGCATAATATATCTACAGAAAAGCACTTGGGGCTGATTTTTAAAGATATAAAAAATTCCTCTCAAGTGATATGCATAAACATATTTGACTTTAAAATGCATTGAATCTAATAAGAATTCACAAATAGATCAGTAGTCCCCTCTGCATTGTTTAGTATTTTTCTTTCTTTGCATGTAAGACTGTTTGCGTGTACTTTAGTGATGGGTCCGGATCGAAAATTTTTGACCCGGGTCAGGTTGGGTCGGCAATTCTTGGTTTGGGTTTGGCATTGGAAAATTTCCCCATTAAAATCCCAAATTTTTAATTTTTTTGCCCTTTTGGTCAAATAAAATCTCATCGGGTTGGGTCAAAAAGTAACCTGGTCAAAGCCGGTTTGGCCTCTTATTTACTGCAGGTCAAAAGTATGCTCAGGTCGTGTCAGGACCCATATCTAGTGTACTTATTTTGCACATCCAAAACATCGCACATGAGCTATAGAACCAAACTTTACCAAATTTGGCACAGGCTTTGCTACATACTCAAGAAATGTTGATAGCCCAGTCTGAAGCCCCCTCACCCCAGGGTGGTCATGGGCATATGGCTGAGAACAAATTAATCCACAATCTAGAGCCGGCTAGACTAGCAATTGATCTAGTTTTGAGATCATATCAGAATGTGAAAGGCACATGGGTCGATTAACATTCTTTGACATCAGCACCTCTCGCAGTGGCAAGATCTCAATTCTTAATTAAGCAAAGTACATAACTCATAATTGGAACTTTGACTGGCTTTCAATGACATCCGAACTATTCAAAAATAAACGGAATCAACAATGTATGTATTTGATGCATTAAGTGCTATTTTATGTCATACAAGAAATAATTTTCCTTTAAATTCAATTTTATATTGATAATGGAAATATACTCTTATCAACTCAATCTCGGTTTGTGGTTTCAATACCCAGTCGTGCCAGCAATTTTTAATAAAATCAACAAGGCACCCTCCCTCAGTCAGGGTAATAGTAATCACAGTGACCACAGACTTCTAAAGCAGCTAGGACTCTTAAAAAGGTGTGTTGATTGCAGATTAACATCAGATGAGCCTCTACTGCGCCGTAGAGATGAAGGCGATAAGCAAAAATCCCAGTGATGATCTTCCCAATCAAGAAAAGAATCAATACTGAACTGTTTATTGATGGGGACAAGGGACTTTAAATAAAAAAAGTAGGTAAAGAAATGGATCAAGAAAATATCTTGATAACAAAGATCAGATCAGGGAAGATAACTGACCTCTTGAAAGAGGGTAAAACTTAATGTAGGGAAAAGTAAATGCAGGAATGAAAACATGGCAGCCTGTTTGGAATGATCGACTTACTGTACATGAAAGGAAAGACGTTAAACTAATGGCAGCCTATTTGAAAAGACTTTGAGCTTGGAAAGCAAAAATATCGTAGCGCAAAAAATAGGATATTTTAGCGCATACTATGATATTTGAATGCAAGCAAAAAAACCCTACTGAGATAAGAAAGGAAGCAAGCAACATTTTAAACACAAGACTTAAAGTCATATTTCAAATTTTAACTTTTTTTGAAAGTTGAGAAAAGCCTAACTTTTAAAATTTCAAATTAAAAAAAAATTTCTTTCATCTTCATTATTTTCTTTCAATCTTGCTCCGATTCAAAATGTCTTACTGAGTTGGTATTGATCTTTCCAACCTATCAGGCAGTCAAAGCTCAGAAAAAAACTTTCCTCATATCTGAAAGCCTAACACGATGACATATAACTTTAAAGAAAGTTTCATTTGCCTTTCATTATTCATATTTTTTAAAAAAAATCATGAATTCAAGAATTTGAAAGAGTTGTAAAATATATTTTCAGATACAATTGTTGCCTTAAGGGACCAATTGGAGTGCGTGAAAGGAATTAATCTCGAGATGCAAGCGAAGTTAAAGGTAATAAAAAAATCTTCAAAGTTACATTTAAACTAAAAGTAAATAAAATTTCACTTGTTTCTTCATGCTGCAAAAAAGGATGATTCCGAAGATGATGAGGTTCTGATTCAGAAACTTTTAGTTAAAAATAGAGAAATTGATTCAATTCTCAACAACTTTTACCGTGAATATTCCAAACATATAATTTTTCAAGACAATGGATGTTTGATTGAAAAATAGTTTCAACACTGAAAACAACCCTATAAGCTATCAAATTTCCTCTGTACCTCCTATTTCTTCTTTTTTACACCTTTTACTTATCTGTTGAATTCATTCAGAACAACATACTCATGTGCCAATTGTCTGAACAAAGATTGAATTGAGAATGAAAACCAGATCTTGTCAAATACTTAGTTCATGTTTCAAATTTTACTTAAATTTCTTTATTGTCTCTTATCAGATGAGCTTTTATTTTCTACAAATGAAAAGATCTAAACAGAGCAAGCCAACATAAATACCATATCCTAATTTGTGACCTTTCCCAAACAAGAAAATATCATTACAAAACTATTTCAAAAATACAACTTATGTAGAAACTCTTTTCTCTACTGGGTACATCTTAAGAGTACTAAACTCAACATCCAGTTCTCCAATCTTGTAAATCCTTTAGGATTCATAAGTTTAGCCTGACTTCTTATTGGGAGTCAATATTGGTGTATTTACTTGCAAAAAAAGAAACAGATTACGGCTGATGATTTTATTTGAACAGTAAATAGTCTGTCCACAAGTAAATAATAGGATAGACCAGATGAAAGTTTTGTCAACTTACATGTACAAAATAAAATTACTCAAGTCTGGAGAAAAAAAGGGGCAAGGGTTTCTACCCTTCCTTGAAGATATAAATCCTGTGCACTATCAAATAGCTGGATTATAATAAAAATAATGGGTCTTAAATGGGGACGGCTTTTATAGAGAATGTCCTCTCTAGGGATTTGGCTGGAGCTTTCACTGGCCTAGAACCTGCACGGGTTTGCTGGGGCATGCCCCTCAAAAAGGTCCACCCAGCAAAGTTTTGGGATCAACTCTTTTAGAATGACCTCATAGGCTTCGATGCATGGTTCGTTCGATGGCATTTTGTTATTGGTTGAAAGTGACGTCATTTGAAGTCACCTTTTGGGGATCCATGATGATTGGTGGGTCCAAGGCTCTATGACACAGGGTGTTCATTATTTGGAGCTGGCCTTGGTACCTTTTACAATGATTCGAGGATCTTACGGTTGAGTCACTGACCTTTTGTGTGCACATTTTTGGTATGTTGACTCCCTTCTTTGTTGGAGCGCTGGTGATATTGCTGCATAGGCTAGTTGTTGTATTGCACAGGGTTATTCATGTCGTTCTTTATTTTTCCGGATGGAGCAATTCTGTGTCTGCTTGCCTTTGACGTGATCCTGACTTTCATACTTTCCTGGTTGGCTCTTTTCCTCTTCCTAAGTCTGTGGATGTTTTTGTTTCATTCATTTCCTATAAAAGTACTGACTGCTTCTTGTTTCGAGGTTTTTTTAGGGGAACTTTCAGTTAAGACAATATTAACCACAAACTTCCATCTTTAACAACCCAATTCATGGTTGGAAATAAAAGGGTAATCACATAAAGAATAAGCTTTTCCTTTCACCCAAGCAGAACACGTTAACATCAGAATGTGTATGAATAGATAATTGGAAAGGGTGAGTAAGAACCTGGCTAAGGTATATCAAATTGAGATTAAAAATTTGATATCTGAAGCCAAAATTGGATTTAACAACCAGAGTTGAAAATACTGTTATTGAAATTAAAGGCTTTTAATGTTGGTTTTTTAAAAATCTTTTAAAACTGCGCCCTGTGAATTTTTTTATTCATTAAAGGCACACAGTTAGTGATGGGTCCGGGTCAAAAATTTTTGACCCGGGTCGGGTCGGGTCAATATTTGTGGCTCGGGTCGGGTCGGGTCAGCCATTGATGGTTTGGGTTAGAATTTGGAAAATTTCCCCTAAAAATGTCAAATTTTTCAATTTTTTCCCTTCGGGTCAAATAAAATTGCTTCGGGTCGGGTCGGAAAGTACCCGGGTCAAAGCCGGGTCAGCCTCTTATTTACTGCGGGTCAAAAGTAAGCTCGGGTCGGGTCAGGGCCAATCTCTACACACAGTTTTTTGGGCTGGGAATCACTTGCTATGTTTTGGCAAGCCGGGGTCGAAGGTTGCCTGGAGGCTGGAGATGCCGGGGTTTGAACCCCGGACCCTCAGATTCCCAGCGTGATACCATGACCACTCGGCCATGGCGACCCCTTATACTGTATACTGGAAGTTTATTCAAGAATTGCAAAAAAAAGTTTTGTTTGCATACGATTAGTAGATTTGAGTTTTGAACTTAAAGTAATTTATATTTACAGCAAGACTTTTGTTGCAGGAATGTCTTAAAACTTTAAAGCAACGCGATGATTTAGTTTCACACCTCGAAGAAAAGTGTAGAGGCCTTGCTGATATTTTGGTAAAACTAGACGAGAAGTATGTAAGATATTTACAGCAATTACTTTTTTATGCATAAAAAAATTTCAAAAGGAAATCTTTGAAAAACTCAGTTTCCAAAGAAAAAGCAATAACAAATAATTACTTGAATAGAAAAAGTTTTTAAATAGATATCAAGCTAGTGTGGATGAGAGAAAAACTTATCAAAAAGATTATTTGACTGCAAAGAATGACCTTGTTGAAGTGACTTCTTTGATGGTAAAAAATGAGAAAGACCTGAAGGAGGAAAAAGAATGGCGTCAAGAATTGCAAAAAGTAGCAGCCACTGACAAAAAAGAAATGGAAAAGCTCAGAGAAGAATTGATGTACTTACAAAAGATTGCCTTGGTAAGGTCAATACAATACCTTATTGTGATTTCATATGAATGTAGTGAGTGGTTTTATGTGAACTTACTCACTCCCAGTCTGTCTGGATCTTTGAGTTTCTATCCCACCCGTTATATTGAAGAGTCAATAGTAACATGGAAATATTTTACTACCTTGAAAACAAAGATTGTACACTTCAAAAACAACTAGTGAACAAACAACAAAGGGCTTGTAGCCAATCAAGCAGACAGCACATGGTGAACTTGTGAACTTGGCAAAGTTTGAACTTAAACTCCATAACCAGATAAAAAGAGTCCTTGCTTTTATACTTTTTGGTTAGCAATAAAAAGGGGCTGAGTTGCCTCATATACATATTAAGTGCTCATTCTTGGGATTATTTCTATCTTGTTGATTTCACGGAGCAGCTGTTTGGAATGGAAATGGGAAGTGAGATTTTGAGCAAGAAAGAATTGAATGAGGAATTTTTATTATGTTCATAAACTTGTTGTTCAATTTTGTAAAGTTTGTGCCATCTACATGAATGGACAAGAATTTATACCATCTGGCTATGTATATGCAAGGTTGGTTTGTTCATCTCCTTGGACCTTTGAGGCCCCAGACTTTACATGGCCAATGAAAGATTCTCGGCCAGGATTTAAAAGGCCCAGAATATAATATCTCCATGTTTTTCCATAGGAATATAATACTCTGAAGATAGAGCATTTGAATTTAAAAAGGCAAGTCCAAGAAAATGAGACCACAATGGTTGAGTTGGGTACTCAACTTTCACTATCCAAGCTTCAGGTTATATTTTTTGTATTTATAAGAAAGCTATTTTATGGAATATGGCTTTTTTATCACAAATTAAAAATTATCATTCCAGGTTGATTCCCTACAAGAGAATTCTCAAGTCAGCACATCCAACTCATGGATGAATGATTCTGAAGTGAACAACTGCCAATTGTGTGAAAAAGAATTCAATCTATCACGTAGAAAAGTAAAATTATCTTCACATCAATTTTTGATTACATTAAGCCCCTATTGTTATCTAAATTCATTTGAAATAGTTCTCTAAAAACTTATTCAACCATCAAAATTTAAGTCTTGTGAGGAAATTTCTTTTTGCTAAATTGATTGATAAATTGGAAACCAAAGATAAAATTCATCCCTTTCTTTTCGACTTTGACTAAAAATATTCAAGCCTATTTTCCTTTTTTCATTTCAGCACCATTGCAGAAGTTGTGGAGGCATATTCTGTGACCGTTGCAGTGAAAATAAAATACCTTTGGTCCCATCATCCAGAGCTGTAAGAGTCTGTCTGAGCTGTCATACAAAACTTATCACATAACATATCAATAGATTGATCTGTGTATTGTTTTAAACTTCTCAATAAAAACACAGCCCACAAAGTATTTAGCAACAGAGAAAAAATGCTGAACTATTTGAAGATTGTCAAAATTTTGGATTTGAAAATAATAAATATTTGCTAATTAATATTCTAAAAATGAAAATTTCAGCATAATTGTGTAAAGCTTTCCTGACTCAGTTTGACCAATTTTTCACAAAATGTTTGGACTGACTTAAAACTATCCCGACCTGAAAAAAGCACAATATCTCGTGGTGTGTATAGTAAGAATTTATGTAGTAAAAATTCACATGTCTCGGCGAATTTTATCGTCACTTTTGACGAGATTGGCACCCTTTTTCCACACCCTTAGACACCATTTTTTCTGAAAAAAAGTCGCAGCTGGGAATCAAACCGGGGCCCGCAGGCATGACATACCAAGTTACCAACGCCTTACCAACTGAGCTATCTGATTTTTCTTAAAAACCTTTGAAATTTTATTCTATTTATAATCAATACATTTTGAGAGTGAAAAAAACAGTGCACAGTGACAAAAGTTGCTATCTTATTTTGACAATATGATCCTGTATCGAATTTTGGATTTGAGGAAATGTAACATTTGTGGTATGTTTCAAATGAAAATTACATTTTGCTTGATTTTTGGAACACATTCCAAAATATCCTTTATTTATTGGTGCCTTGTCATGTGACTTTTTCGACATTTTACACACCCTTTTGACATACCACAAAATACCCTTTTTTTCAAAAATATACCACATATGTGCCAGGGTGTGTAAAATTGGCGTGAGATACGGTACCATTTTTCCGGTCGGGATACCATGAAAAAGCAAAATTTTCAATTGGACTATGTTCAATCCAATTGAAAGATTGAAGATTCATTATCTTCATCACACAAGTACAGGCAAAGAGACGTTACAAAAATCCAGTCATGCCCTCCCAATGGAGCAAGCACTTGTACTGCTTAAAAAATCTGATGAAATGCAGTTGAATAACAGAGATTAGAAATGGAATGAAAGCAAGAACTGTCAATTGCTGATAGAACTTTCTTCAAAAAATATATTGGACTGGATTGAAAACTTAATTGAACATTATTATCAGAGGCAGGTTTTTTCATTTTCTGATTGTGCATTACTACAGTGCTCAAGATTTTTCATCCAGATCTCAAACCTAACAATAATAAACTTTTATTTAGCTGACTGAATAGAGGATACTGAGGAGGAATATAGAAGGTTCTCAAAATTCAATCCATTTTTCTTGTGTTCTGGTGTTAGAAAGCACTACTCTGGATTCGGTTGACAGACCCTGTTGTTTGTGATAGAAAGATAAATTTCAATAATATTGTGCAGGAACGTTTATTGATTATTCAAGGTAAACTGCAAAGTTGAGGTTGAATCAAATCTTTTGTTGGCAATATGAAGGCTTGAACTGGCTCCAAAATTCCTGCCTATTTTTAAGAAATGAAATGGCATCCTCAGCTGCTCTCTTCAGTGAAATATCTTTGGAAGAGCCTTCAATCATGCTAAACCGTTCTGGAGTCGAAACATCAGAAGTTATTTGAACATCAGTGAGAAGACCTTAAATTGACAAAATATCCTCATCATAAACCTAAGTAAATATTGAAAAGTCTGGAGCCTGAATTATCTTTCAGAAAGGAATAAAGGATTCTTAAATTTTCAACTGAAAAAGCAGTTTAGAGTAGAAATATTGGAATCTTTCCAAGGACCTGAGGGTAATGGATTTCAACTCTAGAAACTTCCCTAGAATCACAACCACACAAAGTCAAACTGATCTTTGATTAGTGATTCTGCAAATTTGTTGTTAAAAATCCCTACCTTCTAAATACTCTAGGTCCACAGAGAGCTTTCCTAATAGTGGATCTCTTTTCTTCCTGGCTCTTGTCCGGATTCCATCATTTGGTGATTTCAGTTTTCTTGTTGATGTATCATAGGCTGAGGAGGTGGAATTAGAAGCATTAGACAACTTAGGCTTTTCTCTCACTTTTTCATCATCTTCTTTCCACTTTAAAAGCTTCAATTCATGCCATGGCATCCCAAATATTGTGCTTGGGATACTGATTAGAATGCATGTTTTGCTTTAATATTTTTCTTTGTGCAAGTATATTGAAGAAAAGGGAACCTGTTCAGAACACTTGGCATTGCTTGGAAATGTCCAGTTGACTTAGACCCTAAGGAATTGTCAATGGCCTCTTCAGATCGACGAATCCCTTTTAGTATATCATCTTCCATAGCACTTGATGCACACCTTTTGCAAAGAAATTCGTTAAATTTGCATTTATTAAGCCTCAGATACATATATTAGATATGTAGCAATTCCAAAAAAGATTGTCCCAAAAATCCAAGAGCTCTTGAATTTGAAAAATGCTCACTAAACTTTCATTCAAAACGCCCAGCTGGATAATAATAAAGTCACAGAGATCTCATGTTGTTTGTTAAACAGATTTAAAATGTCTGCAAATTTTTCTTCATTTTTTAATTGAGAACTCATTATTTAAAATAATTTTCTCAATCCAGCTTATTGAATCCTAATGTACAATGAATGTTTCTACTTATAGAGAGATCGAGGCTTGTTCCTTTATAAGTACCTTTGTGTTTCTGTCTCAAATTTTGGGAATATTAAGAGGGTACCCTTGTCAAACTTATTAGTTTCTTGATTGGGAAAAGGGACACCACCTGGAGCTCCTACAAATTTGTCCATATTGTGCCAAACCTAATTGCTGGAGTCCCGCACAATAAAGCCAAATTTGTACAAATTGTGTCTGAGCTAATATCTCAAGAATCATTGGATACATAAAATACTGTAGGTATATTATAGAGCCAGCTGCACACCAAATTTGAAGCTATCTATAAAAATGAGGGAGCTAGGGCTTGAGCCACAATGTGCAGTAGCAGTCCGGCACAACACAATAAAGCCAAATTGTGCCAGAGCTAAAATCTCAAGAACCCTTAGTTACAGAAAATACTTGTAAAAATAGTAATTGTAGGTATATTATGGAGGCAGCTTGATACCAAATTTGAAGTCCCTATATTTAATGATTCTTGAGATATTAGCTCCAGCACCTAGGTTCATCACAAAAAATGCTAAATTTGTCTGACCTTTCACTTGGCAGCATTATTTATGACCACAGATACACACTCATAGTAATATTTTAAGAAACATTGTAGACTTACAAGACTTTTGTAGAAAGTTAAAATAGAATCAAAATAATGTTAACAATTTTGTACCTTTGAAGAGCTCTGTAAAAGTGAACCAAAGCATGCTCAAACTCGCCAAGCTGATAGAGAGCATTTCCTTTCACAAGGAAAGTCCTAAAATTTAAATTTGCATTGAATATTACCTATTAGTTTTCATTCTGTTCTATTTTAACCTTGCTGTGTGGCCAGCTTCAGTTTGTAAAACAGCATTGGCATCATCAAGGGCAGAGCTGGATTCCTATTCATATAAATATTTTCAGTAGGGGTTGCCGTGGCTGAGAGGTCAAAGGCACCCGACTGAGAACAAATATCTGAGGTTGTGGGTTCAACCCCCCAGCCCATGTCAGTAATTTTTCAACCCTGGATTTCAAAAAAAATCAACAAGGCACCCTCAGCCAGTCAGGGTAATAGTATTCTGCAGTGACTCTTGGAAAGATGATTCACCTTGAGTAATTCATTGGTAGAGTCTAAACTGCACCGGAATATTATTATTATCATTACTATACATATATGTAGACTTACTCTCGGAGTGTTTACAAGGGTAAACACAAGGAGAAGGAAGTAATGTCAAATATTCTATAACTCCCTTTTATGAAATAAAAGACGGATGTAAAAGATGCTCAAAATACTTTATTGGGGTTAGCTGTAAACACTTTATTGTTACATACACAAATATCAAGGTAATCCTTAAGATTGAGATCTAACTATCATCTCTTAGTAACTTATGTCTATAAGCACATAGAGAAACAACTAGATAACGTTCTAAAGGCATGCAGGCCTTTTTATGGAGGTATTATTCAGGAGTGCGCTGAATATATATATATATATATATATAGTCATTTTAACTTTACTTTCTATATTAATTCCATACAAAGTAAGTTGGTATTTTTGCAATCCTATGTGCAATTGACTAACAAGGAATCTGGTTTTGGATTATAAAATTAACAAAATTCAATTTATAGGGTTCCTCAAAGATATCTGGATTTTACCTGAAGGCCAACAAGGCAGATTCCCCTTAAGATAAGACAGTCTCGGTGATTAGGATTCATCTAAATGTGAAAAATTCAATGATCAAACGTGGAAAATCTGATGAAGATCGATAGTAAAAAGATTGTTACTGCTAATGCTTTGTTTAAATACTGCAGTGCAATATCATAGGATCCCTTGTGTATTTCATGTGTAGCCTGTTCAAGAAGGGTCCGGAAACCACTTCCATCCTCACTTGCAAAAATGGAATGGCGCATCAAATATCCTATTTTCAATTTTAAAAAATCTGTAATGTGTTAATCATTTAGAAAGATTGCTCCATAATCACCTTTTTGCTTCAGTATCGAAGACCTGATGTCTGAGGCTCCAATTGAAACAGCAATCATTCTGTCTCTATCCACATAGGTTTCCATTCGACCTAGCAAGATTTAGCCTTTTCATGATCAAAACCATTAGTGCACCAAATAAAACATCAACGTTAGTTTGGCATGCCAAAATTAGTGTGTGTCATGGAAAATGCAAATCAGACCATGTCAAATAAGTATGTCATGTACACTAACTTTTTTTGAAACTTTTTTATAGTATGCCTTGTGAGTTTAGCTCATTAAAGGCACACTTGTAGTCCTTTTTCTGTAATTTTATCCGGGCGAGAGTCGAACCTGTGCTACCGGGATAGAATTTGGGTTTGAAACCATATGACCACCCTGACTCCCTGGTTGCTAAGCAGATATTGCAGGCAACACAAAAAGGGGACTTTTTTGTCTGCTAGAATGCAATTATTGAAATGACTTAAACCTCTGGCCTTTGGACAACATGCCTTAGCCCCATGGGCCCAGAGCAACCCAATTTTCTTAGCAACCAAATCAATTCTCATACACCCTTTCCTTTACATTCACATATATAGCCCACGAGGACCTTAGTACCATTTTACAAGTAACGTTACATTATTTTTGTGATCATGTAACCTCTTTATTCACATTTGATTATTGAACGCACTTGATCATTGCGCTCTTGTCTCACATGTCCAGAAAAAGGCTTCTGCGCCCTAAGTTATCAATCAGTTATTTTTTACAATTCCTAGATGTAAGATTGTGGTAGATAATTTAGGCCGTAGTTTTAAGTTTAGTTTGTAAGTTTGCACTGACCCAATTAAGTACAAATTACATAAGGTCTTTTATTTAATTTAAGATAGGTGGTACTCATATTTAGAAGGATAGGTATGTGTGACTATAATGGAACATTCTAATTCCATTCGCGTAAGGTTTCAGTGTGTGAGCTCTCAGGGATAGACAACATTTGTTAAACATCCCTATCCCAAGGGAACCACTTTAAAGATATCACTGTTTGCTTTCAAAGAAAAAATACAAACCTGGAATCCTCTTTCGATCCCTTTCTTTGATGTCAGCCTCAATTTTTCTGAATAGCTTATTTTTCCTGTAAGCCCTCTTTTTGCTCTCATCCAATCTGGTCTTGGAAATCATTG
>Ga0194133_10007066_pt1 | contig 13568 bp, 15 predicted proteins | sample TA2KigOf40mmetaG_FD_155448 | JGI IMG/M metagenome (GOLD analysis project Ga0194133, IMG submission 155448) | Freshwater microbial communities from Lake Tanganyika, Tanzania - TA2015055 Kigoma Offshore 40m | ecosystem: Environmental > Aquatic > Freshwater > Lake | place: Tanzania: Lake...
TTCAATCCGGACAGGAAATCATTTTTTGAAATTCTGCTACAGACTAAGTTCAAACGCTCAAAGACTCTCAGATCCTAAGTCGTGACCGCAAAGGTGATGCAATTAAAATATCAGCTATTTTCAGATTTTAAATCCCTAAATTATTAAATGAATTCATTTGCTGTACGTTCTACAGATAAAAATGGAACCGCTGGATACTCTTATATAAAAGGATGACAAAATTAAAAGTATTTGTGCTCATACCGTTTAAAAAGTGGCTCTATGAAGAAGACTTTGAAATTAATCTAATTGGAAGATTTTCTCGTCAGGAAAAGGCCTGTTGATGTTACTTCTCTGTTTTTTGGCCAAGTCATCTTTATGCATTTGCATGTGAGCGTGGTAACGAATAAGATTGGGAAATGATCGAGAACATTTAGAGCAATTATAATCTTCAGTAGCTTTTTCTGTTTCGCTTTGTAAATTAGAAGCATTAATTCGTCCGTATTCCTTTTGCTGGGCATCTGCCATTTCCCTAAATTATTAAATGAAATCATTTGCTATACGTTCTACAGATAAAAATGTCAAATAGAAATCACCTGCCAAACTGGACTGCCAGTTTTTCTTTATAAGTTTTATCTTTTGCTTGTTCAAAATTTTCTCCTTTGTCGAGAATTCTCGCGATGGGTCTGGGACATATTACATGGATGCGTGGTAGGTCCTCTTGAGGGTTTGAAAACATTGTTCGGATGAAAATTCTATTAGAGGAAACCGCCTTCTCCCTCTTAAGATGAGATGTTACGTAATCTACGGAAGGTTTTTTGGACGATCCTAACGTTGGTCTGCTAGGTTTCAAAACTTCTTCATGATCATATTCGTCCATAGACGAAATAGAGTGATGCGGTGAATGAGATGATCTCGACCTTTTCATAAGAATAGTACAAGCTTAGAGGAAGATTGTTGATAGCTATTTAAAATTCTTATTACCAGGTATCAGCACTCCCGTCAAACTGCTCAACAGATGTTGAGCTGGCCTGTTTTGGTAAACCTGGAATGTCTGGACTACAACTTTGAGAAGACCCATCATTATCTGAGTTGTTGTCTTCGCCGATTGACTTCATCTTAAATATTTAATAAAATTTAAAATGACTACTCGCAAAGAAAATAGCATTCACAATTGTCTCACCAGGTCATTAAATGTTCCTTTGGAAAGTCCTATGTCTTCATCGTCTTCGTCATCCTTACTATCTACCGAAAAAAGCTTTTTTTCGGGGGAAAATGCAACTGGCTGAAATTTTGATTCCGTCAAGTTTCTATCTTTATTGGCGTCATTGAAGTTTCCAAATGCATGAAGGTGTACTGATAATTCTTGATTGAAGATAGGCGATTTGCTCACTGAAGTTTTCGTTATGCTTTTAGAACTACAAGACATTTCATTGGTTGAAGCCGTTTCAGCCTTAGGTGAGTGAAGACTTTTGATTTTGACATTGAAAGGTTTTAGTTTTTCCAAGTTGTCATTATCTGTGGAGTGCTTTGACTTTTCTTTTTTTCTGGATTGAGATTTTTCATCGATTACATCAATGACAGGCTTTCCATCGCATGTTTTGAAAGAAAGCTTAAGTTTCAAACGTTCTTTAGGTTCTTCTTTAAAGGGATCATTTTTTCCTGATTTGAGTTTTAGCTTTAAAGGATTCTCACCAGAAGATTGCACTGTATATTTTGGATCGTTGCCATCTTTATCTGCCTCACCTTGAGGTGAGATGTTCGGTTTAAGAATAAAAGCCTTTTCTTTGCCAGCCTTTTTATCACAGCCTATTACTATCTTTAAGCTCTCCTTTCTTAGGCTGGAATCTTGGGTTTCTTCTATCTTTCCAACAGATAGCTTATTTTGTTCCTCTGAATCTAACAAATTGTCTTTGATGGTCTTTGATTGCAAAAATGAAAGAGAATTTATTGCATCAGTCGCAGAGCGCTTTTTCCTAGATGTTCTTTCATGCTTGTTTTCACTGACATCGCTTTCATCTCTGCAATGTTCTGGACTTTCAACAGACTTCTTAGGCCTTCCCCTTGTCTTCCTGGATAAAACACCATTGTCTTTTTCTGTCGGTTTGCTCGGTACTGCTGAAGTTATTTTATTGTTTGCAGATCCTCCAAAGACTATGATCTCACTTGGAAGTTGCTGAGTCCGTGAACTTCTCCCTTTTTTACTGACAGGTTGTTCAAAATTTTCAGGAATTTTTATTTCATTTTCCCCTTGGAGAGGTTTCAACGTCTGATCAGAATCTGATTCTGAACGAGTCCTTTTGCGCCCCTTTTCATCCGATAATTTTCTAGGGTCTTGGCTGTGTTTTATTTCACCCCTTTTCTCTAGAATTTCCAAGAATTCGGGGATCAAATATGACGGCGTCATGGTCTCACGAGAATCATCATCAGCTGCTAGAATTTCATCCGAGACATTGTGAGTAAGCTTTGTATCTATTGCATTCCCATCACCATCGAGCTTCTCATTTTCAATCTGAACAGGCTCTGCGGTTGATGGTCTTGAGGAGTCAGAAGACTTTGATCTCGAGACCCGACCTTGAGATGTCGAATCATTGTGAATTAGAGACCCGAATCCAATTAAAGGTTGGTCAACTGGATGATTCAATTGCTTAGAAAAACAGATCTTTATCAGGGTTGGTGTATTTGGGTCAAGGTACACCTGTGGAATGCTTTTTTGGATCTTAAGCTTTACACCAGTTGGTAAAATTTCTGACTCACAAAACCACTTTGGTTTCTTTTGTCTCGACCTTGAGTACGATCTCATGATTTTTCGGGCCTTTTTGTATTCATTTAGACGTCTTAGATTGCATGTGGTAAGCTCTTTTTTGGCGGAAACCAATTGATTGGCAACATCAAGAAGTTTGGTTATTTTTCGGTTGAGTTTTCTGTACCGTGATGGTGCGAGGCCCATGCCGCAACATTCAATTTTGTCTTGGTTCACATGAGAGACGTTCATTATTTTTCTTGTAATACTCTCCATACTTTTTCTCCGAGTACTTAAAGGAGAAGACGCCGATGAAACTGATTGTTCTGAATTCTGTAAAATTTTCGGAATCCCTTTTCCATGCTTTATAAAGTCATCGTGGTGGTCGGTGTAGATATGATAATTGACTTTATCCTTTCTCAAAAACACTTTCTCGCAAATCTGACATACGAACCGACGTTTCTTTCCCTAAATCAAAAGAAGTTTTATTCACTTTGAAACGTTTGACCCCCTTAAAAGTACTTACAGAATCGTCTAATTCAATCTTGCAGAGCTCCTCAGAAAGACTTAGCTTTTGAGAGGGAATCATTAATTTTCCATCTTTGCTCACGGTTACGCCCCTTTGCTTCATCAAATCTTCAGCTTCAGCATCCACTTCTGAGTATCCCTCTTCTTCTTTTGCCAATTCTGCTGAGACTGGTTTCATCAGTTGTTCGTGGATATTGGCAATTTCAGATTGTTGACTAAAAATAACTATTTCTTTTTCGTTGGAGTCCGAAGGTCTCAAAGCTCTTGAAATGTGTCTATCGATAGTATCTACCAACGTTTTTTCTACAGTCGACTTTTTGGGACGACCTTTCTTTTTCGTTAGTTCAGGTTCCGACGAATTAGATGGGCTCACCATAGGCTTTGATATTGGCTCAGTTGTCTGGATTAAAAAAGTAGAGTATATTATTTACATATGTTGATCATTAATCAAAAATATCTCAAGGTTTTTAGAATAAGGATTACATTTGGAGTGGCGCGAGTTTTGCTAGCTCTTGGACTCGTTGCGCTACCTTCTTGAACATTACTGGTTGGTTCGTCAAGCAAAAGTGCCCGTGGTTCTACAAATGCATTTTACGTAAAGCATTATTTTTTTAAATGAGGACCTATGTTTTTAGGATTTGTAAAGACACTTGATGATTCGAAATGTTATAATTACCCTGATGTAGATCCAATACTGTAACGTCATCAATATCTGAAACTTCTCCAGTGTCATCGTAGTTCATTTCGACAATTTTTTTTGGATTCCCCTTTCTTCTGTTTCTGCTTCGACTCACTTCTAAACTTTGATCTATAGATTTTGCTTTTAACTTTTCTTCTGGATGGTCAACTGTCATAACTAGATTGTCTGTTGATTTCGAAACCAAGTCCAGATTATTAACTGCAAAAAGTATCATAAAAGTTGAATCAATTGCAAGGATTATTTTTATGCGTATTAAAGGCTTATAAAATAAAGACTATGAGGTCAGTCAATCACACAACTTCACATATACTACTCAGCGAAAAACGTGGGGAATTAGTCGCTCATGAACTGCGGTTACATGAAAAAGCTTAACATATTTACCATCAAGAGTAAAAATTTTGGCTGACATTTGAAATACTTTTTTTGTTAAAAGTTATCTTTTTGATATTTTGCCTTTCAAGACTTTTACTTCTCAGCCAGATAATGTGTGGAGAGGATTCTCAGAAAACATTTTTACCAGGTGACATTCCGCTAGAGCGACCCCTTCTTGGTGATGAAATTTTTTCACTAATTGGCGAAACTTCTAAAAAATAGCAATTTTATAAAATCAAATTTAATATTGGCCCATTTAAATCGAAAATGTAAAGAGAGAAAATCTTACCAACTTTAACTGTTCCAGGTTGTATAGATGTACTGGCTGGGGTTATTATCTGCTCTTGTAGCTTAACTGTTATGGCCTCATTTGATAACTTCGAAGTGGTTCTGGTTCTCTTGGGAACCTTCAAACTATCGACATCTGGTTGGCAACTCTGGGAAAGCGTGTTGATAATTTCAGTAGCAACACCTTTGGACTGTTCTGAAATTTCAGGCTTTCCATCGGCAATTTCCTCTGGTTCTACTTTTGGCCTCAGTCTTCTAGTCTCTCTTGTAATTTTTGCTTCCTTTTGAATAAAGGCACTTCTTGCTAAGTTTCCACTTGCAATTTCTGTTGGTTCTTGTTTAATTGGCACTTTGTTCCCCCTTCGTCTTTTCGTTGCCAAACTCTCTTTCTCAGCAGAATCTTGACTCTCTTCTTGAATAGGTTTAGCAAGATTGGTATAATTCTGCCTGCGACCCTTGGACTTCGGGCCTTGAGAAGGTAATTTGGTTGATGATTCGGTATTTTCGGCTTCAGACTGATCATCCAGTTTGTTACCTTCTTGTTCAGCAGCTTTAATTGTATCGCTGTTTCTCGTAACACTTTTGGGAATACCTTCGTTGTCTTCAAAAGGGTTTATTTTTTTATTGCTATCGTTTGATATATCCTCAGAGGGCAAACTTATAGGAAAAATTGCTGATGATTCACCGCCAGATTCTTCATCTGTCTCACTTAGAGAAAGTTGTGGCCCAAATTTCTCCCCCAAAGGTCTCTTTTCAACTGCTGTTGAACTGAGTAACCTTTTTCTGCCTGTTTCTTTCATTATAAACTTATCATTATCCTGAGGTGTAATTTCTTTGAGTTCACTCAGCTTTTTTCTCCCCCTTTTACAGGGACCAAAAGGCTCAAGCTTCTTGGTTTCGTTCGTCAAATTCTTGCCTTCTTTTACAACCAAAATAGTTCCTTCTCGGATTCTACTCTCATCTAATCGTACAGCTTTTTTCATGGCAAAAATATTCCCAAGAATTTTCGTCTTTATCTTCTCTGGAGGCCTCTTTAAGCTTTCATCGCCAATCCCTGCCCCATCATTCTCGTCTTCATCAGAATCACTCTCGCTGAGGTTGATTTGGCTCTTGATAGATTTTCTCGCTTTTCCTTTTTTTGGTACTTTTGCACCTTTCTTAGGCCTACCTCTTTTGCCGCTTGACTCTACAGTCTTATTATTGTCTGGCTCGTTTCTCTCCACAGATGTTTCTTTTTTCTTTCGAACAGCCCTGAACTGACTTAAATCAACTCCCTCTGTAAGTGCTGGCTTTCTGGTTCTTCGGGCACTTAATGGTTCCGACGTAAGAGCATCCTTTAGAGATGCCACTTCGTGGGAGACGTCTCTTCGGACACGGCTAGACTTTTTTGACGATTCAAACTTTTCAAACGTGGGAGATTGTCTTCCTAAAACTGCAGAGGCTTCAACCGGCTTTAGATTAGTCTCAGATGGAATTGGAGGCTTTGGAACTAAGTTTCTTTTTCCGCCTAAAATGTCCCTAACTGAAAATGACTTTCTGCTTGCAGCTCTTGACGTTGATGGTTTCGGCTTTGGTTCAGGTCGGACTGCTGTGGCAGCTGCTGTTTGTACCAACAGATCAAGGTCCGTGTCAGAGGTCTTTCCTAAAAAGACATCAAGGTCTAAGTCGCAATCAGGAGTAGATGGGCAAGAGTCTGAAGAAGAAGATTGTGATTCAGAGGATGTCGATGAATGAGAGGGAGCGTTTTCTTCAACTTCTCTCTCGGTGTTGAGATTTTTACCATTGTCACACTCGATTGACTCGTTCTTACACACGTTGGATAGAGGTGACAGTGCTGTAGTTGGGACAATATCATGCAATGAATTCACCATTTTGGTTGGGTTTTTTCTTTCATTTTTATGAAGTTCTGGAGGTTCATTTTCTAAGGTGCTTATTGACTTGGCATCTTTATGGTTTTCAAAGGGTTCAACAACTTTCGAATTAGTGATTTTATCGAAAGACTGTATCGAATTTTGTGAAGGGGTGCTAAGTTTAGTAACGATTGGTATCGCCTCGGATAAACGTGTCACATTTGGTATCTGGTTTGTTGATTCCGAATTAGACGTAGCCTGCGCCCCCTCAAAGGCTTTATCAACTTCTTTGCAGCTTTGGTCTGGCAGACTGCCCTCTCCTGACTTCTTGCTTTGCTTGGAATCATTCCCAAGATTGGAAGCATCCTCATCACCAATAGACAAATGAGAAACTCTGTCAAAGCCACCGTTGTCTGAATCAGAAGCCTCCGATGACGAAACTATTTCAGCGATGCTGGAACCAGATGACTTCTTATTAGAAGAGCTGGAGTACCCTTGTGCAGCCAATGCAGCCTGAGAATAATTTCATTTGATTTTATTTTTATGCTGGAGCATTAGAGATTTTGGTAGTTTTACCTTTACTTGCAAAGCCTGTTGGGACCCTCTAGAAGGTATTGGGCTGAGCATCGCTCTATTTTTCAAAGGCTAAAAATTGGTAATTTAAAAAAATTGAATAGTTTAAAAGATCGAAATGTTGTGGTTTACAATGTATGTTCAATATCAAGTTTCTTACTGAAGTTTCCTTTTCGTCAGGTTTTAAGACTTTGCCATGGGTAGCAACCTGGTGCTGGGTCACCTGAGATAAGTTTAGGAATCGCATGGTACAGCCTGGGCATTTGTGCGGTAAGTTGCTCTAGAAAATATTTTTTAAACATGAGGAAATAATCCAGCTCAATTGAGTTATCAAAGTATTACCTGATGTTTGTTACGGTGAATCCCAAATGCTCTGGGAGTTTTAAATGATTTGTTACAGGGGTGACACGTGAGTGCCTCAATGTCAAACATGGCAGGATCGTCGATGTACGTTAAGGTAAGGGGTACCTTAGGGCTTTCTCCCTTTTGAACTCTTCTTGCTTCTAAACTCTGAATGGTTGTTGGAGGAAATGCATGAGAAGTTTTTGAATGTTGGGTTTGAGATGGGGATGAAGGCATTCCATAAGAGAAAGAGGACCCAGTTTTAAAACTTTGTGAAACTGACGACGAAAGCAAAGAAATGGAGACATCATCTCTAAAGTCAAGCTCATCCTCCTAGAAAATGAAAATAATTGAAGAAGCCGCATAGAGTTTTGATTTTGTCTCTTACATCATGATCCTCATCGTCAGTCTCTTCTTCATCTGCAGCCTCATCTCCAGAAACATCTGACAATGTCCTTCCACCTCCCATACTTCCGCATGAACTTAAAGGTTTTCCACTAGGATAAACTCTAGAGTTTTTAAGCATGCCCAACATTTCAATTTCTTCTCTGTTCATGTTATGAACAGTCTCTAGGTGAAGCTGAATAGTATTGACAGATTCAAAGAGTTCAGAGCAAAACTGACATTTCCAAGAAGTCTCTTTGTGTCTGATCATGTGAATGCGTAGGGAATTTTTTTTACAGAAAATCATGTTGCATTGCTGGCAACTATTCATTGAGGAAAAAGTAACATTATAACACTTGAAACTTCAAGAAAGTGAGAATATTAATGATTCATGAAGATATCTTGTGACTATGTTACCTGTAAGTTTCTTTTTTGGTGAGCCCTGTGACAGGTTCTGGTGTCGCTTCGGCCGAACTTTCCCTGTGAGGCTTGCGTTTCTTTTTCTTTTTCTTCTTTTTGACGTTCATTTTGCTAAGAAGTTGTTCTCGCAAAGCCTCGGCAGATGTCCCACCTGAATGTGTTTGCGCATGTTGTTGGAGACTTGAATGATCTTGGAAAATTTCTGGACACAGAGAACATTTCAAAAGTTCTGCACTCACAGACCTGTGACGCTCCTCAAAGCTTAAAATTATAAAAAAGTATTTATCTTTCCGTCATACCTAATACACGATTGTTAATTACTGACCTAGACGCAACACTTCCCCTTCCAGAAATCGATGGTCCATCAATTGAAAATGCTTGACTGCTTGTTCTGAAGCTGGTGCCACTCTCTGTTGACTGACAGCTGTCCTCTTCATCATCAACAACCACAGGAGGAATAGCACTTCCGTCGACACCGTGAACACTACGCATGTGCTTGTTTAGACGAACCTGACCACGCAGTGTGAGGCTACATAGACGACAACGAAAGTTCAACAGACCAGCGTGTCTTTTCATGTGCATGATATAGGAGCTCTTGTTACGTAGCCTGTTAAAATTAGTAGTTTAGATTCAAGTGTCTTTTCACAAGTCAGCACAAAAAATAGAATGATACTTGAAAATAATAGTGTTGAAAAATTTACCGTGCTTGGCAGATATCACACTGTAGTGCCAACCTTTCACCGGTCAGAGGAGCACCTGCACTGTCGTACAGTATCTCTCCTTCAGTTCCATCACCACCTACATCATCCGATCCGTAAGTGTAGCTACTATCCACTCCTGGATCGTCGACACCAAGACGCGTATCGAAGTCAGAAGACTTACTTTGTCCCTCACTCTCAAAATCGTCATCGATACCAAGCATGTCATTTTCGAGAGATGCACCGAAGGACTCTAGGAAGGTGTTGATGTTTGGTTGAGACTGCCTTGAATGCGTTGTTCCGTGTTTAATCAGTAAACTGCGAGACTGAAAAGTCATTCCACATGTTTCACATCGATGTGTAAAGCCACCCTTTGAGAAGCAAAACAAAATCAGTTAGAGTCAACGTTTAATAGTTAGAAAATCCCTCACCTGATGCTTTGCTTTGTGACTAAAAAGAGCTTTATCGTTGGGAAATGTTTTATCACACAAGTTGCACGGGTGAGATGATGGCTTAGCGTCTGACGAGTGTTTTTGCATATGAGACGCTAAATCATCTTGCTCTTGAAACTTCATTTGACAAATAGCGCAAGCAAAAGGAAAGTCTTTTAGGTGATGGTTAACATGTTCTTTTAATTCTGCCTAAAAATGGATACAACAGATACATCAATAAGATTTATCATCAAAAAATCAACTCCTTCAACTTTACTTGATTTTTAAATGAATCTGAACAAAACTCGCAAGGGTATGGTCGATCACCCTAAAAAAAATTTATTTTACAACAGTTAACTTTTTTTCTACAGAACTTTACCTCGTGATTAGACTTGATATGTTTTTCGAGAGTTCTCTTTTCTTTGAACTCTTTTTGGCAAAAAGGGCAAATTTCGGGTGTTACATTTCCATGGAGCCTCAGGTGTCTTGCATAGCTCTTTTTTTGTAATGTCAATCCACAAATCGGACAACTAAAATTACAATATTGGATTTCGTTTGACAGTTTCCCAGTTTTCAATAATAGGCGATTACCTGGCCATTTTAGGCGTGACGCCAAAGTGAGCCAGCATGTGACCCATGAGAGTTTTATCATTTTTGAACGTTTTATCACAGATTGTGCATTTCTAAAAAGACATCAAGTTTCAAGTATCTGAAGAAAAATATTTTGAAACAATTCCACTCACCAGTGCATCAAGATCATAACCGCTTGTTACGATTGCGGGTACATCAAACTTTGCTCCAGACGGTGTAATGACTGTTCTTGTCTCTTTTAAAATATCAGGTCCAGTACTAAGGTCGAAATGGTCTTGTTTGTGCAACTGCGTTGTATCTATTGTTTCGCTTAGTAGTGTTGGAGTGCCAGTCGGGGTTATAACCGAAGATGGAAGGGAGGGTATGGAAACTGAAGTCTGAAGCAACGTCTTGTCTGATCTTTCTCCAGGAGCGTGTGGTAAAAGATCGGAAATGTCTCTTTTGATGGTTTTCGGGCAATTTGTATTTTCTGGATATATTTTGTACTGAATCGTAATTGTCATCGGATGTGATGACGACGGGTTTCCTTGAACTATGCTTGTGTCAATAACTGAGCCCATCGGGATGGCTCCTTGTGCTTGTAGCTGTCGTGCTAACATTTCAGCAGCAAGGACTTCGTTTTCGGATTTTGACTCTGCAGGTACTAAGCAAGTTCCGACAGGCAATTTGATTTGAGCCATTCCGAGCTGTGCTATTGTCTCTACTGGCACTGAAGTCAAGATTGCATCATTTCTTGCCTGGTCATTAAGAGAAACGTTGAGATCCAATGACCGAGGGGCTTTGATCTGTAAAAAAGTGTATTCTATATTTAATCAATTCTCACCCAAAATTCTTTTTAAAAAAGTATTTGAAACAAGTGTGAAGAAAAAATACTCAGGGGATTTCAATACCTGTTGCAGGGGCACAATTGACTTTCGAGCCACCACTACATGAGGCTCTTCGTTGGCTTGTTCTGTTTTAATAAATTCAGATCCTGTGTACTCGAGCTTCACCCCACTAAGAGTTGCAAAAGTTAAACCATCCTCCTTTAAAAATTAAAGATAACTCTTAGTAAATCACGTTCTCTGGATTGTGCCATTTAATGACCAAACGATTTAGTGTAGGGTGCAGTTCCTTCTTTTAGTAAAATCAGGACTCAGACTTTGGTGATTTTCAACAAAGTCAAATTTTTTCGAAATTGATCAAAAACTTGATTCAGCAAACCTGTAATACCTCTGATGGGACAGCTTGACCTTCGACTCCACTTTGCGTAAATTTGGTAAAATCCATAGCAGTAAGAGACGAAAGGTTGCTTTCAGAGTCTAAAAGGTCAGGAAACTCTCCAGAGTCGTTTTGACAAACCTCAGAATCCTTTGGGGGTGAGCTCGGCTGGTCATTATTAGATTTAAAAAACTCGTCCATTCCAACAGGAACGTATTTTGTGGGGATTTCTTCAATCTCTCCACCATCTTGAATAATTGGAGGCATTGGTTGGGCATACTGAATGACATCGTCAAATGAGAGGCTGAAAAATTGATGAAATCTAGCAAACGATGAATTTTGTGCTTTGGAAACCACCTTAACAAACCTTATTGTGCTCTGTTCATTTTCATCATCATCTGGTGCTGTAAGCCCTACCACTGGATCTGCCATTTCAGGGGTGCTCCTATCTAAGCTTGTTGAACTGCCGAAAGTAGATTGCCGTCGGAATTTATCGGATTCCTCTGATAGAGCCAGTGTTACTGTTCCATCGGGATTTGAAATGACTTTTGGTTCGACATAGCGGTTCATCTTATGAGCAAGAAGATGTTTTTCAAGGCCTTTTTGTCCTTCAAAGCTTCTTGGGCAAAGGTGACATTTGTATGCCAAAGAACTTGGAACATCAAAATAGTTTAGAAACGTTTATTTTCGATTACATATCTAAACTCCACTTGTACCTTGTATGCCTGTTCACGTGCAGTTTCATTTTTCTTTGGTCTCGAAATCCTTTTCCACAAATATGACACTTAAAAGGAGTCTCACCGGTGTGGAATCGAATGTGAACTTCATACCGATGCCTGTCATGGTATTCACGAGAGCAGTATTCGCAGATCTAAAAAGATTGAATCGTGCGGGAAAAAACAGGACAACAATAAATAACAATATCGATAAAAGTCTTTTCTTACCAATGGTGTTTCTAGTCTATGCTTTTTGGTTGTCTTAAACTCAGATCCTGGAGGCGAAATAATTAGGGCTGAACCAGCATCTACTTGGGGCTGTGGTAAACCCAACAGAGGAGCTGAACTAACCACGCTTCGTGCTGCTGATGTGGGAGAAGCAACTTGCGACACAGCTGCCTTCCCTGATAGTGGTTGTGACATTACAAAAGTTGGAGAATTCATGGAAATAACAGGAGTGACATCATAATCAATTGTAGAATTCTCAGCTTCATTTTTCACTAAAATACCCGGTAGAAAATCAGAATTGCTTTCTGAAAAAAATGGCTTATAATACGAACCAGGTGTCAGTGAAGAATTTTCTGTAATGCTGGTCTCTTGGAAAGTCAACAAGCCTATCTCACTAAAAGTTGGGTTATTGCTCAGGTCCTTGATTAAAAGTTGCTCTTTCAGTTCTTCAAAGGATGATTCTTCAGCGAGATCCAAACTTTGATTGAAAGATGGTTCTTCGTCTTTTTTCAAAACTAACAAATTTATATGAAAAAAATATTTGAGTTGAAAAAGTGATAACAGATCATCAATTCTATCTAAGATTAACTAATTCATGCTAAAATCATGATAAATTAATAAATATATTTACCTGTATCTTGATCTTTTCCTTCAGAGATTTGAACGCTATTTTCGAGGTTCACAGATGTTGGTATTAAATCCGCATTGAATGAAATAGGCATTTGTTGAATCCCTTTGGTTAACTCAGAATCAGTAACTGTAGATTCCAGTTGATCTTTTGGAAGATTACAAATCTGTATCTCTTTTTCTTCTAAATCTAAGTTCGTTTCAAATCTACCGTCTTGTTTTATTTCGATTGTGGGCTCATCTTTAAAATCTAGTTGATCCCCTATTTCGGCTAACGACTTTTCAGGAAAACTTTCACAGGCTGGTTGAATAATTTGTGAAACGTTAATGAACTCCACAAAAATCTTTTTTTCAGTATCGTTTGCAAGTTGGTATTTTTCACTTGGTAAATCTTCAATATTTTTGGTCCCTAAAGGAAAACTTCCTATAGAGGTTCCAAGCTGAAATTTTTCTTGGTGTTTCGTAGGCAATATTATTTCATTTGAGAACTCTGTGTTTTGAATTGCATCTTTCTCTTTTAACAGGTTTTCATTTAACCCAACTTCTTGAGCCACACGTTCTAATGTTGCATCCAAGAGCTCTGAGGCTTCTTTGACAATCCTAAAATTGATTTGACTTGAAGCCTCCTGAAGCAAGTTAGACTCAGATATTTTTTGCTTGGAATCTTCAATTAGAGCCAAGTCTTTTGAAACCCTTGTAGACTTTTCAGTTGTATTTGGCTCTGCATGACCAGCGAATTCGTCCGATACTTCTGTCCTTTCCTCGGTGATTAAGCTTGCATTTAACTCCGAAATTTGATCATATTCCATATTGGTTTCTTGCTCTTCAACAGTACCATCTAATTTTGCAAGCTGCTCCTCATTTTCTAAAGGGGCAATCGTTGTATCAAATTTGGTAC
>Ga0194133_10007067_pt1 | contig 13567 bp, 12 predicted proteins | sample TA2KigOf40mmetaG_FD_155448 | JGI IMG/M metagenome (GOLD analysis project Ga0194133, IMG submission 155448) | Freshwater microbial communities from Lake Tanganyika, Tanzania - TA2015055 Kigoma Offshore 40m | ecosystem: Environmental > Aquatic > Freshwater > Lake | place: Tanzania: Lake...
TCTGTGTAGTCAAGGTGAAGGTTGAGGCTGTCATACCTGAGGTACCAGCTCCACCAGCGATGGTGAAGGTAGTTGTCGAGGTTGCAGTTTCAACTACAGAGACGCGAACGGTGAATGCACCAGTTGCTGTCAGAGTATCTCCACCGAAGAGGAGAGCTCCATCATATGCAGCATTAGGAGCACCTGAAGTAGCTGTATCAGCATCACGAGCATCAAGAGTTAACCGGTTATCAGAGCCAGTTGCACTCAAGACACCGGTTCTTACTTGTGCGGCACGACCTTTGATGAAGTTGCCTGCGAAATCGTTAGCGCCGGCAAGGCCAGTACCAGCGATTGAGCCAGCTGCTACATAGCTTGCTCCAGCGAATTTCACTGGGGCCACAACTCCGCCAGTACCTTTACCAGAAACCATTGTCACAACACCAGTTGAATCTGATGATGCTGACACTGTAAATGATTCTGTAACTGCAGACATGAGAGTTGTTACGCCTGCTGAGTCCTTTGGAGTAATTGTGATTGTCGCAGATTCTCCGTTAGCAACAGATGCACTTGCTGAACCAAGTGTAAATGAGGCTGGAACTCCAGCGACAGTACAAACAACTGTTGCTGAAGATGACAAAGCACCTGGTGAAAGGTCGTTATCAGTTTCAGCTGCGCCTAGACCATCAGTCCAGATTGAATAAGTAATCGTTGCCAATCCAACAGTGAGAGAGTCACCATCGATTGGGAGAACGATTGCGGATGTTCCAGACTCTGGAATACCGCTTGTCAAGATCGCAGTTTGCAGGGTAGTGGTTCCCGAAGCAGCGCCAGCTACAGCAGTACGAGCAATTTCTTTCGCTCTTACTACGTATCCAACGTTTGCAGCCGCACCAGTGGCACGACCTACTTGACCGGTTGTGGAAATATTTAGAATTCCACCCACTCCAGCACGAGCAACGCAAGTTCCGCTAATCGCTGGATTTTGCTGCGCGTTTGAAGCTGGCACCGAAACAAAGGACATAAGTCCTGTAACAAGCGCCACAACTGCTGTTTGCGAAATTCGCTTAAGCAGAGATGTCTTTGTAGACATTGATTTCCTTTCATTAGTCAAACCTGAGGATTTCTCAAGCTTGGCTTGATAAAGAGATGAACTCTCTATCTTGTGATGCAATGCACGTGCTACTGCACCACATTCCCCACCGTGTATCCGGACGCGGCGGAGAAACTTAAATGGGGAGTTCATTACTTGACTCCCTTTTCAACTACATAAACAGCTTGAGATAAAATTTGGGTCTTTCCTGGGTTCAGCACCAGGCAAGTGATGACCTGCCGTGGGGCTGTGAGTAGATCCCGGCCTGAGGCGCTCGCTGGGATCACAACGGGGGTTTCAACCTCAGATTCTACTTTAATGATGACTGTAACGAGGTAATCGCCACTTAGAAGACGCTCAGAATTTAGGTAGGTGAGCTTGGTTGCCAGAGGAATCCAGGCCCCATCCTTGCCGTAGGAAATTGAGGGTAGGTAGCTAAAGCCCTGAGAATCACTAACTAACCGTTGGGAGATAAAGATGTTAGCTGCCCCAGTATCAGTCTTAGCGACCTGAGAGAGGCTTAGCTCAGTCTCTGAAAGCACTGGAGGACGGTTAGTTATATACAGAGAACCTAGTGCTCCAGATGAATCAGTAACAGTAAATCCTGTTGGGATTCCAGCCTTATCGAGGCCGGTAAAGCTAAAGGTAGTTGCCTTCGCATTTTCAACTTCTAACTGTGCTTTAGCAATGGCAGATGGGGTAACAACTGGTTTTGCAGAAGCTTCAACGGCAGGGGCTACTACCTCAACTTCATTGGTGGCTTCACTTGTTGCAGTATTTTCCTGAGATGTTACAACGGGAAGCTCGCTATCTGTTGGCATCGCATTAAATCCAAGGAAGGCGAAGAAAACTAAAATTAGTGAGAGGGCAGCTTTACTCGACTTCTTAGCGATATGCGCTGCTTTCTTGTAAGTTGTTGAGAGCATGTCAAGCGCTGTTAAACCGCGCTCTTTATCAACAATTAACTCGCTCATTACCCTGCGCAGAGATGCTCTTGCTCTAGATACAGTATGTCTAACAGCAGATTCTTTAATACCAAGCTCTGCTGCAATTTCACTCGTTGAGCGACCTTCCATCTCCCACATAACAAGAGCTGCTCGCTCTGCAGGTGAGAGCATCGCAAGTGCTTGTCTAACAATTGCAGCATCATCTGCAGCAGCAATTACATCAACATGATCTTCATTATCGATCCAGGTTGATTCAAGCTCTGCTGAGGCATCATCTAAAACCACTAGGTTTGGACGACGACCCTCGATACGGAAGATATCGATACAGAGGTTCTCTATTGTTCTGTGCATGTAACCAAGTGCGTGATCAGTTGATTCAAGCTCAGGGGCGGCGAGCATGACCTTGATCAGGGCATCTTGGATTACTTCTTCAGCTTTAGCTCTATCTTTCAGGATACGAGAGGCATGGGCGATGAGCTCACTACGGTGCTCTGTGTAGAAAGCACCAAGCTCCGCTACGGTCCAGACTTTCAGACCTGCGGAGACAGATTTCTTGCGTAGTGACACTAAAAGAGCCCCTTACTTCTATACCGGTTTGTACTACAGAGTCGACCGTCGCCGCCTCTACTCACCTCTACGAATCTATCTTGAGTTTGTAGTGACTAAAGGACAAATCGGACAAATAGTATTACTTTGAATATTCAAAGATAATGTGGCTTCGAAGGCCTGCCCCACCAAAGAGTCTGTCTTGCCGCAATAGTGCTAACGGAGTGGTCTTTAGCCCCAAATAAGTAATCGAATTAGCTTTTCGAGCGAAAATGTACAAAATGTAAAGCTCTCGCAGAACAGAGATTCTGAATTTCAAGCGATAAAGAATTCCCTTGTGATAATCCTTTGAATAGAAGCCAATGTGAGGACTTAGAAATAATTTCAAATCATTATGCCTAATTAGATCTTTTACAACGCCCTTATCGCGAAGAAGCGCCCACTCACCCCCCTCGATATCGATTTTCACGATACTTTGATCACTTATTCTTAACAGTGAAGAAAAATGAATTTTCTCAAGAGAATTAATGTTGTTAGTTTTGAGGTCTAGGGCATAAGGAGAGAGAGCAACTCTTGCTGAAGAAACTATTAATCCTTTGCGGCACTCTATTTTAAGATCTGGATTCAAATCTCGATTTATTTTCATAGCGGAAAACTGAGCTTCATCTGGCTCAATTGCAATTACTTCACAACCGAGTGAAGCCATAATTAAGGAATAAACGCCGTTTGATGCTCCTATATCTATAAAATAAGTGCCATATTTTGCAAGAGGAGTTAACTCGGCAAGTTGTTCACTTTCCCAATTTCCATTTTCAGCGGAATCCCAGAAATCTGAGCCATATTTATCTTCAGCACTTGGTTCCACATAGAAATCTGGAATTCCATACCTGGCAAGCTGAACTTTTCGCACTTCTTCCCTTTCAAGAGTTAATTGAGAGTCAATGGTGGGCCCTGTCGGGATCGAACCGACGACCCACGGATTAAAAGTCCGTTGCTCTACCGACTGAGCTAAAGGCCCCGAGAATTACACTTACTAATATACCTCCTACTTTTACTAGTAACTAACTACTGTTGGAATTTGAGGTAGCGGAAAAATCAACTTTGAGTCACGTCCTGAAGATTGAGACATTTTTTGAGCAATAGAGTCACGGAAGTGCCAAGGCAAAACAAGAGCCGCTATTGGAAAAATGGTCTCTGCTAGAGCCTCCTGCTCACTTACAATCTTTATTTTTGTTCCTGGCGTGACTTTGCCAAACTTTTTTTTATTTATTTCTCCTATGCAGTCTAAATATTCTGAATTTATCGAGCAAACTTGTAGAAGAACATTTCCTTTTGTTGAGGCGCCAAGCCCAATCAATCGATAGCCTTGTTCTTTAAACTTGGATAGCAGAGATATAAGTTGGGCACGAAAAGTTTCTATTGCCTCATTGAAGAGATATAAACCATCATTTGAGATTGAGTGGAGGTTGGCCTCTTGCTCGAGCAAGAAAGAAACGTAAGGGGACACTGCTCTCGAGCCCGATTTTCTTTTTTGTATAAATACTCTAAAACTTCCTCCGTTAACATCATTGAGAGAGACATCAAAAATCTCAAGACCGGAAACTTTACATAGCTGATTAATATCACCTAATGTCAAATATAGGAGATGTTCGTGACAAATCGTGTCGAACCCTAAAGTCCCAATCATAGTTGGAAGATAGCTTTGTTCAAGAACCCAAATCCCATCTGCAGCCAATGTGGCTTCGATATCCTGCATGAATCTAGCAGGGTCTTCCAAATCATAAAATACCGAAAAGCTTGTTATAACGTTTGCTGGTTTCTTTACACTTGAGAAATAAACTTCCTTTGAAAAAAACGACTGAAGTTTAACAGCTGAGCTTGGATAATAATCTGAAACAGAAGCTACTAATGGGTCAATTCCAACTACTGTAAGTCCGGGAGTTTTGTATCCACTTAAAAGTGTTCCATCATTGCTTGCAATATCTAGAACTACATCTCCACTTGAGAGTTTTTGAAATCTCTCAAAATTATTTGCTGCAGACAAAAGATGACGCTTCATCGAGCCATTTAGATGAGACTCGTAACCATAACCTTCCTCATACAAGTTCTCGATACGCTGGGAATCTCTTAATTGAACTAATCCGCAATCTTGGCACTTTGCTAGTGCAAGTTCAGCTTTGTTTACTTTCTCGTCAGGTTCTGGAAAATGGCCCGTCATATAAAGATCACCAAAGTCCACAAAGGTCTTTAGGTCACTCGAATGACATATGCGACAATTGGTTTTCACTTACCCCCCTGTAAATTGCTGCGCTAACCCTAGTATTTGACTGTGTTAATCCCAAAGCGCCCTCGCCGAGTCTTGATAGTAGGTGCAGGTGGTCAGGACGGCCGCATTATGTCAGGGATATTGCTGGACAAGAATTTTGATGTATTTGGAGTGACGAAACAGCATCCAAGATCTGGGAAAGTTGAAAAGGGTGTTACTGAAATTCGGGGAGATCTTTCCGAACCTGAGGTATTTTCAGAAGTGATGAACGCAATAAAGCCAGACTATATTCTGCATTTTGGGGCGGTTCACTCTAACTCAAGAGAAATGCAAGCTCTAGAAATGACCCACTCAAATGAAATGTTTCGTTGTCATGTTGACATAACTCGACATGTGCTTGAATGGCAACGAATTCATTCTTGCAATTCTCTAATTGCTCTAAGTTCACTGATATTCACCCCAAAGTTTCCTCAAGAAGAGATATTTTTAACGCACTCTCATGAACCTCAAAACGAATATGGAAAAACAAAACTAGAAGCTCTGAAACTGATTCTAAATTATCGGATACGCTTCGGAATCAATACTGCAGGCTTAGTACTATTCAATCATAGTTCAGAGTTTACCAAGCCAAATTTCTTAATTCCGACAATTGCATCTAAAATAGCAAGTGCAAGAAAAACTAATGAGACTTTTCGAGTTTTACAATCTCAACAGTTGATTGATATCTCAAGTTCACAAAGCTTCTGTAATGGGTTTCTGAAGATGATTGAAGGTGGAGTCTTTGAAGATATGATATTTTCTTCAGGTAAGATGAGGACAGTCAAGTCTCTTTATTTAGAAGCTATTTCGCGAATTGATCCAAGCCTGATTTCAAGATTCGAATTCGACGACTCAGGAGTGAATATTCCAAGTATGTTCGGGAACATCGATAAAACTCGCTCTTTGCTGGATTGGGAGGGTGGTGGTGATCCTGTTCAAATCATTGAAAAAATATTTCATAATCAACAAGGATAGTAAGTCTGATTTTCTCTATTCCCAAATTTTACTTTCCTTACTTTGCCTAATTTTCGTATTCTATTGGTTAAATCCTGATTCACGAGAAGCTCATTTTGCCCGAGTTGGAACAATTGATTCTCCAGTAATCAAATTGACCCTTCCTATTTTCGCTTTCATATTCTGCTTAGGCCTTATGTATCTGACTTTTCTATTATCTGCCAGAACTGAAGGAAGCACTCGACATAAATTTTATGTGAGTAAACACACGCCAGTCGCGTTTTTCGTTTTATTGGTTGCGGTCCCATATTTCTTAGCTTACTTTGGTAACTCTCTGTTATCCGACCGTTACTATAAAATTTTTCGCGTAAGCAATATTGAACCAACATTTGCTGACTTGCGCACTATTCTCTATGGAATTTCTTGTGAAGATGTAGATAGATTAGGAGATATTATCTCTTGTGATCCTAGAGACGAAACTACTATCTGGAATTACCCAACAATATTGTTAAGTTTGCGTGGTTTTGGATTGGGAATTGAACATTTGTTCATCTTAGCTTTGATATTCACTGCCACTGTAGCAGTAGCATCCTTCTTAATATCGAAAGACTTGGAGAATCAGGGGCGAATGCTCTTTTCGTTAGTAATATTCTCTCCGCCAGTGCTATTGTGTTTCGATAGAATGAATTTTGATTTGCTTATTACTTCTCTAGTAATTATTGCAATAAAGCTTGTTACAAAGCCTCAACCCCATATTCTGGCATTGCCGATAGCTCTTTGTTTTCTTAGCCTGGCCGCAATCCTAAAATTTTATGCATTTCCCATACTTATTATTGTTACTTTATACTTTCTTAAAAAGAAGAAAGAACTTTTACTCAGTTTGGTAGTTAGTGCTTGTACATTTGTAGCCATTGCTTCTGACTTAACTTCTGTAAGAGAGCATATTGGTAGAGATATACGAGGCTCTATTGGCTTCAGTGTACTAACTTCACTCTTAAATGGTTATTCAGTAGCTTCTGTAGATTTGTATTCTGCTGGCTTTGTCTCGGCAGTAATTCTCATGGCAGCGCTTTCTACTCTGTGCCTCGTCTACACCAGGTTACCTTCTCCTACTCCCCAAAAAAACTTGACATCTATATCTCTTTCAATTCTCTTTTTGTTACCTTGGCTAACAACTTCAAGCTATTACTATCGAACTGTAACGATTGTTTTTCTTTTGCCATTACTTTTCACGAAATTTAGCCGAAAATTCGAAAAGGGAATATGGGTCTTGGGGGTCTGTTCACTTTATCTCTCACCTGTTAGTCTGGCACTGATCCAAAATATCTTTTTAACTCCCTTAGTTTCAATGCAGATCATAAGATTATTATTAGTGTTTGATTCTTATCAAGGACGCCAAAGAAAGGAGCTGGATGGATAGGATATTGATTTTTCTCCCTACATTAAATGAATCAAAGAGTGCTTCTGCTTTGGTCTCCGAAATTAACAAGTTAGCTCAAGTGAATTTCCTCGTTGTTGATGATGGTTCTAAAGATGGCACCTATGAAGAATTATTGAGTCTTAAATTAGATAACCTTGAAATTATTCAACGTGGCAAGCGTCTTGGAATTGGCAGTGCTCACACTCTTGCAATTAATTTTGCCATTAAGAAGTCATACGATTTTCTCTTGACGATGGATGCGGATGGAACGCATAGAGTTGAAGACGTACTCAAAATTGTAAATATTAGTCATCAGGCTGATTTGATAGTAGGCTCGAGATTTGCCCAGGGAGCCGAAATCATTAACTGGCCTTGGTTAAGACTGAAACTGACTCGCAGCGCTCATCTTGTTACTAGGTTAGGGCTTGGTTTAGATTACGACTGCTCTTCTGGTCTAAGGTGCTATAAATTGAGCGCATTTGAGAGAGAGTTGATTGATAAATTTGATGCAACTGGTTACGATTTCTTCTTTAAGACGATTCACTTAATAGCGCGTCACAAGAAGTCCATCTTAGATTTCCCTGTAACACTTGAAGCGCGAGTCCTTGGAAATTCTAAGATGACAATCTCTCATGCAATAAAGTCCATTTCAGTTCTAATTGTTGAGGTGTTCAAATACAGATTTAAGTACATAATCGGTCAATTTTGAGAATTTTCCTGATTCGCTACACTTCTACATCCCTAGTCCCCATCGTCTAGGGGCCTAGGACATCGCCCTTTCACGGCGGTAACACGGGTTCAAATCCCGTTGGGGACGCGATTCAACGAGTCTTCGTGATTGTTGAATGCAGTTTGGCCCAGTAGCGCAGTTGGTTAGCGCGCCGCCCTGTCACGGCGGAGGTCGCGGGTTCAAGTCCCGTCTGGGTCGCGATTAGTTTTAATCTCGGCTGGGTAGCTCAGTTGGTACGAGCGTGCGACTGAAAATCGTGAGGTCGACGGTTCGATCCCGTCCCCAGCCACTTGGAAATGGAGACTCGAGTTATTAAGACAAAAGAGTTAACTCGCCTCGAATTCTAAACAATTTATCTCTGATATCTAGAAGTTTTTTTCTGATTTCTAGTTCCATTGAGTCTTCCCTAATTGAATCTCCGTGACTTAAGTAATGCTCAAAACTCATTGCACCGTTAAGGGTTGAGATTGGGTCACTTAAAACTCGAGTCTTTAATAGCGGATATGAATACAGTATCAAGGATTCCAGATACCGAAAAGATTCGGCGCTGTAATTTCCTGGAGGACAAATCGAAAATTTGCTCTCCAATAAGCCAAGAAAGTAATCACTCTCTGCTTTATTCTTAAGACTTGAATTTGATGGTCCACCGAATTGTGGAAACAGCGGCCCGACAGATAGACAATTTAATTTTGCTAAATTAATCATGGCCTGACGGTCAAAGCCGCCAATTTGCCCCGAGAAAAAGGTTCTCGCCTTCTTTTTGAGCTTAACACTGACGAAATTAACTGCTATGGAATGTTCCAAGATGCTCACATTTTTACCAAGATTGAAGCTCTCAGCATATATTTCTGAAAAACTCCCCGTATAGCCAAGGGGGAGCCAATCTAACTTCTTTCCTGTAAAAATAGAGAAAGTTGCCATTAGGACTTGCTTTACCAAGATACCTATCCCCGAGACAAATGCACGGAGAAAGACTTTTGTAGGTAGCTTTACAGTGATTTCTTCGCGTATTGCCTGAATCAGAAGAGTTGGATAGTGAGTCAACTTAGAGAAATTGCCTATTGGATAATCTCGAAATACTTTGAAGATAGAGGGTTTTAGCAACAGTCGAATTGTTGCCCACGCAGAATATGTCTCATCTGAGACAAAAAAGACTATTACCGAGCTTGTTGGAAACTGATCCAAAAATTCGTAACTTTTTACTGAACTGTCTATGAAGACTAATGCTTTTTCTCCATCATCAATTCTACTAAGTTGGATACTTGCTTGATCTCCACCGTAATAAAGATGGATTCCAATCTCTCTATTTACGTAGGGCCAAAGATATTCACGTTCGGGACCACTATCTTCAGCTGGAATCCACCAAGCTCTAACTATCTTCATACTTTACTTTTATTCTCACTGAATAGATAAAGACGATAATAAAAAGGAATGCGTAGAAAAGAGTAACCGATATTTCCCACTCAAGATTGACTGTTAAGAAAATATAAATTGGGATTTGAAACAAGACTGATGTCAACGCGAAAATGTAAAGAATGGCTCTATGCCGAATTCCTTTCAGAGCCAAACGATGAGATAAGTGATCCTTGCCGCCTTGTAGAGGAGAACGAGAGTTGATCAGTCGACTAGTAACCACAACGCAGGTATCAAGAATTGGAAGGGCTAACAAGAAAATTGGGACTGCAAATGAAGTCCACTTTGAGTCCGTCTCAGGGTCAATTCGAATCGCAATAGTTGCTAGAAGAATTCCAAGAAATAAAGCGCCAGAATCTCCCATATAGATTCTGGCAGGACGACGATTCCAATAAAAGAAACCCGCCAACACTCCCATTAAAACTAGTCCGAAAATTGCTAGATATGGCTGATTGGTAATTGAAGAATAGAGGAAGATACCGAGAGCTGTCATAAAACTAGCAACAGCTGCCCCACCATCCATATTGTCAAAGAAATTGAGAGAGTTGGTGATTCCTACTATCCAGAAAATACTCAAAAGAAGATCAGTACTCTGATTTCCAGTCGCGCTTCCTGAGGTACTGCCAAAAGTAATTGTTAGTGAGCCTGCTAGGCCCAAAAGCACTTGAACCATGAGTCTAAAGTGAGGGGAGAGTTCTTTTATATCATCCCAAAGTCCCACGATACCTAAAGCTGCTGCAGGCAGAAGCAGGTAGATGATGTCTGTGCGAACTTCTGTGGATGGAGAAACTACATACCAACCAGTTATAACAGTTATTAAAAAAGAAATCATAATTGCAAGACCACCCAGATAAGGAACTGGCTCTCGTTGAGTCTTTCTACCGCCATCTGGTTTATCAAAAATATTTAATGACATTGCAATCTTTCGCATTACTCCACTTAGTACAAGAGAAGTCGCGAAGGCGAAAAAAAAGGCAAGGACTTTTGTTTCTAAGTCTAGATCAATCATATAATTACTTTCTCACTGAGGAGAGATAATCAAAAAGAATTTCATCAAGGCCCTTTTTCGGAGCCCATCCCGTTAATTTCTTCAATTTCTCCGTACTCGGGACTCTCCTCTGCATATCTTCAAATCCTTGGGTTTTAAGCTTTTCATAGGGGATGAAATTAATTTTAGAGTTTGACTTTGTTACTTCTATAATTTTTTTAGCTAAATTTAAAATAGAAATTTCCTCTACCCCACCAATATTGAAGGCTTCCCCATTGCCATCAGAGTGTTTCCAGAGCTCAATTACTCCACTTACTGCGTCGTCAACATGGCAAAAAACTCTTCTTTGAGAACCATCGCCGTGGATTTCTAAGTCTTTACCAGCTAGTGCTGCTGCAAAAAAACGAGGGATAACCATTCCATAAGCTGGACTCTGCCTAGGGCCCACTGTATTAAAAAGCCTCACAATCTTTACTTTTAAGCCGTGCTTTGAGTGATAAGCGTGAGCCAGGGCTTCGTCAATTGCTTTGGCTTCGGAATAAGTCCATCTAGATAGCAAAGGCGAGCCAATTACCCTATCTGAATCCTCAGTTAATGGTTGAGAAGGATTTTTGCCATAGATCTCACTTGTACTAGCCAGCACAAGATTAATTTTGCTTTCTGAACATGCTTGAATCACATTTTCAGATCCGTGCAAATTTGTCTTTAGTGAACCAATCGGGTCATCGAGAATTTTTTGCACTCCCACTGCAGCAGCAAAGTGAAAGCAGGAATCAACGCTAGAGATCAAATCCTTAACTAGCTCTTTATCAAGGATTGAGCCTTCTATTGACTTAAAGTTCCTGGCATTTTCAAGCTCTGCGATATTCTCGAATTTACCGGTAGAAAAGTTATCTAAGGAGATTACCTCGTGGCCCTGCTCTAGCAAGTTCTTGCAGAGGTAGGAGCCAATAAACCCAGATCCACCTGTAATTAATATTTTCATTAACTAAGCTGATCCTGATTTCCTACGGAACATTTTTTTGGTAGAGCTAGAACTCTGCTCTCCGCTTACTTTTGAGTTCCCAGAAGTGTTATTGTTAGAAATATTTGTTCTATTCTTTTTCTTCTCTAAAGCCTCTTTGAATTTTGCTTTCGCATCGCTATTTTCTGAAGAACTCATATTCCTGTTAGCTACCTTTCGGTGAAGTGGTTTTAAGTAACGCTTGAATCTCAGATTGACGATATCGTCGGTGTCCCCCAAGGGTACGAATCGCAGTAATTTTTCCAGCTTTTGCCCAACGAGTAACAGTCTTGGGATCTACTCGAAAGAGCTTTGCGACTTCCGCGGGGGTGAGCAGTACTTCTTGCTCTGCTGGCCTTTGCATGCTCATGAGTTGATTTTATGTCCTTTTCGCCCCTTATGGGAAGAAAATATTTCTTTGGGAAGCAAGCCTTTACATAGCCTGCTCGAGGGCTGCGACCCTTCTCCATCTCTTCATTAATGCTTCATAGCCCACTCCTGCTTGGACTCCATCTCCATTGGCGAGGCCTTGAAGGGATGCTGAGACATCTTCAATTGAAGTATCAGAGTCAAGCCCTGGGTTTTCACTATCTTCCAAAGACTTTTCAAGATAGAGAGCAAGGCCGCCGTAATCACATTCCAGAATTGATTCTGGATGGAAGACATTTAGCCAATTCAGGAGGTCTGCGAGCTCTGCCTCAACAGGGCCGTCGCCAAATGCTTGTCTCACAATTTGATGAGACTCTTGGCATCTCTTCTTTGCCTTGGTTAGCTCAGTTCTCATTATTGTGAAGGGGCCATCTGGATTATTTCCTCTAAGCCGCTCTTCTGGGATAAAGAGAGCAAACCATCTAGGAGGAATTATCCAGGTCTCAGAGAGAATGTGGGGAACCCGATATTCAAGTTCGGGTGAGATATCACCAAGCGCATCACTTAGGCTCTCAGGGAGAAAGAAAGGAATTACAGGATTAGGTAGTGAATTTTTAAAATCATTTAAGGCAACCCAACATCTCTTCGCTGTTGACCAGGGTGAGACATAGCGCTTTCCATTGTGATCAATTATGTGTGCGCCATCTGCTTTTAGTGATGGAGGTTCGGCAAGAATCACTCTTCTTAATGCTCTATCTTGCTCTTCGCGCCCGGTATAGCTCTCAATTGGAATTGAAGACCAGCGGAGTTGATCAACTGGTGAGAAACTTGTTAGCGGTTCATAGATGCGAAGGGATGCCACATAAGGAGTCGGGCGCATTACTAGAACTTATTTTCTCGGGATGTAATTGCCCTCGGCATATGGATCAAAGTCATCATCATCGCCCTTATCAACCTCACCATGGAGTTCCTTTGATAGGCGTTCAATATCAATATCTTGTGAACTGTATTTAAGATCGCGTGCGACTTTAGTCTGCTTAGCTTTTGAACGGCCACGCCCCATAGCGAGCCCTCCCAACCTTAGGTCTTCTGTGATATCCCAACCCTACCTCGCGCCCTAAAGAGGCGCAAAAAGAAGGGCAAGCGCTAGCGAATTGGCCTGGCTTTATAGCTAGCGGCCTCGGGCTGCCTCGAAAGAAGGGGTGAAATCTTGGCAAGTAGCGCTTGGCATTGAAGAAGAGCATTTCCAGCAAAGCTAAGGGGGTCAGAGATAAGTGCTTCGATTTCACTTCTTTCTAGCGGAAGCTTCCCATCACTTGTAAGCAGCTCAATGAAATCGACATCTTGAGCCTGCCTCATGGCAGTTGCTAGGGCAAGTGATGCGCTCTTAATTATCTCGTGAGCATCTTCTCTGCCCATCCCTTTCTTTACTGCAGCTAGAAGAATCTTTGTTGATGCAAGTAGGGGCAGATTGGTCTTGATTTCTTTTTCAATCATTGCAGGATAGATACCAAACTCATCAAGGACTGTTAGTGATGTCTCTAGTAGTCCATCGATGCAATAGAAGGCATCTGAAATAGCAACTCTTCTAACCACGCTATCTGAGACATCACCTTCGCTCCATTGGCCGCCTGAGATCTCACCAAGCATTGTTGCATATCCTTTAAGAATCACTGCAAGGCCATTAATTCTTTCGCAAGATCTGGTATTCATTTTATGAGGCATTGCAGATGAGCCAACTTGACCCTTTTTAAATCCTTCACTAACTAAATCATTTCCTGCCATCAGCCGAATTGAGATGGCCATATTCGATGGCGCTG
>Ga0194133_10007069_pt1 | contig 13566 bp, 7 predicted proteins | sample TA2KigOf40mmetaG_FD_155448 | JGI IMG/M metagenome (GOLD analysis project Ga0194133, IMG submission 155448) | Freshwater microbial communities from Lake Tanganyika, Tanzania - TA2015055 Kigoma Offshore 40m | ecosystem: Environmental > Aquatic > Freshwater > Lake | place: Tanzania: Lake Tanganyika...
GTTTATCACTCTTTATTCTTTTGTCCTTATCGAGAGTGTCTCATTCTTAAAAAGGTGCTATAATGTATGTCAGTGTTGTAGTTCTGGAAGAATGAATAAACTGAATTTGAATTTGAATTTGAAGTTTTTTTACAGTGTTTGTTTCTCTATCAAAATGCTTTGATGTTTGGCCTAAAACCTGTTTTTATTTGGATTGGTTGAGACTCTCCAAGTGATTTTTACAGCATAGATCATTTGATCATCTTTAGAATTCTTAAAAAATTTAAGCAAATGTTAGTTCTAGTTTAAACTATGAAGTTCTTACAATTCATATTTATTTATGGTAATTTTTTACATGTTAATTGTGGTTTAGTGTTTAAAAGAGGTGCTGATGTGAAGCCATCAACAGAAGACTATCAAAAATGCTTTGATAGAGGAGACTTTTTGCCAATTTATAATGAGACAGCAAGCTCATTTAGTTGTTACCTTTTGAGTTCTCAGGGTCCATGCAAAGAGGGCGAGTGGTTCCTTCTGAATCCTGAAAATATTGAAGAGCAGCTCTGCTTGGAGAACAAATGCAAAGGAGAAAAAGTTTTTTACAAGGTACAAATTGTCTTTTTTTGTTGTTTGCAGGCAAAAGAAAAGTCTTTCAAATGGTTTTGCAGGATGAATGTGTCCAAAGGGGTAGTTTGAATGACTGTCCGGATGGCATGGAGGTCTATCCTGATGCTTTTGGCAATGGTAAAAAAACTTTCATTTCAGTCCTGTTAAACTACAATCACAGATTCAATACCCCTTTTTCTAACCAGTTGAATGCCAATGCAAGATAAACTTTGTTGCCATTGAGGGTCACCAAGGCTGTTTTCAAATCAACACCTCTGGACCATGTCCTTTGGGTGAACAGGTGGCCGAAAACGATGAAGGAGGATTTTGTATGGTAATAATGTAATGTCTGCCAAGGTTTTGATTCAGCCAAAGGAATCATTTTTACAAATATTTGATTCTGGTTGAGGCTGTAAAGAATGATGTTGGAGTCGCCATAGTCAAATGTTTAGAGGCACTTGACTTAGAATTAAGATCTAAGGTTGAGGGTTCAATCCCTCCTAGTATCTGGATTAACTCTGAGTATTATTGGGCTGAGTCAACACTGGATAGGACTTAATGGGTAAAAATTTACTCCTATATAAAGGTCTGCCATTCTTTCATTAATGTTGTCGTACCACCTAGTATCTACCAGACTGAAGGAGTCAAACTGGACTCTTCACTGGGTATGCTCTTTGAGAATTGACTAACCCAATCTCTTCCTGCTGAACCTAACCATGTCTTCCCAAATGAAAGGTCTCGTTATACATTGATGGCGCAAGGCATTAATTGGGGAATGAGAGATCTGATATTGGTAGACCAGATCTAGACATAAAACTGACAAACAACAAGCAGTAAATCTATATTAGGCTGTTCTTTAGGACTTGTTGTACCACTGCTGGGGGCTGGGCTGGTGTCCCAGTGTATAGGGGTTATCCTGACAGAGAGCTCACCTATGTTCTTGGACTAAACATTAAAGCTCTCATATCAAGGTAAGACCCAGGATCCAGACCTGACCCCTAAAGGAACTGAAAAACATCTTCAATTGAGACCAAAAACTGTGGGCCTAGATCTTGGACCAAGCTGAGGATCCCTGGTGATTTTTCCTCTAGAAATAGATGATGTTTAATCTTAAATTTTCAAAGGGTTGCCAAGATAGCTAGTATCCTCTCTTGGGGTAGTATTAAGGTTCCTGTTAAGGGGTTTGCCTTGGGGAAAGGTCTCTCTTTCTTAACTGGTACCAAAACAAATTAATAGTCTAGTGTTGATTCTTTTCTTGAATGGCAAGGTCATCACTGGGTTTTCTGATATGATGTCGTTTTGCCATATGCCTTTTCGCCATATGCCGGTTCGCCATATGAGCCAGTTCACCATATGCCGATTCGCCATACAACGAGCACGCACGCTCATCATACGTTTGTCATGCAACAACGACGACAACAACGGCTACGACGACAACTTTATTGCTTACCTAACCTAACCTAACCAAACCCAACCAACCCCCTAACCTAACCCTGCGGGGCTACCTAGCCTGTCGTTGTCGCCGCAGTTGTCGCTGTTGTCGTCGTCGTATGACGAGCTTGCATGTTGTTGTCGCCGTTGTCGTCATCATCGCCATGGTCGATATGGCAAATCGGCATATGGCGAACTGACTATGGCGAATCGGCATATGGAGAAAAGGCATATGGCAAAACGTCGTATTCCCAGGTTTTCCACATGCACTCTTCAATGCCTCAGCCAGTTTCCATAACTAGTGGGCCAGTGTGACCCTCAAGATTGCTAACTGGTTTTATTTTCTTAGAATACTGGATGTGGATATGATCAATTGAGGTGGACGGATGAAACATGTCGTTATCCACCAGAGAGGAAGTGTGAGAAAGATGAGATGGTAAAGAAACACACTTTAAATTTGTGAAACTTTGGTATACAATGAGTCCCCTCATTTCACAAGGTTGCACTTTTTGTCAATTTGGATGTTCTGGATTGTTGGAAAAAAGAAGAATCTGATGGGGATGAAAATGTCCTCTCCTTTCAAAGTGTTCAAAACTTACCATCAAATTGTGATGAAAAATCTTTTCGAGACAGTGATTATGAATGCAAGGAGAAATCTATCCCAAATTCCACTGTTTCAAAAGCACAACCGAACAGAAAACATATTAAAGTATTGACTTGTAGATTTATTCCAAAAACTTGCCCTAAAGGCAGGTAGATTTATTTTTGTACTCCCTTTAATACATTATTTTCAAATAGAAAATACAATATTTCTTTTCTTTCTTGAATGGAATAAAATTTTTGACTTTGATTATTGTCTGGCATGCTTGGGGTAGATAGAATAAAAGTCTTTTATGAGAAAACCTGTTTTCATTTTTACATCTTGATCTTGGTTGATGGTTGTTGAGAAGTGGGCAATTCTTTTATTTCATTTCAAAATGGAGTGGTGCCTGAAGTAAAAAAAATAAACCAAAGCTCAAGATGTGATTTGAAAATGAAGACATATACTAGTATTGTGTTTTTGCATTTGGGGATTCTTCTCCACCAAGTTGTAGATTCTCGAATAGTGTTGAGAAGGGATGCTGAGAATCAGCCCAGTGAGGAAAAGGCCTTGGAATGTTTGGAATTGGGTGACTTTGTGGCTGTATTTAATGAAACGAGTGAATCCTTTGACTGTCTCCAAATTGCTGCACAAGGTCCTTGTCAAAAGGGACACTGGCTATTTCTGGATAAAGATAATCCAGGTGGACCCCCTGTTTGCCAGCCTCGTGAGTGTGAAATTGAGAATGAAGTATTTTATAAGGTAAAAGTATCAAAGCTTCTTTCTCATAGGGGTTATGAGCACTTGGATGAGGGATTAGATCTAAGTCTGTAGTTAAAAATTGATCCCAGATTGTAAAACATTTATTCACTGGGTGCATTACAGGCCTTCTTTGGCTGGGATTTGGGAGACTATGAGAACTCGTTGAATTCAAAACTATGAACTTGACAAACCAAACTCGTCGAATTACAAACTAGTCAAGCTATGAACTCGTCGAACTATGAACTCATCAAATTACGAACTCATCGAACTCTAACCTAACCTAACCTAACCTAACCTAACCTAACCCTATCCAACTTAACCTACCCTGATCCCAGAGTTCCATTCGGCAAGTTCGGTTTGACGAGTTCATAATTTGACGAGTTCATTCATTGGACATGTTCTCATATTCCTGGGATTAGGGGCTTTTTGATGTTTTTTTTACCAAACAGGGGTCAAAGGTCAGTGCCTGGAATTGAACCACTAACAGTTCAATCTTTAAATCGAGAGACCAGCTGAGTACCGTACCATTAAGCTATTGCGACCCTTAATATTTTGCAGTGACTTCTAAAAAGGTGTTTATCATGGATTGGTAATGCAAAAGGTGTAAGTTATCCCTCCAGAGCAAAGCAAAGGGAGGATGTTTAGAAATTCTATTAGGGATCATGGAAAAATAAAATTAACGACTATTTTCTCCTACAGTTTTGAAGCTAGAGGGTTGAAATTTGTCATGAAGATTTATTTATTAAATGCAGTAAACTGGTAGGTCAAATTTTTGAATTTTTGTTTAGGAGCTGAGATTATTGAGTTTAAGTGCAAATAGCTATAAAGGTTGCATGACTGAGATCAGATTGTTCCAATATTTAAGGTTCCGCAAATTAGGGCATCTACTAATATGACCTTAGCGCTACTTAGCTAGTTTGTACAAGCAATATGAATCAAACGCGACTAAGCTAGCTCATACAACTAAAAAGTATACTCGATTATTACTAAGCTAAGAGGAGAAAAATGCTTTGGTTTGGGGCTAGTTGGGTTCAAAGATTGTGGTTTTGGTTAAATTGGGGGGGTAGGGGGAGATCGGCTGCTCAGGAGGGTTTGGTATTTTTCCCCGGATAAAAAATACCCGTCTACTTAACTGTCTCAAAGAATCAATAGTTTAAATTTTCTTTCAGGCAAGTTGTATAGAGATTTCAAGTAGTTCTGATTGTCCTAATGGAATGGAGGTTTATCCTGATGCTTTTGGACAATGTATGTAAATATAAAGATTGTTTAATTGTGTAAATTGGAATGTATTATTTTGGTACCATCTCAGCTATTTGTCAATGCAAAGAAGACTTTATTGAATTTGATGGAATGGAAGGCTGCATTCAAATCAATACTTTTGGACCCTGTGCAGAGGGAGAACAGGTTGTGAGGGGTGAAAATGGTGGGGAATGCAAGGTATACAATAATACTTCATTCTCATCATTCAAAAATATAATTGTTCAATTTTTGTCAGACCTCAGATTGCTTAGTTGGAAAAGTTAAATGGTCAGATGGTGATTGCTATTTTTTACCAGAGGACCCTTGTGAAACTAGGGTAACAAAATTAATTAAAATTTTTTCTAGCCTCAAACACTTACTTTTTAACTTTTTTAATCCTTAGATAGCAATTGTTGAATTATTAATGGTTCTGGAGTGTGCAAGTAATGATGATGAAGAGGAGCTGTCTGAACAATCCTATTTAAGGGTTCCAACTGTGGATAAAAAAGAAACCAAAAAAAAAAATCCAACAAGCCCTAAAAGTAATCATCGATACGATAAAGATCTGTCTTGCAGGATCAAAGCTGGCAAATGCAAAAGTGGTTAAGCAGGACATTAAATCACTGATCATTAGGCATATCAGGCTGGGAATCTAAGGGTCCAGGGTTCGAACCCAACAACCTTTGACCTCAACTTGCCAAAAAAATTGAATAACAAATGATTCCCAGCCCAAGTAGTGTGCCTTAAATGACTAAAAAATTTGCAAGGTGCACTTTAAAGAGATTTTTTTAAATCTATGAAAGTCTCAAAGATCAACAACATTTCTTACTTTTTTGGATTGTCCATTCTAAACCTAAAACTGAAAAAGTTTTTAAGCATCTCTTTTCCTGTTAGTTTGATTTATGATGAGCTAATAAATCATTCTTTCATTCATGAGGTACAAAAGATAGACTTTTTATTTTCCATACTTTTTGTGCATAGTCTGATATTTGACTTCAAAGTTTTTCTTAAAAATCCCCAATATTTGGATGATTTGAAAAGTTTATAGTTCAGAAAATGAGATCAATTTTAGTACTAAGTTAAATATCCAATTAAAAAAATGTTATTCACTGTATTTTGATGATTCCTTTGGTTTTAAATAGATGCATGTACTATTATTTAAAATGATTCTCAGAATTTCTAATCAAAAATCCTAATCTAAAGGCTACCAAAGCAGGTTTTGAAATTTACCAAAACACTGTAAAAAAAGGTCATCCTCAATCTGAAAAGAATTGAAAAAGTTTAAATTCAGAATTGATTGGAAGAAAAATTGAGTTTTCTTTACATGTTATGAAATGATTGAAAACCTCAATAAGTATAACAATAAAAAACTACTTTTTTAGGCTCATTTTCAATAACAATGGAAGGCAAACTTTCTAAACCAAAACTTGATCCACATTTAGAGTTATCTGACCAAATCAAATTTCTTTAAATTACAAAATCTTACATATGAAACCATTTGTAATTCAAGTAAATTTCAATTATTATCAATTAATGCACTCAATTAAAAATCTTCTTTATTTTTGCCTCAACAATATTTTAACAACAATGTTTATGTCCTTTCACATTCCTGTTAAAATCATTTCACGACAGGTTCATAATTGGTCTCTCTTTCCCACACCTTTTGATATCAAGAATGTATTTCTGTGCCAGGTACATACTTGATCCTCCAATCATATTTTATCACCCTCATTAGTCTTATCTTTATTCTCCTTTAGTCTCTCCTATATAAATGGCTGCTGTTGTATCAATAAACAACCAAGTATTGGTTCTTTTCTTGATTGGGAAGGTCATCACATTCTCTAATGCCATCCTCTACCAAATTTTTCAAAAGGCTTGTTATGGACTCAAGATATCATCAGATTCAATCCAGTGGTTATCGACTTAAGGGACAGACAGACATTTTTATTCTTTCTGAGGTATCTAATTGAAAAATGGATTTGATAAGATAATTAGTATTTTGTCAAAATGTTCATAAGGTTACTGCATCAATACAAAGGCAAACTGGGGGCTACCAGCTGGAATGACCGTAGCTTCTCTCTCCTCTTGCAATTTCTACATCTGCTGTGGTTTCAAAACCACCTTCAATAATTATGAACAGGGCTAGTTGTGGAGAAAAGAAAATCAAAATTTATTTAATATGTTCACAGTTTGGTGAGCAAAAGCCAAAATCTATTAAACTTACTAATTTGTTTTAATGGTCAACACCAAAACCAAAACATAACGTGATCTTTTTTTATAATTTTTGAATAAGGCCATGGCAAAAAACAATGAACTATAGCAGACTGAGATGGCAAGAAAAAATATACTTTGGTGGTTGGTCACTGGTGGTATTGTTCTAAAGGAACCTTCGGCCCTAAGCTAAACAAGAACAACCAATTTGCCTCCAACTATTGCATTTAGATCATTCAAAATAAGATTTCCCATTTATTTTTGAGGTAAATCAAGGTGAAGAATATTTGAATGTCAAGAAAGAAGACCAATCAGATACTAACTGTTTATTTGAGAAAGAGCCGGGTATATATACTTTAAACACAGATCAATGATTTTGCAAGTCTGGAAATTCTGGCAGTCAGAATTGGTGGTCAAACCTGTATCAATACTTACAATGGGGTTGCAAGAGAAATGTGGCACGTATTCGGAGGGAATGGTAGTTGGTACTATCAAAGGATAATACCAGATTAAAGTTGTCAATTTACAAAAAGGTCATTTTGAGCTGAGTGAAAATGTAACTTTTATTGAAACAATGTAACTATAAATGCATAAAGTTATTTTTCTACATTCATGTTTTTTACATTGTTGCAAAAAGTTTTGCTAATCCATCCCAAGCAAAGCGAGGGAGGAGTTTAGAAATTTTGTATAGGGATCTGCTTATGAATGCTTTACGTCCCATGTGCGTCTGTCACCTCATTCTCCTCCCACACAAGTGAAGCTAGAGGCCTGAAAACTGGCATGCATAATCCTTGCATGAATGGCTCCAAAGTTACAGATCAATTTTTTGATGTTTTGTATAGAAGCTGAGATATTTAAGTCCAAAAAAGGGAGGGTAAGGTACAAAAAATACCTGTCTGTTATTTGGTATACAAATTCTTGGAATTTATTTAAAATTAAGGAAAACCAGAAACTCCAAAAACAAGTTTCAAAATTTATGCATGCACTGTAAAAAATTAAATTATTTTTTACCTGTGATGGAATTTTAAGCATTCCATAAATAATAATAATTGATGAATCAGAGTGATGCTGAAAAGACATTCTTTACTTATGCGAAATGAACCATTTGGCGCTTCTTAACTGATGAGATAACAGTTCTTATTATTTCCTCATAATTATAAAATGTAATTTATTGATTTGATTTGAATTTATGACAGTTCTTGTAAAGTCAACCTCAATGTTGTAATTGATGTTAGAATAATGAGCTGCAATAAAAGCTTTTCTTATCTTATCTTATGAAACAGATATAAAATAGGCTTCAAGGTTTTGAAGTGATTCTCTTCCTGATTGGGAATAAGGTCGAATCACTGGGTTTTCCAGCCTTGCTCACATACTTCCACTCTCTTGGGTCATTCTTTTATTATAAACTATGTAGATTTTTTATATAATATCAATCTATATTTGAAATTTTAAAATTGATTTCAAGGCAAGGAGTTTTTCACCCAAAAAAAAATTTTTAACCCAATTTTTTCTTGATAGTTCTTCAATTCATTCACCATTTTATAATAAGTAAACTACAAAAAAGTTTGTTCTAAATATTGTTTATGGTTTTTGATTTAATGTTTTTTGATTACACTATACTGCTGTTATGAATTTGTGACACATTAGGTTAGTTAAAGCAATCTTTTTAAAAATCTTGATGCAATAGAAACACAATTAGAGATATGTAAAGTTTAGACTGTTTTTAGGTTGTCCATTTAGATTGTTTAGCGATTGTATCTTTTGGTAGATTTTCTACAGTTTCCATTCTTATCCAAAGCACCTTTACAAAGTCTTGGAACATTGAAAATCGTTGTTCTGATCTAAGAAGGTAATAAAATGAAGATTAATACAGAAGAATTAAGTACGCTTAAGGTTAAGTTACTTCATCACTGTCGTCATCTTCTTCTTCCTCTGATGATGGTGGAGATGGAGTTGGAAGCGAAGGTGATGAGGGTGGCTGTGATTAAAATTACTTTTAAAAGTAATAATTAAGTAGTTGTGCATTTTTTTGTATGTTGAAAAATGCAGAACCCTACACTAGTGACATCTAAAGCAGCACCTATGCTTTGCCTCGCCTCGCCTGACCTAGAAGAACCCCATATCTCAGCCCCCAGACAAAATTTCAAAAATTCCCTTTGCACCTTTTTTGACATCAATACAAGTAGTCTGTATGCAAAATTTCAGCTCTATAGCTTTTAAACTGAGGGTGAACATTAAGGTGACAGACAGATGGGACGGACTACATTTTTTCTCTGCTGCTCCCTTTTACGTGTTAGCATGACAAAAATTTACCATAGTAAAAATTCTAACTCTCCACTCTCTCGCTTCGCTCATATGTGGAGGATAATACTGCCTATAATCATCATCCACCTCATTGGCACTAAGAAAACTTGGATCTTCATTCTGTAACATTTATACACAAAATGCCATAAAAACTATCACTCAAACTTCTTATAAAAAGATTTTCTTACCATTTCATCATTTTCTTCAACTGTAGCTTTAGGGAAAAAGATTTGAGGTCTTGAAAAAACAGGTATCAACATTTGAAGAAGTATCATCAAAACTATTGTGGTCATTTTGATATTTTTTGTGCTTACTTTAAACTTGCTTCTTTTCTTCAAACTAACACGAAATTTTTCTTTGCAAATCCATTTTATACTTAGAATTGGAGATGTCTTTTTTTCAATTTTACTTTACACACTGTAAAAATTGTTACAAACAAAATAATCTCAGTGGTGGAAAAAAATATTATTTAAAAAATGACCACAAGTTAGAAGTTTTGTGAGACAAAAATATAACGGAGTTGTTGTAGCTTACTGGGAATTAGATCCAACTGATTGAAGTGTCAGTAGTTTGATCCTGGGCACCAACCTTTGACCCCAGGTTGCTAAAAACATCAAAAGAGCCCACGATCCCAGATATAAAAGGCCTGTGATGCAATAAATAAAAAGTGTCCTTACCTTCAGTGAAATTTATATAAAAAAGTGTTGAAACCTAAATATGGAATATGGAAGACATCAAGCTGGGGATCAGGGGGTCCTGGCCTCAACCCCCTTACCTCAGCTCTTCAATCCCAAAATTATTATAGTCTAAAAATAACAGATCTCAATCAGCTTATACCTGTTCATGGTCAACAACCTCCTTGGAAAATCAAGTCTGTGGCTCACCATACCTTGGTCCTTTGTTGTGAAGGCCAGGCTGGAAAAATGCCCTCTTTTAGGCATTCCTGGGACAAAGTTTGGTGTCTGGGATCGAACCATTCGTTCGAATCTCCAAAAAATATGTCTCGAAGTAGTCTAGATGGATCACATCATTCATAAAACTTTTTTTCAGTGTTTTTCAACCTTATTTGAGCACAGAAAAGCGGGGAATCCCAACTAGACAAAACTATTTTCAGTTTTTATTGTCCACTTTGATAGATTAGATTTTTTATTTAATTTGAAAAAGAAACCTCTCTGCAATTTAATTTTAGCTCTGGCTTGGCCTACACACATCACTGGAGATAACTTTTTTTATTTTAATGTTTTTTTTCTTTCTACTAAACATTTTCAACAAAAACAAAAAGTTTGAATTCATTGAAGCACCGTGAGTTTTTCTTTGTTCTGAAATGATCTGCTAGCTTGTCAAAACTTAATATGTATGCAAGTTTGTTAAGATCAAATCTTTTGGTTTTAGTGAAAAAGATTTTCATTTTTTTGTGAAATAAAGACTAGTTCTGTTTTTCAAATCCAAGAATCTTTATTTCGTTTTGAGTTGACTCTATTCTGGTCACTTTCAAGTAAATTCTTTGATGATCAGATAGAAATGTAAAAAACATGTGAACTAACAGTTTCTGCAACAACCTTTAACTTCTGGATTTCCCTTAATCAATGCAGATAATAAAGGATTTCTCCTAAAAAGTTGAATGTAATTTTATTTCATGTTCAAAGAACGAGATATAGATCTGCTAAAAAGAAAGAAAGATAGTTTATCTTCATCTTCTTGCAAAACCTCAGTCAGATCTACAACTATTGGTTGAAATATAAACTAGAAAATAAGGCGGGTTTTACATACATTCTTTTTCCTCACAAAATTGAAATTTGTGAATGGATTTTGCTTGAAGAAAGAAAAGTTGAATAACATTTACATTCACAGGTAGAATTTATTTTTGGCCATAAAACCCATCGATGTGTGACTTGCATCAATAAATAATATGAAAACTCTTCCAATTATTAAGACGTGATTATTGCTACATTTTTTTGAAAAATTTAAGAGTCCACTGAAATCCTCTTTTTATAAAAACATTTTTCTTGAAGAAAAATATAAATAAAGAATCCTGACAGATTGTACGTTTTGGAAAAAACATCAACACATTGAAAATGCTAAAAGTGCTACCTTACATCTTGTTTTATCAGGCCTGCAGCCTTTCAGATGCACTCACCACTTCGGGGTGAGTGGTACCTTATGCAGTTTCTGGCTTATGACAGGTGATGCCCAAAACGTTCTTGACCTAACCTAAGCTTACTTAACCTAACCTAACCCTAACCTAACCCAACTTAACCTAAACTTAACCTAACCTAACCTAACTCAACCTAACCTAGCTTAACTTAATCTAACTCAACCCCAACCCAACCTAACCTAAACTCACCTAACTTAACCTAACACTAACCTAACCTAACCTAACCTAACTTAACCTAACTTTACCTAACTTAACCTAACCCTAACCTAACCTAACTTAACCTAACCTAACCTAGACTAAACTAGCCTAACCTAACCTGACCTAACCTAACCTAACCTTCCTGCATGGCTTATCAGTGAGGCCTAACCCAACTGGGCTTATCATCCAGGCCTAAACCCTGAGGAAACTCTTCTTAGGGGGATTGAGGGTATTGTGGTAGGGGGGAAAATGTTCATTTGGGGATGGGTTAGAGTTGGGGGCATGTGGGGAGGGGAAAGAGTGCAAGTAGGGGATGGGGGAAAAGGGTAAGTGGGTGGGCAGGGGATGGTCTTACCCTTACCCCAAGGCTCCCTTTAACATCACTTCCTCAAATATTTCCCAATCAATAGGATTGAGTTTGTGGCCTAATGGAAAGAGCAGTTGTGTACGGAGCCAGAGGTTTGGGGTTCAAATCCCACTTGGGCAGACTTTCCATTCATATAAATAGAGAGAGAGATTTGTAATCCAATATAAACTCAAGTACTTGAAGTAAAATCTTTATTTTGTGTCTGAACTCATACATTTTTCAAACATAATATGAAGAACCAACTCAAAAAAAGAGAAGCATATAATCAATACTGATAAATTGGACATTTTCAACCATAAAAGTATCTTTGATAAACTCTTTTTCTTCTTTTGGGTTTGTATACTATGATCTGATAACGTCTTCGCTTTGGAACTGTTCTGATTCTTCCATGTTTGTTAACAAAGTTGCCACCAGTACGAGATTGGGGAACGTCTGTCAAATAACTTCTGGAAGACTGATAAAAGATGAAAATAAATTTATTCAACCAGAAAATTGTTTAAAAATGATCAAATAAGTCACCTGAGGGCTGGACATGCCCAATGCAAAGAGCTGAAGAAAAATCAAAAGAGAAAAAATCAGCAAATTCTTCATTCTCTATGGTTAGATGGTTGATCTTCCTCAAGATGGTCCAAAGAAAACTGACTTGGAAAACTAATTTTCCATTAGCTTTTATGCCATTTTGAAAAACTGTTTGTGTTGCCATATTGCTTTGCTGTAACCTTACTTATGAGTCAAAAGTTTTTTTACATCAAGATTTTTTGTAATTTATTCTTGAAATAAATCTTGCAATTTTTATTGACACAAACAATGTGCATTTGAAGAAAACTAATAGAAATATATTTTTTTATAAACTTTTTCTTTTATCTTAAAAAGTAAGGAGAAGATGCATTGCTTGACTTTTACAGTGTGTGAAAGTAATGCCAGTGTGTGACTCATGAAAAAAGGGGATGCCCAACAAAATAGATTGAAACTTTTTTTCCATCTTTTAAATGACTTGATAGAAAATTTTTTTGAGCTTTAATTCAATTATTGGCATTTGTTGAGGTCGATTCAAGATTAAGATTACCCTCTATGATAATTCAATGTCTATTTTTCTGGAAGAGCAAAAACACACTGCAAAATACATACCTTGGGTTGAACATTAAATATCAACTATTCACTCTCTCTTTATACTTATTGACTGTATTTTTGAGCAAAGTCTGAAATTTCTTTAGTAATTGCCCCAAGGCTGAGGCCCTAGGTCAGCCCGAGCTAGATTTTTTTTCTGTTCAGTGGGTCAGGATTCAAGGCTCTCATTGCAAAGGGGTATATGTTTATGATCACACAGCAAGTTACATAGTGTTGAACCCTAGGGAAAAATCGGGGCTTCCGTTCGGGTGGCTCGGGCCCATTTTGTACAAAATTTCATTTGGCAACGTAGCAGGATTTAGAAGCTTACTCTTGTATATACCATTGTGTTCTACCATAGATGCTCACAAAAATGGATTAGCGAGATTTCCCATTAAAGGCTCCAGTTAACACAGCCGTTTTTTGCCGTTTTTGGGGTGGCAACAAAAAAAGGCCTGAAAACGCCCTGAAAACGGCAAAAAACCGACTGTACAAAAACGCCTGTTTAACTCAGCCTTAACTCCTGATGACTTGATCCTGACTCATGGCTCCATAGTCCGTCTGCCCAGCGCTCCACTGAGAACAACTGAAAATTGCAAATGACCTCTTAGACTGATGAACTGGTTGCAG
>Ga0194133_10007071_pt1 | contig 13565 bp, 19 predicted proteins | sample TA2KigOf40mmetaG_FD_155448 | JGI IMG/M metagenome (GOLD analysis project Ga0194133, IMG submission 155448) | Freshwater microbial communities from Lake Tanganyika, Tanzania - TA2015055 Kigoma Offshore 40m | ecosystem: Environmental > Aquatic > Freshwater > Lake | place: Tanzania: Lake...
GGGAAAGAACGTCCTGAAATGGGAGAAGTAATCGCAGTAGGACCTGGACGCCAATCAGAATTCGGACAGTATATCCGAGTGAATGTTAAAGTAGGAGATATTGTATTAGTTCCTAAGATTGGAACAGTCCGTATCGAATTCGAAGGAGACGAATATTACATTACACAAGATAGAGAAATTTTAGCAGTAGTAAAAGAAGCAAAGTAAGCATAATGGAAAAGAAAATAACATATTCAAAAGAGGCCCGAGAAGAACTATTATCAGGAGTTAAACAATTAGCCGATGCAGTTGTAGCAACATTAGGTCCGTCAGGACGAAATATAATCATCGAACAAGAAATAGGTAATCCTATTTCTACTAAGGATGGTGTTACTGTAGCAAAGGCAATTGAATTAGAAGATAAAGTTCAAAATATTGGAGCACAATTAGTTAAACAAGCGTCAATTAAGACAGCAGACGAAGCAGGTGATGGTACAACAACCTCTACCCTGTTAGCTTATGCTATCGCTCAATCTCCAATCAACGATTCAGATAATGTAGTAGAAATTAAAAGAGGTATCGATAAGGGAGTTTTAAAAGTCGTTGATTACCTATCAGAACACTCTAAAGAAATAACGGACGAAGAGCAGCTCAAGCAGGTTGCTACCATCTCAGCTAACAATGACACCGAAGTAGGTGAGTTGATTTCCACTGCCATGGATAAGGTTGGTAGAGATGGAGTTGTTACAATCGAGGAATCACGTACCGGAGAAACCTATCTGGAAACAGTAGAAGGTATGCAATTCGGCAGAGGTTATAAGTCCCCGTACTTTGTAACAGATAATAGCACTATGCAAGCTGTCCTTCAAAGTCCGTTAATATTAATTACAGACAAGCGATTAAACTCTGTCAAAGAGTTACTTCCTGTATTAGAAGCATGTTCTTCTCAGAATAAGTCCTTACTTATCATTGCAGATGATATCGACGGAGAAGCATTATCTACACTAGTAGTAAATAAGATGAGAGGTATCTTATCATGTGTTGCAGTTAAGGCTCCTGAATTTGGAGATCGTAGAAAAGCTGTTCTGGAAGATATCGCTGTATTGACTGGTGGTCAGGTAATCTCGATAGAAAAAGGAATGAAGCTAGAGAAATTTAATTCTGATTGGCTAGGTAAAGCTAAGAAAGTTACTGTAGGTAAAGAAACTACTACAATCATTGATGCATCAGGAGACGAAGAGAAGATTACAGCTAGGGTAGAAGAGTTAAAAACTCAAATCGATGAAGCTAAATCTCCATTCGAAAAAGAAAACTTACAAGATCGTCTAGCTAAGTTTATCGGTGGTGTAGCGATTGTATACGTAGGTGGGCATACTGAAGTAGAGATGAAAGAGAAAAAAGATCGCGTAGATGATGCCTTACATGCTACACGAGCAGCTCTAGAAGAAGGTATTCTACCCGGAGGAGGTATTGCATTGTTGAATGCATCTAGGATGTTAGATGAAATAGAAATCGAAACAACACATCCAGACCAGAAATTAGGCATTGAGTTTGTCAAGCTAGCATGTCGTCGTCCATTTATTAAGATCTTAGAAAACGCAGGATATAGTGATGAGATGATTAACGATTTTATCAATGCATGTAAAGTATCTAAAGAAGAATGGTTAGGATATAATCCCCGAAAAGGAAAGTTTGTAGATATGTTTGCTGAAGGTATTATTGATCCCGCTAAAGTTACTCGTTTAGCTTTAGAGAATGCCGCATCAGTAGCAGGTACTATCTTACTAACCGAAGCAGTTGTCTCTAATATCAAAAAAGATAAAGAAGAGAAAAACGACTTCGGCGGTATAATGTAAAACCAGAAGGGGAAGCAGGGGGGCGTCTGCCCCCTCTCTTCACCGAAGGTGTCCCGCGCGAATATGAAAGTATTTCCGGAAACTTAATAGTTGCATCTTACAAAATTATTTCGTATCTTTATTTTATGAGTAGTAAGATGTATTACCCCGTCCACAGCCGTGAGGAGCTCCTAGATACAAAGCTAAAAGGATTACGTAAATTAAATTATAATCCATTTACTTGGTGGAGAATGTATGAGTCAACCGATAAGCCCTTATCTAATAGAGCTTACTTAGGTGATAGAATTAAGAATGGTGATTTTAATTATCCCCATTGGAAGTATCAGGCAGAGTTATGTGAACATAGTCTAAATGAGATGTGGGAGGAAATGGCCCCGGATTATATGAAATGGGTAGAACAATCATCTTTGATGAGAGCCCGTAGAAAGAGATTACTTGATGATCACGATAAAGAAGAGAGCAAGAAATTAGAAGAATTGATTAAAGAGTTTACGAAAATATACAAAGTAACTAAGGAGCAGGTAGAGGATGAGATGATAAATTGGGAAGAGGATTTGTATGACTTCTTCTTATATATGAACGATAAGTATAGAAACAAACCTACTTCGGTACCTAAAAGTTAAAAATTAAACTATTTATAAACAATCAATTCAAAAACTATGACACTTATTCTAATTCTCGCTTCCATCGTATTAGTCGGTGGGATCATTTACTTGAGGAACAAGTACTCAGTAAAGAAAGCTGCCGGAACTATTACTAACATCGTAAAAGAAGCTAAGGAAATCCAAGTAAAAGCACAAGCCGAAGTTAAAAAAGCAGAAGAACCTGCTGCCAAGCCTAAGAGAAAATCCGCGCCACGTAAGAAGAAAGAAACTACTTCTGTAGCAGAAGGACCTATCAAAGGGGAGTACTACAAGCAGGTACGTTAATATGAATCAACAGTTGAATATTGGTATAGATCAAACAAGTCCGGTATTATGTGAGAAGTGTGGTTGTCATTTTTTTGTACAGGTACTGCATTTGAGAAAAGCTTCTGGATTATTGACAGGAACTGGGGTACCGACTTATGTACCGATTCCGGTTTTTGCTTGCAAGGACTGCGGCCATGTAAACGTAGAATTCCTGCCTCAAGAAGTTCAGGACTTAGATAATTAATTTTTACAGCATAGGCCGGGAGGAGGGTAGGAGCAAGACCCGGTCATATAGAGAGGAGTACGATAAGTTTCGTGCTCCTTTTCTTTTTAGCCTATTTATATCGAAGAGTTTCGTTTAAAACATATAATAAAAACTAAAAATTAATAGCTATGGCATTTAAAGATATTTTTAAAGATAGTAATGATTACAACGAAAAATCAATCGTAGGATTTGCATCATTTGCTGTAATGGTAATATTCGCAGCAGCGGATATCATCTCAGGTTTTGTAGGTAGAGCATTAGTTATAGAACCTATCATCTTCAATTCATTTGTGTATATTACACTAGGTGCATTTGGTATTGCTGAAGTTGGTAAGATCTTCGGCAAAATTGGTAAAAAATCAGAGAATAACGAAGAATAAATATAGATAAATAAAAAATGAGTTTAAAATCATTACAAGCTAAATTAGGCGTTGCCGCAGACGGCGTTTTTGGTCCTGGTACTATGAAAGCTGCCATGAAATTTTATAACCTTACTCCGGCTAGAGCAGCTCATTTCTTTGCTCAAACAGGACATGAAACTGGTGGTTTCAAGGTTTATTCAGAAAACTTAAACTATTCTGCTAAAGGTTTACAAGGCATCTTTGGGAAATACTTCCCAGGTAATTTAGAAGAATCCTATGCACGTCAACCTGAAAAGATTGCCAATAGAGTTTATGGATCTAGAATGGGCAACGGAGATGAGCAATCAGGTGATGGTTGGAAATTCCGTGGTCGTGGAGCAATCCAATTAACAGGTAAAGATAATTACGCACAGTTTGCTAAACATATCGGTAAGCCAGAAATTATGACTAACCCAGATTTAGTAGCAACTGATTACTCTTTTGATTCAGCATTATTCTTCTTCAATAAGAATAAATTATGGACTATCTGTGATCAAGGTGTAAATGAAGCTGCTATCTTAGCTCTTACAAAAAGAGTAAACGGTGGTACTCATGGACTAGAGGATAGAATAGCTAAAACGTTTAAATTCTACGAATACGTAAAAGCTTAGGAAAAAGTTGCTCCTTTGAGCATTTTTTCGTAATTTAAAAAAAAGATATAAAATGAGGAAAACAGATACTATCTTAATAGGAATCATAGCGGTTTTAGCTATCTACATTCTATTCTTTGGACCATCACGTTCGAAGGTAGATGTTAAAGGATATGAAAATAAGATCGAATCCCTACAAGATAAAGTAGATTCAATCTATGTTGAGAACGGCAAGCTAGGTAAACAAATAGCTGAATACGAAAAGGAAGTAGAAGTTCAAGACAATAAGATTCAGAGTTTAAAAGATAAAATAGTACTTATAAAAAAAGAAACAAATGAAAAAGTTAAGTCTGTCGATACTTATACTGATGACGAGCTTGAGCGTTTTTTCACAGAACGTTACAAAGGACTCATTGCCGATCCAACTGCCCAAACCGATAGCACGTCTCGTAATAAAAGATTTGATTAAGGCTGATGGTGCTAAGGCTGAGATTGCTAACTTACAACAAACTTTGATTGCTACTGAACAAAAAGTAGTATTAAAGGATAGTATTATAGTTACACAGTCAAGTGAGATTACTAATCTTAATCAGATTATTCTTAATAAAGACGAACAGTTTAAATCACAACAACAGCTTTCTAAGGATTTAGAAAAAGCATTAAGAGGTGCTAAAGTACGACTATTCTTCTATAAGATCGGAACCGGGGTAGCTATCGTAACTAGTCTGCTGTTATTAGTCAAGTAAGAAAATGGAAAAATTACGTAAAGGTATATTCCCTTTTATTATAGCACTATCAGCATTATCAGTTAGCTTATCGGCGGCTTTTTATTCTGTATCAGGTCTCGGTAAGCTATTTGCTGGTGCTTCTACTCAAGTAATCATTATGGCTTCTTCTTTAGAAGTTGCTAAGTTAGTAATAGCTTCTCTTCTATATCAATATTGGGATAGCATAAATAAGGTATTGAGAGCCTATCTTTCTGTTGCTACAATAATTTTGATGTTGATTACTTCGATGGGAATCTACGGATTCCTATCTGGTGCTTACCAAGAGACTGCTAATAGAGCTGGAACAGTAGATGCACAGGTTGCGTTATTAGAGACTAAGAAAGCTAATTACGTTGGTCAAAGAGATCTTCTTATAAAAGAGAAAGAAAGTCTAGTTTCGAGTATCACTAACCTTCAATCAGGACTAGCTAACAATAAAACTAGTTATGTAGATAAAAAAGGTAATCTTATACAGACTAGTAGTTCTGCTGATAGAAAGTCTCTTGAAAGGCAGTTAGATGCTTCTGCTTCTAGACAAGAAAATATCAACACTAAATTAGACGACGTTAATACTCAGATATTTGAACTAGATAATCAGATATTAGAAACAAAGACCGGTAGTAATATTACTGCTGAATTAGGACCCTTGAGATATATTTCCGGACTTACAGGAACACCGATGGACCAAATTGTTAACTACCTTTTGTTAATTATTATATTTGTATTTGATCCTCTAGCAATCTCATTAGTGATTGCAGCAAACTTTGCCTTCGGTCAACTAAAACCAAAAGAAACTCTATATGATGAAAAAGCGTATCATGATGAGTTTAAATTGTGGGAAGATGCTACATTACAAGATCGTTTAAAAGATGAGAACCCTGCAGAGATCCAAGAAGAACCTATAAGATTAGAAGAAGATAAAGTGTTAGAAGAGGATTGGAAGATAGTAGATGAATCTGGAAAAGAGATTAAAGAGCAACCACAACAGTTACGAATAGTTAGAGTATTACAGAAAACTCCTTCCAGAATGAGAGTAATGTATTCTAATGGTCAGGAAGGATGGGTAAGCAAAACTGCTAAACCAGATGATAATTCCATAAGATATTTGTAGGTCTGCGTTTATTTTCGTATCTTTAATAAATAAAAGTTTTATAATGAGTAGAATAGAAGAGACTATTGCCAAGAGGTTGATGGAAAGAGCTGATGTAGGCTTCCGGAAATATGGTGTAACCATGGAGAGAGAAGATCTCAACTTTTTAGACTGGTTAACACATTTACAGGAAGAATTATTAGACGCTGCGGTTTACGTAGAAAAATTGAAAGGTTATGCCCAAGAAAATACCACAACTAGTCAAGCTAGTACAGGAAAGTAATATTAAGCAATCAAAGACTAATAAACATATTTCATACAGTCAATTATCAAGTTTTGAAATATGTCCAAAGCAATGGTACTTAACGTACGTAAAAAACTTAGCTCCATACAAACCTTCTATACATGCTGTGTTTGGTACAGCAATGCACGAGACCATACAATCATGGTTAGATGTTCTTTATAATGATACTATAAAGAAAGCCAATGAAATGGATTTGCATAGTTTGCTTCAAGACAATATGGTGAAAGCCTATAAAGCTCAGAAAGTAATGTATAGTCACGAGCATTTTTCTGATCAAAAGGAAATGAATTTATTCTACTTAGATGGGATTCATATTTTAGATTTTATAAAAAAGAAAAGAGCTTTATATTTTTCTAGTAAAAATACTTACTTAGCAGGTATAGAAACTTTACTATATCAAGAATTAAGACCTGGTGTATTTTTCAAAGGTTTGATAGATATCGTACTGTATAACGAAACAGTCGATAAGTGGTATATTATAGATTTAAAAACATCGACCTCAGGCTGGTCAGATTACGTTAAGAAAGATAACAGTAGAATTGCACAAGTACTTTTATATAAAGAGTTTTTTGCTAAGCAGTTTAATATTGATATAGATAAAATTGAAGTTATCTATTATATTCTAAAAAGAAAAGTTCCTATGGAAGCAGAATTTGCTTCTATGCAAAGACGTATTCAAGAATTCAAACCACCTTCCGGACCGAAGAAAAGAAAAGAGGCTATGACGTCTATGGAAGTCTTTGTCAAAGAAACTTTAGACGAAGCAGGAAATTTTTACGATAAAGAGTTTCAAGCTAATCCATCTGAAGGTAGTTGTAGGTTCTGTATTTTTAGAAATAACCCTATATGCCCTCAAGGCGTTTAGTTATTTTCTATATATTTATATATGTATATAATAATTTAAGTTATGAATAATGGTTCAAAAAAATTAACTACAGTTCAGTTAGAAGAAAATCTACTACAGCAGTTTAAATTTACCTGTGTAAAGTATAAATTTTCTTTTCAAAAGCTTGCTTCACGAGCGATTTTTCTTTATATTACAGATAAAGAGTTTAGAGATAAGATTCACGATCAAACAAATACTTTAGTTAAATAAGTTACATGCAAGAAAAAATTGGTTATTTAAAGCAAGAGGATCGAAAAAAGATATTGCTTTTATGCGATGATATTAGAGTTCATTCAGGAGTCGGTACGATGGCTAAAGAGATTGTACTAAGTACTGCTCATCGTTACAATTGGGTTAATCTTGGTGCTGCAGTAGTGCATAAGGAAGAAGGTACAATTATAGACCTTTCTGAAGATACTGCTAAAGAGACAGGCGTTGAAGATGCATCAGTACGAATCTATCCTTGCTCAGGATATGGAGATCCTTTCAAACTACGTAAGTTACTCAAAGATGAAAAACCTGATGCTATTTTTATCTTTACAGATCCACGTTATTGGATTTGGTTATTTGAGATGGAAAGAGAGATTAGATCCAAAATTCCAATTCTATATCTCAATATCTGGGATAACTATCCTGTTCCAATGTACAATAAACCTTATTATGAATCTGTAGATTTATTAATGGCTATATCAAAGCAAACTAAGTTAATTAACGAACTTGCTTTAGGAGATGAAGCTGATGAAAAGATTATTAAATACGTACCTCATGGAGTAAATGAAAAGTACTTTTTTCCTCTCAATGAAAGTAATGAAGACTGGAGTAAGTTTGTAGAGTTTAAAAAAGAAGTTTTCAAAGGTAAAGAAATACAGTATGTAGTATTTTTTAACTCAAGAAATATTCATAGAAAAAAAGTAGAGGATTTAATATTAGCTTATAGATTCTTCTGTGATAATATTGGGGAGGAAGCGGCTAAGAAATGTGCATTAGTACTACATACTCAGATATTAGATCAGAATGGTACAGATCTTGCAGTAGTAAAAGAGGCTTTATGTGATCCTTCTTACGTAAATGTATTCTTTTCAGCTGATAGATTAAATACAGCTCAAATGAACCTTCTATACAACTTAGCAGACGTAACAGTACTTCCTTCAGCTAATGAAGGATGGGGATTGTCATTGACAGAATCTATGATGACAGGTACAATGATTATTGCTAACGTAACTGGAGGTATGCAAGACCAGATGAGATTCTCTAAAGACGGTAAGTGGATTGAATTTAATAAAGATTTTCCTTCTAACCATAGAGGTACAGTCAAAGAATGTGGTGAATGGGCAGTACCGGTGTTCCCTAACAACCTTTCAGTAGTAGGTTCACCTCAAACTCCTTATATCTTCGATGATAGAAGTTCACCAGAGGATATAGCTGCAGCGATTGAGAAGGTGTACTATATGACACCAGAAGAAAGAAATAAAAGAGGAGCATCTGGACGTGAGTGGGTATTATCTGAAGAGTCTATGATGACTGCTGCTAATATGGGTAAAAACGTAATCGCTGCAATAGATGAAACTTTTGATAAGTTTCAACCTAGATGTAAGTATGATCTTATCCGTATAGACAAGTTAGATAAAAATTACGTTCAACATAAATTAAGTAAATATAGTTATGAATAAGATAAAGGTTGTAGTAAGCTGTCCAATTGATACCTATTCGGGTTACGGAGCTAGAGCAAGAGATTTTGTACAAGCTTTATTAGTAATTGGTAAGTATGACGTTAGAATAATATCACAACGTTGGGGCAATACAAGACAGGGTTACCTAGAAGATCATCAAAGAGATGATCTGCTAAGTATCATTATTCCACAGTTAACATATGAACCAGATGTCTGGATTCAAATTACAGTACCTAATGAATTTCAAAGAGTAGGTAAGTATAATATCGGTGTAACTGCAGGTATTGAAACTACATTAGCATCTCCTCAATGGGTGATGGGGTGTAACAAAATGGATTTAGTATTAACATCTTCTAAACATTCAAAGTTAGTATTTGAAGAAAGTAAATACGATATGACAGATACTACAAAAGGAATTACCCAAAAGATTGAAGTTACTAAACCTGTTGAGATATTGTTTGAAGGAGTAGATACAAATAAGTACCGTCCTTTGGAACTTCCAACAAAGTTTAACGTTAAGGAACAGGTTCTAGAAAGTTTCTGCTTTTTAGTAGTAGGACATTGGCTACCTGGAGCATTAGGTCATGATAGAAAAAATATAGGATTATTAATTAGACTATTCTTAGAAGCATTTAAAAATAAACCAAACCCTCCAGCTCTCATTCTTAAAGTAAGTATGGTAACATCTTCTATCATTGATAGAAATAAAATTCTTAGTAATATAGAAAAAATTAGGAACGAGGTCAAAGGTACTTTGCCTAATATCTATCTACTCCACGGAGACTTAACGGATGAAGAAATGAATGAGTTGTATAATAATTCCAAAGTCAAAGCTATGGTTAGTTTAACTAAAGGAGAAGGCTTTGGAAGACCTTTATTAGAGTTCAGCTTAGTAAATAAACCTATCATAGCTTCAGCTTGGTCTGGGCAAGTAGATTTTCTAGATAAAGAATTATCACTTTTAGTTGGAGGAGAGTTGAAGCCTCTGCATAAGAGCTCAATAGTAGAAGAAGTTTTAGTAGAAGGTAGTAGTTGGTTCTTCCCTTATGATAATCATGCTATAGCTGCAATGAAAGAGTTACACAAAAATTACGATAAGTATAAAGTTAATGCTAAAAAGTTAGGCTATAGGAATAGAACTACTTTCAGTTTTGATAAAATGAAAGAATCTTTGGAAGAAATCTTAAGAAAATATTTACCAGTATTCCCTGAGCAAATAGAGCTGATGCTTCCTAAATTAAACTTACCTAAATTAGAAAAAATATAATAATATGGATACTTTAACAACTTGTAAAAGATGCGGTGGTAACGCTTGCTACGAACAACATATAGATGCAAACACAAAGACTTGGTTATGTATGGCATGTGGCTTTACTACTTCAACAGTAATGGAGGATAAAGGACCAGTTGTAAAAACAGCAATCGAATCTTCTCCAGAACTCTATAAGCAACTAAAGTTTGTAGACGATAAAAATCTAGCTTGGCTTCCTGCTACGATTACATTACCAGAAAAAGGTATGGTATTCCTTGATGGAATATCTGATAAAGAATGGGCTTGGGCAGGGGTAAGGGCTATCAAACTAACACAAGAAGAATTAGATAGTAAAAAATATACTGAAGGTCATACTTTTAAAATGGATATGCAAAATCTAAAACATTTTGGTCAAAGAGACTTTATGGATGCTTTAGAGTATATCGGGTTCTTTCAAGTAGAATTATAATATGAAAATAAGTTACGCTATAACAGTAAAAGATGAGTTGATAGAGTTAGATAGACTTCTATCTAAACTAAAAAAATATAAAAGAGGTACAGATGAGATTGTAATTCTGTATGACAATGTTAATGGTGACCCACAAGTAGAAGATTATTTAAGAGCTAAATCAGTTTATAGGTCCCCATACAGATGGCATTCTTTTGAGTTTAAGAATAACTTTGCGGAGCTGAAAAACTATATAACTAAACAATGCACGGGTGATTATATTTTTCAAATAGATGCCGACGAATTCCCAAATGAGTATCTAATTTCTATATTACCTACCATACTAGAATCAAACTTGGAAACCGAAGTGTATCTAACACCAAGAGTTAATACAGTAGAAGGTTTAACTGAAGCGCATATTAAAAAATGGGGATGGAAGGTTAATGAAAAAGGTTGGGTTAATTACCCTGATTACCAATGGAGAATTTGGAAAAACAAACCCGAAATAAAGTGGATAAATAAAGTTCATGAAAAATTAGATGGGTATAAAACTTATGCAGCTTTACCGCCACAAGAAGAATTTTCATTATATCACCCAAAAGATATAGCTCGTCAAGAGAAACAAAATAGTTATTACGAAACTTTATAGTTATGAATATATACGTAGACATCGATGAAACGATTTGTTATTACGAAGAAGAAAAGGAGTACCAGTACGCAAAAGGTATTCCAGAGAATATAGAAAAGATTAACAAACTTTATGACGAAGGGAATACTATTACATATTGGACTGCAAGAGGTTCTGTATATAAAGATAGAATTCAAGAGTATGAAGATTTAACCCTCTTTCAATTGAATGTTTGGGGCTGTAAGTTTCATCATCTTATTGTAGGAGAAAAACCTGCTTATGATTTACTTATCTGTGATAAAAGTAGGAGAATTGAAGAAATTTAATTACATTTAAAATATGAAAAAGACTTATATCATCGCCGAGATTGGAATCAACCACAATGGTGACCTCAAAACCGCATTAAGACTTATCGATATTGCAGCCGCTGCCGGTTGTGATGCAGTTAAGTTTCAGAAAAGAAATCCAGACGTATGTGTACCAGAACATCAAAAGAATGTAATGAGAGATACTCCATGGGGGCAGATGACATACTTAGAATATAAATATAAGGTAGAATTTGGATACCCAGAATATAACGCTATTGCAGCTCATTGTAAAGCACATGGAATTGAGTGGTCTGCATCTCCTTGGGATATGGATTCTTTAGAGTTCTTAAAAGAATATGATGTACCTTTTCTGAAGGTACCATCTGCTATGTTGACAAATGATGAGTTATTAGAAGGGTGTGTTGCTTCAGGTAAGAGAGTAATTTTCTCGACTGGTATGTCTACAAAAGAGGAGATCGATCATGCAGTAGCAGTATTACGTAGAGCTAAATTAGTTTATAATAATCCTCATACGATTGGATTGTTACATTGTAACTCTACTTACCCTGCTCCAATCAATGAACTGAACCTTTCAGGACTTAAGACCTTAAGATACGAGTACCCTGAATTTGAAATCGGATATTCGGGTCATGAGTTTAGATTAGGAACCACAGTAGCAGCTGTTTACTTAGGAGCTTCTATTATCGAACGTCATATTACCTTAGATAGGCAGATGTGGGGTTCTGATCATTTAGCATCGGTTGAACCACAAGGACTTTTTAAACTTGTAAGTGGTATTAGAGAGCTAGAACAAGCATATGGCGACGGTTTAATACAGGTAACTGAATCAGAAAAACCAGTACGAGCAAAATTAAGAGGATAATGTTTGAAAAGTATACCGACAAGAATATACTAATTCTAGGAGGAGGTCAGTCTACTTTAGATACTAAGTGGGAAAACCTCCCCTATGATTATGTATGGACTTGTAATGATTTTTATTTAGAACCTAGAGTTCTTAATCAAGAGATAGATATATACTTGTTAGCTTTTGTAACCCCATTAAAAAATCAGATATTAATTGATAAGTTAAAAAATAGTAACACTACAGTATTCTATGAAACATCTCATTTTAGATATAAAGAACGCTCACAAAGTTTTAGGACATTTAAAGATGATATAAATATACCTATTCATGAAACTGAGTTAACTTTGATCAAAGACAGAAATCGACCTGGAAATAAGACAGGTGCTGCTTTTAGGCTTATTCAGTTAGGATTAGCTACAAAAGCAAAAACTATATACTTTGCAGGGTTTGATGGATTCAATAGAAGCTTTAGTAATATACATGCTTTTACAAAACATAAAGGGCTTAAGGCTTCTGATACAAGAAGAGATTACGAAGGACATCCTTTATCTTATGTAAGTATGTTTACTGATGCCTTTATTGCTTTAAAAGAGATAGAAGGACATAAGAAATTACAGAACTTAGGAGAAGGTTTTGATTATAATTTAGGAACTCCTATTAGTCAAATCTACTTTCCGTTAACAGTAGAAACAAAAAACTTAATATGAAAGATATATCCGAAGTTGCATTTGTAGTTCAAGCAAGACTCAATAGCCAAAGAGTACCGCGTAAAATGATTAAACCTTTTGCAGGTACTAATTTGTTTGAACTTATCTTAGATAAGCTGTTAGATTCTGATATCATACCTCGAAATAATATTGTAGCTTCAGTACATGAAGTTGAATTATCAAATATAGCATCTGAAAAAGGAGTTTATGTTTTTAATAGAAGTTATGAATCAGCTAACAACGACAATAGCCTTCAGAAGATCTATGAATGGCATAATCAACTACCACCTTGGTATAAGTACGTAGTCCTTATCTCAGGATGTAATCCGCTATTAACTACCCATTCAATCGATTCTTTTATTAGACAGTTTTTGGTTCAAGAAGAAGAAAACCTCTTTGCAGTTATTGAGAAAAAACAGTACTACTGGAATAAAGAAGGAGTTTTAGTAACACCTTGGCCTGAAGATCAGACTATCATGAATACTAAAGCAGTAGAACCTACATATGAAGCCGCTCACGTACTGTATGCTTCTAGATTAGATCTTATCGCTCAAGATAGATTTATGGGAGATTTTCAAGCACCAGGAGGAATTAAATTATTTACAATGTCAGAATTAGAAGCATTCGATATCGACTAT
>Ga0194133_10007073_pt1 | contig 13561 bp, 9 predicted proteins | sample TA2KigOf40mmetaG_FD_155448 | JGI IMG/M metagenome (GOLD analysis project Ga0194133, IMG submission 155448) | Freshwater microbial communities from Lake Tanganyika, Tanzania - TA2015055 Kigoma Offshore 40m | ecosystem: Environmental > Aquatic > Freshwater > Lake | place: Tanzania: Lake Tanganyika...
CATTGGAGTTACATCACCATTTATGAAATATCTTTCTTAGAGTAGAAGATTTAGGTTTTTTGCAAGCGCAAACCTAACTTTTTAGGGAAAGAGGTATGAAAAATAAATCTGAAAGGTTTTTTTTTTTGGTAGGTACCCGGGCGGGAGTCGAACCCGGGTTGCTGGGATAGAAATCCAGCTCCCTACCGCTTTGCCACCCTGATTTATTGTATAGAGGAGCAGAAACCCCTTTATTCACCACTGTTTGAAAGTGCAAATCCTGTGTGATAGGTATAGATCACTCCTTTGCCCCACTTTCCCCAACCAAAGTAATTGTAATAACATTTGTACACATTATTGTCCAGATAAATTTGTTCTGCTTAAACAATTACAGGAGGAAAAATAATTTTTACTACTCAACTAAAAGTAGCATAAGCCATAACACATTTTCTCTTTATTTGCCAGTAAATGGGCCAATATCACCTTCATATAGTCAGGATTAACTTGCGGATCCTACGGGAGCCTATATTAACCATGCTGGGGAATTGAATGTTTAGGGTAATTCTCCTGAGGCTCCATTTCACTTTATGATATTTTAGCACTCTTTTAAAATGTTAAAGTCATTTCAAACAGGTTGCCATTGTGGTTTTTATTCCCACCTATTTTGGCATCTGAGCTAATTTCAGTTGCCTCTCTCCTAGAGGTCCGATCAACTTCCGTGATCCGTCTCTTGTGTATATAAAGCTCATGTTTCCTGTCAATAAACAGTTTAGTATTGATTCTTTTATTGATTGGGAAGGTCATTATTAGGTTTTTGCTCATCTTTACACAAACTCCGCACCTCACTCGTTAAATAAATAAAATTAACAAGTAGAATAGGTACTTTTATTGGAAATTGAGTTATTCAAGATATCTAAAATATCAAACCAAAATGTGATTGTGCCTTGCAAAATGTTTCACATTTTGTTTTCAAATACAAAGTTGAAAACTCCATGGGCATCAAAACTTTTTGAATAAAATTATTGTTGTTCAAACTATTCATAGTTTCAAAATAAAAACCAATTCAAAATTTTCAACTGCACAATTTTTTTTCTGGTTAAAGGTACAAGAAAGTAAATGTAGATTTAATTAGATCTTATATGGAATGAATAATCCAAAATAAACCAGGTAAGGTATGACAAAAACACAAGATTTCCATTATAGGAATGCCAAGCATAATTCTTGAGAAAATTAGTGATAATAAGGATTTTTATATTTTTCTTAGTTTCATTTTTTTCAACTCCGATTCAAAAACATATCCCTAAGAAATTAGCATCCAATAACCAGAAAGTTAAGTTTTGAGAATGGAGATTTTTTTTCTTTTGAGCTTTTTTGATAGGCAAATTAAGGTTGAAGAAAGCTAATTTTAACATGGGTTTAAAGCAATTTAATGATCTTTTAACTCACCCTGATTTTTTAATGTATTTTAAAACTTCAAAGCATCTTCTTTAATAAAAATATTATTTTTGTCAAAAAAATTATTTTTTAATCCAAAATATGTGAAACGAAATTCAAAACTTACTTAATTTTTTTTGTGTACCCAGACAACTTCATTACAAATAATCTGGCATGAAAAAAGCATCAATTGCATTTAAAAATTTAGTCTTAATTATGGATGTTAAAGAGCTGCTTTGATAAAAAAATAAAAAAATTCATTATTTTAAAAAAGTTGATAAGGTAAATCACAATGCCTTCAATTATAGGAGTTGTGTGTAGATTCAAGAATATGAAAAGATTAAAATTCTTAATAAAAAAAGCTTTTAAACAAAATTTATAGATCAATGCCTCCCAAAAGATTTTTGAACAAAGAGAGTTGGGTTCAGCAAGCAGGAAGGTTCTCAAATCTTTTTAAATCAAGAGTTGAGAATTTTTAGCCAAAATATTGACAGCGGAAAAAGCTGTAAATCATCAACTGTTAAGTGCATTCTAGCAATTGTAGTGATTAGAAAAAACCTTACAAATATCACATTCACATTCTTTCATTTTACTCTTTTGTTTGTTAATAACAATAGTTAGAGTCAAAATTATAATACTTTTTAAGAGTTTTTACAGACTGAATGACAATAGTTTTCTAATCCTTTAAAGTGCGTCTTGCAAAATCAATCACTAAAGGCACACTTTATGGCTGGGAATATTTATGTTGGATTTTATTCAGGCAACCCAGGGTCAAAGGTTGCTTGGAGCCACAAAGACTGCAACGCCATACCCTCAGATTCCCAGCACGATGCCATGACCACTCAGCCACGGCAACCCCAAACGGAATGAATAATTTTTCCTGTGGATATCAGGACCAAGGCCAAACCCGGAATACAAGGGTAGAAAATTGGCACATTATCAACTGAGCCATTGTGTGAATATCACTTGCCTTCACCCAGCCATCTCCTTGTATTAACGTTCTCAATGACAAAAGTGAGCCCCGAGTAATTCCCAACAAACACTTTTTCAAAAGTATGTTGATAATAAATTTAGAAGTGTACACAAAATTGTTAAATTTATATTGCTGCGACTGAGAGGTCATAGGCACCTGACTGAGAACTAAGATCTAAGGTTGTGGGTTCAATCCCCACGGCTACCCATGCCAGCAATTTTTCAATCCAGATTGCAAAAAAAATCAATACGGCACTCTCAGTCAGGGTAAAAATAATCTGCAGTGACCATAAACTTTTATGGCGGGACTCTTATAAAGGTGTTGATCGTGCATCAACATCGCCTGAGTCTATACCGCATAAGATTATTATTATTATATCTCTCAAATGACACCCTTGTTAATTTTAGGCTCTGGATTTTTGAGATTTTGGCTTTTGGCTAAATAAAACCATAGAGATCGGATACATAGAGGAAGAAAGGGTCATAAAAATCAATTTTTGGCTTATGTATAGGTTAACCAACACCTGACCCACCTAGGCTGCAGGGATTCATCTGTTGGTAAACCAAAATTTACTACAGTGCAAATTTTTCCAGCTACTCAGGCAGAGGTGCGTGGTCTATATATTTGATGTCTATGAATAAAACCCTAAGTTTAAAAAGATTAAAATGTTTTTATACCATTATATACTAGAGTAATTATTATTTGATTACATAAAGATGTTTGAATGCTCTACCACCATCCCAGATTTGGTAATAACGAGAATGCTGGTGGCCACACTTATAAAATAAACAAAAAAGTTTAGCTTTGTACCAAGTAGACTTTTCATGACATAACACTTTGAAAAAATTAGATTTTGAAGATGTCAAAATTAGCCTTCTGCAGTCAAATTTACATTCTAATTGAAAAGATTTTACAAAAACCTGATACATATTGCTTAAATTATTCATCGTTATTGCCAAGGCCATGACTTGCCATTAAGAGAGAAGATCACATTTTAGAGAGGCTTAAGTGAGGAGGAAGGGAGATCCACAAGTTCCCACAGTTCAAAAAAAGAGTTCTTAAGTGCAACATTATTCTAAGAATGACTGACTCCACTGTGGGTGGAGTTAGACCCAATGGTCGAACTTACAAATCCAAAAGCTCAAAATCTAGCCGTACAAGACACTTTGTCCCAGAGGATTCATCCCCTGAGTTTTCACCGTCTGAATCTCCATGGTAATATTACTTTTGCTTTATTTTAAGGAGTCAAAAATTTAATTTTTTTTGTACTTTTCTAGGTTTCCTCCAGGTGTATCAAAAAAGTGGCAAAGTAAATAATTGTATTTTTTTACTCTAAATCTCTAATTATGGCAAAGATGAGCTATAAAAGAAATTTTGAAACTGATTCTTCCTTTAAAACTTTAAAATATTGAAAAGTAACAAAAAATGTAAACATTATTTATGTAGCTGGTCGACAGGTTGGAGCTCAGGCTCCACCGACCTTTACATTCAATGGAGAATCAATCCAAGATCAATTTGACGAATTTTTATACATATCTAAACATGTTTGTTCAACAGCCCCATCTAAAGAGTCAAACCAAATTTCTAATCAACAACTTCCTCCAGGTAAAAATTTTTGAAATTAAAACTAGAGTTTTGGCAAAGAACCTAAAACTGAAATCCATGGTTGGGGATTTGTGGTTTAATTTCCAGCCGTGAAAACTGTCTTGGAACACAAAAAGTTCAGGCCTCAGTTTATTATTAGAAACTAAGGCTAAGAGAGAAATAAATAGGTAATATAATGGGTGATCTGTAGTGATGGGTCCGGGTCAAAATTTTGCAGCTTGGGTCGGGTTGAGTCAGCCATCAATGGTTTTGGTTTGGATTTGGAAAATTTCCCCTAAAAAAGTTAAATTTTTCAATTTATTGCCCTTTAGGTCAAAAAAAATCTCTTCGGGTCGGGTCAAAAAGTACCCAGGTCTTATTTTCTGCAGGTCAGAAGTATGCTTGAGTCAAGTTGGGTCAGGGCTCATCTCTAGTGATCTGTGAATTAACTTTATAGAAAAGGGAGCACAGTGGTCTTTACCACAGGTAGATTAAGTGAAAACTAGAAATTTTAGAGCAACTATACAGCCCCTTGTAGAAAAATAGATGATGTAGCGTTAGAAAAAAAGCAAAAAATAATGATGAAGTTCAGTATTTTTACAAAGGGCTCAGACCCCATTATGGATGTTTGTCTGTACATCTGTCACTTATATATCCTCCCTGAATTTTGATGCTAGAAAGAAAATAGTTAGTGCACTGGATATAGAGTACTCCCTTGCCAAGAAATTTGTGTACCAGATTTTTAGTTTTTGTTTTGGAGCGCTGAGATATTTAAGTTCAAAGTTTCCCAAGTCGGCTAAAGTCTTTAAGCCAACTAAACGGTGTTGTTAAGACAACCAACTTCATTCAAGATTGCGCTCTTGGGAAAGCTAGGTATTTTTACCGCGGCAAAAAATATCTGTCTACTTAATTCATATTGCACAGCATGATCTATTTAGCAAACAAAGATTTGATATATTATAATATTCTTCTGATAAAAAACTAAAGTACCTAGATTCTGTAAGGGTTATATCAAAAACAAAAAAATGACTTACAAAGAATTTGATTTTGAATTGATCAACTAAAGATGAGGCAATGCTGTGTAATATTAGGTATACAATTTATTTTATACTTTTTTCAAACAGCAAGTTTTATTAAAGCAGCCAAATGTCAGCCTACATTCATTTAACTTTTTAAAGAGGGGGGTCTCATTTAAAACATGGACTTTGTTTTAAAAACCATGGCAAAGTTCAAAAATGAAATTGGTCTACAAATGTGGTTGAAAGTGAAATACTAAAAACCATTAAGCCATATTGATTTTGCAGAGTTTTGTTTCTGACTGTCCTGCTTGAAAGCCAAAATCAGAGCAAAAAGCCAATAGATTTCACTTTAATTTTTTTGTGATTTGCTTTAGTGCCCATTTTTTTTGGTTTGCTATTATACCAAATCTGGCGACAAATGCTAAAAGTTAGTTGTGTATGTGTTCAAAAGATATTGCAGAAAGAATTAAAAACACTCATTGGTTTTCAACTACAAAATGTCTTCAATATAGAAGTGAACATTGAAGTCCCATCGGATTCAGACTCTTCTCGACGCCCAAGCAAGGCAAGTTTTGCATCATTTTCATGCAACTCACCTGCAACAGCATCAAGCTCTGGATCCATTCAGGTTTTTTTGCTCTCAGAATATAATGGGAAAGGATTTCCTTATACTTAAAATGTCTTTTAGACATTATAAAATCAGCACATTTTGATTGAGAAGTTGGAAATGATTTTGATTTAATCAATCAATTTCAATGAAAGTATTGGCTAAGCTATCCAATTAACTTATCCTAGCTCTTTAAGGTATGACCTGACCCTGATATCCACTTGAAAAAATTTGGAAGTAGGAATTTTTGAGATTCGAGAAGATGCTAGTTGGGAAAAGCTTGTAGCGCTGTGAATTTACAATAAATTGATGACTTTAAATTGAAAAAGTTTTTAAGTATACTTTTCCTTAGAACTTGCCGATTGTAATGGACAATGAAGAAGAGCCATCAAAGACAGCTGCAACTTCAGCCACTACCACAATCAGAAAAGCTAAACGAAAGCCTAAGCCGAAAGAAGGTTAGAAATTTTTTCACTTAAAATGTCATTTGAAAAACTCAGTTAAAATTTGTAATTCATTCAAAGAGTTGAAATGAAGAAGAAAGTTCAGTGAAGGGCAAAAACTCTTTAGGGGTGAGCAAGTTAGCCCAGTGGTGACCCCCCAAAAACAAAAAGGAATCTATACTGAGCTTCACCTTACAATTAAATGATATATATAACTTTGCTATCAAATGCGGTTCCAAACTTTCAGTCCTAAGAAAAATTAGGAGAAAGTTTAATCAGGTCCCTCAAGTTTGCTTTGTTTGTTGATGTTAGTAAAACGTCTGAGCAATAATACAGCTGACTAAAGAACTGGCCGGTAACAATCTTTTGAAATTGTTCAAGGATGAACTTTCTCCTAATTTTTAGCTGCATTTGATTGAAAAAAAGGCACTAATTGACCACATCTTTATTCACTTTATGTAAGAAGATATTAAGTCACTAAGAAGGAAAGCAACCTTTTGTACTTAAACAATCTCAACTAGGATCTTTTATAACTTGATCATTTACATACCACGTTCTTTAATCAGATTATGTATATCTATTACCATTATGTGAGTGAGCAATCAGACTATGATTTATCCTTTCACAAAGGTGACTGTTTTAAAAGGGAATAAGTTCTGCAACTTAAATGGTACCAATATACTATTTTATTTTAAGTTGAATGATAAAACTCAATCTTCTAGATGTTTAAAATTGTCATTTCTATCTAAATTGATTAAGCTGTTTTCGTGTAGGTAGGTTAGGAATAAAAAAATGTCAGATTGAAAATCATACCTTTCAAAATATTTTATATTCTGAAAAATGATAGTGACGAAATATAACGATTGTGCATTTTTACAACACTCAAAAAAGGGAAGAAGGTATAAAACTTTTCCTTATTTACAAAACCAAAATAGTTTTCAGCCTGACGTTCACAAAATAAAATCCTTAAGGATTCGTGGGTTTATATTTTCTAAAAATTTCTGAGGTCTGTTTTAAAATTTTCAAAGTTTTAAAAGCAATTCATTGTTCGCGTAAAGAAACTACTTTTTGACAGAATCAAGCTTAAAAATTTGATGTTTAACAAAGGATTTTCTTGGGTCAGCTTCGCAATGGTTTAGAAGCTAAAACCTGAGAAAATACCGAACCAAATTTTATATTCAAAGTTTCATTTTTCAGAACTCAAACTTTTATTTGACTTTCAAATGTGTAATAAGTTCCTTCAGATATGAAACGTCTGTATTTGTGAGATCCTTGAAAAAATACTTGATCTTTGAATAAAAAAGAGGCAGCAAATGAAATAATAATTAGCTCTTTTTGTGAAAGAAATTCCAAGAAGTAAAACAAAGACGTCATATATCTTATTCATCTTAATTTATGATGATCATATATAATTTGATGAAAACATTCTTTAGCTGCATGACGTTTACATATCCTTTGAAATATTTTTTTAGAGCGACCTGCAATTGAAACAAAAAATCTTCTTGGTGAAAGACCCATAAATGATCGTCGCTCATCACACACAGGAATAATCTCTGGCTATGGTGCTCAGGGTAGTTCTGCTGCCAGAAGGTTGAGCAATATTCAGGGTCTCAAAGGTGGCATGTCATCTCCAAGGAACCACCTTAATGTACCACACCTACGTTTAAGAGGATCATCTTTGCCTGGAAACTTTGACTCTGCCAACCATGTAATTTTATATTTCATTTTCATAAGAAAAACTAGCATGGCGAAAAGTACCAATGAATTTGTCAGTGACTTACTAACTTTTTTCATATGGCCTAGCCAACAACCATGGCAAAAAGCTAGAGAAAAGGGACAATATGAAAAACATTTATAACTCAGCTAACAGTTGAAACTTAGAGAAAAGATTACTCAGTTTATTAACCAAATATTACCTTTTATACACTTTGCTCTGAAATGAAGCAACAATTTAAAAAGAATTATTTTTTAAAGTTTCAGATTTTTTCGGTCAACGATTGATTGAGCAATTAAATTTTAAGCAATTTTTCTCCAACTTACCGATTTTTGAGTTTTTTGAAGTTGTGGTTTGTCGCCTTGTGCTTCATCTCAGAGTAAAGTGCAGCTAATATTTAGGTACTGACCTAAATATTTTTCCCGAAATTTAACATTTTTTGATCAACCATTATAATGAGTGTATTGCTGTGTTCTAGTTGAGATGAGCAAAAACCCAGTGATGACCTTCCCTGAATGAATGCTGAAATGCTTATTGATGGAATAGGGCAGAGCTTTATATGCAAAAATGGGAGCCAAACCTTCTGACTAAATTGAAGAGGGTAAAATTGTTGACGCCAAGACCAACAAGAGATGGGGAAAACCATAATGGCAGCCTGTTTGAAATGAACTATGTTAGAAGGAAATGCAAAATAATAATGGCAGCCTGTTTGAAATGACTTTAACGTACAAAGCAATGTCAAAATATCGTAAAGTGAATTGAGAGTATTTACTGGAAAAGAGCATGTACTATGATAGTTACCAGAGTGATGACTTTATTCATACTTTTCCTTTTTCTCTTTATTTTCGTGGGCTGAACAGTGAATATAAGAGAAAAAGTCAATAAATCACTGACAATTTGGTTGGTGCCTGGCTTTAAAAAGTGCCATCTTTAAGACCGTATGACTTATTGCAATCAAGGCTAGAACTCCTAGAAAGTAAGGTTGATATGTGAAATATACCTTAAAGTACAAACTGGATTAAATAAAATTTTCTCAATGAAATGCTATTTTTCTCAAAGTGAAGATTGAAATTTTCCCTTTTAGGTTGACATGTACCGTCTACGTAATTTTACACTCGAAGGAAAGCGTGTTGTCAACAGAGGAGATTCACTAAAAGCCAGAAGCTCTCATAGCATTAATTCTACCAATTCAAGGTACGAAAGCCATGATATAATTTAAATTTAGATGGAAAAATTATGCAAAATAGGTAAAGAATAATCCTTACTTCAGAATGTCGACTTGAAATTAGTTTTGTAACAAGATATTCTTTTTTATCAAAGACAAGGCTAGATTTTATTCTGATTATTGCTGTGACTTCATGATTTTTTGCAATTAGACTGATGGATAAGGTTTTTGTGAAGCAACGGATAATTCTAACACACAATTAATTTAACAATAGTAATCTTGACATCACATTGAATTAATCATATAATGAATAATAATGAAATAGTTTCTGCTCAACCATCAATCCAGATTGAAAAAAATTATGAAAGATGATACATAAATGAAAGAAAATTCAGGGATCAATCTCTATCAATGAACTCTTAAAATCTATGCAGGTTTAGTCCCTGATCATGGGACCATTTGGACATGGATTTCGAAAACTTTCCTCCCTAATTTTTAAAATCACAAGTCAGGCCTGAAAAGATGGGCCCAAAAACCATAAAATATTCTGCAAAGAAGTGAAACTACATGTATAGGGAATAAAATTTCGATCTTGAAGTTGATTCCAATTCCAATTATTGAACTTTTCTTTTCAACTTTTAATCTTTCCAGCTTTGAAAGTAAAATCATGACATAAAAAACTGACTGTTTTTCAAAAGAGAAATCAACTTGAACTACAAAAAGTATTTATATTTATTGTTCTGTATGAGGATGCCTCCTGGATTTTCTTCACTAAGATTGGTGTGCTGGCCAAGAACTGAACCTATAAACCAACAATTGTAAGAGAGATTTTTTCCTGAGTCGTTGTTGATGCAGCCCAGAGTCAGAAATTGCCTGGAGGTGCCAGGGTTTGAACCCACGACCCACAGATTCCCTCCAATTTCACAAAAAAATATTTTATGTAGCTGGTATAGGGTGCAATTGGCAATATATTTTTGTTGTATGCAACTCAAAAGTAAAGGTTTTGGATCAAAACATCTAAAGAACCCTTATTCCTAATTAGGCAGAGAACTGTTAGACTTCTGGAGCCCCCATAAAACATGGAAAAGTCAGGAAGAGTTGAAAGTACATAAGCCATAACATTTCTTGAGGCCCTCTCATGTGCTCTGTTCACTTAAACTTTTTGTAATCTTCATTTACTATGAAAAAACTGTAATGTTTCTAAACAATATCAGGCAAATTATGCATGCTGTTGCTGAAACAACAAAACTTAATGTGTGTCATAGACAAGTACCTAGGGAATACATAAAGAAGTAGAAGACCTAAGGCACTTGAGAAATATTGGAAAGTCATTGGGGGATAGGGGAAGAAAAAGTCAAAAACTTTTTTTTGTTATCAGGAAGTAATCAATTGCCAGTCACAAAGCGAAAAAAGTTGGTGGAAGAATGTTTTAGAAGATTAAATATTAACTGACTTGATGGGGGCATCTAACTGTGGGCAACCACAAAAGAACCTGGTCCAGAGATGACCTCAATCTTAATTTGTCAACTATTATAAAAATCCTAAGATGTGGCTCTCCTCAAGCAATAAAGGACAGTTTAATTAAGGCAATCTGGGTTGAGGCTAGATAGCCAAATAGACCTCAATTTTTGACATGTCAGTCAGATGGGTTGGCCGTTAAGTCTCATCCAATCGTATCGGCTCTTTGTTTAAATGTATAGATTTAGACTGCCTAACCCATGGAAATGACAGGGTAAGAGCTGACTTAAGGAAAACTGTCTTTCCTCACATCAATTTAGAGATGGGCCCCGACCTGATCTTACTTTTGACCCGCAGAAAATAAGAAACCGACTTGCCTTTGACCCAGGTACTTTTTGATCCTACCCAAAGGGAAAAAATTGAGAAATTTGACATTTTTAGGGGGAATTTTCCAAACCCAAACCATCTATAGATGGCTGACCTGACCCAGGTCAAAAATTTTTGTCCTGGACCCATCACTACATGAATTTGACAGACCCTTCTACAGCTAACCTGAAAATCAGACCTTTATTCATTGACAATGGTAGGGCATTATGTCAGTGTTTTAGTTCTGGAAGAATGAATAAACTTTTGTGAGTTGCTGGGAATCTTAGGGTTATGGGTTCAAACCCCAGCGCCGTCAGTCAACCTTTGACCCCAGGTTGACACAAAAACAGACAAAAAAAATTATCAAATGATTTCCAATTAGGCACCACAGCGTGCCTTAAAATGAAAAAAATTCGCAAGGTCTAATTAAAACAAATTGAAGTTGAATTCAATATTCGAAAATTGGGTCATTTTGGTCAAAAAATGGATACTTTCAAAATGTTTTCAAAGTAGACCATGAAAAGAATAATTGATATGAGCAACAACATCTAATAAAAGCTGTTTCGAAAGAAGATAAGGCTTGTCTGTTGCCAGAGATTTCTTATACTATCTGCTCAAGAAATAAAAACTTTGACAATGAAAAGACTTTCTGCCTTTATTTATCAACAACTGTAGATTACATTTTGAGAAAGTAGATACGTTTGTTTCTTCATTTTCACTTCTTTTGAGATTATAAAAAGTTCATAGTAGAACACATCAAGAATGAAATTTGAAAACAAAAAGTAAAATAAGTTAAAACTTTGTCTCATCAAAATATTTTGTTTGGACAAAAATTAAAATATTTTGAAACTTTTCTTGTATTTTCTTACCTGAATATATTTATTTCTACATCTCTACTCCATTTAAAGTATTTTGCACAACTCAACAATCAAAAGTTCGAGATTGAAGGATTATTTTTTGAAGCCTTTGAAACTTTTACTCTTACCTAAAAATATGTTAGTTTTAAGCCAAAAAAAAGTTTTGGCAACAAATCAAATGATTGCTTAAGGGAAGGTAAGATTGACTGGAACATGTGAAATACATATATTTTTAACATTTTACAGTACGCCTTGCGACACGTGGTCATTTCAGGCACACTAAGCGGGCCTTTATTTTTTGGTTGGTTACCCCGAGCAGGAATCGTGCCCGGGCCGTCAGGATGGAAATCCTGCGCGTAACCAACTTGACCACCCTAACTCCTGATATATACATATAAATGTTAAACAATAACTTTATGAATTTTGATAGTGATCAATTAATCCATAAAATGTTTAAAAATATATCAAAAGTATTATGTCATTTTCTGTTCTCTTCAAATGTAAATGTCATGCAAAATAGTTGGAAAAAGTATGTCATTATTTTCCATTAAAGAATATTTTATTTTTTGATGTTTCATTTAAGCTTTTATAAACCTTTTTAAAAATGCTAAATCTTTATTTAAGCTGAAAATTGAAAAAAAAAATTCAAATCATTATATCAGAATTTCAAATTTATTCTGTTCAATCCTTTTGCTTCTTGATTCTTCATTTTGGATCAATTTTTCTTTTTTCTTAGATGAGCATGATTCATGTTTATTATTTTGATATGTATATTATCAGTCCCTAATTTCTAATCACATGGAGTATTGACCAAAATGATCCATCTGATTGATTTTAATGCTCAATCAAACGAGATGCAGCAAAGTTTTATGAGCGCAACTTGTTACAAGGTTGGTAATAACAATTGATCCTGTAAAGGTCAATCAATCAATCAATCAAGCATGAGATCGACTTTTAGAGTATGTGTTTATCAGAGTGAAAGTAACTCGAGTTTTTTATTATTTTTTTTTCATTAGAGAAAACCAAGACGTTAAAGCAGTTCTGACTCGACTTATTCTGTGACTTTCATTATTTCATTCATTCATTTGTATGCAAAACAGTATGAAGCAATAAATTACAACAAATGTTCTTAAAAGGAGCATGAAATGCCCTCCGATAATTGAAAATAAAATAATTACAGATTGTGTTAATCAAAAACTATCGTCAAAATTGAAAAGTTTTATATACTCCATATACACAATGAATTAGTTTAATTTCCATAACTTTTAGGGTAGAAGCATTTTTTGAGACTGACACGCATACTGTCATTACTTTGTCCAAAGTCAAACCACTTGAAGTTTATTTGGTCCATTACAGTTCCTGCCCAATTTCGAATGCACTGCAAACCAATATTCTTGGATGAAAGATTCCTAAGTTTGGGGTCCCGATGCCTTTCATTATGGTAAAGGTTCTCATTGATGTTGTTCCATTTCAGGGTCAGTAGCTTGTCCTTGTACACTTGATGATGAAACTTGCGATGTTTTACTTGAACCAGAGTCTGACTGGAAGCCTTTTTGTTGCTTGATCAATAAGTTCTTAGTTCCTTATCCTTCTCCAGTTTCCTACAATGAGTCTACTGGCAGCATAATGAACTTTTGAAATACCATTTAAAAATGATCATGCCCTAAAAATCATGTTCACTACAAAGATTGATTGATTGATATCGTATATTTGTCTTGCGCTAGTTTGCATAAAAGACAAAATAAAACTCTTAATAAAACATTGGAAACTTCAGGGGGAGGGGGGGGGAGCAGGGACTTGGCCTGTCCTAAAAACAGAGAGGAAAAACCTGGATTTTATGTTTTTCATACACTCATACACTCACTCATTTGACTGCCCTACCAGGGGGAAAAAACCTCCCGATAGGACAGGTTGCTCGTGCAGGTGGAGGGAGATGGTACAGACATTGCATTAATAGTAATG
>Ga0194133_10007075_pt1 | contig 13560 bp, 6 predicted proteins | sample TA2KigOf40mmetaG_FD_155448 | JGI IMG/M metagenome (GOLD analysis project Ga0194133, IMG submission 155448) | Freshwater microbial communities from Lake Tanganyika, Tanzania - TA2015055 Kigoma Offshore 40m | ecosystem: Environmental > Aquatic > Freshwater > Lake | place: Tanzania: Lake Tanganyika...
CCATAGACTTCTATGATGGGACCCTTATAATGGTGTTGTTTGCGGGTCTATGATCTTTCGCCCAATGCAAGTTTGCCGTGTCCTAATTCGTGTCTTAGTTCGTAGTTGGAAGTTGGTTAGGTCAGGTTAGGTTAGGTTAAGCAAACCTGATTTGGTGAGCTTGCATGGTTGGCAACCTTGATTAGGTTAACTTGATTAGGCAAAAATGTAGTTGGCAAACTTGCATCATGCAGGCGAAAGATCATAGTATCATTGATTACCCATTAATACCGGATGAGTCTATACAGCACAAGATTATTATTATAAAATTAAAGTTTTATTATTTCCATCTAAAATATTTTTTTGGTCAACGCAATAACTTTTCAAATGATCCTTTGATTACCACACCCTTTTGTTGATCGACAATTTACCATCATGGTACTATCATTTAATAATACCGCCAACTATTTTCTTCAAATTCAAGCCACATTTCTTTCAATCCACGTTAAATATTGGTACGAAGCTTGACCACCATTACCTCTGGACAGCCAAAATTATGAATCCATGTTAAATGTATATAAACCCTCCTCTTCCTCAAATAAACAGTTTGTATCTCATTAGTCTTATTTATTGACATTCAATATCTCCTCACTTGGATTTACCATATTATGATTTACTCTTTACATTTTATTTGGATCTCATGAAGAAGCTTGGGTTAGCCCATTGATAACACCATTCTGTTGAAGGGTAAGACTTAACCTCCCTGACTGAGCTAATCATCTTAGTTTAACTTTCTGGATATTTTAGGAGGTAAAATAAATTGCATGGAAATTAAACAAATAATGATAAATGTAATGAAAATCTGTTGACTCATCCAATATTGATGCACTATCAACACATTTAAAAGAGACCAGCAAAAGACAATATTGTATTGTTGGCCAAATCAGATTGTTATTACCCTGGCTGAAGGTGCCTTGTAGGTTTTTTTCAATCTTAGGTTGAAAAATTGCTGGCATGGCTAAGGATTTAACCCACAACCTTGGATCTTAATTCTCAGTCAGGTGCATTTCACCTCTCACACTCTACAAATCTCAATCTAAGAAATTGAGTTACCATTATATATATGAAGACTATTCCTGACTGCACATTTTAAGGAGTCTTTTGAGTTCACGTAAATGGAATAGCGACGAGCAGCATTCTTGAATAGTCACACATCCTTATCCTTATTCTTATGATTTACCACCCTTATTATAATAACTAAAAGTCTTGGTGTAATTTGCTCATAATACTTTTATTGGGATAAGTATAAAACCTATGAATGAAACTTAAATGTCCCTCCTAATTTTCTACCACAACTGTGAAATTAACTAGTAAACAAACATCTTAAGGAGCGCAATCCTTTTTATTGACATGTGAGACAGGAGCAGGGTGATCAAGCACTCTTGGGATCAAATGTGAATAAAGAGGTTGCATGACGACAAAAATAATGTAGAGTTTGTAAAACACTGTACCGAAATCATTTTGGGCTATCTACGTATATACAAAGTTATGAGTTTTGATTTGAATGAGTGACCCATGGTAGGTGCAAATATCAGGGAGCAATATTTTTCAGAAAGAAATTCAAGTTGAAAGGGAAGGTAGCTTTCAACAGGATAAAATCAAAACAATTTTGTTTATAGCTTTGTGAAAATAAGTCCAATATGTTGATTGAAGGTTTCCCTTTCTTATAACTCACAGATTCAAAATCAGGGCCTAACCTCTAGATTCTCTTGATAACCATCATACCAACTTACCCTGAAAATTTCCACCTTCCACTTGGATTTGACTATTTTGTTGTTGATGAGGAGCTTCAGCATTTGTAGATGGTGTTGGGGTGGATCCAGAATCCCCACTTATTCCCATAAATCCAACAACAGACCTTCAGGAAAAGATTGAAGCATAAATATTCAGCTTTTAGCAACTTAAAGCTATCATTCATTACCTAATTTCTTGTCTTCTAAACTGCATTGTATAGTCAGTTAAAGGTTGCAAATCACAAATGGCTGAGACAGCATCTGTGGCTACCCCTAAACTGTCTTTTAGTGGAAGATTTTTCCTACAATTTGTAGCTCTCTTTCTAGCACAACATAACACACCACAACTAACACATTTACATTGAGCAAAAAATTTTGCCCAACACATTGCAACCTGAAAAAACAAAAAATAATAGCAATAAAGATCATCTGGATTAACATAGAATTGTGACAGGATAACAAATGCCTTAGATTACCATAATCTTGGGAAGGATTAAGCTGAAGTGGATTCAACCAAAACAAAACTTGGTCTTAAGATTCTTACACTTTGGTAGGTAAAAACTTTGCTTATAAAATAGTCTCAAAGTTCCACATTTCATAATTTTGAATTTTAGTAAAATTAAAAATTGTCATGAAAATATTGAAATCATATCAAAATGATTGTAAAATGACTTAATCATATTATAACTTGGCTTAATATCTTCAAAGTTGCACAGATTTTTCAAGTATTATAATTAATAAAATTACCAAAGTAAAAGGAAAGACACACCAGGTTGCCCTATATGTGAATGTATATAAGGCACAGAAAGCAAGACCAACATGCCACTCTCCAGTAGAGATGGCATATCCAATGTAAATAGCACTGATTGGCTTCACCAGAAATGAGATGATTAGATTAGAAAAGCACAAGTTGAATAACAAGTAATTGAGCGTGGAGCCCTGTAAAACTGTGTCATCCTCCTGAAATTAAGAAAAGGTGATTCAACATTTTGTATTTTTGAATCCAGTGTAAGTAAAGACTTGCCTTTACAGCTGTAACAATGAGCAAATTGGTCACAATTCCTGCAAAAGAGAGACCCATCTCCAGCAAGACCAACACCACACACTCAGTGTCAGTGCCCTTCATTTTGTTGTCTAAAAAGAAAAATCAATAATTAGTTGCATATTTACATCAATCCACCTTTTTGAAACCTTGGATATAATCCTCGGCTGAGGTCAGTTTTGTTGTACTAAAGGCACCACTTTAAGAATCTCCCTAATTATGTTCCACTCTCCTTTGGAAAGCACAATTCTTACTAGTCTTTGCTATATTTTACTGTTGTAGTAAAACAACTTAATCATCTTTTAACTATAGTTTCAATTGGGAATACGAGAACTCATCGAATCCTCACTCGTCGAACCAAACTTGTCAAATTATGAACTCAACCAACAAACGAATTTGTCAAACGAACTCGTCGAAGGAACAAACGAACAAACTCGACAAACAAACAAACAAACTCGGCAAACCTAACCTAACTCTGGGGTATGGGGACCCGACCCCAGAATCCGCAGGGTTAAGGTTAGGTTAGGTTCAGCTAAGTTTGGTAAGGTTAGGTTAGGCTAGGTTTGGTCAAGTTAGATTATGTTAAGTCATGTTATGTTATGTTACATTAGGTTAGGCTAGGTTAGGTTAGGTTAGATTAGGTTAGGTTCTTTCGTAGCTCTGGGGTTGGTTTCCCAGACCCCAGAGCCCTGTTTGAGGAGTTGTAATTTGACGAGTTCGTCATTTGACGAGTTTGTCATTTGACGAGTTTGGATATGAAGAGTTCTCGTAGCACCGTTTCTATTAAAGTTATATTTAAAAAGATATTTTTATGATCAACTCAGTGACTTTTGATGACCAAAACCCTTTCATTGATCGACAATTTTAATCTTGTATTGTCTTTTAATAACAGTGCTTAGTATTCCCTTCAGATCCAAGCTACGGAGTAAGGAAGAGTTAAGATTTTTCAATAGGGTATGAGTTGGTAAAAAATATCTGTCTGTCCATCTGTCAACTCTATCGCCTCCCACAGTTATGAAGCTCGAAAGCTAAAAATTGGAAGGAATAATCCTCATAATGGCACAAATTCTACCGACCAGTTTTTTGATATTTTGTCTGGGGTCTGAGATATTTGAGGTCAAAGATGGAGATCAAAAATAACATAATCACACAAGTCCAATCTGGTTTGCCAGCTTAGTAAAACCCTCTTATCTCAGCTCCCAGACAAAATTCCAAGTGTTGCATTCATTTGCAAAGGATGAGACAGTCTGCGATCCAAACTTTTGAGTCTCAAGCTTCAAAACTGAGGGAGCTATTTGATGTCAAAGTTGGAGGTTGAAAATAACAGAATTGGTCTGATCTGACCTGTTTTTTAGCTTAGTCAAATTTGCGAAAGGGTTTGGCATTTTTCCCGCACAAAAAATGCCCGTCTCCTTGATTTTATTTCAGTTGACCTTTAAGATGGAACATTTTATTTTCATTCTTAAATATTATCTCTTTTTAGTATGATTTCAAATTAATTTAATCTTGTTATATTTGCTCCTTTAATTTTTAGTTCTGTTTTCAAAAAAGGCTGTCTCATGAGGCAGATTTATTTTTATAAATGTCCTTTCATGGATGTCAGGGTGTTTGGCCAGAAGCAATCAATAAACTTAATCTGAAGTATCCTATTGATTTCAAATTATTTATAATTTTTAGATGCACAAAAATTGGAATAATTAGCATCATTGTTAGCTTTTTTAATTTTAATTTTTATTTTTGTGAGAAAAAATTTCTTTTTATTTTTTTGTGATATTAGTCAAAAAGACCATTAATTTTAGTGTTTACTAGCTGATAAATGGTTTTGAAAAAAAAGTTGAAAATTCCATTTTTGAAATATTGAACATTTATTCATTTACTTTCAAAAGAAAAAAACTGAAATGTCTTCTGGAGCTCTAGATGATTTTTTTTCACCAGCATTTTGCAGATGGGTGGTTTGTCAGGAGATTGATTGCATACTTTCAATCCACCAATAAAGAATATTTGATTCCATTTCTTTTAAGAAAAAAGAGAGCTGAGCCAAAGTCATATAATTACATTTATTCTGAATCTAAGAGAAGTGAGCAGAAAATATCCTTACATAGTCCAAGTCTTATTCATGATCTAAATCTCTAACAGAATTTAGATTTTTTTGTCAACACCTTTTTGCCTCAGTTTTCAAAAACTGATCGCCTTTTGACACATATGCAAGTATCATGTATCGATGCCGGAACCTTGGCACAAGACCAACTGTAACTGCTGCATTTGTAAAAATCCAAAGGCTCAGGTGTCACAATGGACCATTAAGTTTAGCTGATAATAAATAAACATAGTTTAGACACAAAATCTGGGGAAATCTTTCAGCCTAGATTAAGAAAGATTGGCATTAATTTGATTTTCTATTCAGATAATCAATCTAAGTCAAGACTGTTGCCAATTCAGTTCAATTTATCAAAATGGTAGTTTCTTTTTCAAAAACTAAAGGCCAGACATAGCCTTCTGAAGCAACAAAAAAAAGATGAAATTTAAAAATCCCAAAAACAATTCAGAAATGATTTACCAATTCCCTGGTAGTAAGTGAAAGAAAAAATCCAGAATAATTTTTTCATTTTTAGTCACATCCCAGATGAACAACCTTGAAGTGAAACTTTCAGATAATTTTCTTTCTGGATTCCAAGACTTGAGACAACATTTGTAGGCTATTTACTAAATGACCTCCAAGAAAAAAAGGCTTAGAATCTCACTTGTTTTTGAGAAAGGGCTTGAAAGCCTTACTTAATCCTTTTGGCAAAATTACCTCTTTTCTCAGCTTCCTTCTTCTTTGTTAAAATACCTTCATTGATCAAGAGAGACTCATTTTTGTGACTTGAAAGTTCTTTTTTCTTGGAGAAAATGCTCCCAATTTTAAATCTTTATCCTTATAACACCAAATACAAAGTGGATTGGTCAGTATCTGTTTATTAATTGATTAATTTTCAACAGTCAACACAAGAAAAATTAGTGGAAGAAACATCCAATCAGGAGACAGTAAAAGCTATTACTCGACCAAAAATAAGACACACGAATCGCCATAATTCAGGTGTAAAAACCAGCATTTTTTTTGTTAACCCGTGTTTACACAATCTTTTTGTCGTAAACTGCCATAATACATGTGAATACACTTTTTTTAAAATAAAATTATACGTGAAAATGCTGCCTTATTTTCAGTTGGGTAGGGGAATTCAAACCTTCCAATCATCAGATGAGAACTCAGCATGAGGAGAACTGTGGTGTCATTGACAAATAATCTAATTTTTATTCAACTAACAATATTGGAAATTCAAAAGCCTTGATCTAAATAAAGATGATTGCACTAGCCCCCAGTTTGTCTTTCATGTATGGATGTATAGATAGCACACAGGGATCTTTGTATTTTGTATATGACTCATACATTTTTACAACAGTTTGCAATGTTATATAAACTTTTTAAGAGTCAATGACTGCACATGTCTCACGACATTTCTTGAGTGCAGGTGGCCTCAGGGGTCTTCAGGCATCTAAGGTTACTCTGAGATGGAAAACTGGGCTTTGCATTTCGAGTTTGTGCACCTACCCAGGGGAAAAACCATCTCTCCTTAGGTAATACCTTGTTTTTACTGCTGCTACATTATTTTTGTGATCAAGCAACCTTTTTTTCAAGTTTGATTTCCGAGCGCCCCTATCTCACATTTTGATAAAAGGGCTTGCAAGTCTTTGGTGGCCAACTAGTTATTTTCACTATTCTTAGACGTAATATTGTGGTAGATAATTAGGCAATAGATTAAGTTTTAGTTTGCATAAGCTAGTGGGAATAAGGTGTGCAATTACACTGGGACATCACTTTTCTGTTTAAGTGATTGCATTCGATCCTATCGTATGCACTCCCAGGATAAGTCTACATTTATGAGGCCCCAATGCATAATAAATTACAAAAGCTGTGGAGAGTTGTGTTTCTAAGTATTGATGTTAATCCTCTCATAAAAGACTAAATGTACAAATGTCAGGCTATTACTTAAACAAGAAACAACATCATGTTTTTGTTGGGTAAGTTCTTTTATTGAACCACTTGAATTATTTTCCCCCTGAATAAAGAATCTTTCACTACAAAAGAACTAATGTCAATATGAGTGTATTTTCTTTTCTTTTCTAGCTCTTCAAGATATTGCTGTGGCAAATTGTGAGCATCTTACAAGGAAGAAAATCTTATTTTTTTTGCTACATAATCCAACTAAAGCAACAAAAAAACTTTCATTTTCTTCCATTCAATCTTTTTTTGTAATTTCAAAGAAATGAAGGTCTTGAAAATCACAGAAATAAAGGGAAAGCACATGTTGCAAAACAAACATGAAATGTCACTCTGAAACTTATAAATTACTGAAAAATCATACTAAGAAAATGAAATGTGCAAGTTAAGAATCTTTAATCTATTAAGGTATATTCATGCTTTTAGTTAAGGACCCAGTATTAGTCGTAATGTAGTGATATTTATCACTGAACCTTCGTTCAGCTATTTTGCTTTTTTATGTGATCGTTTTCTGCGCATCGCGCTCCGTATCTGTAAACATATAAAAGGTGATGAAATGTGTCATAAAGCTAGTCAACAAATGATATTTAAAACCAACGCTTGTTTTACCAAGTCTGACAGTATAACTGAAAATGATTTATTTAGTTGTGGTAATCTAAAAAAGCTTTAAATAAGTAAGTGGCTTTATTAGTTTGAGCAAAGGTGCAGGATTATCTTGCAAAGGTTTGTGACAGAGGTCTGGGGGTGCGGGTAAGGTGAGCCACCTCTGGGTTTGGAAAATTTGCCCCAAAAATCCACAATTTTTCAATTTTTGCCTTTTGCATAAAAAATCTTATCGGATTGGGTCAAAAAATACAAGGGGTAAAGATGGGATGGGCCAGCCTCTTATTTACTGTGGGTCAAAAGTATGTTCAGGTTAGGCTAGGGCCCATCTCTAGTTTAAGCCAAGGTCCCCACCCAACTCAAGCCCAGGTAAACTGTAATCCTGAGTAATCAAAATTTAAAAAAAGGATTTTTTTCTTTGGGGACAAAGCAGCCTCACAGCTTCAGTAGCAAGAAAGTCTCCACTTTGAAAGAGCAATAATCTATGAATGCATAAATATTCATGATAAAAATTGTGTTATTTTCTCAATTGAATGAAAAACTTTTGTTTGAGAAAAAACAGAATAACTGTTTGTCAGTACAATGAGAGTTTTGTGTCAAGCAAAGCATCCAGTTTTTCCATCAAGACTGGCCCCTACTGAGTGGAAGGAAGAACAAATTCACTAAAATTTATAGTCTGCCATTCGAGTCTAGCTCATTAAAGGCACACTGAAGGTCTTTTTGGAATCTTTTTTCTGAAGTTTACCCCGGCGTGAGTCAAACCCGGGTTGCTGAGATAGAATTCCAGCCTCAAACCATATGATCACCCTAAAATTGCAATCTCATTAAAATTGAAAGTAAATAGATATTTCTAAAATATTAGTTTGAGCTGAAAAAGTAACAAACATCCCGGCCGGTAAAGTGAGACACAAATTTGGTAAAAATTGAGCAATTGTTAAATATTTTGGGACACACATAAAAAATTGTTGTTTAATTGATAAATATTTTGGTAATTGTGTCATGCGAAAAATGTTCTTGGTTCATAAAATCGTATTTTTTGTCTATATGTCCCAATTCATTTAACAAATGTGAAATGTCCTTGTTTAGAATAAAAATGGTGCTAAATACGATCATTTTTCTGGCCATTTTTATGTAATAAAAAAATTGTTGTTGGAGAAATCAAAAACTTTTCTAAAATCCATTTTTAATTATGACTCATCAAACAAACTTTAAGAATATCTCTAGCAAAAAAGTTCTGCATAACCCACCTCGCTATGAATGGGAAAAAAACAGAGTGTAAAATATTCTGCATAAACCATGCGAAACTTCGAAAATTTTTTCGAGGTTTCGTGATTCTAATACGAAAAACACTCTGCATAAGAAAAGCAACTACAAGGTTTCATGATTTTAATACGAAAATCACTCTGCATAAGAAAAGCAACTACAAGGTTTCGTGATTTTAATACAAAAATTAATCTGCATAAAACAAAATTGTGTGTTTTATCCACAATGTATACGAAAATCACTCTGCATAAGAAAAGCACCATCTATGTTTCGTGATTTAAATACGAAAATAAATCTGCATAAAATAAAAGATATGGGTGTTTCAAAAATTCTTTAATCCTTAAAAAAGTTGTGAGCAACACTTTTTAAAACTGATATTGGAAAAAAAGATTGCAACAAAGTTCTGAAGTTTTTAAACAGATTGCATCAGCAAAATATTTTTTCTCAAATTTTGTGGCTTTTACAGGATGTTCTTTTCAGAGTTCCATGGTTCATGGTTCATATTTTCCCATAAGGACTAAAAATTGCTCATTGAACAGAAGCAAATATGGACAAAAAGATTTTGAGATTGTGAGTTCCCAAGGCTAAAAGGATTTTTCATAGGAAAATGTAAACACATAAGAAATTCAAGAAAACTGCATGAATTCTGAACGGTCCCAAATTGCTTCATTTAATATTCAAAAAGCAATACTGCCATGCTAGTTATTTTTTCACATCACAAAAAACTTTGCATGATTATGAATTGTTAGGAGAAGAGGATGGAAAAAAGATTAGCATTAATTTACACTGTCTTTGATGGAAAATACAAGATAATATGTAGTAGAAAGTATGAGGATAAGAGGATGAGTGGTTGTAAACATCTATAAAGTAAAAATAATCTACCACTTGGGAGACTTGGCTGATATTTTACCATGACAAATAAACTTGGTCATAATGGCCTTTGAATGTGAAAAACATGTATGTAGTAGTAATCTTTGGCAGGAGCCCATGACTTAATGACTAAATATTTGCCGATAAACAAATCTGAGAAATCCACATCAAAGAATTTAAGCCAAAAATTATTTGTTTGAACTCGTTTAAGACTTGTATTTGGATTTGTTTAAGAAAAAACCAAAAATGTGTGTAACGAGGACTAAACAAGTTGCCAATGACAGAGCTTCGTTGACCAAAAAATCTCAGAGCTGTCCTTACTTTGGGCGCTTGAAAACAAAAAATCAGATGAAGATAACGCCTCAAAGTTCAAATTTATCAAACCTAATCAAACTTAAAGGTTCAATCAATCATTGCTCTTTCTTGTTGGTAATTGTTTACCAAAGTTTGCAAACGATTATTTTATTTCCTACAAAAAGTCAAAACCAATAACATGTTTATGAAAATCAATTCTCGATTTGTTCAAAATACAAATACAACTTCAACTTTAGATACTCGTTTAGTTTTTTTAAGCAAATCCACATCTGGGTACCCACCAAAGATTGGTACATAGGCAATTGAAATTATTGCACCGAGAAACTGCAGAATAAAATCTAACCCCTTTTTGGCAGTGCTGTACTCACAGATGTATACCTAACCCATTTGGAAAAGACTGCTCTTTATTCAAGCTCTACATACATAAATTACACTGTACCCAACTACTGTACATGTATGGTCTGCCAGCAAACAAGAACTTCTTTACCAATTTTTGCATAGGTCTTCCTGGCTGGAAAAATGACCGTGTTTTGGGCAATTTATTTACCAAAAAGGACAAAATTGTTAAATAAATTGGGACATATACACAAAAAATACGATTGATATTATTAAGCATGATTTTTTCATGTCACAATTGCACAATTTTTTACTCATATCACCATATGTTTATTGATTGCACAATTTTTGTTAAATTTGTGTCTCACTTTTCCAGCTGGGTTGTCACATGCTTAAGAGGTATTAAAAGCCCAGTTTGAGATCACCCATGCCAGTAGGGCAAATTTTATGATGTGGCAAATCTGGGATCAGTATGGCTATAGCTTTTAGAGTTTATAGACTATCCCGAACAGCAAAATACCTGTGTTTGGCGCAAATTTTAGTTGGGATAAATACCACAATTTACCTATATTGCATATTACGTATAGGTACACTGTCGCTTGTATATTGTAAGACATTTTCAACAATTGTGTAATTTTTTGCCCAAAACCATGTGACACTTTTCTGGTTCGGATCCCTGAGATCATGTAGAAACAAACCTTATGCAATCTCTTAGAGTGGACAGCATTGGCCCATTAAAATCATACATGGCTCTCTTGAAAGGAATCTTAAAAATGAATGGTTTAAACAAATGCTAAAACACTTTAGTGAGTCAAGGTAAAAATATCAAAGTAAAATGAAATAGAACTTACTTATTAAACTTAGATCCTAATTGTCCAACACAATCTTATGGGTAAGAAAAGTGAAAAATAACTAGGTAACGTGTTAAGGCATGCAAGCCTATTTATTGCCATGGGAAGCAGAAGCTCAGTGATCTATTGCGCTTTGGAATCGAATGTGGATAGATAGATGCAAAAAAACCAACTGCGTTTTTATTTTGGATAAAAAAGTTTGCTGTGGATTTAAGTGTAAAATGGCCACTTTTAAGAGGTGTGTTTCTAAAAAAATGTACAATCAGATGAATGTAAGTTGGTTTCAAGTTAGTATCAAGAGGACTGATTGCAAGAGGCCATTAAGTTCTCGAATCAGATCTTCATTCACTTTCTTCTAGTTATCAGTGGCCCACAATCTTCAACTACAGGCAGAATTGCTTCAACAGCAATTCTCAGAGTTTAAGTTGAATTTTCTGCTTTTCAATGCTGATAAAGTTACTCTAAAATATGTTACACGCAAACCTAAACTTTACTTATATGCTTTTAAAAGAACCATTTTAATTAAAACAGTTTTTAAAAATTATCCTGATAAAAAACTTATCTTTTAATTAAATGAAAATTACAAAGTTTGCTTTTGAAACACAGTTATAAGCTGTTAACTTTTTTCCATATTCTAAACCAAGTTTTTTGGCTTAATGCAGACTAAATTGTTCAAGAAATACTTTTTAATTTTTTACCTTTTTTAGCAAAATAGAAATGTAAAACTTTAAATGCTTTTACCCATTGAAATATTAAAAGCTTAATAACTACAAAATCAGTTTGATGCTCATATATCATATAACGTGCTCAATTTAAGTTATTTACTTTTTTTCACTTTTCATGATATTTTAACATCAATGTTCTGTTTTTATCACATTCCCATCAAACTCATTTTGTGATAGGTTGACAATCTGATCATTCATTTCCACACTTCTTATGTCAAGATAGCATTTCTGTGCTAGGTAAACTTGCTCCTCCAATCAGCTAATGCCAACGCGCTGATCACCTCATAGCTCTGATCAAACAGGCTGATGTAGAGCTGCCTCTTTATCTAATGATGGGTCCGGGTCAAAATTTTTGACCCGGGTCGGGTCGGGTCGAGTCAGATCAGCCATTTATGGTTTGGGTTAGAATTCGGAAAATTTCCCCTAAAAATGTCAAATTTTTCAATTTTTTTCCCTTCGGATCAAAAAAAATTGCTTCGGGTCGGGTCGGAAAGTACCCGGGTCAAAGCGGGGTTGGCCTCTTATTTACTGCGGGTCAAAAGTAAGCTCGGGTCGGGTCGGGTCAAGCCCCATCTCTATCTTTATCAATAAATACTTCAGTATTGGTTATTTTGATTAGTTTGTTGATCATACATCATATAATGTGCTAAATTCACATTTTTCTCATTTCCCTTCTCACTGTATTCTAAAGATAATATTCTATCTTTATCATATTCCCATTAAGCTCATTTTGAGATAGGTTGATACCTGATCCCTCATTCCCACTCCTTTTGACATCAAAATCTAAATGTTTAAACAAAAAACTTTTTTTAGCTTTAAAATTATGGGAGCTATTAATGACGTAAATATAAAGCTTTGAGCCTAAATATCTCAGCTTCTAAGCAAAATTTAAAAATATGATCGATAACTTTGGAGCCATCCATGTAAGAATTATGCATGCTAATTTTCAGGTCACTGGTGTGGAGGAGAATGAGGTGACAGACCGACGCACACGGTACGTCAAGCATTCTTAAACAGTTTCCTATACAAAGTTTCTAAACTTCTCCCTTGCTTTGCTTGGGATGGATAAGCAAAATAATTAGGGAACCAATGCAATCCATGTTGGTACAAAGACCATAAGGCCTCTTTTTTACAGCGGATCAAAAATATGCTTGGGTCGGCTCGGGTTGGGTCAGGGCCCATCTCTAGTAGAATTGCAATTTGTGCTTCTTATCAACTCATTTAATTTTACTGTTTGTGACCAATTCTTGTTCACAGCCCAAAAATTTCACATCCTTTCTACAAAAAAATGCCATGGACAAAAACTGAGGCTTTTTTTCTCAGTCTCACGAGACTTGACTAAGGTATGAACGAAGCAGCTCAATTTTCTATGAACAAAAAAACTCAGATCCTAAAAGATAAATTCTGCAGTGGATTGAAAAAATGTTTACAAATGAACTTTCTTTAAAATCCTACCTTATTGGCAAACCTTTTTTCGTCAATGTTTTTATTTTTGCAATCCAGATTTCATTTTTGCATGAGAGGGATTATCTTTTGATCATGTGAATATGGCCTTCTTTTTCTGTTTGATCCTTACAGCTCTAAGCTCTTCAGGAACTTGTAGCCCTTAGCAAAATCCATTTCATACTTTCAGCTTTAGAGAGTCTTGTTTGTTTGATCCTGAAAAAAAGAACCATAAAATTATTACACAATCTTTTTTTGTGAGGAAAGCACTTTTCTTTATGTTTAAACCATAAAAAAGTAG
>Ga0194133_10007076_pt1 | contig 13560 bp, 7 predicted proteins | sample TA2KigOf40mmetaG_FD_155448 | JGI IMG/M metagenome (GOLD analysis project Ga0194133, IMG submission 155448) | Freshwater microbial communities from Lake Tanganyika, Tanzania - TA2015055 Kigoma Offshore 40m | ecosystem: Environmental > Aquatic > Freshwater > Lake | place: Tanzania: Lake Tanganyika...
AAGGGAAAAGGAAGCTAAACATGGCAGCCTGTTTGAAACGACTTTGAGCTTGCAAAGTGAAAAATATCGTAGCGCGAAAAAGAGGGTAAAAGAGCGTGTACTACGATACAACTAAAAAGCAACAAAAAAATAGTTCAAATTTTACCTTCATTAAAAAGTGTGGAGATTTTGTTTGAGACTTCATAAAACCCTAAAGACATCTTCAACAGAAAAAATCCTTAATTTTTGTCATATTTTGATTTAAGTAATTTTGATCTATACAAGATATTGAGCCTCATCAATCTTTTCAACTTCTGACCACAACAAAAAGTTCAATATTGGCCAAGTTATCCTCATTGTAGACACCCCATGCAGTCTTGATGCTTCAATTTCATTTTTTATGCATCACATAAGGGCAGGAAACCTTTTTATTAGGTACATAAAAGACCTTTTTTGACTCGGCTTTGGAGCGTTTCGACGTTATTTTATTAACCTGGGGTCAAAGGTTGGTGCCCAGAATTGAACCACTGACAGTTCAATCCTTAGATTGAATTCCCAGCCAAGTACCGTACAGTAAAGCTACGTCAATCTATACCACTCAAAACTCCTGAGAGCAAATGATCAATTATCTTGTGCTTGGAATATTATTGAACAGTCTTGTGCTACTTAACATGTGACCTTGTTATTCTCCCTGAACCTGGGACATAGGACAATTAGAAAATATCAGCTCTTAACACAAGTTTGACTCCACTGACCCAATCCCCTGCCCTCGGTGTCACCTTAACTCCAAAACCTAAGCAGATCAACGGAGGAAAAACTTTGTGTTGCTAAAAATGTCCAGATGGGTGCCACTTTGTCTTCACAAGCTGCTTTATTTTTGCTCCCCAGGTCCAAGAATGAGGGGCCATAAAATGGCACCCTTAGTTCAAAACGCATGGTCTAATTGGGCAGAGCTTTCAATTCTGGGCCTTTGAGAACAGGAGAACAAATATAGGATGGGTCAGAAATTTTTCATAGCCTCTCCCCAGGCCCAGGGGTCATAGGCTGAAGGATCAATTGTTAAAAGTTGTTGACTTTTTAAAAGTTACGCAGAAAGGTTCGCTGAAACAGTTGTCACCACTTTGGGATCGATAGTCCCCAATCCCTGGGACTAAATTTTTATTGGGCCTGTATTAAATTTTTCCTGGGCAGTACCTGAACCAGGTTGACAAGTTTTCAATCAAATCTGAGAAATCTAAGATTAGAGTGAGATGCAGTTTAAAAGTTACAAAAACTAGAGCTTACCTTCCTTGTGTTTTTATAATAAAAGAATTAAAAACTTGTAATGTAATAATCTGACTTGTCACATCTTCAAATGCAATCAGTTGACTAAATCAGAACATTTGGCATGAACTTTTCAAACACGAGGACTCGCTTGATGACCAGAAGTTTCAAATTTTGTACATTTTTGACAGAAAAAGGTTATCAACTTTCTTTGATTTATGTCAAGTGAAGGGTATAAAATTGATGATACAAGCTTTTTCAGTTAATTTTTAAATATTTTAAAAAATATTTGATATAATCAAATGTTGGTTTTCTTTACTTGTTCTATAAGAAAATGGAGTCACAAATTTTTTGAAAAGCTTTTTTAATGGTGACAAGTTGTACAAGGTACGGTTTCTCAGTCAAAATACTTTCTTTGGCATTTATAGAGAAAATGACTTGATTTTCTGCAGACCTTAAAGCAAATACAAGTCTCTTTTGAAATACAAAAAAAGCTCTTATTTTGTCATCATTATTAACCCATGCATTTGAGATCCCTTAAAGCAAAGGGTTTGTACTTTGTCAAAACATGTTTTCTTTTAGAAATTAAACAAGTTTGTCAAAAACTAAGTTAGATCAAATGGTGATGATATAGACAGGAATATAATTCCTTCTTAGAATAGTTGTCAGACAAGTTAAGCATTCATGATCATGTTTAATTGTAACTAGACCCTTTCTTTTCAGAATGTGGCCACAAGCCCCTGTTTTAAGAATGAAATGTTTGTCTGTCCGTCTATTTGTCTGTGTGTTTGAATGAATCTGGTTGGTCGGGCTTGAAACAAATGAACGAATCTGTTTGATCGATTGCAAAAATATCTTCTTTAAATAGGACCTTATTGTGCCTCATGGCATCAGTATGCATTGAAACTCGGGCCGACAACCTGTCATCGGCTGGCTGGAAATTCCAGGAGGCACGGCAGCCCGTTCATGAACAATAATCCATAAATAGGACACCTTTGCCTCTCATGGTGTCAATGTGTCATTGAAACTCAAACTGACAAAGTGTCATCGGCTGGATGGTTGTGTGGGTAAGCAATTCCAGGGGGCGCAGCTGCCTTTTCTGGGGGTGTGGCAGCCTGTTCAGGGGGCATAGCAATCTGAATTTTATCTAATTTTATTGGATGAATTTTTTGAATTACTTTGAATTATGATACCATGTAGATTCGCCTAATGATCTTTCGTATAACCAGCAGTTTGCCTACAATGGTTCGCCTAATGTCGGTTCACCTACTATGTCAGTTTGCCTGATAGTTGATTCGCCTCCTGCCATGTCCTGTCTGTTTGCCTAATCAGCCTTTAACCAAAAGGGCATTTATTACCAACCTAACCTGACCTAACCAACCCCCCTCTCAAGCATGTTTCCCCCTTCCCAACCTTGCGGGCATGTTTCCTCCTCCCTATCCCTGCTGGACATGTTTCATGTTCCCCCTTCCTAACACTGTGGGCATGGGTTAGGGAGGGGAAACTGATATAGTAGGCAAACCGTCCGTTAGAAGAACAGACATTGGGCAAACGGCGAACCGGCATTTGACGAATCAACGTGTTGTGTAGAGATGGGCCCTGACCCGACCCCGAGCTTACTTTTGACCCGCAGTAAATAAGAGGCCGACCTGCCTCCGACCCGGGTACCTTCTGACCCGACCCGAAGAGATTTTTTTTAACCGAAGGGCAAAAAATTGAAAAATTTGACATTTTTAGGGGAAATTTTCCAAATTCAAATGCAAACCATAAATGGCTGACCCAACCCGAACCGGGTCAAAAATTTTTGACCCGGACCCATCACTAGTGTTGTGGCTCCATTGACCTGTCTATCATCACATTCTAATTTGCTCTTACCACAAAAATTGGCACTGAGTCATAATAAATCACTCTTAAGTAATGGCTTATAATTATGTTATTCTCAATTTTTTTGGTTACCCACATCAATCTGAAAAAAGTTAAGCATTGGATCAGAATTTTAGACACATGAAAAGAGGTTCCATGCTTCTTAGCTTCTTTATAAAAGCCATTTTTATATTTAAACATTAACAGCAAGGTATGAAAAAAGAACTAAAGAAATTCATAGAATGAAATAATTTTCATTTTTTTCCTGAAATTTTGCTTCAAAGGCCTCATCCATGCATTCTGATAAGACTTGATCAGCATTTCACCTGTTCCAACATGTATTGTGTAACGTTTTGTTCAATATGCTTTTTCAGTTGCAACATGCAGTCAACAGTTCTAACTTCACAGAACATGAAAAAATTCAAACCAAACTGGAATCCATCAAGAAAAATTTCCTTTTTCTCAATTAATATTACGCCACGTTGAGCTCTTGAATTGTTGATTCCAGAGAAATAAATGAAAATAGGAAAGTTATGAGTCAGGTTTTTTAGTTTGTGGGTGGGGGGGGGGAGGAAGATGAGTAAGGTGTGAGTGACTTTATAAATATCCAGGCAACGTGCAGGCAATAACTAGTCGTGGTCCAAACTCTAGATAAGCTGGTGAGTCAATTCATTCGATTTTTTTTATAGAAAATTGTCAACTTTTCATGAAATAAAATTGATTAAAAGCTAGTCATGCATGACAAAATTCTAAAAAGGAGTTAAAAAAAATTGATTTTACCTCAAGTCAAACTTTGAGCCCAGGTTGACACCAAAATACTCAAAAAAAGGATTCCCAGTCAGGCAACAGAGTGTGCCTTATAATGAAAAAATTGACAATGTGTAATTTTAAAGAAAGGACCATGAAAATGGGCTTAATGGTCATTGTATCTGGATGGGGATCTGAGGGCCAGGGCTCAAAACTCAGCACCTCCAGCAACCTTTGACCTCAGGTTGCAACAAAATTAACAAAAAAATGAATCATAGCCATGATTTCAAAGAATCTGTCATGATTGATTTCGTTAGACGGTCAAGTAAGAAATAATACAAAGGGAAAGTGTAAACTGTTTGTTTTATAAAAATTGCCATCCTAATTCTGGCTCTACTTGTGATAAAATGGTAATGGTAGAGGAGGAACAGGCCAAGATATTTGTGGCCCAAACCAATACCTGGATCATTCAAGTTGAGGCCCAGCACTAAGAGATGCTCGGACCTTGACCGAGCCTTGATATTTTGACCCGAGCTTTTACTTGTTTGTTTATTTGTTTATGTAGTAAAATTTTCATCAGCAGACCCGACCCGAGGCTTGAACCTTGGCCCGTTCCACCTCTATAAAATGGACCCTTATTATTGTGGGGGGGCTTAGCAGCTCTTGTTCAAGCTACATTCTTAGGCCACATGTTCACAACTTGGGCATTAAAGGCTAAAACAAGGCTTAAGATATTTCCTGAGTATGTGGTGTAGTTTTGTTCAGCAGTTTTTGCTCAATTGTGGGTCATGAATAGACATTATTTTATTTATTGAAGTAAGGAATAGTTTTTCTCCTTACAAAAGTCTTTTGTGTTTGAATCACTTGAATGTAACCTTGGTTACTGATCAATATTACAATCCCCATTTTCTTATCGATTGGTGAAAATAAATTCAGCATGTTGTAAAATATGCCCTTGTTTGTAAAGTACTGACATGACCAAAGATAAAGTGTTGTATTAATAAATTATATTATTAATTATGAAGTCGATGAGAAAATCAAAACCTGATTGGGGTGACGAAGTAGACGAGGAAGGGCCATCGATCAATAAAAAGTCCAAAGAGAATCCACAAAGATTGAGAATGGGCAAGCAGCAGTACCAATCTGAAGGGGTTGATCCTGAACCAGCTGTTGTCAGGATTCCACCTTACCATTACATCCATGTCATCGACCAGATCACTAATGTGACCAGAGTTGAAATTGGACCACAGACTTTTGTTCGAAAGGACAATGAAAGAGTTTTGACAGCACCTATTGAGATGGTAATTGTGCCACCCAGGCATTACTGTGTCATCAAGAATCCAGTAGTTAGGGAGGAAAGTGGAGAAATTTCCAGGGATGCAATTGGACAAATCAAGCTTTTTCATGCTGACTTTGAAGTCAGGTATCTGATCCTTTTTTCATCCTTAATCCGGATTCCATTCAACTATATTTATTCCAGATTTGCTCAGGATCCTTTCCCACTCTATCCTGGGGAAAAGCTAGAATTAGGGATCACACCTTTAAGGGTGGTGAATGCCATGACTGCCCTTCAACTGAGGGTCACCCGTGATTTTGTGGACAACAATGTTTCCAGGATTGCTGGAGATATTTACCTGTTTGAAGGTCCTGGAACTTACTTGCCCAGGAAAGAGGTTGAAGTGAAATGCCAAATCAATGCAGAAGTGATCTTGCCCAATGAGGCTCTAAAATTGAAGGCTGTCCGTAGCACAGTGGATCGGGATGGAAAGCCAAGGGTTGCTGGTGAGGAGTGGCTCATCCGACGTAGTGGAGACTACTTGCCAGGAGCTTATGAAGAAGTTGTTGAGAAGTGCAAAGCAACTGTAAATATCAAACAAAATTCAAACCAATATGTCAAACAAAATTCCCAATAGCATTTTTGTTTCAGATTCTCACTGAAACTTTTGCTGTTGAGGTTCGAGCTTTGAAATCCTTCACTGACCAACTTGGAATCCAGAGGAAAAATGGAGAGGAATACCTCATCACAGTCTCTGATATGGAAAGCTTCATTCCTGAAGTTTATGAAAAGATCACCAGACTTGTTGAAATCACTGTCCTCAACACTAGGCAATATTGTGTCATAATCAATCCTATTGGTAAAATCATTTCTTAATTAAAGTAAATTGCTTTATCTCTCAACTTTCCTTTGATTATTTTATCCTGCATTTATTCCAATTTCAATTATTTTCTTCAATTTCTCTTTTCGATTATTTAGTTTTATTGACGTCAATTACTTAATTAAAGTTTTATTGTTCGCTGATGAGCTAGCCGGCTTGCCGCCTGTGTACATAATCATTTGATGAACACCTAAACCCAATTATGATCTACCTGGAGAAATAGTCGCCAGACTAAATCTGATGCAATTTCTTCGGGACATTTCATCCTTCACGGGCCTGCCTAGCTAACAGGCTCTGATCCTGCCAATCCCTTTAAATATGTTTGTGTCTTGTGGATTAAAGCAGTTATCATTCAACCATCTTATCCTTGCGACCTAGGAGTTCAACCTTTTATTAAATTAATTATTTACAATCAATTGTTATTTTGATGTTTATTACCAATCCTAGGAGATGATGGAAAACCTCAACTGGGTCATAGAAAACTAGTCAAAGGGGAAAAATCTTTTTTCCTTAAACTTGGAGAGGTGCTTGAAAATGGCATACAAAACATGTATGTTTTGGGAGATGATGAGGGCATCGTCCTCAGGGCCATGGAGGTTAAAAATAAATCTTTCAATTTGTAAATATGTAAGTAAGTCTCAAAAAAATATGTTATTCTTACTAGGGATACCTTGACGAGACTGTTAATCCCAAAGTGAACCGTCAGCCTGGAGACCGTTGGATGCTTAGGGGACCCATGGAGTACATCCCACCTGTTGAGGTTGAAGTGCTCTGTCTAAGACAATCTATTCCCCTGCATGAAAATGAAGGCATTTATGTAAGAAACACAAAGTCTGGAAAAGTTCAATCAGTAATTGGCCAGGTAAAAATTTTGATTATAATGATCTGTGATAGCCAAATTACTCATTATAATAATCTTTGTTAGAGTTCTTGCAGATTATTATTGCTCTGTTTGAGTTTGAGATTTGAGGTGAAAAATTGCAGGCATATTTATGGGTTGAACCCTTGGCTCTAGATCTTGTTCTTTAACAGTCCTTCCACAAAAGTTGCCTTGTCCGTGTGGTCAAAGGCACCTGACTGGACACTAAGACCATTGCTTGTCGGTTCAATCCCCAGCAATGCAAGCAATGTTTGAACCCCAGATTGCCAAAAAAATTTCAAGGCACCTCCAGTCAGAGTAATAGTAATATGCAGTGATTCTATAATTAAGGTGATTACCATGCGTAATTGTCCCTTGAGACAATTCTGCACTGGATTATCACTATTTTTCCATGAAGGAAGGAATAATTTTGCAATTCTGTTTTTGCATAAAGGCCTACATGCTGAAAGAAGATGAAGAGCTTTGGTCAAAGAATCTACCCCCCATGATCCGGACACTCTTGTCCAGGAACCGAGATGCTATGGCAGACCGTGGAGAATGGATCAATCCTGAAAAGGAGAAGAGGAAAGATGCTGCTCAATCAAAGTCAAAGTAAATATCTTTACCCTACAGCAATTAGATCTCTGTCATCTTGAGAAAATGAATACCTCAAATAAGATCTCAGTAACCTCAAGATTTGTTAGTTTTAAATTATTTTGGATTAGGGATTACCCAAGCAGACTGTTTAGCTGCAGTAAATAAGGGTCTGACCCAACTCTGACCTGCCTATTTTTTTAAGCGAACTGAAAATATTTTGTCGACCTGATGTGACAAAAATTAAAAATTTTGCTATTTTGTGGAAAATATTCCTGACCTGGAGAAGGCTGACCAAACTCGAGCAGCCAAAATATTACCCATCCTGACCCAGGTCAAATTTTTTGGCTTAACCCATCTTTATTTAGAATTGCCAGATTTAATGGCATGTTCTTGAACACCGTTAGGTTTTGGACCTCAAACCCTGGTGCTTCCAGGCAACCATAAAACCCCAATCTAAAACATGTACAAAATGTAAAAATTGATTTCCAGACAGAAGTCAGAATGTTTTTTTCAGGAAAAACTTTGAAATTCTCCCCTCATAAATATATTTCAGTATCCTGTTACATATTTCAGAGAGACCCAAGATGTTGATGATTGGGATTTCACCCGAGTAGTGACTTTCCAAGTACCTCACAATGCTGCAGTACAAATCTATGACTACAGCTCAAAGAAGTCCAGAGTAGTTTTTGGTCCAGACTTGGTCATGTTGGAGCCAAATGAGGAATTCACACAGATTTCTCTATCAGGTTTATTTAAGAGACAAAACTTCTATTGGGTCATTTTTGAAAATTTGTGTTTTCAGGTGGGAAACCTAAAAAGCCAAACTTGATCAGATCCGTTGCACTTTTACTTGGACCTGATTTTTGCTCTGACATAATTGTAGTGGAAACTAGTGATCATGCTAGGCTTCAACTTCAGGTAAATAATTGGTAAAAAAAAGATTGCTGAGCAGATTGTCATCCCTCCCGAGCAAAGCGAGGGGAGAGTTTAGAAATTTTGTATAAGGATCTGTTCAAGGATGCTTGACGTCAGTCCATTCCTCTGTCCGTCACCTCATTCCCCTCCCCCACATTTGAAGCTAGAGGGTTGAAATTTGGCAGGAATAATCATCATATTAGTGGCTCAAAATCTACCTAACAGAATTTTGATATGTTAAAGTTATGTAGTGAATCTAAGCTAGCTGAACAATTGAATGTACTCATGCTGTCGGGTTCGCATCAGCACCGGGATTGGTATTGGGATCGGGCTCAGGCTGGGCAAACCCAAGCCTGAACTCAGCCCCAACCCAAAACTGATCCTGTCAGCGCAACCATCGGCATTAGCATAGGGGTCGTGTTAGGTTAGCAATAAATGCCCTTTTAGTTTATAGGATATGGGTTTGCTGAGACAGATGAGGTCGAAACGTGGTTTGGGGGCTGTTGGGTGAGGTTAGGTTAGGTAAGCAATAAATACCCTTTTAATTGTGAGAAGGGGGATTTGGTTGGGACAGATGAGGGAAACATGCTTTGGGGGGGTTGATTGGGACCGGTTAGGTTAGGTTAGGTTAGGTTAGCAATAAATTCCTTTTTCGTAGTATAATTTTGTTAATCGGGGAAAGGTGGGGGAAGGGTAGCTCAGGAAGGGTAGGCACTTTTCTCCGCATAAAAAATGCCCGTCTAATTAATTTATCATTTCAGTTATCTTATAATTGGCATTTCGAAATCGAAAATAAAGATGACCCATCTGAGGCTGCAAAATTATTCTGTGTTCCTGATTTCATTGGCGACATGTGCAAAGCTATTGCCTCTCAAATAAGAGGTGCAGTCTCTACTGTGTCATTCGATGACTTTCACAAGAACTCTGCAAAAATCATAAGGTACAATTAAATAGCTAAAAGTTGATTGAAAATATTTGTAATATCTAAATTATGGCCTCAGGGTGGCAGTTTTTGGTGTTGATGATGGGACTCGTGCACGCCAAGAGCTTCGTTTCGTCAACAACAGCCTCGTCGTGACCTCCATCGATATTCGAAGTGTGGAGCCTGTAGACCAAAGAACTCGTGACTCACTTCTAAAGTCAGTCACACTTGCCATTGAGATTACAACCATGTCTCAAGAGGCTGCAGCTAAAAGGGAGGCTGAACGTATAGACCAAGAAGCCAAGGGTCGTCTGGAACGTCAGAGAATCGTCGACGAGGCTGAGGCTGAACGTGCCAGAAAAGAACTGTTTGTGTTGCAAGCTGAAAGTGCTGCCGTCGAGTCAACTGGACAAGCTAAAGCTGAGGCCTATTCCAGGGCAGAGGCTGCAAAAATTGAGGCTGAGATGGGTGTCCAGTCGGCCAGATTGAAAGCAGAGGCCAGCCGGATTGAGACAGAGTGTGAACTGGAACGTCTCAAGAGGGCTAGAGAGGCTGAGATATTTTACAAGCTTGAACAGAACAAGTTGGAGGTTAGCAAAGCAGACCAGATGGCTAAGATTGAGACTGAGAAGTTCAAGTCGATTGTTGAAGCCCTTGGACCAGACACACTGAAAGCCCTAGCATCTGGACCCCAGGACCATCAAGTCCGGATGCTTCAGTCACTTGGAATCCACTCTACACTGATCACAGATGGAAGGACCCCTATAAACCTTCTAAGCACTGCCAAAGGACTCATTGGTGATGCAACAACTATTGGAGCAGTTACCACTGAAAACATTTAACTTTTTTTCTTAATTGTGATTTTTAATCTTTCTATCTTGTGTTACAAAAGCTTTTCAATTATTGAAATATATGTAGAGATGTTTTTAAGAGAACAATCTCTGACCCTGAGATTAGAGACGTCTGACTGTATCCTGAGTCTTTATCCCACCCATTGAATAGAAAAAAAGGTGTAATATAAAAATGCTTTATTATTACCTTACTTTGACAAGGATGGTGATTGATGGGCAAAGGCTTTTGCCAAAAAGGGTTGAAAGGATAATTGCTTAAGCGTAGGCTTTAAGAAGATAATTGCTTGGAAGGAAAGGCTTTGCCTATTTTACTTGATTGATGGTTGCCTTTGTCGGTACCTGTTGAAGTGGGACATCTGTGAGTGAAAGATTATAGGACAGTTTAATGGATTTTGGGAGAAAGGCTTTATACTGAAAGAATGTTTCACGTGTCGGTATTTTTACGTTGTTTGTGCCATCTACATATATCTTTTTTTCTATGAATCTAAGAAAATCAGTACGGTACTAAAGCATGAAATAACATTCAAAAAATGTTTGAAGACTCCAATCTCAAAAAATATTAACCTCAGAAATTAGAGTTAAAATCATCAAATATTAATATTTTTGTTCAAATTAATTAGTGTTCGAAAACATTTTCGATAGAGGTGGGTTTGTAAAGAAAGCGACAAAGATGCCAAATCATTAAAATAGCTTTTTTGAGATTAAAATAGAAACATTTCAAATGACCCACCCCCAAAGTTTTAATGAAAAAAAGGTGAAAACATAAAGATTTTTATGGGATGAGCTTTTTGTCCAGCATCAGGGAGGAATTTAACTTTTAGCATCAATAAAAATGAAAAAGTTTGATCAAAAATGTTGTTTTTTAAACTTTTCTCTTTATTTAAAATTACAGAGCCATGAATTTTTTAAGGTAGGCATGGTCTCTGGGGAGGGTTATAGGTACAAAAATACCCATCTACTTTACAATTTATATTTATTTTTGCAAAATTTTCTCCATAAACCTTTATCTTATTTTTTTTCTATCTGTCTCTAGATAAATTAAGTTAAAAGTCAACTATTTGTCTTTGGCTATATCTAGATCTTCCAAAATTTTGAATCAGAGACTATAAATCTGGCAATGAGGTGAAGAATCTTAGAGATAAGTTTTGGAACCAAAAAAAGAGTCTGTTAGATACCAACATGCTAAACTTGATAGGCAAGGACAAGGGCAGGCCATTTTAAATGTGAGATCAAACACCAGACACTAGCATGGTGCAAGACTATTGCACCATATTTTGAAAATTTGTCAGCATAAAATGTAAAAAGTTTGTTGTACTGCCATAGCTAAAAAGGGTTCATTTACTTTATAAGATTGCAAATAGTGAATACCAAAGATCCCAAACAGTTAGGCTCCATCACTTATGACAACATTCAATTTTTTCATTAACTTGAATTAAATTTTCACATGTGTCCAATAAATATTTGTTTGTAAAAGTTTTCTAGGGTTATTGACCTCCCTGACCGAGATAATCCCAATAAAACAGATGGAATGGAGAATTAAAGGATTGCCCAGCCCATTAATAGAAAAATCAAAGAAATTACAGCATGTTTTTAAACCAAAAAAATATCTAAAAGATTGACTATTTGATGAAAAAAGCCAAGCTGGTAATATTTGCTGTTGATGCTAACCCAGGGTCAAATTGGAGGTGATGAGTTTGAGCCCCAACTCTCAGATTCCCAGACTGATGCTATGCCAAGATAAGCTGCTGGCTTTAGCATTATTTATTTAGAAGATATGCATTTATTTAAAATTTTTGTCTTTCTCTTTATTTGTCTGTTTGATTTTTCCATTTTTGAATTGCCAGGGTGATTGAAAAACTCTAGTGGAATAGCTTGAAGTGGAGAACAAGGATTAGTGATGAGATTGGTGGGAAAACCACCTTTCTAATAATCGTATTAAGTATTTTGCAAAGCATAAGTCATCAAAAACAGTTGGTATTTCATTCTTGGAAAAAATGTTCTTCAGTTTTCTTGCTGGCAAAGATCAGGTGAATTATCTTTCATCAACAGGTAGAAAAATTCCAGCTTAGCAACAATTGGAAAGTTATGAAGATGAGTCAAATTCAGGATGATCAATATTTGTCAGCCTAGTTATTTATTTTCATTGAAAAAACAGTTATTTAGAATCAAATTCAATGCTTTTATTAAGGAAAAAAATGTTTTTGCACAGAAAAAAGGTGGATTTTTTAAATTTTTTCTACCAATGAAAAAACAACTTTTTTGTGCTCTGTTATGAAGATGAGTCAAATTAAGGATGATCAATATTTGACAGCATCGACTTAAAATTAATTTCAATGCTTTTGTTAATGAAAAAATGTTTTACATGGATAAAGGTTATTTTTCAATATTTTTTTCATCAATGAAAAAACCTTTTTTTTATTCAACACAAGTTGAATGAGTAATAATTTACTTAATTTTCATTCATACAATTCGTATTTCATTTTTAAATGAATTTTGAGAAAATATCATCAATTTTTTTGAAAATTGTTGGGAAAAATCCCTTCTTTTTTTAGTGGCAACGCCATAATTTCTCTTTACCACGTTCAAATCAACCGCTCATTCCAGTAACCGATGAAAAACAGGTAAAAACCTCGACATCGTGACGTTTCCAATGTGACGTCCTTCTAGCGCCATTCTAGTCAGTGGTAGAAATACGGACTACACAAAGCAAAAGAAGGAAATTTATGTTGAGAACTAAAACATAAGTCAAAGGAACTTTTTTAGAAAATTAAAAAATTTCAAACAGAATTTTCATTTTTGGTGTTTACAAGTTTATTCATTTCTCAAAGTTGTAGAAATGCTTTGAATAGACAGTAATATATTGGAAAGATTTTATTGGTTATTTAGCCTTAGTTCAAATACATTAGGAACTATAGTTACTAAAACTTATCGGCAAAAAGGAAGCGATGAGTTGAAACTTTTACATTTGAAATAAAAAAAAATGTATTTTTTATTTATGAAACGGTCTCGCCTAGATGATTCAGCTGTTGGTCTCGGACTTCCTATTCCTGCGTGACTCTTCCTTGCCGGCCGCTTTTGTTCTGCCATTGCACGCCAACAAAGCCCGAGCACGTTTTCGCTATTCGCTTTCTTTCTCTCGTGGCGCTTGGAGGTGAGTGGACGTGTTCAACAATTTCTTTAAACTTTGTTTAAATTTTGTCAAGTTTTTAAGTATCTTACGAATTATTATCTCTGTTTAAACACGTTTCTAACAAGCTTTAGTATTTGAATAGCCTATTCAGTAATTTCTGCTAAACTTAAATCACGATTAAAACGGCGAATAGTTCAGGGTGTGTATCGTACTTCATCGTTCTTTCAATTTTTTTCCAGCTGCAACATCTCTATTTTGCTTTCTCGACTCAGCATTTC
>Ga0194133_10007077_pt1 | contig 13559 bp, 11 predicted proteins | sample TA2KigOf40mmetaG_FD_155448 | JGI IMG/M metagenome (GOLD analysis project Ga0194133, IMG submission 155448) | Freshwater microbial communities from Lake Tanganyika, Tanzania - TA2015055 Kigoma Offshore 40m | ecosystem: Environmental > Aquatic > Freshwater > Lake | place: Tanzania: Lake...
CGGGTTCTCAAGAGCCCGTCCCCTCGTGGCCGTTTTCAATCGTCTTTGTTCGGAGATTCACTACGATGTTCAATTCATTCGCCAAAAAGTCCTGGCTAGCGCTCGGCGTGAGCACTTTTGTTTTTGGTTTGGCAAGCGCCCAAGCTCAAGAAAAAGTGCTCCGTATTGCGATGACCGCCGCAGATATTCCACGCACCTTAGGCCAACCTGACCAAGGTTTTGAGGGTAACCGCTTTACCGGTATCCCGATGTATGACGCCCTAACCCATTGGGATTTATCGAAGGCCGATGCTGCAAGCGTACTCATCCCTGGGCTTGCAAGCTCTTGGGCGGTCGACGCCAAGGACAAGACCAAATGGGTTTTTAAGCTTCGCTCGGGTGTCAAGTTCCACGACGGATCTGCTTTTAATGCCGATGCGGTGGTTTGGAATGTGCAAAAAGTCTTGGATAAGTCCGCCGCTCACTTCGACCCATCACAAATCGGCGTCACCACCTCGCGCATGCCGACCCTTCGCTCAGCGCGAAAAATTGACGATGTCACCGTTGAGCTGACAACGAGCGAACCCGACTCCTTCCTGCCGCTCAATCTGACCAACCTATTCATGGCCTCGCCTGCACATTGGAACGCCAAGCTCAAAGCGGTGCCCGCCTCGGTGACCGACCCCGCCGAGCGCGCCAAGCAAGCTTGGGCTGCTTTTGCCGCCGACGCATCAGGTAGCGGTCCCTTTAAGATGGCTCGTTTTGTCCCACGCGAACGCTTAGAACTTGTGGCCAATAAGGCTTACTGGGATCCGGCACGCACGCCAAAACTCGATCGCGTCGTCCTTGTACCTATGCCTGAGGCCAATGCGCGGACCGCAGCCTTGCTGTCGGGCCAGGTCGACTGGATTGAAGCGCCTGCACCCGATGCGGTTGCCCAAATCAAGCAACGCGGCTTTAGCGTCTACACCAATGCCCAGCCCCATGTCTGGCCCTGGCAGCTTTCCTTTGCTGAAGGCTCGCCCTGGCTCGATAAACGGGTGCGTCATGCCGCCAATTTATGCGTCGATCGCGAAGGCTTGCAAAAACTGCTCGGGGGCATGATGGCAATTCCCAAGGGCACCGTACCACCCGGACATCCCTGGTGGGGCAACCCCAAGTTCGATATCAAGTATGACGTTGCGGCAGCGCGCAAACTGATGGCAGACGCTGGCTTCTCCCAGGGCAAGCCGCTAAAGGTGAAGATTCAAATCTCAGCATCAGGGTCTGGCCAGATGCAACCCTTGCCGATGAATGAATTCGTGCAACAAAGCCTTAAGCAGTGTTACTTCGATGTTGATTTTGATGTGATCGAATGGAACACCTTGTTTACCAACTGGCGCAAGGGTGCAAAGGATCCCAGTGCAAATGGCGCAAATGCGACCAATGTGAGCTTCGCGGCGATGGACCCCTTCTTTGCCATGGTGCGTTTTACAAGTTCAAAGACGGTACCGCCAACTTCAAACAACTGGGGTTACTTCGTCAACAAAGAGTTTGACGATTTGATCGGTGCTGCGCGCACCACCTTTGACGATAAAGGTCGCGACGCGGCGCTTGCAAAACTACATGCAAGAATCGTCGAAGAAGCACCTTTTGTATGGATCGCTCACGATGTTGGCCCGCGTGCGATGAGCGCAAAAGTCAAAGGCGTCGTCCAGCCACGTTCGTGGTTTATCGATATTGCACCGATGTCGATTCAATAACATTGTTTTAGTCAACGGGGAACCAGGCTGGTTCCCCGCATGAGTTCTTATCCATGTTTCAATATATTCTTCGGCGTGTGCTCTTGACGCTGCCGATTATGCTTGGCGTCTCGCTGGTTTGTTTTGCCCTTGTGCATCTGGCGCCTGGTGATCCGCTGGTTTCAGTGTTACCACCCGATGCATCGGCTGCCTTGCAAGAGCAGTTGCGACAGCTCTATGGTTTTGATCGTTCTTATCCCGAGCAATTTTTGAGCTGGATAGGACGGGCAATCCAGGGCGACCTTGGCACCTCGATCGCAACCAATCGACCGGTCACCGCTGAGGTAATTCGAGCGGTTTCCAACACCTTCTTATCCCGAGCAATTTTTGAGCTGGATAGGACGGGCAATCCAGGGCGACCTTGGCACCTCGATCGCAACCAATCGACCGGTCACCGCTGAGGTGATGCGAGCGGTTTCCAACACCTTCATGCTCGCCTGTGTGGCGACGGGTATAGGCTTCTTGTTGGGTTCGTTATTTGGCTTTGTCGCAGGCTACTTTCGCAATTCCTGGATTGACCGGGTTGCTACTGCGCTTTCTGTGGTCGGTGTCAGTGTGCCTCACTACTGGCTTGGTATGGTCTTAGTGATTATTTTCTCGTCGATCCTGATGTGGCTGCCCGCAACCGGCGCAGGCCCAGGCGGCTCAAGCGACTGGACTTGGAACTGGGAGCATATCAAGCACTTGATCTTGCCTGCCCTCACGATGAGCGTCATCCCCATGGGCATTATTGCGCGCACACTGCGCGCCTTGGTCGCTGAAATTCTCGCGCAAGAGTTCGTGGTTGGTTTGCGTGCCAAGGGCATGCGTGATCTGCATATTTTTTTGCACGTTGTGAAAAATGCAGCGCCAACGGCCTTAGCCGTGATGGGTTTACAGCTTGGTTATCTGCTTGGGGGATCAATTCTGATCGAGACGGTGTTCTCTTGGCCGGGGACAGGCTTTTTGCTCAACTCAGCGATTTTTCAGCGCGATCTGCCACTTTTACAAGGCACGATTCTCGTACTCGCTCTTTTCTTTGTGGTGTTAAATCTTCTGGTTGACATCATCCAATCCGCGCTTGATCCACGCATCCAGCGTAGCTAAAGGTTGTAGTTACGATGTCATCTTCAGGTATAGAACGTTCTGATGGTTATTGGCGTGGGGTTGGCCGTCGCTTCTTGAGCGATCGCGTGGCAGTGGCCGCTGCCATGGTGGTCTTGGCACTGGTGCTTTTAGCGCTCTTTGGCCAGTGGATGACGCCTGCCGACCCATTTCAGGCATCGATGCTCAAGCGACTCAAGCCCATAGGCACCGAGGGATTTCCACTCGGTACCGATGAGCTTGGCCGGGATATGTTGTCGCGACTCATGGTGGGTGCACAACTCTCCTTGTTCATGGGCATTACGCCGGTGTTGGTGGCATTTATCATCGGATCAGCCCTAGGCATTCTCGCTGGCTATGCAGGCGGTCTTATCAACGGGGCAATCATGCGGACGATCGATGTGTTTTACGCATTCCCATCGGTGCTGCTCGCCATTGCCTTATCGGGTGCGCTAGGCGCTGGTATTTTTAATGCACTTTTGTCGCTCACGATTGTTTTTATTCCGCCGATTGCCCGGGTTGCGGAAAGCGTTACAACGCAAGTGCGTCATCGCGACTATGTGGAAGCGGCAAGAGCCTCAGGCGCTGCAGCATTCACCATTGTCCGCGTACATGTGCTTGGCAATGTCTTGGGACCTATTTTCGTTTATGCAACAAGTCTTATTTCTGTATCGATGATATTGGCATCAGGGCTCTCGTTTTTGGGACTTGGCGTCAAGCCTCCTCAGCCCGAATGGGGCTTGATGCTAAACACCCTACGGACTGCTATCTACACACAGCCCTGGATTGCAGCCTTACCCGGCGTAATGATTTTTATCACATCAATCAGTTTTAACCTGTTATCCGATGGTTTGCGATCGGCTATGGAGGTTAAGCAATGAGTGCTGAAAAAATTCTCCTTCAGGTCCAAGGTTTGCAAAAGCACTTTCCGGTTCGCCAAAGTGGGTCGATCTTTGGGGGCAAGCGAACCCTGGTTCGTGCGGTCGATGGCATTGACCTCACACTTTATGACGGTGAAACCCTTGGCGTTGTTGGCGAATCGGGCTGTGGCAAGTCAACGACTGCACGCTTGTTAATGCATTTGATTGAACCCGATCAGGGTCATGTCATCTTTGATGGCAAAACGGTGGGCCGTGACTTAAGTCTTCGCGAGTTTCGCAGGCAGGTCCAAATGGTTTTTCAGGATTCTTATTCCTCGCTGAATCCACGTCTGACCATTCTCGACTCGATCGCTTTTGGGCCACAGGTCCATGGCGTCAGCTCAAAAGAATCCTACGAGCGGGCTGAAGACTTCATGCAAAGGGTGGGACTTGACCCTAGCCGATTCGGTGGTCGCTACCCCCATGAGCTTTCGGGCGGACAAAGGCAGCGGGTCAATATTGCCCGAGCCTTGGCGCTGCAACCGAGGGTGATCATCCTGGATGAAGCGGTTTCAGCGCTCGATAAGTCGGTCGAGGCCCAGGTCCTCAATTTGCTGATGGACCTCAAGGACAGCCTGGGTCTTACTTATTTGTTTATCAGTCATGATCTTCATGTTGTTCGCTATATCTCAGATCGGGTTTTAGTCATGTATTTGGGCGAAGTCGTTGAAACCGGCCCATCGGAGACGCTCTTTAATGAGCCTGCACACCCTTACACGGCGGCGCTTCTTTCATCGATGCCAAGCATGGACCCTGATCATCGTACCGAGGAAGCTCCTTTAAGCGGCGATCCACCCAACCCTATCAATCCGCCTGCGGGTTGTCGATTTCACACGCGTTGCAAGTATCAAGTGGCGATGTGCCAGCAGTCTGCACCGTCGCTGGTTCCGATTCACCAACGCGCAGAGCACCGGGCAGCCTGTTTTATCCATCATCCGCGCTCACAACACCCCCAAGCCACCCATCCATGAACAGTCAAACCTCGCCCCAAGGCGCTGCCGAACAGCAACGCGCAGAGCACCGGGCAGCCTGTTTCATCCATCATCCGCGCTCACAACACCCCCAAGCCACCCATCTATGAACAGTCAAACCTTGCCCCAAGGCGCTGCCGAATCAAGGGATCCGAGCATGCGGCTTAGGATCAAACAACTCAAGGTTCGATTTCAAGCTGGCGCCAGGCAAATCCACGCAGTCAATGGTGTGGACCTGAGCCTAGGCGCCGGAAAAACACTGGCCTTGATCGGCGAGTCGGGCTCAGGCAAAAGCGTGACCTTGCGATCCATCTTAAGACTTCACCCGCCGCGCAGCACGCTGATCGAAGGCAGCATTCGTGTGGGTGAACACGAAGTCCTCGAACTCAGTCCTGCAGCACTGGCCAATTTTCGCGGTGCTGTGGCTTCGATGATTTTTCAAGAACCCTTGTTAGCGCTTGATCCTGTTTACAGTGTTGGCGAGCAAATCGTCGAGACAATGACACGCCACGGGCTTTGTTCAAACGCTGAAGCCTGGAAAAAGGCTATCGACTTATTTGAACGCGTCCGTATCCCAAGCCCTGAGCGACGAGTGCATGCCTACCCCCATGAAATGTCCGGTGGCATGCGCCAGCGCGCCATGATCGCGCTTGCGCTGAGCTGCAATCCGAGCTTGCTATTGGCCGATGAGCCAACCACGGCGCTTGACGCCACGGTACAGATCCAAATTCTCCTGCTTTTGCGAGAACTTCAGGCAGCCATGAATTTGTCGATCATATTCGTCACTCACGATATCGGCGCAGCAGTTGAAGTTGCCGACGAGATAGCTGTCATGTATGCGGGGCGAATCGTCGAGCAAGGCTCTGCCAGGCAACTCATGCGCTCACCCAAACATCCATATACCTATGCCCTGCTGATGAGTCGCGCGCACGGCAGCTTGAAAAAAGGCGAAAGGTTGCCCGCGATTGGCGGCTCACCACCCGATCTTTCGCGACTTCCAAAAGGCTGCGCCTTTGCCGAACGATGCGAGCGCGCAAGGGATGCTTGTTTGGAGAGCCAACCCGAGATTGAAGACCATCAGGGCCAAGCGGTTCGATGCTTCTTCCCTATCGAAAAACAAGTCCCGACTGAAAAGCTTGTTCAACAAAGCCATAGCGGTCCAGGGACCTCAAGCCAAACCATGCACCATGCGCCTCTTAGTCATTAATCCCAACACCACGGCAAGCATGACCGCTGCGATCGAAGCGGCAGCAAAAAAGGTTGCCTACCCTAGCAGCGAGGTGCGCGCCTGCAATCCAGACGATGGGCCTGTATCGATCGAAGGCTATGTTGACGAGGCATTCTCAGTACCTGGCCTTTTGCGTTTGATTCGCCAAAACGATGGGCAGTACGATGCTTTTGTGATTGCCTGCTTCGACGACACGGGACTTGAAGCTGCCCGCTGTCTGACAGCAGCACCCGTGCTTGGCATCGGCGAGGCAGCGTTCCACCTTGCGAGCATGATCAGTAACCGGTTTTCGGTGATTACAACCCTGTCGCGCTCGGTCGCTGCGATTGAGCACAACTTGAAACGCTATGGTCTGGCCACGCGATGTGCTCGGGTGCGCGCAAGCGAAGTTCCCGTCTTAGAACTCGAAGATCCGCGGTCTGATGCCAGAGCGCGGATTACCGGAGAGATTCGCAAGGCTTTGGCCGAAGACCAGATCGAGGCCATTGTTTTGGGCTGTGCAGGTATGGCGCAACTTGCCACTGAATTAAGCGAAGAACTTGCCGTGCCTGTGGTCGACGGCGTTGCCGCCGCTACCAAGCTTGCCGAGTCATTGGTGTCCTTAGGGCTTCAAACCGCAAAGATGGGCCCCTATGCCCGTCCTGTAGCCAAAATTTACAAGGGGCAATTCCACGCTGACAGCTTCTGACCGTTAAACTTCGCCCGCGTCATTACGCTGTTTCGCAACACATCAACATGGAGAGCCCGTCGATGGAACATATTCTGCCCCCACTTCCCTACGCAATGGATGCACTTGCCCCCCACATCTCAAAAGAAACCCTTGAGTTTCACTACGGCAAGCATCACCAGACTTACGTCACCAATCTCAATAATCTGGTCAAAGGCACTGAGTTTGAGCAGGCAAGCCTTGAAGAGATCGTAAAAAAATCTTCAGGCGGCATTTTCAATAATGCGGCTCAAGTCTGGAATCATACTTTTTTTCTGCCCCCACTTCCCTACGCAATGGATGCACTTGCCCCCCACATCTCAAAAGAAACCCTTGAGTTTCACTACGGCAAGCATCACCAGACTTACGTCACCAATCTCAATAATCTGATCAAAGGCACTGAGTTTGAGCAGGCAAGCCTTGAAGAGATCGTAAAAAAATCTTCAGGCGGCATTTTCAATAATGCGGCTCAAGTCTGGAATCATACTTTTTATTGGAATGGTCTGAAACCACAAGGTGGCGGTGAGCCCGGCGGCGCCTTAGCTGCTGCTATCAACCAAAAATGGGGAAGCTTTGCTGCGTTTAAGGAAGCCTTTACCAAAAGCGCGATCGGTAACTTTGGCTCGTCGTGGACTTGGCTAGTCAAAAAGGCAGACGGCAGCCTTGATATTGTGAATACCAGCAATGCCGCCACACCGATCACCCAGGGCGATACAGCATTGTTGACCTGCGATCTCTGGGAGCATGCTTACTACATCGATCATCGTAACCGTCGCCCGGACTATCTCAACGGTTTCTGGGCACTGGTGAACTGGGAATTCGCCGAAAAGAACTTCGCCTAATCCCTCAAGGGGCAAGCCACAAAGCCTGCCCCTTTTTCACGTTTTGCTTTTTGTTTCAACTTAGTCATTTTGCCTTGCTCTTTATGCTCCCTTATGCACTCACGATTTTCCTATCAGCCTTTTTGCTCTTTCTAGTCCAACCGCTCATCGCCAAGCAAATTTTGCCTTGGTTCGGTGGTTCGGCTTCGGTTTGGAACACTTGCATGCTGTTTTTCCAAACCTTGCTTTTAGCGGGCTATGCCTATGCCGATCGGAGTGTTCAACGTTTAAACGCCAAACGGCAGGTCATCTTGCATGCCGTATTGCTCGTGCTCTCGCTGCTATGCCTTCCCATCATTGCAAGTGAGTCTTGGAAGCCACAGGGCGATGAAGACCCAATCATCCGGATTCTGGGTTTACTCGTTGCAACCATCGGTCTACCTTATGCCCTGCTTTCAACCACGACCCCGCTGATTCAAGCCTGGTATTGGCGAAGCTTCAAACAGGCTGTCCCTTATCGCCTTTTTGCTTTGTCCAATGCTGCATCTTTAGCGGCTTTGCTCGGCTACCCCACACTGATTGAGCCCTTTTTTGGTGGCAGGCAAACAGCCCTGGTCTGGTCCGTCGGCTATGCCATCTTTGCACTGCTATGCATTTGGGTAGGCTGGAAATCGATCAGTGCACCCGCAAGTCTTAGCGCAATAGATGAGGGAAGATCCCTAGCGCCGCAATCGCATGAAGATGAGTCAGCCACTGGCAAAGAACAAAGCGGATCTACACAGGCACCGCCGCTGTCGGCACGCTTGGCTTGGATTGTCCTCTCGGCCCTGGGCTCTGCGGTTCTACTTGCAGTGACGAACCATCTCACGCAAAACATTTCCTCCGTACCCTTTTTGTGGGTGCTTCCGCTTGCGCTATACCTAGTTACCTTCATCATTTGTTTTGATCGCCCGGCCTGGTATCACCGCGGCTTTTGGGGTGTTGCAGCTGCCACCAGCCTGCCGATGATGGTTTATTTCGCAGACTCTTTGGCACTGTTTCAGGTCTCAGGACTGTATGCCGCAGGGCTTTTCGCCGTTTGCATGTTTTGCCACGGTGAACTCGCCTCACTCAAACCTCACCCCAGCCAGCTCACGCGCTTTTATTTGGCCATGTCGCTTGGCGGTGCTTTAGGTGCACTTTCAATTGCTATCGGCGCCCCACTGTTGCTATCGGGTTATTACGAGCTGCACATCACCCTTGCCGTGATTGCCATCGTGCTGCTGTGGCGAAGCTTCGAGTCGACATGGATTTGGCGTCTTTCAAGCGCTGGCCTTGTCGCTGCTGTCTTGTTTTTGGTTCACGACGAACTGGAAGAATATCGTTTGGGCATTCGCGAAATGGAGCGCAATTTTTACGGCGTTGTTCGCACCCGTGATTACCCCTCAGAGCCTGGCTTTCGCTATATGTTGCACGGTGCCATTAACCACGGCGGGCAACTTCAAGGCGAACCCTTTGAGATGATGCCTGCGACTTATTACAGCCCAAACAGCGGCTACGGCAGACTTTTTCAAGCCATGCCTGAAGGACCCAAACGGGTAGGTTTGATCGGCTTGGGAGCGGGCGCACTTGCCGCCTACGCCCAATCTGGCGATCAATGGGTAATTTATGAAATCAACCCCGCAGTCGTCGATTTGGCCAAGAAAGAGTTCAGTTTCTTGGGTCGTATGAAGGCCCCCTATGAAATTGTCCTTGGTGACGGCAGACTCGCGCTTGAACGAGAGGCACCCCGGCAATACGACGTCTTGGCAGTCGATGCCTTTTCAGGTGATTCGATTCCCATTCACTTGGTTACCAAGGAGGCCATGGCGGCTTATGTCAAGCACCTGGCGCCAGGCGGCGTGATTGTGTTTCAAGCAACAAACCGATTTGTTGATTTACCGCCGGTCGCAAAACGCCTGGCTGATGCTTTTGGCCTTGAAGCAGTGTTAGTGGAGGATAGCCCACAGTTCTCCACAGGACCAGAACGTTGGTATTTGCATACCGATCAAATCATCATGACGAAAAATAAGGATCTCTTAAAACATCCTGCCTTTAAAGAAGCCAAGCCCATAAGCCTGCGTCCTGATGTTGGCGTTTTTACCGACGACCACTCGAACTTATTAAGGATTCTGAAGCATTAGCTTGCGACCAAACCCCTGGTCGCACTGATAAGGCGACGATTAATCCATACACGGTGATTGCACAGGCCACCGACACATAGTAAGCGCTTGCCCCAAGTTCGCTTTGAACCGCTAAAAATGCGCCGAGACCGACCGCAATCCCGATCCTGAAAAACCCGGCTAGCATCGGTCCGCGCATGCGGCCTGCACCCTGCGAAGCAAAGTACAGTGTCATACCCAGCGCAAAAGCTGGTAGGGCCCAGCCAAGATAGGAGAGCGCGTGAGCTGCCTGTTCACGAACCTCCGAGTCCTTGGTGAAAAACGAGGCGAGGAGCTCAGGCGCTAAAGCCACCCAAAGGCCAAAGGGCAAAGTCACCAAAAAGGCCATCGCCGCCCCCGTCCAGGCTATGCGCCTTGCTTCAGGCCACTGGCCTGCACCCACTGCATGCCCCACAAGCGCTGTCAGAGCGGCCCCGACGCCAAACGATACAGGGACCATCAAAAACTCCACTCTTGCAGCAATGCCATAGGCAGCCACATAGGCAGTACCGTAGGCCGCCAAGCGTGCGTTGACCAGGAATGTGGTGAGGTTGGCAATCAGGGCAAGCGCACAGGCCATCAAACCCACTGATAGAATTTTTTTGAACAATGCAGTTTGTGTGGCTACGCTTAGATCGGGTACAAATCCTGCCTGACCTGTGCGCACTTTCTCCCACATCAACCATGCAGCAACAGAAAAGACCAAGGCCTGCGCCAAACCAATACCGGCAAGACCAAGCTCAAACACCAACGCGCACAGCGGCATGAGGAGGCACAGCACAAGCCATGCAATCACCATCAGTCGTCCCACAATGCGGTGCTGCCCGCCTCCCCGCAAAACGGCCGATAAGGTATTGACGAGCCAGGCGGGCACTGCGGCAAGACCAAATGCAGCCAGCGGATAAAAACGATGCGCATGGGCAATCTCGTCGCCAGCGAGCAGGCCAAAAAGCCAAGGCAAGAGAAAACTTAATGGAATGGCAAATAAAAGCCCCGCAATTAGCGCGATCCATAAGGCATGTTTCACCAGTGCGCACGCCTGGTCATGGTCATTTGCACCCAGCGCTCGCGCAATCGCTGAAGAAACGCCACCACCCATAGCACCGGCTGAGGTTTGTTGCAGCAAAAGTACAAAAGGTAGAGCAATCGACCAAGCTGCAAGTGCATCGGTACCTAGCCTTGCAGCGACAAGCGTCTCAGCAAATTGGGTTAGGACTTGCGCTGCTGAAACAGCCGCTGACGGTGCAGCAAGCGCAAGAATCCTGGCGATCACGAAGGATTATCGCTGTGCAGGCGTCCCGCTGTTGCCCAGTCAGAGCGTTTGATATCTTCAAAGATCACATCGACTGAATCGGGTGAGCACTTCAAGGTCTCACTGGCCACCTTGGTGACCTGTTCGGCAAAAGCGCGCTTTTGCTCAAGGCTTCGTCCTTCAAAAAGACTGACATGGATCAATGGCATATGGGTTCACTCCAGAATCGTCAAAAAAGCAAAATTTGCCTCAGCAAATGAAACCATAGCTCAAGGTCTTTAAGGCTACCATCAGGTTGTCGCGCTGCTTGCAGCATTCCAGGAAATGCGTTGAGGACAGTTATGGAATTCGATCACGCCGTTGTCGTTGTACATGATCAAATGGATCAGGCCGTTGAACGCTTTCGAGCCATGGGATTTTTTGTCACCGAACGTGGACACCATAGCCTGGGCACCATCAACCATCTGATCATCCTTGATAACAGCTACATCGAATTGCTCGGCTATTTGCCAGAAAATCGTGACAAACGCCCCGAAGTTCGTGATGCCCCGGCAGGCTTAAACGCTTGGGTCTGGCGCAGTCACAACGCATCGGAGACCTACCAGCAATGTATCGCGCGGGGCGCTCCGGTAAGCAAGCCGGACCGATTTTCTCGTCCGGTACGGGTCGGTGATCTAAACGATGAAGCGGTGTTTCAAACCGTTCGCGTAGCGCCCGAGCACTCGCAAGCAGGGCGTTATTATTTCTGTCAGCATCAAAAGCCCCATCTGGTTTGGCACAAGCCATGGATGCAACATCCCAATCAGGCTTGCGAGATCACGGCAGCTTATGCAAAGGTTGCAGACTTGGATCGCGAGCAAAAGCTGCTGCAACAGTTAGTGGGCGATGCTCGTGTTTGGCCAGCGAGTTTGGTGATCGAGGCCGATCCTGAGCTCGAGCAAGGCGGCTATATGCACCAGCTAAACATCGCCTGCCGCGATCTGATTGCCTTGCGAACCTGCTTGCTCCAACAATCGGTCCCTCATGTGTGGGCCAATGATCGCATCCGCATCGATGCAAGCCATGCGATGGGTTTGTGCCTGGAATTTCACGAGGTGATAAGCGACACCAAGGTTTTGCACTCGGCATCAGCCAGGTCCGGAGTTGACGCAGCAGCATCAAGTGCAAAGGCCTATGCCAACGATGGCGCCGAGGCCTTTATCCGTATGCTGCAAGCCCATGGGGTCAAGACTATTTTTGGCGTTTGTGGCGACACAAGCCTTCCCTATTACGATGCGCTTTACCGACTCGATCATGGCATGGTCCATGTGCTTGCCCGCGATGAACGCAGCGCCGCCTACATGGCCGATGCTTATGCCCGAGTCAGTGGACGGGTCGGTGTGTGCGAGGGTCCAAGCGGTGGCGGTGCAACTTATCTTGCACCCGGACTGGTTGAAGCAAACGAGTCGTCGGTACCTGTTCTAGCATTTAGTTCAGATGTCCCCGTCTCAAGCAGGGGGCGTTATCCCCTGACCGAGCTGCGTCAGGAGGCTTTATACGCACCCCTGACCAAATGGAATGGAAGCATTGACCTGGCCTCAAAAATCGGCGACCAGGTTCGTAGCGCCTTTCGAGCCATTTGCACGGGTAGGCCAGGCTCAGCGCACCTTTGCCTGCCCTATGATGTACTCAAGGCAACGCATGATGGCGAGGGACTTTGGGCTCAAGCCGAACACAGCAGCGCACCCGCTTGGCGCTGCGCTCCCGCGCTTGAGGCGACCAGGCGGGCCGCCACTAAACTTATAGCAGCCAAGCAAGTGGTCATCATTTGTGGCGGCGGTGTGATCAGTTCGGGGGCTTGCGAGGCATTAAGCAAACTCGCGCATCAACTCGATGCACCAGTCTGCACAACAGTCAGCGGCAAAGGATGTATATCAGATAACGATCCGCTTTCTGTAGGCGTTGTTGGATCAAACGGTGGTGTGCTGGCAACACGCGAGATCGTCGCAGCCGCTGACCTGGTTTTTTTCATCGCCTGCAGAACAGGGTCGACAACAACCGAGCATTGGCGGTTTCCACAACTTGGCACTGAGATCATCCATCTTGATGTCGACCCTGCGGTGATTTCAAGCAGCTATCCAACGAGCATTGCACTGGTTGGCGATGCCAAGCTGGGGCTTGAGGCCCTGATGGAAGCCGTGCAAGAGCAGCGCCAAAAAACCATGACAGAGCAGCGCCAGAAAGCCACGTCAGAACAGCGCCACACCGAGCACCTTGAAGGAAGTGGTCTTGCCATGGTCGCAAAAGCCCGCGCAAGTAAGTGGAAAGCTTTTGAAGCGCTTGCTCAAAGCGAAGAGCTTCCTATTCGGCCCGAGCGCATCATCGATCAATTGCGTCAAGCCCTACCCGATGATGCGATTGTTTGCGCCGATCCCGGAACGCCCTGCCCCTACGTCGCCGCCTATTTCAAGTTACCCAAGGCCGGTCGATATTTTGTAACCAATCGAGCCCATGGTGCACTTGGCTATGCACTGCCTGCTGCAATCGGTGCATGGTATGCCAAGCCTCAGCAGCGATGCGTCGCCTTGATGGGTGATGGCAGTTTTGGCTTTGTTGCGGGCGAACTCGAAACCGTCGCTCGATGCGGGGCGCCGATTTT
>Ga0194133_10007078_pt1 | contig 13558 bp, 15 predicted proteins | sample TA2KigOf40mmetaG_FD_155448 | JGI IMG/M metagenome (GOLD analysis project Ga0194133, IMG submission 155448) | Freshwater microbial communities from Lake Tanganyika, Tanzania - TA2015055 Kigoma Offshore 40m | ecosystem: Environmental > Aquatic > Freshwater > Lake | place: Tanzania: Lake...
ACCAAGATTTCTTTTTCTCAAAGGATATATATGAGGTTCTCACACTAAAAAATCTAAACATTTTTGCATTTTCCATGCCTTTTTTTGTCTATTTTTTCCTGAACCTAATTAATTTTTCCTCTTTTTTTCCCTTTTCCATTCCATTTTGTGATGTGGATGGGAAGTCAAGAGGCTTATATACAGAGAGATAACGTTTTATACACTTGCTAGAAAAGAGCCAAACTTGCATGATGGTGAGTGTACCACTTCAAATTAAAGAAACAACAAACAAGCAAACAGACAGATTAACTTGTGAAATCAGTTCTGTCGAGATTAATCCCGGTGTGGATGTGATGAAGAGTGTAGAGAGCTAATTCTCAGCATCACATTCGAAAACAAAACAAAATAATTTTTTTTGAGAGGGTAAATGTATAAATCGAGGATTTTCGGGCCAAAACCTCATATACTTTCATCTTTAATCTACAATTAATCATTGAATAGATTGTAACCGGACTTTCAGTCCAAAAAAAAGGTCAGCAGCATCTATTTCAGCCACATTCTTTCACAGATGTCCATTTGATCAATAGAAAACGAGTATATTTCTTCATGAAGAAATTCTTTTGGCGAAAGTCATCGCAGTCTTTATAACGTCCAAATAATTCTTGTTCAAAGTATTCTTTTGTCACACTTAACAATGGGATAAGGAAAGTCCCTGAATATGATGCACCCACCAGACAGACCCATAAATCGACCCCTTTTATCTTCAACTCTGGACAGGGGAGATGTCAAAGAGCACGAGATTTTTTTAAATTTCAAATTTAGATCATTTAAATTAATTAAAACAGTTTAACAGACATTAAGTTTACATTTTTTTCGAACTTATAAAAAATACTTTTGTGCACGATCTGATTGGAAATGATGAGTATCCATTTGAATAAATGTATTGGTAATTTGTATTTGTATTTGTATTTACTAAAAGCTCCATCGAAAATCACATAAAAATACAATTAACTTTTTAAGAGCTGACAGTTGTTTTAAATTAATCTTGTAAAATCATTCAAGTAAAAACTATTCAGTCAGTAAAATGGATAAAATAAAATGTGCAATAAATAAACATTGTTAATAGAGTAAATGCAGTAATAAATCTGACAAATCAAGCACTGATAAATGTACTTTTTAAGTTAACTCTTAGAGCATGTTTTCCAATGCCATTAGTCCAGTCAAATTTCACTCGGTTTAGGCATTTTAGTCTGTTTGGGAATGCATTCCGTCCAATTTTGAGACGCGAGTGATCAGCGAATGTTCCTCTTCCTGGGGTTCTATCATTGACGTATATACGTTCTTGTAGTTGTTTACTCATACGGGGTCCAGTGTCCTTCAGGTTGGTCAGCACGATGGCTAATTTAGAGCAACAGTATGATATCCATTGGTGCGGATGTTAATCAGGGAAGCTGTGGCCTAAGGCTCAAATGCATCTGACTGAGAACTGGATCAACAAGGCACCCTCTGTCAGGGATGCAAAAATCTGCCTATTATGATGGTGTTGATCTTCAACAAGGATTTATCTGTAATATTCATTGAATTATTATTAATACCAATAAGAATCAACTTTATGTTTAATTTGCAGAAAATTTTGGTCAATTTATATATTTTTGATTTAAGCAAAAAATAAATAAAGTTGATCTCATCCAGCTTTTGATATTTCAACCTCAATAAAAAATTATTTTTTTCTAATTGACAAAATTACACACTTCACTCACCATTCAATCGGAATTTTTGTGTGTTTGTGTGCTTCTCTCATACATTTCTCCTTTGTGTGTGTGAAATTGTAATTGATTAATAAAAACGTTACGTTCTATCATGTCACGTCCATCCTTCGTCCCCCCCTTCCACATCCCCACAGGTTTCTAAATAATAGAGAGAAGAAGATGGTATGTTCCACAACCATCCAGAAGGTTTTTTTCCATTTCATTTTCAACGAGCATTAATTCATTTGTAAAACTTTACAGACTGGATAATAGAGTTGATCCAACGGAGCGTATTCAAGAGTTCATGTTTCACTGACTGTTTGTAGGAAGAATGAAACTCGTTTGTCTCTTTTTATACAGGTCGTGACAAATTGTCGTTTAATGTATCAAAGCTTAAGAAATAGAAATTTTAGCAACAGCACTATTGAAAAGTATTTGCCTATATAGGAAACAATTTAAGGATTTGATTTGTTTGCTACGTTTAATGAAACTGTTGGGTAAACTGGCCAAAAACCAAACGGATCCAAGTTTTAAATCCGTCGTTGAATTTGATCTGCAGTTGAAACTCAAAGGATTGAAACGAAAGCTGAGAATTTCAAAAGCAATAAAAGAGTTCAAGTCACTACAAAGGGATCGAGCACTCCTCCAATACGTGAAAAATCGTCGTCTGCAAAAATTTTATCTCCTTTTGAAACATATATCATGGTTGTGAGTTTAACAACAACATTGTAGAATTCCATATTTTTCCAATGAGAATGATTAGATGTACCAAAGGAATGGTTGCATGGTTATAAAGAGACTCAAGTGGCAGACGGCCAGCCACACGTGGGTTGGGTAACATTATTTTACTCAGTCTATCACTGTACAAATAAATACTGAAATAAAAAAAGGAGAAGATAGAAGAAGAAACGTTTCATATTACCTTCTACTGTTTGATTTGGTGAACTATACAAAAAAAAACTTCACAAAGTATCTGAACAAGCTCTTACACTTTGAGGATCTCTATTGAATCAAAACCTTAACTCGATGGTTCTTCTAACTTTTGCCAATTGAAAAACAAAATTTCTTTTAAATTGGATGAGTTGAGATGAAAACAAGGCTACTTCAAAAGGGTTTTTAGTTTTTTGATTCTTTTCTATATTCTTGCAAAATATTTCATTTCTATTCCAAGAAAATTTGTTGAAAAATTGGGTAACAAAAGAAGCTACTTTAAACATTGACTCAACAGGAATTGAATTTATTGTTGACAAAATCTTTCTGAATTCTTTTCACCAAAAAGTTACTAGAGTTTTAAACAAATACTAATTTTGACTAACAAAAAACGTGAACATTTTTGTCACAATCAAAGAAAACCAAGATCTTTTGCCGACATATTTTTAGCAAAGAAATGAGAAAAAGAGCAAAAATTGTTTGTTGCAAAGTAAAGATTTTTGTTGAAACACAAATCAAAAAGTTTCTCATTCTTACCGATCTGAATTTTGAAAAATAGCTTCATTTGGTAACACAGAGGCAACCAATGTCAAGAATTATGTTTGATCAATGGAGGATTGATAAATGTAGACTTGCCTACTATAATCTGAGCGATCATGGAGATGAACGCAAAGATGAGGAAGGGAAGCTGAAATATCTTAACCCATGCTTATGAACACTACTTCCCTTTTATGTAAATAAAAGACAGTTGTAACCTATGCTCATAATACTTTATTTGTGTAAGTTTAACACATAGTTTCAAATACACTTTAATAATATAATGTCCTTAGAAAGGAATCAAACTATCTACTCTTAGTAACATACGTCTAAGCTCATAGAGAATACCTAGATGCTGTTCGTAAGGCACGCAGGCCTTTTATTGACATGTGAGACAGGAGCTCGCTGATCAGAGATGCTAGCGAATAAGGTGTGGGTAAAAGGTTGCGTGATCAGAATGATAAAATATCATAAACTTAAATCTAAAAGCTGAGATCAGAGACATTTTTTGTATTTTAGCTCTGGCAAAAGAGAATAGCTACAGCCGTGAATCAACTCAAGACCATTTTCTTGGAGGAGAAAAGAAAATAGAAAAGGACGGAGGCGATGACTGCAGAAAAAGGTCAAATATTCAAATGCTAAAGCAGGTAAGAGCTTTAAATACCATCAATATAACATTGAAATTTTAGAAAATACCCAGATGCCAGTTGCTTGAGTAACTCACTTATGTATGGCCACACATTTGAAAGCTAGAAATAAACCTTTATTTAGTTTTAACTTTGCATTTTGCAACATCTTTTCATCTAGTTCTCTATTCAAATCAGGGCTAGTTATCATTTATCATTTTTTTGTTGTATCCGAGGATCAAAGATTGCCAGAGGTGCCTCTGTTTTAATTATAGGAGTAATCAGGCAGAGTAAATACCAGATACTCTTTTACCTGTAATTTAAGGAAATGTGTTGGAAGGCGGATTTTGTCATTGTTGGAGGATTTAAGATCCAAAGTTTGATCTCAGCAGTGCTTTCACTTTTGACAATAAAGAATTTATCTATCAGTCATGATAACTGGAGGTTGGCATTTAACCCTGAGGCTTATCAAACCTTTACCCCCTGGGTTGGATGGAAGGTCTTCGGGTTGTCAATTATTCACAAAAAGATACAAATTAATAGGCAAAAATGTTTAAAAACAGAAAAATAAAAATCATGGTTGATAGCTGAAAAAGACCTGTAAAGTCAAAAGTATTCTCATTTTGAGTAAGATAAATCCATTCTTTAAAGAGGCCTTCTTTACATTTTCTCTCACACTTTGGGCCATGAACATGCTTAAAGGCAGTCACAAATTTTCTAAATTTCCACAGCTTTTTCCAACTATGGATTCCACCCAATTAGCATCAGCCTTATTGTCTAATGAGGGGAACGTGATGTCAACCATTCAGCACCTATTATCACAGCAAGCAAAACAAACAGAAGAATCAAATCCGTCACCGCCATCACATTTCATGTACCCCCCTTCTGCAGTGTCCTTGGCATTGTCCATTGAGTCTCCATTTCCAGGTGAGATTTCAAAAAGATTCTATTTGTCGATATTTTCTGCAGATTTTCTGATGTTTCCAGGCCATCCAGCCCAAAGCTCTACAGCATTTTCACCACCAACACTAGCTGAACCATCCCTCACATCAACGAGTCCCTTCGGATCCAGGTTCTCATCATACCTTGCTGCCCATCAACGCTACTTGGCATCAGTAAACTCTGCAAGTGCCCACAGCTTCTTTGCCTACTCTCCCCATAACCATTTGTCCGGTAAACTAAAACATCTTTCTCAATATATTCCAGCTGACTATTTCTGACTTTAGGTGCTTTTCTGAGACCAGAGGTTGCCCAGTATTTCGCGTCGTCCGGATTCGGACGGTCGGCAGGAGTTGGAGGACCTTTGCTTAGAGGGAAATCTGCCTTCCCGTTGACACCTCAATCGTCTTCAGACATATATCTAAACGGACAAGATAAGATGCAAATCGGAGAGGAAAACGATTCTTTGGCACCACACAGTCCAGAATAATCAAATGCCCAATAATTTCTGTAGATTTTTATGATCAATATTTAGATAAACATCTAACTTCAGAAGCAGATTTTGCCCCACTAATTATAAAACACTTAAAACCACTATTTGAGATATGAGAAGTCCAGCTACAAACGTTTTTTTATTATTCAAGCATTCAAAATATTTAGTCAAAGCGATGCAAATTGACTTTTGTTACGACGATAGATGATGGCTAAAAAATGTGTGTGGTTTTTTATGATTTCATTTAGATAATCTAGTCCTCTTTTTGTGAAGTAAAACCTTTGATGTACACTAAAATTGTAACATGTTACACTTGAAATAGGGAAAATAAAAAAATGTTCAGTATTCAAGGTTTTGTGATTTGAAAGAGAAATTTCCGGTTATTTGAATTTGGTTATAAATAGAGTCCCCTTTCAGAAGAAATAATTTTTCTAATAAAATTATGGACCATTCACACTAAACATCTTTTTATTAAATGCAATTTCAATATTACAATATAGAATGAGAAACTCCACATATTTTCCAACATGTGCCTAGAAAAGATATCTGGCGTTGCTGGGGTTTAAGCCCTAGAACTTCAGTTCTTTAAAATACATGCTGTGGCCATTAGGCCCCCTAGAGACTAGAATTTGTGTCATCAAAAACTACAAAATCATGTAAAATATAAAGCCAATCACGTTTGAACGTTGGGATTGAAATATTCAAAAGAGTTTAGCGTTCTTTTTCAATCTTATTCAGAATTTCCTCAACCACAGAAATACATGCTGTGGCCATTAGGCCCCCTAGAGACTAGAAACTACTAAATCGTGTAAAATATGAAGTCAATCATGTTTGAACCTTGGGATTGAAATATTCAAGAAAGTTTAGTGTTCTTTTTCAATCTTATTCAGAATTTCCTCAACCACTGAAATACATGCTGTGGCCATTAGGCCCCCTAGAGACTAGAATTTGTGTCATCAAAAACTAAAATATAAAGTCAATCGCGTTTGAATGTTGGGATTGAAATATTCAAAAGAGTTTAGCGTTCTTTTTCAATCTTGTTCAGAACTTCCTCAACCACTGAGCTTTGGAAAAGGGGTCATCATGGCTCACAGGTCATAAGCACCAGATTGAGAACAAAGATTTCTCTAAGGTTTTGGGCTCAGTCTCTGGCCCTGCAATCAATTTTAAGACCACGGATTGCAAAAAAAATCAACAAGGCATCCCCAGTCAGAGTTAAAGTAATCTGCAGTTACCATATATAGGAAACATTATTTGTCTATGGCAGGAATCTTTTTATAAATGTGTTGACTCACATCAGATGAGTCTTTTATATCGTCATAATTGCCTAAATCTGATAATCAAGCTCTATTACATTGTCCAAGAAAATTGATATTTTTTGTAAAGATTGTCCATTAATAAAAATGTTAAACTTTGAATTGCCTATTATGAAATGGAAGTCAATTGAAGAGATAAATTATAATTAGCTCAATTTTTTATTGAAAAAAATTTAGATCATTGTTTGTGTTATTGCTAACAAAGTTTCTAAATGATGGATTGGAACCTTAATGTTAAAGAAATTACACTATTCTAAATTTTATATGTTAATTCCTCCAGCCTTTTACGAGCAGGGCTATTTTTGAACAGTGATTCACTTGTTAGATTCAGTCAAAAAGATGAGAATCAAGGCTTAAAACTCTTAAATTTCTTGTGACTTCTCAAAAATGTCATATTCTAAGTTTTCCAGGCCTAATCGACTTTCAAGTGAAAATCATTGGGTATGTAAATTGTAAATTTTTAAATGTCAAAGTCACGAATTGAGTCTAGATTAAAAAGTCATTAGAATATATTTATTATACAGTCTAAATAATATTTTTATTTAGAATAAATATTTTTAGAGAAAAAGTGTTAGATTTCGATATGAGAACAACTTTTGTGACAACTAATTCTCCCATTTATAAGAATCAGAGTTTGAATCTGGCCAGTGAGTCAGTCTGCTTGTTTGCCTGGCTCAACTTTCTTCAGACGCATCGGGGTATTTCTTTTAGGACAAGTTGTAAATAGACTCAACTTTGATCGTTTGAACAGAACAGGCGAACAGCTTTCTTGATTTTATACTTTAAGGTGGGTGGGGATTAGACTTGTTGGACAACGACACTGATGCCGAGCGAAGAGCAAGACGACTTGTGCAAAGAGCATCAGCAGGGGAAAAATGATGTCAACTTTCACATCTACACACTCTTAGATTTATTAAGTTACAGAAGCAAAAACAGAGAGACAAAGCTGAAGGTATTTAGAGTAGGCAGTTAAAAATCTCAGCCTTATTTCACGGCCATGAAGGAGAAAATTTCTACGGGAAAAAGCTGAACTGTGAAAGAGAATTTTTTTTATGAATGACTTTCAAAAAAAAGGGTTGAATGCAAAATTTTTATAGGATTTAGAAATAAAACACTAGGTATTTTTCTATGATAGTTCACTCTGCTTTATATTCTTATATATAGAAGGTATGTGTCGTTTGCGCTCGTCCCATCGTCCACGACCCTCTCCCACCTGAGCTAGCTGCTATATAGTTCTAGCCTGCCTTTTTCAAAACTGATTTTTCTATACCCTCGACTCAGGCGGTCTGATCCGGTCCGAACTTCTTGCGCTTTTCCTCACGAAGCATCTCCGTCGTCGTCACAAAAACGAAAAAGCAAATTTCTAAAACCCAAAACATCCCAGTCCCAAAGTTTGTGGGTTATTCAACCAGCCACCTGCTTCACTTTTGTAGGCCTCGGCGTGGAGGCTCTTCGGCCTCAAGGTACGACACTGTTTTGTACATTTTTCAACTCTACATACTTGACTAACGAATCAAACAAACTCTTTAATCTATTGCCGACAAGAAAAAATGGAAGATAAAGTTGTGATCACAAACGAACAGAAAAATAATATTAAGTCATTTTTCGGTTAAGATCATGCAATAAACTATTTCGTAACACGAGAATGAGGCCCATATCGGTAAACTTTGTAAAACTAAAATTCAGATTGGACAAACTATCGGATCATCAAACGTTAAATTCGAGTAAAAACTTCAATATCTTTGTAGATGACTTCAGCCAATCCCAACCAATTTGGATCAGCCATGGATAATGTTTATATGGAACAAGAGGAAGAATGGGAAAGGGAGGGACTTCTAGATCCAGCCTGGGAAAAACAACAAAGAAAGGTCAGTCAATGTTAAATTCAAAATAGAAAAAGCCTCAAATGGTAGCTGAGAAAGAATCTAAATCAAGTCAAGTCAATTTTGAAATGGAATGTTACAAGCGGTTGGCTAATTAATATTCCCCCCTGTTATTGCCCAGAAAGATTAATTGAGTAAATTTCCTCAAGACTTTCTTTTAGAATAATAAATATAAATTGGTATTTCAGTAACAAATTCTAGGAAATATTAATCACACTATTCGTCAAAACAAATAGCTAATTTAAACCATATGAGACATAGATTTTGAGTCATGAATTCCAAGGATACAATTTATAACCACCAAAATGATTTGAATGGATGATAAAAAGGCATTTTTTACTTTGTCAGGCTACATTATTGTTCCCAAATTTTTCTTTAAAAGGCGACCTTGAAAGATTATGAGTGAGAGAGAGAGAGAAAAAAACTACAACAACCCATAATAGCTTTTACTACTACAACTCCAACAAGACTTTTCAACCTCAAATTGTTCAATATTTGAGAATGATTTTCTTTCTCTGTTCGTGCTCAATTGAGAAGTTGACATATTTTTTTTGCCACTCTGCTCTTCCTCCTGTCTGCTTTGCTGTCCGTGTTTTTAGCCAAGGTTGTGAGAGAAATCTTTCTTATAGTCTTCTTATGTGTTGAAGTAGTCCGTACGAATAGCATGTAGTGCTTTTTCCATCTCTCTCTAGAAAGACAATTTTAGGGGCTTACTAAACAGCAGTATAAATGGCTTGCCTCTACATATACATATACTTTAGCCTGAGGCTGTCTCCTCCATTTCAGATTCTCCTACCTTTGCATGTTTACTTTTTCTCCCCTCACCCCCACACATGTCCAAGGAGAAATCTCACATGTTTCTGCTTATGAATGATCTCACTACACAATTTATATCTATATATATATCTATATAAGTATAGTATTCGAGTAGGCGAAGAAAGTTCAGGCGAAATCCACTTCTCAGGTCGCGCCCACATTCACAGTTTAAAAATGACAAAGAATTAAAGATGAAAATGACGTTATTGAAAAAAAATCGATTAACTTATTTGACCATAGTTGAAAAGTTTGGCACCATTTTCTGACAAATGGGAATAGATAGAAGTCCCCCGTATTAAGGATAGGTTTTTGAACAAAAAAAAAGAATTTCAGTTCTTATCACATTGACAAAATAACACACACAATGTTATCTGACTTTAACAGATAAGTTTTTCAAGCTCTAAAGCTGAAATAAAATCAGATTTAACATGTAAGGGGTTTTATTGGGTAGTTTATTGAGTTGACAAATATGAAACGAAAGCCTCTTCATGAAGTAAGAGTTTTCCTTTGAAATGATATCTATCAAATGGAAGTGGGGCTACATTCAAAGGACTGTAATGTTTGAAAACTTAATGAGCAATGTTTTATTTCACCTCTAAAGTAAAGCAATATGCTTAGTTTAAATTTCAAGTATTTTGTTTCAATGTGTAAACATTGAGGCGATTTGTGACCAAGCAAACACACACTAAAACAACGCAGATAAAGTGTTCAAATATAAAACCTTTTTTTTTGTAAACTAAAGCTTTATAAATCAGTTTCATTTTGTTCCACTTTTGATTATAATTTAAGAGGCAATAAACGTTCACCGGATGCTTAGAAAAAATATATGTGTTTTTTCATTTAAAATTACCCAGTATGATAAAATGCAAAAAAAAATCTGACAAGGTGAAAACATCTGAAAATGTCTTCTTACCTGAAAATGTTTTTTCATCATCTTGACATTTACAATGTCTTTTTTTTGAAAAAGGTGAACAAATATGAAATAGCTTTTTAAAGCGAGCATTGATAAAGTGATGAAAAAACTAAATTAACAACAATTTTTTCATGCCAAAAAGATTCTTATTTATTTTCCTGAAAGAAAACGCCAAACTCCAAAACATTTCAGATAAATGTAATGTGAAGCATCATTTAGTTAATTAGCTTTTCTCAGCTTCCAACTAAAAGTAAAATGCATCTAGCAAATAATTTTGTGAATGTAGGAGAGTAAAAAGACAAGATGAAAGCAACTTTGTGTTTGAATTTTATTTTAATTTCATTGTTGAATTTTGTAGACTTTTACTGCCTGGGTTAACTCTCACCTCCGCAAAGCAGGCACACAAATAGAGAATATTGAAGAAGACTTTAGAAATGGTCTTAAACTCATGCTTCTCTTGGAAGTCATTTCTGGTATGAAGAATTAAGTCTTTGATGAACAAAGAAGACATGATAATAAACGATTATCAATTTCATTATTCCAGGTGAGACCCTTCAAAAGCCAGACCGTGGTAAAATGAGGTTCCACAAAATTGCCAATGTCAACAAGGCTTTGGATTTCATTGCCAGCAAAGGTGTCAAGCTTGTCTCAATTGGAGCAGAAGGTAGTTTAAGCCTTAATAATTAAATTTTAGGGCTAAACAATAACACCATATTTTAAATGACAATAGAAATCGTTGATGGAAATGTGAAGATGACTCTGGGTATGATCTGGACCATCATCTTACGTTTTGCCATTCAAGATATTTCAGTTGAGGAAATGACTGCCAAGGAGGGTTTGTTGCTTTGGTGTCAGAGAAAAACTGCCCCTTACAAGAATGTCAACGTTCAAAACTTCCATCACAGGTTATAAAAGAAGATTAAGTGACAATTCAAGAAATGAAAATTTCATTTACTATTTTTGATCCAGTTGGAGAGATGGTTTGGCATTTTGTGCTCTTATTCATCGTCACAGGCCAGACCTCCTGGACTACTCTAAACTATCTAAGGTTCTTTTGTGTAACTGAAACTTTTGTAGAATCCCTAAATTGTATGAGTATTTTTTTCTTACAGGATAACCCAAGAGAAAATCTCAATTTGGCCTTTGATATTGCTGAAAGGTATCTTGACATCCCCAAAATGTTGGACGCTGAGGGTATGATTGTGTTCCAAATCATTTGACTTTGAAAAGGTGCAAAACATAATTGTGTGAGGTCACATTTCAGATCTTATAAATACTGATAAACCTGATGAGCGTCAAATCATGACCTATGTGTCATGTTACTATCATGCCTTCCAAGGAGCCATGCAGGTTAATCAATGGCACTTTGTGTTCTAAATGAGAAAGTAACCCTTAGGGTGCATTTTTGGAATTTTGTAACATTTATAATCCCATTAACTTGTGAATGGATTGATTGACTTACCTTTCTCACATTTGATTTTATATTTAATATGAGATTTAAGGACCTAAAATCCTACATTCATTGGAATAAAAGGCATATCGAATTTTATCAAAGGAAAGTAATCAACGAAAAGAAGTGTCAACTTTGACAGCAAAAACAATTTGATAATGGAAGAGTGACTTTTTTTGAAAATATAATTTAAGTACTAATCTTTTTGAACATGGTTTTTCCATATGTTTTTTGAGTTTTTGATTTGAAATTTTTGTCAAACTATTAGTTACAGTTTTCCTTTGATTTCTTAACCCTACTAACTATGATTTCAGATGTAATACAAAACAAAAGGCCAGATGAAAAAGCTATTATGACTTATGTCTCTTCATATTATCATGCATTTGAGGGTGCAAGGAAGGTAACATGTCGACTTGTCTGGCAGCTTTCAAACTAACTTGTTAACTAAAACTATGAAAAAGACATATTTTAAAAAAAGAATCATTTTGTTTAGGCTGAGATGGCAGCCAACAGGATTTGCAAGGTCCTCAAAGTAAATCAAGACAATGAGAGGCTAATGGAGGAATATGAACGTCTGGCTAGCGATGTAAGTACAAAGAAACAAGATAAAATAATATCTTTTTTATAAAATTCCTTCTTTTTTCGAAATCAGCTTCTAGAATGGATTCGACGAACTCTTCCTTGGTTGGAGAGTCGCCAGTCTGGAAATTCTCTCATTGCAGTCCAGAAGAAGTTGGAGGAATACAGAGAGTATCGTAGAAAGCACAAACCTCCAAGGTATTTCTATTTAATCAGCTTCAAGTTTTGATTGGTCCAAAAAAAGCAACCCTTAATGTTTCGTGAAATTTTTCATCATTTAGGGTTGAACAGAAGGCTAAGTTAGAGACCAACTTTAACACCTTGCAGACCAAACTTAGATTGTCAAACAGGCCAGGTATGTTTATTTATTTTCTGAAGACATGGATGATCTTGTGAGAGGCTATTTTGATTTTACCATTAAGCTTACATGCCAACTGAGGGTAAAATGATCACTGACATTCACCGAGCATGGAATGGTTTGTTGGGCTGTGAGAAGGGCTTTGAGGAATGGCTTCTGGCAGAGTTGATGAGGCTAGAGAGGCTTGAACATTTGGTTAGTTTCAATTGGAAAAATCAAAAGGCTGAACTCTTCATTTATTTAAACTTTTTTAAAAAAAAACTAGGCCAAGAAATTCAAGCACAAGGCAGACATTCACGAAGCCTGGACTGCTGGCAAGGAGGAAATGCTCAGTTCTCAGGTTTGTAAACAATGAGCTTTGCTGATTAAAAATAGATTGCCTTATTCATACATTTTTAAAGGACTACAAAAACTGCAAGATTTTTGAGCTGAAGGCAATGAAGAAAAAGCACGAAGCCTTTGAAAGTGACTTAGCAGCCCACCAGGTAATATATTTTATAAAACTTAATTTACAAAAAAACCTATTTTCACACTCAATTTTCAAGGATCGTGTTGAGCAAATTGCTGCCATAGCTCAAGAGTTAAACGCTTTGGACTACTGGGACAGTTCCATCGTCAATTCCAGGTTTGATAATTACTCTCACCTTATAAAACTCTCTTTCATATCTAAAATTTATCTATGTCAAGATGTCAAAAGATTTGTGACCAATGGGACCGTCTTGGAACACTGACCCAACAACGCCGTCTTGGGATGGACGATGCTGAAAAGGTGTTGGAGAGGGTTGACTCAATGCACTTGGAGTTTGCTAAGAGAGCTGCTGTAAGTCTGAAAGAGATCATTGAAAAAAGTTGCTTTGATTTCATAAAAAAATGTCAACCCAATTAGCCTTTCAACAACTGGCTTGATGGTACCAGAGAGGATTTAGTAGATATGTTCATTGTCCACACTTTGGATGAAATCCAGGGTTTGATTGATGCCCACGCTCAGTTC
>Ga0194133_10007079_pt1 | contig 13554 bp, 14 predicted proteins | sample TA2KigOf40mmetaG_FD_155448 | JGI IMG/M metagenome (GOLD analysis project Ga0194133, IMG submission 155448) | Freshwater microbial communities from Lake Tanganyika, Tanzania - TA2015055 Kigoma Offshore 40m | ecosystem: Environmental > Aquatic > Freshwater > Lake | place: Tanzania: Lake...
CACAAGACCAACGAAGAAAAAAAACAAAGAAAAAGAAGTTTTCAAAAATACAACTGGAATTGAAACAAGAAAAAATAAACGGAAAAACGATTATAGAATGGGAAACTGAAATATCTAAATTCAATCGTAAATCACTAAACATACCAAAATTTAAGGAATACATTAAAAAGAAGAGTGAAATAAATGGAATATTATTTACCTTTTATGAAAAATACATTTTTAGGAAATTAAGATTACAAAGTTATAGAAACACAAAAAGAAGCGAACAAAAAATGTTAAACAATTTTAAACGCATATTTGGAAATGAAAAAGAAGTTGTAGTATGTTTTGGTGATTACGAACAGAAACAACAAATGAAATACAAAGAAGCAACCAAAGGAAAAGGAATGAGAACTTTATTTAGAAAAGCAGGTTTTCAAACATATTTGGTTGATGAATTTAGAACAAGTTGTATGTGTTCCAAATGTGAAATAGGTATTTGTAAAAAGACGATGGTTAGAGAAAATCCAAAATCATATAGAAGCGGTAATGTCTTAATCCACGGACTGATTTGTTGTAAGAACGGATGTGGTTATTGGAATAGAGATGTTAATGGTGCTACAAATATCTACAAAATTGCTTATAATGCGATAAATAATAAAGAAAGACCAAATTATTTATCAAGAAGCAAGAATTTATCAACTGGTTTAGACGAACCAGTAAAACCAAAATTTACACGCTCTGCGAAGAGCAAACCTTTTTGATTTTTAGTGGGATTTGTCCCATTTTAAATCTTCAAGGGTGTAAAACATTCAATACATTTTGTCTTATATGTTTCTTTAGACCATATATCTTTATTGCAATTTATACATTGTTTTATAGTTTTGATACAATCTTTACAATATTTATTATCTGAGTCACTATTTTGAACAAATAATTGATTACATTTTAAACAATTATTTGATTTATTTTTAATTTGACATATACTACATAAATTATTACTATTATTTAATTTTCTTGTTTCACAAAAGCAATTTAGACAAGTAATTGTTTTTACTTGTTCTTTAATAAGTTTTAATGTCTTTTTTTGAGTTGATTTTACTTTAGTAGAAATACATTTAGAACATATTCCTTGAATACCTTTTGATATTTGTATAAATAATCCATTCTTATTACAAATATAACATTTTTTGCTATTTATATATTCATTTATTTCTTCATTTATTTCATTCTTTTTACAGTTAGTTTTTTTATTTTGTTGTTTAAGTAATCTTTGTTGTTGTCTATAACCTTCAGGAAGATTATGTTTTATTTCATATTTTCTATCACGATGTGCTAATTTCATTAACTTATAATTTTCATCATCTTTATCAATTATTTGATGTCTTTCATTACATACACTACCTACATAAAAGTCATAACCAGAGATTTCATTTCTAAATTCATATACATCCGATATTTGTTGACTGCATATACAATAATTATTATCATGAATATCAAATTCTGAAGATTCATGATATCCCAAACAACTAAAATCTGAATTACTTGATGAACCATTATATACTATTTCATTAAATGCTATTTTTAGTTGTGAAAAATTTTCTAATTTTTCAATATAACTTTGAGGATAAGTTAGTAATAATAAAAATACAAATTTATCAGTTTTACTTGGATATGTATTATATTTTGTTTTCATATATCTAGTTAAAATATCCCAATAAATACAATAATTTGAAGTTATAGAAAATTGTGTAGCAAAATTTGTTTCATTTAAAATTTGTATTATTAAAGTTTTCAATTCTATATTACATTCTAACTTAGTTTTTGAATTCCAAGTTTCATTTGATAATTTGTAATTCATTTTTATTTGTTAATAATACAATTTAATATAATATTATTATTATTCAATTTTTTATTATTTCGAATTCTCTTGAACCCATTTGATAATGTTTTCATAATCAATTGGATCCTTTTCTTTATTATAACTATATGAAACATTATTAGATGAAGTTAGAAAACCTATAGATAATAAATGCCACCCCCTTATATCAAAATCGGTTACTCTTATCGTTATATAACCTGGATTTATTTGTATATTAGTAATAAATCTAGGATTTAATATTAATCCACAAGATAACCTTAGAAATTTATTAGGCGACATTAAATATTATTATTTAATTAATAATATCTAAATAGTTTTATTATATTATTTATATCACTTTATAATATACTATGGCAAACAATATATATGATATAATAATTATAGGAAGTGGCATGTCAGGATTATATAGTGCTTACAATATAAAAAACACAAGTCCAAATACTTCTTTTTTAATTTTAGAAAAGTATAAAAAAAATTGGATTGGTGGCCGAACAAGTAATGATACTTTTTACGGAACAGAAATAGTTACAGGTGCTGGAATTGGAAGAAAAAGTAAAGATAAATTATTATATAGTCTAATTAGTAAACTTGGATTGAAAACATACACTTATACAGTTAATCCATATTATTCAAATACAATGGAACCTATAGATATATCGAAAGTAGTTGATTATTTACGAAAGCATTACAAAAATTATAAAAATAAAAATGCCACTTTTAAACAATTTGCTACAAATATATTAGGTCCAGAATTATACAAAAAGTTTATTCTCAGCGCTGGATATACAGATTACGAAAATGAAGACATATATGAGACATTATATTATTATGGATTAGAAGATAATAGATGTTGTTGGAAAGCATTTCATGTTCCTTGGAAACAACTAGTCATGACATTATATAAATATATTGGTGAAGAACATTTTAAATTTTCTAACAAAGTTGTATCAATAAAAAAACTGCAAGAAAATCCATGTAAATTTTTAATAACTACTGAGACAAATCAAAAATATACTTGTAATAAAGTCATTTTAGGGTCAACTATAGATACAATACGTAAATTAATTCCAAGACAAATTTATAATGATATTAATAGTCAACCATTTTTAAGGTTATATGCTAAATTTACAAAACAGTCTATACCTTATTTGAAGGACTACATAAAAGGGTTTACCTTTTTACCAGGTCCATTACAAAGAATTATTCCAATGGATCCAGATAATGGCGTCTATATGATTGCTTATAATGATAATAATAATACATTGGCATTAAAAAATAACTTAAAGAATACAGAAGAAAATAGGTATTTTTATGAGAGATTACTTGAAAAATCGTTAGGAATACCACTAGGATCTTTACATATAATTAGTATCAAAGATTACTATTGGCCTGTTGGAACACATTATTATAAACCGTTAAATAGAAATTTATATTCTAATCGTGAAGATTTTATATATAAAGCCCAACATCCTGAGAAGGGATTGTTAGTTGTAGGTGAAGCTGTATCGAGAAATCAAGGTTGGACAGAAGGTGCGTTAGAAAGTGTAAAAGCTGTGTTAAGTAAAAAATGGATTGAAAATGATTACTAAAAATAATAATTCTATATAAGCAAATAATAAGTATGATAACCTATAGATGCGAATCCAAGCATTAATAATAGCTCGAACCATTTGCGAGATGTATTTTCTTTGTTATATCCAATATAAACTAACAAAGGTCCAACAATAAATATATGTAATATGTTTACCCATATTCCTTTATCTGTTTTCAAATAAATATAGATTTTATAAAGATGGTAAAATATGATAATAAATCCTAAATAATATATTATTGGAAATAAAATTTGATTTGTAGTATCTCGTTTTATTCCAATATATATAAAAAGTATTCCAACAAAAAAAATATGAAATAGATGAACAAACAAACGACTATTCATTGAACTATAGAATAATTATAGAATAAATAAATTTCTTCATAAAATATATAATATGGATAAAGTAAGTTCGTTCAATTATGAAAATATAGAGACAAAACAAATGGGTGGAACAAAATTTGTTAGAAAAGTTTCAGTGAAAAAAGGTCGAGGATACAAAAGTATTACAAAGTATAGAAAAGGAAAAAAAATGGATACTGTAAAAATGCCAATTAATAAAAATCATGTAAAAATGATAATGTCAGGCAAATTTATAACAGGATTGTTCAAAAATTGTAATAACAAAAATAAAACCCAAAAAAGGAAAATGCGTTAAATAATATATATTACAAATACGTTTATAAATATTATTTTATACTATAAAAAATTGGACTTTATTCTTCTTTCTTTTTAGCAAATGGTCCAGAAATCAACTGTGATTGACCATAATCAGTTTTACCAACAACAATATTATCTCCATCAAATAATTCGTTTCTAATATCAGCAACAGAAATAGTCTCTTGTTCTTTAGTATCAAATGTATTCTCAATCGTTGTATTACCGACACCAACTAAATTACCTTCTTCATCAATATCCTGCGTAATGACATTGCCAAACTTTTCAGCATTCTTTTTATTTTCTTCAATTGCTTTTTGTTTTGTTTCTTTAATTCGTTGTTCAAAAGCAGTTTTAGCGACTTCTTCATTCTTCTTCTTTTCATGCGCAAGTTGATTAAGTTCTTCCTCCAAGTATTCTACACGGCCAGTCTTATATGCTTCAGGTTCCCATGGTAGCCAAGTGCCAACAGGTCCAACAAAAACATCAAAATGAGGATCAGTTTCCCTGAGAAGTTTGGCTCTAATTTCAGCCTCTTCTTGTGAAGCAAAGTTTCCTCGTGACTTGAAACCACGTGTTGAAGTTTGAAAGTTGTGAGCAATACTAAATTTCTTCTCGAGTTCTTCTTCTTCCTTATCTAGGAATGTCTTATAATCATCTTCAATACCTGTCTGGACAATTGTTTCTTTTTCTTCTTTAACGAATGCTTCAAAGTCCTTGGAAATGTCTTCAAAATTCAACTTATATTTAAATGAAACAAAGTTAAGAAATTGATGGAATTTTTCCATAGACTTATGAATTTCCCATTTCTTTAGGAACTCTTCAAAAAAGAAACGCTCCTTTTGCTTCAAAACATTTTCAGGAGAAATGAAAGAAAAACAGCCAAAGGCTTGTCCAGCGATAGGCTTATCAACTTCCAATAAATCAACATATTTAGTATTAGGTGTTCCATTACTCAAGTTTTTGCGTTCAAAATTATGTTTTTTGTTAGCAACCTTATTTTTTGACATTCTATATATTTAGACAATTGTTAGTTTTAAGTATATTTTATTTAAATATATATATTTTTTTCTTAATAATTAATATAATATGCTCGAAATGTTCGATATGACTGAAATTATTAAACGCATCTTTAAATATTTAATTGAAGGTTTAATGGTTGCTATTGCCGCATTTGCTATCCCTAAACGTTCTTTAAATCTTGAAGAGATCGGTTTACTTGCTTTGACTGCTGCTGCCACTTTTGCTATTTTGGATGCTTATATTCCTTCTATGGGTGTAAATGCTAGATCAGGTACTGGTTTAGGTATTGGTTTACATCTTGCTGGATTTTAAACATAATAATATTTAATAAAATAATAAATATTATTATAATATAAATGCCTAGACGAACTAACAAAATAAAAAAACTAAATAAGAGAAGAAAGCGTTTTAGTAAAAAAGGTGGAGCAATGACAACATCAGTAGATAGTGATCCTTATTCTTATAGAGAAAATGAGTATAAAGAAATGAATGAATTATTGTTAAAGGGTGGTCAAGATACAAATACTCCTGATAGCCAAGGACAAATGACTTTAGATGAACTAAATATAAGTAATATTGGTTCTGAAAATAATACAAATGATCAATTAGACGATAGTTATATGAGTGGATACGCTCAAGATCCAGATGAAGGATTAATGGATACATATAATAATTTTTTACAACAACAAAATCTAAATCAACAAAATGATTGGTACGATGAAGGAGATACAGATTTAGACAGTTTCTTGAGTCAACAATCAAGTCAACAATCAAGTTTTCCTGAATTTTCTCAATCTACAATAGCTTCTGATATAACAACAGGTGGTAAACAAAAATATAAAAAGAGAATTAGAAAAACAAAAAAAAACAAAAATCTAACTAAAAGAAAAAGAACTAACAAAAATAGATAACTTATACAGTTGGAATAAATTCCCAATTCATAACAGCACACATTTTTTTCCACGTTTCATCTTGTTCAATCAATTTTTCTCTATCTTTGAGTAGAGGTATATACTGTAAATATTCAGTTTCATCTAACAACTCACATAATTTATATAAAACATAATAATAATTCAAAAAATTTACTCTATAATCAGGACATACTTGAGCATAAGGAGCCTGTATTTCCATAAATAAATTACATAATGTATCTTCAAATTCAGGCGTAAACATTGGAGGTTTTACTCCGAGTTTATCTTTAATAAATGCAATATGTTCATAATACTTATTAAAACCTAGTTTCTTCAAAATTTCTTTTGTTTTTATATGTGTTAGATCATCTAATGTTATTCTTTCTTTTTTAATTTGTAATTTAATTTGGTCAATAACTTCTGTCGGTATTTGTGTCGTTTCTTTTCCTTGAAATTGTGCTATAATTTCTTTCCAGTGATTTATTTTTTTATATGCGTAGAAACAAACTTCTTTTGGTGGTTCTTTATAACTCGGTTTATCACTTTCTATTAAATAAGGTAAACTAACAAAACAAATATTACACACGATTTTACCTTCATCTTCCATAGGAATTAGTTCTCCTTTATAACATATTTGACAAATATCAGTTTGTTTAATAAACATCGACATATCCATTAATGTTTCATCAATATTACAAAAATATTTTTGGACTATTAAGTTATTATTTTTGCTTAAAATTTCTTCATTACTAGGTTCTTGATTAGGTTTTACTTTAAACATACTAAAAATAGCTTGACTTTTATTTGTCGTGATATTTTTTCCATTATCCTCAATAGTATCTATATTTTTTTTATTTTCAAAATATTCGAAAATAAGATTAGAATTATTTAAAAGATAATCATTTTTCTTATGTTTAATGTCTTTTATTTCTTTTTTTATGTCTATAATACGATCTTTAATTTCCATTACTTGTTCAATTGATAAATCTGATGAGTTTTCATGTAAATATTTTTTAAGATCTTCTTTTTCTTTTTGTAATTCAGGAATAGTATAGGTTTCGTCTTTAGTAAATTCATTTATAAATTCAGTATGCTTATTATCTAGTGTATTTGTATATTTTTGAAATATTTGTAATTTTTTATTTGCCTTTGGCTTAAAAGTAGGCATTACGCAATAGTATATAAATTTATTGGAAATGTTTAATTAAAAATTTTGTAAAATATATATTTTAGAGAAATATATTTTAGAGAAATATATTTTAGAAAAATAGGGTTTAAGACAAGATCAATAAAATTTTGAGTATATTTATCAATATAACTTTCATTAATATATGTAATGGACATTGAATTCAAAGTTTCAGATAAACAAGTTGATATTGATAAACAAAAATTTCAGAAGATGGTATTTTTATTTAATGCTTTAGACAATGGATGGAGTATTAAAAAGAGAGGTGATTCTTACATATTCACGAAAAATCACGAAGGAAAGAAAGAAGTATTTGATGAAAATTATCTAGCCCAATTCATGAAGGATAATTTCAATATTAATAATTTACTTTCTTAATTTATGTAGGGTAAAATTCGATTTATTTTATTTTGAATTTAATTTTACTTTAGGAATTTTTTTTCTTGACTGATATTATAAAATGGGAGGCGGATTAATGCAACTCGTAGCTTATGGTGCTCAGGACGTATACCTTAAAAACCTGTAGGGTAGAAAAACATCGGGAAATACTGAAACAATAAGGTATTTAGAAAGCCCTTTGTGGATTTTTTCGCAATCATTTATTGTGATTAAACCACGGATGTTAATTAGGGATGCTTATAGCATGAAAACCCCTAGTGAGAAAATCAAATTGCTTGAAACCCCTAAAGCTTATTCTACTAAGTAACTTTTGTGAAAAAGTTATGGCTAAGACAAAAAACTTAGGTATAGTAATAATGAATAAGATGATAAATAGTATTTAAAAATGGGCAATGAGCATCCAAGCTTCTTTAAATGTAAAAACAAATTTAATATAAAAATAATATGTTATATATCGATATAAATGGAAGACCCAGAAAATAAAATTTGTAGTAAATGTGGATTAAATAAGTGTTTGAGCGCTTTTAGAAAGTATAATGAAAAAAATTCTTTTTCAAATACTTGTAAAATGTGTTTAAATGACATGGATAAACTTAGAAAAAAGAAACAACGACAACTTAGATTTGAAACTCAGACAGCAGAATGTGAAAAATGTGGCCTTAATAAGGTTTTAAAAGATTTTGCTAAATTAAAGAAGTTTTATAAGAAAAAGATTTGTCAATCATGTTATCCAGAATTCCTAAGAGAACAAAAAACAGAGTGGTGTAAAAATGAGCGTAATACAAATATGAATTACAGAATAAAAAAATCACTTGCCGCAAGACTTAGGAATGTTCTTGATAAAAATGATACTACTATGAATTATATTGGTTGTAATATTCAATATTTTAGAGAATGGTTAGAATACAACTTTTCTGCTAATATGAGTTGGGATAATTATGGAATATTATGGTCTATAGATCATATAATACCTGTATGTAAATTTGATCTGACACATGAAGTTGAAAAATTTCAGTGTTGGAATTGGTCAAATATGATGCCAGTATTAACTAAATACAACTCAGCAAAAAAAAATATCGATATGGAACAAATTAATTATGTTATTAATAAAATACAAAAATTTAAAGAAGAAGGTTCAACGACTAAATGGTTTTCGAGTGAATTTATATTAAATGAAGATTTAGTGCTAAGTAAAATTTAGCGAATATAAATTCATTTTAAGATATAGTCTACTCCTTATTGAAAGATAAGGTAGAGGAAATGTACAGGTAATCCTCAAATTACATTCTGGAAGGTAACTTACAGAAGATATACTAACTTCGCTATTGAATCTATTGAACAAACTTTCAATGGTCAAGCTGACTTTGGTCGCAGAGTACAATGCACCATCAGCAGAAACGGTGATTTGGCTTACAGAACTTATTTGCAAGTCACTTTGCCCGAAATTAACCAACTTATGGGCGTCGCTTCTTTCTCCGCTGGAACTGGATCTGGTGTCTATGCTCGTTGGTTGGACTTCCCTGGTGAACAATTGATTGCTCAAGTCGAAGTCGAAATTGGTGGTCAAAGAATTGATCGTCAATATGGTGACTGGATGCACATCTGGAACCAATTGACCATGACTGCTGAACAACAACGTGGTTACTTCAAGATGATTGGTAACACTACCCAATTGACCTTCATCACTGATCCTTCTTTCTCTGAAGTTGATGGTCCTTGTGACTCCATGGCTCCTCGTCAAGTTTGCGCTCCTCGCAATGCTTTACCTGAAACCACTTTGTATGTTCCCCTTCAATTCTGGTTCTGTACCAACCCAGGATTGGCTCTTCCTTTAATCGCCTTGCAGTATCACGAAGTTAAAATAAATTTAGATATCAGACCTATTGATGAATGCTTGTGGGCTGTTACTACCTTGTCATGCAACTCTGGTGCCGCCTCCGCTCAACCCGTTGTCGGTGGTCAAGCCTCTGCTGCTTACAAGGCTAACCAATATGCTCCAGGCCGCCCTGTCCCTGCTGCTATTGCCTACAATCAATCTTTGGTTGCTGCCTCTTTGTACGTCGACTATGTCTTCTTGGACACTGACGAAAGACGCAGATTTGCCCAAAATCCTCACGAATACTTGATCACTCAACTCCAATTCACTGGTGATGAATCCGTTGGATCCTCCAGTAACAAGATCAAGCTCAACTTCAACCACCCTGTCAAGGAATTGGTTTGGGTTGTTCAACCTGATCAAAACGTTGACTACTGCTCATCTCTTGTGTGCGATGCTCTCTTGTTCAAGGTGTTGGGTGCCCAACCTTTCAACTACACTGATGCCATCGATGCTCTCCCCAACGCTATCCATGCTTTCGGAGGTCCCGCTGGTATTGCTGCTGACTCTCGCTCATACATTGATGCTCGTGGTTTGTTCCAAGACGCTGGTGCTCTCGATGCCTACATTCCTGATGGCTTCACTGGCTACTGGCATGGTCCTCAAAACCCATACAACGAAGCTAACTTGGGTGGTCCATCTGTTCCTTTCAATGAAGCCGCTGCTGCCGCCTCTGGTCTCCCCGCTTCCATCCTTGCTCAACTCCAAGACTTGGCTGCCAATGGTCACAACGCCAACTCCACTGTCTCTGATGCTGGTACCTTTGTGTTGACTGAAACCTCTTTGGACATGCACTGCTGGGGCCAAAACCCAGTTGTCACTGCTAAGCTCCAATTGAACGGCCAAGATCGCTTCTCTGAACGTGAAGGCTCTTACTTCTCTTGGGTCCAACCTTACCAAGCCCATACCAGAAACCCTGATGAAGGTATCAATGTGTACTCTTTCGCTCTCCGTCCAGAGGAACACCAACCTTCAGGCACTTGTAACTTCTCTCGTATTGACAACGCCACTCTTCAATTGGTCTTGTCCAATGCCACTGTTGAAGGTACCAAGACTGCCAAGGTCCGTGTATATGCTACCAACTATAACGTGTTGAGAATTATGTCTGGTATGGGAGGTTTGGCTTATTCCAATTGAGCGGTTTGGGTGGTCTTATCAATTATATATAATTATATACTAATATTTATAACCCAAAACTACTTAAAGACAATATTACAATTAATATCATAATATGAATAATAAAATTGATTTATATTTTGAAAATGATAATACAATATTATCATGTAACATGAAACCAATTTATGGGACAAATGAAGAACTTAATTGTGGAACAATTACATATGGAGATAAAAAATATTTAATTGATCATAAAGATAAAGATAAAATAATTAATTTCAATAAAAATTTTGTTTTTAATGAATATGATAAAGAAGATTATCCATCATATACATATAATTATAAACGTTTTACTTATTTAGAATTTATATTTAATTATAATTTTGAAAATGTAAATTATGTATTTAAAAATAATAATAAATATGATTTAAGACATTGTAATGTGGAAATATACCATTTCTACCATAAAGTTATATCAGAACAATATAATATAATTCAATACATAAAAGGTCATTATATAAATAATGGTCAAGATGCTAATATTATGAAAAATCCATTATGGAAAATATTAGACAACGGAAATGAATATTTATTAATGTATTGTGAAAAAGATACGATTTGTAAATTATGTGTTACTAGTTATCAAAAAATAATAGATTATGAAAAAACAATTAATAAAAAATTAACTTGGTATAGACATCAAAATGGATATATATTGTGTTCTTTAAATATGTATATACATCAAATTATTAAAGGATGTTATGGAAATGGAAAAGGAACTAAAAATATTAGTGTTGATCATATAGATCAAGATCCATTAAATAATACTTGGGATAATTTAAGAGTTGCTACAAGAGAAGAACAAGAACAAAATTCAAAAGGTATAAAAGAAGGAACAAAAAGAGAAAGAAAACATAATGCTAAAAAATTACCTGAAGGTATTACACAAGAAATGATGAAAAAATATGTTGTATATTATCATGAATGGTTAGATAAAGAACATACAAAACAAAGAGAATTCTTTAAGGTTGAGAAACATCCAAAACTAGATAAACCCTGGATTACAACAAAATCAGAAAAAGTTTCAATACAAGAAAAATTAAAACAAGTTAATAAAGTTGTTAATGATTTAGAAAATAATATTTATCCAGAAAAAGAAGGAATACAAATGCCAAAATATGTGTCATTAATAAATAGTAGAGGTAAACAACATTTAGTATTTGATAGATTTCATAATGGTGAAAGAATGAATTTAAAAATGGGTTTACCTGAAAATTATGATATTCATGAACAAATGATGAATTTAAAAATAAAAGTTCGTGAAAAATATGGAGCTTGTTTTATAGATAATTTTCATATATTTAATTATATATACGATACAATAATTGATGATACAAAAAAATATATAAATAAAATTACATTTAACATTTCTCGTTATCAAAATAAAAAACATACACTTGTATTTACAACACCAAAAACTGAAAGACAGGCTATATTAGAAGCTGAAAAATGGTTATCCGAAAAAATTACAGAAGAATACTTTAATTTAGTTAATGAATGTGATATGAGAACTTTTGAAGATTATAAAAATTTAACAAGAGGAGTTATTCTTAGCAGTGCTATATTTATAGAATTTATAGAAAAATTACAACCAGATCATGTATATTTATCTTGCGGTTCATAAATTATTAACATTTTTTATAATAATTTATAACCGACATAAAGGACATATTTTTTGTGAATTGTATTCTTTTTCTTCCTCATACAAATCATTATAATTTTCTATATCAACGTTAAATTTATCCAAATATTTTTCATAATTTATTAAGTCATCTTCATATTTTTTAATAGTTTCATTATTTATAAACCAAATTTTTATATTAGTATCTAAATTGTTTGTAAACTCACTATCCATTTTGATTGAATTATATAAGTCTTCATTTTCTTCTATAAACCATTCTAGATTTGTTGTATCGTTTGTAATACTTAAAAATATTTCTTTATTTTTATCTTTATTTAGATATGGATAAATAGGCTTTTCGGGACAAATTGGTTCAGGATTATTACAATTAAACTTAGCACTTATAAAACCATTATAAATTTTATAATAACACTTAGGGCATATAAAATGGTTACAATTTGGCAATTTTACACCCCAATGATAATCTAAGCAAACACAACATTCAATATTATCTTCTTTATTCATATCAACAGTTAATTTATCAAGTGCTTCATCTTCTCCATATAATAAAGTTAAAACTTGTAAATTATCTCTAAAATCCATAAGTGTATTAAATTTTTATTTTTATATTTTTTTATTAATTATTTAATACTAATTTATTAGCAAAAGCATTACTTAATAATATTCCTTATAATGGATTTATATTCAAAGAATTAGGGTTTAAACTAAAACATATAGATTAAACAAAAATAAATTATATGTATTATATATGGCATATCCCCTATATAATCCAACTAATAAAAGTAAGTTTGAAGGTATAATAACATACGAAAATAAAGATTTTTCATATGAATTATATTTTATACCATTACATGAAGAAAATAAAGAATATTTAATCAAAAAATTTGGTCAACGCATTTGGAAAGGAGAACCATGTTTGGAAATAGACGAAAACTTAATTCGAGATTATATCGAAAATGATGATGTTTCGGTATATGGTATTGTAAGTGAGGTTGGCACAAATGATGAAGCATCAGGAACTATTCAAGTATACAATCACTGTAATAAGAAAAAAGGATTAAAAGCAAGTCAAGTATGGATAAATGATGTATGTCGAATAACAGCAGATGGATCAACAAAATCATTAGTGTCTCCCGTAAAAGTGTTATTTTATATATTTGAACAACTAACAATAAATAATTTAAAAAAATCGGAAATATGTTTATTTGTTGATATAGATAAAAAAGATATTT
>Ga0194133_10007086_pt1 | contig 13548 bp, 8 predicted proteins | sample TA2KigOf40mmetaG_FD_155448 | JGI IMG/M metagenome (GOLD analysis project Ga0194133, IMG submission 155448) | Freshwater microbial communities from Lake Tanganyika, Tanzania - TA2015055 Kigoma Offshore 40m | ecosystem: Environmental > Aquatic > Freshwater > Lake | place: Tanzania: Lake Tanganyika...
AATTAAATTCTCTATTTGTAGCTCTTACAAAGAAGTGTTGAGTTGATATGTTTTCAGTTCTCCTCATTTCAAAATCTGCACCACCTTTTATTGCTCTAAATAATCTGTTATGATTAAATGTTTCAACACTTGGAGCAGAAGCAGTTGATGGTCTTAAACCATCCGAAGCACTAGATCCGGCAGCCACTGCTATAGCTTCAGGATTAAGTAAAATAATACCTAATTTTGGATAAAACTTACCAAATCCCTGCGCGTTTGATGCGGTATAGGTGTTTATACTTGCAGTTGCCTCAGTACCCAAATTAGTTGAGCCCGAAACTATATTAAATACACTCCCTGCTTTTCCTGCTTTATCTGAAAATTTCTTTCCACTATCATCAATTAAAGTAATTGTTTGTGTAGAACCAGAAATCATTAATGTAAGATTTCCAGCATCCGCCTGTTGTCTATATCTCGCTCTCGCTAAATTAATAATATAAGCTTGATCTAAACTAAAACCATCTTCTATTGATGATGAATAAACAGTAAAAAATTCATCTGTTTCTCCTTCAAAATTATCATTTAAAAGTATTCTATATTGGGAATAAATCGCTTTAGTTGGTAATACAGCTGAATCTGATGTTGTTAATTGTATTGAACCACTACCATATTTGTGTCCATATGCTATTGCAAATTCAACTGGAGCTGATGAAGATGTATTAGAACCGGTTAAATATACATTAATGTAATACTTAGATGCATCTGAACCACTGTGACCTGCAATAGTTGAAGTGGAGCCAGTTGCAATTGTGCCATCTAAACTACCACTACCATTACTCCATAAACCTTCGGTTACGACTTCAATTTTGTTTGAAATTTTATCAAACTCACCAAACTTTTTAAATATACCTTGTGATAATACACCACCACTAGCTATACCTAATCTTTCGTTAGGAGGTAATGCCCCATTTATAATATTAGCAATCGCAGTTGCATCAATAACTCCCGCATTATCAATAAGATATTGGGATAATTGTTGTGTTACTGCTGCTCCTTGTGCTCCTGTAATTTGTGCCATTTTCTATTTTATTTTTTATGCTACATAGTTTACTGTTACAGGAATAGAAACTGACCCTCCGGTTTCGTTTCCATAAACTGTTAAAGTTGTTACAGTTGTCGCAGTTATCGCAGGATTCGGAATAAATTCAAATGTAGTTCCTCTTTTAACATCTGCGGTTGCTGCTATCGAATCACTAACTGAAATCTGTCCAGCTGCGGCAACTCCCAATCCTACCAATGTACCTGCAGTTTTATCTGCTAACACCGCCGTATATCCAGATGTAAGATTTCCAACAGGTGCGGTGGATGGTGTTATTATAACTTTACCTCTTTGTTGATTAGTATTAATTGCAGTCATGCTAATTGATACCTGAGGTATTTTTGTTGCTCCTTTCGGTAATGTTACAAGTTTATATTTAAGCACTTGTGTTTCATCAGGCGAAGCTTCTAAAATAGGGATTGCTCTAATTGCTGCATCATAATATGCAGAACCCTTTGGGTGTGCTGCATCAAATAATTGATAATCAATCTCATCATCACCTAACGCAAATTGAGTGATGTTTAAAGATTGACCAGCTGCTAATTTTTCTCTACCCTTTTTTGTAAGAATTGCATCTACGATTATTTCTGAGTTATCTAGGTATGCCATTTTTCTATGTTTTGGTCTTTTTAATATAAATATATAACCTTTTAGTTTTATTACTTTTTTTTAAATATAACATACTTTGAAAATTAATCAACCTCCAATATTGGTTCTCCACTACCTCTGCCTGATGCCGCAACCTTTAATTTATTTGGATTAGTTGCAAATACTTCTACTGCTGATGTACCATCAATTGTCGTCAGAGATGTTTGTTTAGAACCCTCATAAAAACTATTTTCTAATCCTCTAGAAGTATCTTTAGTATTTCGATAATGTCCGGATGTATAACCATTAAATATTTCTATAGCTGTTACGACACCTTTACCATAAGGATATACACCTAAATTTGCCAATATATCAACATAAAAAGAGTGGGTAGTTGGACTTCTAAAAGCTCCACCAGCTGATGGACTATCATCAAATTGGCTTATTAATACCAATTTCTTTTCATACCTATACACCAATTCTAATTCAATTTTATCTTTGGCTCCTAATTTTTTGGTATTATATAATGATGAAGATACCCCATTAAAAGGAACTCTCTTTGGTATGAATCTACCATATCTAATTGTTAATATATATGCATTATATCTTTCAGTTAACACTAATGTTCCATCATTTCTATAATAAGTTCTATCTAAAGAACCATTATCACCAAATAATCCAAATCCTAAATTAAAAGGTGACTCTGCATCATTTCCTACTTGCTGATATGAATCTTCTAAATCGAATTCCCCTAAAATTGTAGGATTTTTTAATCCAGAATCGATAGTAATTTCTATCCCACCCATATTTGAGCCGGAATTGTAAATAATATCACCAGTTATCATCGTATCATTAACGATTGATTCACTACCTGAAAAAGAAAGATATGATGATTCTATATCTACTAAATCATTTAAACTAAATGAAGATGAATAAAAAGGTGTATCACATTCCAAAATTATTTCAGATTCTAAATCTAAGCTACCTGTAAAATAGGGAATTTCTGATATGATATTTTGTATTGAATTAATATTAAATGAACCAGTATGGTAAATATTTTCGGCATAGGGTTTAGTTATTTTAATTTTACTTCTATCTAATAGGGAGGGTTCAATTAAAATTCCTTTAGATACATTAGCTCTTGCAGGAATAACCTGATCTAACATATCAAATAAAGATTTATCTACTGATTTTATTAATTTTATATATTGTTCAAAATCTAAATTTGTTCTTTGAAAATAATAATTTCTTAATTCCACTAAATTAGGATATGAATCTTTTCCATATTCATCATCCCAATCTCCAATATAATCTCCAATATTTATTGCACCTAATGAACGAAGAATATCTAAATTTAATTCTTTAACAGGTGAGAAAAATAATCCTAAACGATTTGAATCAATTGATGCTCTATCAAAAGCCTTTTTAGTTGCTCTTTGTTTGTATGATAATTGTCCTGTCAATTCAATATCTTCAATTCGCACTTTATCTCTACCAACAAATCCTATTTGAGGAACTTCAGCAGTTACGAATCTTTCATAACTTTCATATTGATACGGATATGAATTTGATGCAGTATAGTTTGAATTAATACTCGCAGTTGCTCCACCCCAATATGATGCTGTTTGAGGAGCAACGTTTTTAATAGAGCTAGTTAAATAAAGATTTTTAGGGTATTCAAAATCTAAACGAAATAATAAATCATCAGTAGATGAAGAAACGTGATTACCAAATATCGAATCAGGATTTAATGTATGCGATGTTATTACTGATGATGATAATGGTATATTCCATAATCTAAATTCATCAATAGAACCAACTAAGCCATTTGAACCAGAACCATTTATAAATAAAGTTGAATTATAATCCCAAGCAGAGCCAGAATAATATACATTTGTATTAGTTAATGCATTCGATGATGATACTTGTAATGTTAAAGAGCCACTTTTACTGAGTTTAATTCTATCATTAACTTCCTCTCTTAAATGGATTGTGTATTTATCATATGATAAGCCTGAATCCACTTCTGAAGTTTTTTGAATTGTCAAAAATTTAAACTCACCATCATATAAAGGTATGTTATTAATATTTACACTACTTGTAAACGATGAAGTTATTTCTAAATCTAATACATCAACATATACTCTATCGTTTACTAATTCAAATGTAAGATTACCGAATAAAGCACTTCCAGTTGGTTCTATATTTACTTTCCAATAATTACTACCTGAAACTCCTCTTAGTAACTCAGAGTTTGCTTTATTTGTTGTTTTAAATCTAAGTTGAACCGCTTCTGGAATTCCATTTAACCACGGTAATTGTAAATAATCACTTCCACTCAAATTTAAAAATGCACTTCTATCTTCATAAGTAAATTTATTTGTTTCAGATGGTGTATTAGAAGGCCCTCCAAATTCTATTATTGTTAATAAAGAAGATGGTACACCATAACAAGATAAAATTGCATTTATAGATTTTCTTGTTCCTTTGTGTTTTAAAAGATAAGGTAAATTGTTAAGTATTCTTCTCCAAACTTGTTTTTTAGCCGCATCCGGTGTAAATGAAGTGGATACATTATTTCCAATACTGTTTTTATTTGTTGGGGTAAGATTTTTATCATTTAATCCAAAAGTATAATTCCATAGTTGTTTGCCCTCAAATGGATTTTTAGGATCCCAGCCAAATGATTCCAATAATTCATATACCAATTTATCGGTAATTCCATCAACCGCTTTATTTTCTACTTTTCTAACTCTATTTATACCATTGATATATGACCAAATGATATCAAAATGTTGGCCTATCATCTCTAAAAAGGTTAGATATTCAATATTATCTGGACTTTCCTGAATATACTGAGGAATGTGTTTAATTAAATAATTTTTGTTACTTCTATCATATATTTCACCATATACTGATTGAGATGCGAAAAATAAATTCTCTGAAGATGTAATTGAAAAATTATCATACATTGCTTTTTCAAATCCATCAAATCCATTTTTGATAGTTTGAATTTTACTATTGTATGATTCACTCGTTAATAGTGAATTTGAAGATGTTGAAAGTAGACTTGCGGAATAAAGTGTTGTATTTATTTTATTATTCCAATTTTCAATAGTTTCTATTTTGTATTGAAAATTTTCTATTCTGGTTTTAGCACCTCCAAAATTTACAAAATTAGCAAATTTTAAAAAATATTCAGTAGTAGAGTTACTACCACTTGTATAATCAATTTGTAAATCTTCTAAATTAAACGCACTTTGTGAAATAAATTTGTTTACTAATTGAGTAGAAGTTACACTACCACTAGAAATAATTTCATCAAAATATTGTAAGCCAGTTTCGTTTATAATATCAGTACCAAAGTTTGGTTTTAACGGTAAACATTTATCCTCATCTTCATCAGTAATTATAATAGATTCAACAATGGTAGGAATAATTTGTTTACTAATATAAACTTGTGTGTTTAAATCAATATCAACTGGTAATGGTTCTAGTAATTTTACTATTAATGAACCATAATCTGAGTATCCTTTTACTTTTCTAGTGCTTCCGGTTTCTCTATCTATTTCAAATTGAGTTTCAACTACTTTACCATCTAATACCGAAAATGTTAATCTATCCATTCCAGTATTAGCAATGACAAATGATTTACTACCAGATGTTCTAACCTGATAATATAAATGTTTATCATCTTCAAAAACTATTTCATCTTCAAATTTATTTTTGGTATCACCACCTGAAAATAATTGTGTGAATACTGAGGTAATATCTCTAACTGCAGTTCCCTTATCAATTAAAAATTTCGTTCTTTGAACAGTAATAGAAACTTTTTCGGTTTTTCCAATTATGTTCCCATTAAATCCTGTAAAAAATGGCCTAAACCCAAATGTTATTAAATATGTATTATCAGTTTCATTAAAATAATCTTTGTACGAATTATATAAATCCCTTGCCTTAAAAGAAATTTTACCTTTATTTTTGGGAATTTCTCCCTTACCATTAGGATTTACAAAGAGACGATTAATAATATTTTCACCTAATAAAATTTCTACTCCTTCAGCATTTATAGTTTCTAAATTAAATTCAAATTCAAAATCTAAAGGCCTTAAATCAGCTTCTATTATATTTCTATCGTAAATAATTTTAGTTACATCCGGTTCTCCATAAGATTTTTCTCTTATTATATCTACAAATGTTCTTACCTCATCTCTTTCACCTAATGCATTATTTCCAGCTAAAATAATTAATTCAAATCTTCCCAATGCCTGTGGATTAGATAAATTAATTATTGCTTCATTGTTTATTGGATAAACCTTTTTTGAATTTTTTTCATCTACTCCAATTTGATTTGGAAAATAATATCTTACATATTGAGTTGAATTTGAAACATTTACTTTTAATAAAAATTCAGAACTATATTCAATATTCCAAATATATGCCTGATTTATAGGTGTAAGGAAAGATGGAAAATCAGTAGTTTGAACCACCTCATAACTATCTACAACAATTTTATAATCCCTATCAATATTTTCAAAATCAAAAATGTTTGCATTCGATTCTTCTATTAATATATCATTTTCATCAAAAACTTTTATACTTCTAATATTGTAAGTTTTGGCATTGTTTCTAATGATTGATATCTTAGATCCTTTTTGAATTCTTATTAATTCAGCTTTTTTTACAATAGTTGAAGCTTGTGAAGAATTAAGTGAAATTCCTACACCAGTTCGCTGTTTGTCTGCAATTACTCTTACCGAATCTTTATTAAGGGTGTTTTCAATTCTTATTCCAACAAAATCGGTTGTAGAAGGAAGAGTGTCTTCGTTACGCGTGAATAATTTTTCAAATGGAACATCTATTTGAAAATTAATTTGATTACTAGGTGGTATAAAATATTCTCTTTTCTCCATTAATTATAAATACTTTTTAAAGCATATTTTGTATTTCTACTGGATTTTGCACAACATCTGGACTATTGTAAGGTCTATCCATAGAATCTCCTATTTCTCTTTGGAATGTACTTCTACCGCCTCCTGCACCGCCACCAAAAATTGGAGTTTGAATTACCGGTTGTTCAATTACTGGTGTTTGTGGTGGAGTAATAAATTCCCCTTCTACTAATTCTTTTATAATAACGTCATTTTCCTGATTAACCCTACATTGAATTGAATAACTTTTTTTAGTTTTTACATTATTTCCAATAAAAGAAATTTTAGTTGGATTAAGAATTTGATAATCAAAGAATTTTAAGGTTACTTTTCCTTTTGTAGAACTACTATCTACCCAATCAGCATCATTTACCAATACTTTTACTTCTACTGGAATTCCTCCTTCTTCTAAAAATGTGTTAAAGGTCACAATTATTTCTTTTGCTTCTGAGACAGGTGTATAGTTTTCATTCCCTCCAATTTTCCATTCTTCTCCCGTCCAAATATATTTTTGGCCGAATTCGTTTGTAAATTCTTGTCCAATATAATATCCATTTCTATTTGGTGCTGGCATTTTTTATTAATTTTATTTTTTTACTTTATTATTTCTAAAACTTGTAGTATATTCTTCATTTGATAATCTTTTATTTAATGTCACTCCATTATTATTTATTTGTTCTTCTCCAATATTAATAGATGGTGTAGGTTGATTAAGGGGTGATTCATATGGAACTTCAAATCTCGTTCCTCTTCCTCCTTCATTAAGATACATCATTTCCTCCTGCAATCTTCTTAATCTATCTTTCTCAATATTTGGTTCTAATTGAGGTTCAATTACTACATTAATTGGGTCTTCTAAGGGCTCTTTCAATATTGGTAATTCAATAATAGGTGGTCTATCTGATTCTACCACTGTCGGTAAAATTATTTTTTGTGTGGTGAATTTTTTAGCTATTTCCTCTAAAGTTGGTGGAGTTGTTACATATTTCTGATAAGTTGGGTTGGTTTGTGTTTTATCACTTTTAAGAGTTTGTACCAAATCTTGTAACTTATCAATACTTTGTTGTGTAATGTTATCTAACCTTACTTCATCGGATAAGGTTCTTTTAGGTAAATGAAATTCTACTGATTCTTCAAATTTATTATTAAGTAATTTGATTATATCAGACTTGTTATAATATGTAAAATCAATATCATCTCCTAAACTTACACCAAATAAATTACTACCTATTGTTGAATTTTTATGAAGTAAAGCGTGCCTTACTGATGTCCTCATTGATTCTAATACCTTCGAAAAAAATATTTCAAATGAATTAATACCAAACTCTGAAGCCAATTGGTCTATATAATTTTTATTTTTTATTTTTTGAAAAGTGCTATTTAAATCTGCAGGTGTTAATTTATTTAAAATCTCATCAATTTCAGAATAAACTTCATCTCCACTAAATTTATTTAATACAAAACTGTTATATGCTTGATTCAAATCTATTTTAGTATCTATATCTATATTTGAAGTTTCATCAAAATTATTAAATGGTAATAATCTTAATTCTAAACGTGTTGGTGAAATTTCTTGAATCCACATTTTATCTTTTTCAACTGAACTTCCTACTCTATCATTTACAAAGTTTAATTGAACTCTAAATAAACCTATATTAAAACCGGCATCCTTTATTAATCGTTTTATATCAATTAAAAATCCACCACCATCTAATACTTTATCTAAATAGTTTTCACTTCTTATAAGATATTCATTTATTTCCTCTCCTTTAATATACCTAATATTTCCATAATCTTTTTGTTCTAATAAATTATTAGAAGAATCATATAATACAAATTCTAATACATCGTTTACACCAATATTAAAAGGAGTTGCCTTAAATCCTTTATCTATAAGAGCAAAATCAACCGCATTTAATTCAGTAGTAAGGGATGTTCCCTTATTAATTACTTCATCAATATTTTTATAATTTAATGCCATTTGTTTCTATTTTATCCCGTGTAATTAGCTCCTCTTTGTTTTTGAACAGCGGTTGAAATTGAAACAGTTCCATTTGTAGATTTAAACTCCAATGTTCCTGTATATTCTTTATCGCTTGAAAAACCAAATCCAGCTGATGGTTTAAAATTATCTACTTTACCAGCGTTGGGTTCAAATGAAATTGTTTTCTTTTCTTGTGGCTGAATAGTTACTGAAAAAGGCCCATTTATAAAACTTATATTTTTTTCAATAATTTGAATATTTTGAGTTTCTAATGTAAAATTATATATTTCTACTTCTGGCCCATTTATCCATTTACCCCTACCATCATCTTTTGCCCTAGCTCTATATGTTAAATCATTATATCTTTGCTCCCCTTTATTAATTACTCTTACTGTAATATCTGCTCCAGCCTTTGCTCCTTCTGCTAATCTTGCATTTTTACCAATTAATTGTTGAGTTAGACTATCAACTTGTTTTTTAAGTGATTCAATAGTTGCATTTTGACCTTCATTTCTTGCTTTTAAAGATACGTTTTCAATACCATCTAATGTCATTCTTTGAATATTATTTTGAAGTTGATCAGTAATAATTGCAAATTGTGTTCTTAATGTTTCCGCATTTGCTTCCGCAGTTACTCTCAATAATCTTTCACTATCCAATTCTAAATCTAATGATGCGGATACCGTTATTAATCTAGCTACTTCAGTTTCTAATTGAGAAATTTGTAAAGATTGTGAAGCTATTGTTTTTCTTGCTAATTCTAAAGAATAAGTAGCTTCGTTATATACCGGTCTAGGTACTAAATCTAATTCTAATTCCGGCGAAGAGGGTATTAGTTCAAATACATTTACATCGATTGTTTTTTTTAATTCATCGGTGTTATAAACCCTTTTTTTAGATGGAGCATATACAAATCCTGATTTATCATCATCTAACGATGCCTCAAAATACACATTCTCTCTATCCCTTGCGATAAGAGATCCACTTATTTGTAAATGTTTTTTAATATCGAGAATTTCCATTATTTCTTAATTCAAATGTTAAATCATCTTCAAAATATTCATCAAATCCAGCTCTTTGCACCAAAAATAAAAGTCTATAAACCCTATTTTTAGGAAAATTCGTAGTATCAAATATTACAAAATTTCCCTCCGAATTACAATTTATTTTACTATAAATAGAAAAATCAATAATTTTTTTCTTTGTGATTTCATCTCTAATAGCATAAAAAGAACTAGTTGGAAGATATTTTACATTTAAATAAGAAAATGAGCTTGAAAAAGTTTTTAATGGATATTGTTCTCTACCTATTATATTAACTTTTACTCTACCACCTTCATAATAAGTTGGCTTTAATTCTTTACTCTTTACAATTATAGATGATGCGGTTAATGGTGATAATGACCCTGTTGAATAAGAGCCACTAACATCATCCCATTTTAATTTTAAAAGTGGCTCATTTATTGTATTTGATTCTTTTGAATAAAAATTCATAACACCATAATCTAATGATGTAGATTCTATTGATTCAGAATGTTTTATTACCAACCCATAATTTCCAGAAGCGGTAAAATAATTATAAATTGGTTTTACATTCATATTAATATCTAAACTTTGATATGTAAAATTTTGTGAACCGCTAATTGAACCTGATTGTAAAATATGGGGTTGAGTATTCCAAGTAATACCATCATTTACAGTAGGCTGATATACAAAAGTTCCAACACCCATATTCCAACTAGAGGTTACCGGATATGCAAAAAGTGAAAAACTAATTGGTAATTCTTCGCCGGCAGTAAGATTCAGGCACAAACTTACATCTGATGCGGTTACATAAGAGGGCACATTATCTAAATCAAATCTTATAAATACCCTCGCATCATCTTTTTCTGCGAAACGAGAATAATGCTTTGATACAGTTAATATTTCATCTAAACCAGTATTTTTAGTTTTATCCAAAGTATATACCGTTGCATCTTTTGATGCTGTTATAAAATGTATCATTATACTGCCCTACCTTTTATATCTTTATCAGGAAACTTTACTTCAAAGATAGATGGATCCAATGAAGGATATATTATCTTATTCTTTGTAGCACCTTTAATATCATAACTATTTCTAGCATAACCACCTCCACACTTATTAATAATTTCAACTTGTTGTATTGAAGCAACTCCCTCCACCATTGCTAAAATTAACTCTATATCAGATAAATTAATTGTTTGATTAAATTGCCAATTTTCAATTGCAAATGTTGATTTTAATTCTTCTATACATTTTAAAACAACCTCTCTATTATTATAATTTTTATATACAGTAATGTCAAAGTTAATTCCAATATTAATAATAAAACCATCAATTATATTAACACCATCAGTTAGAATTCTAAATTCATTTAAATATGTTTTTAAATTTTCTTTAACTGCTCTATTTAATGTAGTTAATTTTCCATTCGAATCGTAACCTAAAGTGTATAAATTTATTGCAAATGGATTAACTAATTCTGCTGATTGAGTGGTTTTTTGAACAAAATCTCTTACATTTTGTTTTATTTCATTGGTAGTTGGAAGTTTTCCACCTTTAGCTAATGAGGAATTCACTATACTTCTTACTATTTCAGCAAATTCGGTAACATTATCTGTTTGATTTAATATTGCTTCAGGCGAATTTGAATTTAATGAATTATCACCTATTGCAAAAATTTTAGAGATAGCACCGTATTTTGTTGGCATTGATAGTGCCCTAATTTGATAATCTCTCGCGGTAACCGCTCTATTTTGTGAGGCGTAATTTGCTAATGCACTTTCTCTAATTTCTTCTATCGTATCAAAACCTCTTCCTCCTTTTGCAGGTATTTCATTTTCAACTGCAACTGAACTTTTTGAAAAATTATAAACCGTCAAATCAATATCAGGAAAAGTATCTATTAAATCATCATTATAAACTATATTTGTTATGGTAGTTAAATCTCCCTGTGGAACATTTGATGATACACCCCCACCTGTCAAATACTTTATTGTTAATTTGGTATTAGCTGAAGGTGGTTGTCCATAACTTTTAGTTTTTAAAAAGTTTGTTGGGTCGTATGATTCTGCTATTCTATCTATTGAATTATTTAATCCTAAACCAACATTTTTAATATTTGGAATAATTAATTCATCGGATAATGAATTATCCCCACCCCCAAAACAAATTGAAGTACTAAAATTTTCATTTGTCTTGACAACAAATCTTCTAGAAGTTTTTAATAATTTAAGAAGATATGGGACAGTAGTAGAGAATTGAAATAAATCTGGATCGTTTTGCTCTACATTAGGATAATCAATATAAATAGTCTCTTGTGCCAAATATGGTACTTCATAAAATTTGTTTCCATTATCATCCACTATACTTTCTATTGAAATAACATTTGTTTCGGGTATATTAATTTTTAAATACGGCTCAGATACAGTAAATGTTTTTTCTAATGTGTTTTGATTTGCTGAAATAGCCTGTATTTTCTTTTTAACTAAAAAGTAATCAGGAATATTTGTAATTGAAGTTGTACTATATACACTTACCTCTCTATCATTTAAATCATTAAAATCTAAAACTTCGGTAGTTCTAAAAGTTATTTGACCGTTTGATGTACTACGAACTTCCAATCCAGCTTCTATTCGAAGTAAATATTTTGTATCTAATACGCCCGCTGAAGTGGCTTTACATAACTGATAAACTGATAATGTTGTAATTGCAGGAGAGGTGGGTTTAGGTTTATAACCTAATAAATTTGCTAAAGCAAAAACATTTTTTTCTTCACCTGCATACTGAATAAGGCTTTCTTTTAAAGTAGAATCGGTATAATATCCTAATACATCACCAATATAGGATGCCATTTCAATGAACATCATACCAGGCGATGCTTCATTGAAATCATTATAGGATGATGGAAAATAAGTTTTTGCATACTCAATCAAATTATCTCTGAATGATTGAAAATCTTTACCCAAATAGTTTATATCTCTACTATTTCTACCTATTTTTTTATTTGTTACTTTAAATGCCATTATTCTTCTACGTTAAATGTTACCGTCTCCAAATTTTGTTGTCCAGAAACCCTAAAGGATATTGAAACATTAAAATTATATCTATCCCTATCAGAATTCGATTGGTCTAATATAATTTCTTCAATTGAAATAAAAGGCATCCATCTAGCAATTGATTCTTCAATTGAATTTTGAACTTTTATTTCTAAATCATCGGTATTTTGTTCAAATAATGCCTCATGTAATGCTGTCCCAAAGTTAGGATGCATTATTCTTTCACCCCTTTTTGTAAGGAGCAAATTTTTAATATTTGATTTTATTTGTTCTATTGTTTGATACGATTGGGCAAAATATCCATTATTTCCCCTTTGGAAAGGAAGAGTAATTCCAATAGCAACTCTATCTTTTTCAGGTAAATCTTTTACTAATTTAGGCCCAATAACTATCGCCATCTATTATCTATTTTTATTTTTACTCGCTTTTAAAACCGCTGCACTTCTAGCAATTGCTTTATCTAATATATCATTACCTGTTACAGGCATTGATTGATTAGTTTGATTTTTGAATCCCAATTTCGGGTCTCCATATCCTATCATTTCAGGTGTAATAGTTCCATATTCACCATCAGTTCTACTAAAATTAGGTCTAATGGCAGTTTCATTAAGAATTTTATTAAGAATAGGATTTCTTGAATATTTCTTTTGTTCAACTTCTCTATCTTCTTCTAATAATGCCAATGCTCTATCGAATGGATTATCAACCTTTTTTTCAGAAATAGGTTGTTTTACATTAGATTTCTTTAATTCGGCCAAAATCTCCTTTCTAACCTCTTCTTTAATAATAATAATCTGTTTTTTTACCTCTTCTTTAACCACAATCTGAATGGCTTTAAAAAGTTTGTCTGTATTCATATTTCTTTGTTTATATTTATAAATATTTAAG
>Ga0194133_10007087_pt1 | contig 13547 bp, 16 predicted proteins | sample TA2KigOf40mmetaG_FD_155448 | JGI IMG/M metagenome (GOLD analysis project Ga0194133, IMG submission 155448) | Freshwater microbial communities from Lake Tanganyika, Tanzania - TA2015055 Kigoma Offshore 40m | ecosystem: Environmental > Aquatic > Freshwater > Lake | place: Tanzania: Lake...
CTGCGATGTTGCTCCTGCAGCCAAGACATATCTGGTTGTAGCAGGGTTTGTCGTTAAAGCATAGGAACAATCTTGTGTCGCCAATGCCGAGCTGAAAGATACATCAATTGATGATGCTGTTATGGTTCCCACTGACAAAGTTGGTAATGCTAACGCTGTTGAATTCAATACCTCTGGTCCATAAGGCGAATTTCCCGCTGCATTCACGCTTCTCACACGAACACTATAGATTTTCCCCGCTGCTAATCCGGACAATGCGTTCCCTGCACTCACATCTCCTATAACAGTCGTTCCTCCTGTAGCTGGAACTGCTCTTGCATTGTATCCAATTAATCCAGTCGTAATTGCCGGGGCTGTTATCGTTCCTATTGTTAAACTACTCGTGCTCCGTCCGCTAATAGTGAATGCAGAAGGGGGGTCTAATATACTATTTGACATAAGATATCCTGTTGTAGATATTACGCCTTCTGATACATTCCGGCCAGTATAACTACTATTTACCAATGTTCTTGAGTATCCAGCTCCAATCAGTTGTCTATAAGATGCACCGGCTGTTTTTAGTGTAGAAGCATTTATGCCGGTTGTTGCTAATTGCGTGGGTGTATATCCTGCATTCGCTAAATCAATCGTCCCTACACCATAATATTGTTGTTGCCAAGGTTCCGACCCTTGGACGCGATTGTATATAGAGGTATAACCTCCCGATTTAGCTTTCCCAAAATCAACGAGGGATAATGCAACAGGCAATGTATAATAAGTGGTAGCTCCGCTATTGGGGAACCCGAGTTGATTGTTTGCATTTGAACCACACCCATATAATGTTCCGCTCACATCCAAGAAAAAGGAAGAATTTGCGGATGCAAACACTTGGCTAATGCCTGACAAAGCAGCTGTTCCTGCTGGGTTTAATACACTCACCAGTTGATTGGAACTGGTCGTTGAGTTATTACCGAGTTGCCCGCTTGTGTTAAGACCGCACGCAAAGACGGTTCCACTTGCTGTGAGGAAAAGGGAATGAGAAGTTCCAGCGGCTATACGACTTATGTTGCCGAGTGTAGCGGAAGCAGGCGTTAATACAAGAGCAGCGTAAGATGCATCCACATTGTTGTTTCTTCCCAATTGGCCGTCGGTGTTCGCTCCCCAGCTATAAACAGTCGCAGAGGTAGTGAGAGCGAGAGAATGGGAGCCGCCTGCGGCTATATCTGATATACCAGTTAAAAAGGTGGTATTATTTATTTTTACAGAGAGTGCATAAGAACTATCTACCAATGTGCCTAACCCTAACTGCCCGTTTAAGTTCCTTCCACAAGAAAATGCTTCGTTTGTTGTCGTTTTCAATAGAGTATGAAAAGAGCCAGCACTAATTTGTGAGATTGATTTAACTGTATTTAAATTTGCTGGTACAAAAAGTGTTGTGTTGTTATTGTATAAATACCCAATATTGGTAGCATCTAATGCTTCAGTATATACACGATAATCGTCCAAATATCCAGATGGACTAACTGTTCCTAATAAATTATGTAAAGTATAAGTAGTTGTATCTAAAGCATAAGATATTGTTACAGGTGTGGAATTATTCAAATATATTTTAATATTATTTGAGTCGTTAGATGAAACAATTGCAATATGGTTCCATGCATTATTTGAAAAACTGTTTGTAATAGTAGTTATTGCCTCTGACCCTACTATCTTTGAAAATCTTAAACTTGTTCCGCTTGTATATAACAAAAAACTGGTTGTAGTTGGAGTGTTGTAGCTTATCCACCATACATATCTATACGCTCCACCGGTACTATAAGCTGTCTGATAAAACCAAAAGGAAACCGTTAAATTTTTATTTGATAAAGTAATTTGCGGTAATCCAAGTGATCCAGGGGTTTCTTGTGTTATAGCCAATGAACCTGTTCCAAATTTTGAGATCGTATTTGTTAAAGCACATCCTCCGGTTAAATTTGCACCGGTAGTTGTTCCAGTAACTTCATTCACAAGGTTCCCGTCAAATTTATAATGCATTAATCTTGTAGCAGTCGGTTGTTGTGTTTCTGCAATAGTTCTCATTGCAACAGGATATGTGCGTTGCGTTAGTGTCCCATCTCCCAATTGCCCGTTAGCATTTAATCCACACGCAAGAGCTGATCCGTCTGTCAATAAAAACACGCTATGGTTCGCACCCGCTGCTACCGCAGCGACATTAGAAAGCCGATTATCCGCATCCGCTCTTACAAAAGACAAATCTGTTTGTGCCGTTGTGTTCCCTAAACCAAGTTGTCCGTTTGCATTCGCACCACAGCACAAGACCTGTCCGCTCGCATTTAATAAGAAACTCGTAGATGTACCATAGGAAAGGCCTGTTATGCCCGTAACATCCAATCGCATTGGTTTCGTTATAGTGCTATAACTCAAGTAGGCAGTACCAAGCCCGCTGCAACCACTGGTGTTGCTTCCCATAGCATATACTTCCCCACTTGCGGTCAAAAGAAGACTATGATCTGATGCAGCACCCAAAATAAATTCATATCCCCGGATTTGCTCTGTAAAATATTTCCCGACCAAGTCGGTATTGGCGGTTTCAAGGATCCAGTTTCCACCGGCGGCGAAGCCGCCGGTTGCATCAATAGAACTCGCAATACTAACCCCCACCACGCCACTCATATAGGCGATTGCAGCTAACCAGTTCTGGTCGCTTCCAATATTACATCCCATCAAATCAATTTCTATCATCCCCACTTTCTCTCGAATTGCTCCTAAAAAATTGACTAAACTATCCCAAGAAGAAAAATCGGGGGTTTCTGATGAGAGACTTAATGAAGCTGGTTCCATACTTGCAATAAGTCGGTAAGTTGCATCGGAGTAGTTTTCTTGAAAAATCCCGAGAGATTGGTATCCACCTTCTACAACAGAAATTTTGGATAAAATCGTCTCAAAATTGTCATTATAATAATCGAACACGATTCCGACTGTATTCGGTAATAAAGAATTCACCACAGTCTGTAATGAACCTACACGATTATCAATCAGCAAAAGATGCATCGCTATATACTATTTCCAAAGACATTTCTCTCAAAATATTTCCGCCAACGACCCAACCCACCCCATTACTCGTAAATCTGTCAAAAAATAATATATTCCCCTTATTATACATTGAAACGATGTCAAAAACAATATAAAAAGGTGAAAAGAAATAATGTAGCATATATATTATTAATACCCCACTTTAGGAAATGGCTGAAACTACCCCCTTTATTGAACCCCTTTTAAAACCTGACGATTCACGCTATGTGATGTTTCCAATTAAAGATGATAATATATGGAAGATGTATAAAAAACAAGTTGAGTGTTTTTGGAGAGCAGAAGAAGTAGATCTATCAAAAGATCTATCTGATTGGGAGAGCCTTAACCCAGACGAAAAGCATTTTATTTCAATGGTTCTCGCGTTTTTCGCGGCGTCTGACGGGGTAGTAATGGAAAATTTGGCTGTTCGCTTTATGAATGATGTGCAGTTAGCAGAAGCCCGTGCGTTTTATGGTTATCAAATAATGATGGAAAATATCCATAGTGAAATGTATAGTATTCTTATTGACACCTATATCAAAGCCCCTTCTGAAAAAACCCGCCTATTTCACGCACTCGAGCATTATCCCTGTATTGCTAAAAAGTCGAATTGGGGGCGTAAATGGATTGCCGATCATCGCAGTTCTTTTGCAGCTCGTCTTGTCGCTTTCGCCTGTGTAGAAGGAATTTTCTTCAGCAGTGCATTTGCCTCTATTTATTGGATAAAAAAACGAGGACTTATGCCGGGTCTTACTTTTTCCAATGAGTTGATTTCGCGTGATGAGGCACTCCATACTGAATTCGCGATTTTGCTATATAGTAAATTGGAACGCAAATTAGCGAAGAAACGCATTCATGAAATCGTCCAAGAGGCGGTAGAAATAGAGAAGGAATTTATTACGGAATCGCTGCCTTGTCGTCTCATTGGTATGAATGCGAAATTGATGTGTCAATATATAGAGTTTGTAGCAGACCGTCTTTGTTTGCAGTTGGGATATGATAAAATATATAAATCGGCGAACCCATTTGATTTTATGGAATTGATAAGTGTTGAAACAAAGGTGAATTTTTTCGAGAGAACAAATTCGGAGTATGCTTTAGCAAACAAGTCGGTTGATAAAGATATGTTTGAATTGAGTATGGATTTTTAGGGGCTGTCTTGACGCCCATATTTGATAGAAATACGGAATATTCTGTCTAAAGTAGATTGCGACAATATGGATTTAATATCCGCCACTTTCTGTCTGGGTTTTGCATATATAAAAGTCGGTTCTTCCATTCCCAGTTTCCGTGTTTTCTTTGTGCGTGATTTTTTTGGAGAAACCAAGGTAGGTCTCTTTCTTGATTTTGTTGCTGATTTTCTTTCCATATAGTATAGTATATAGATATACAATATGGAAAAAATAGAATTTGCTCCTACTACTACAAATAATATAATTGCATTAACTCCTATACAGGAACCCTATAGTGAAATCAAAACAGAAATCACGAGAGAAATACCGGAACCATCCATTTATCCTATTCAGCAAAAGAAAAATATAGACCCGATTTTCCATCTTTATTTGGGGTCTATGTCGGTGGTTGGGCTTTTTATTTTATTCCGTATGATACAAAAGAGTTAATGTCTATTCTGCGGATAAATCATTTATCCACAGAATATAAAAGATAAATCCCACAATGCCGATCTAAAATCCACATAAAGACTACACATAATGCCTATATTATGGAACCCATCAGTCCATTACAAAATGAAAACATCCAACTAAAACAGATAATTCGAGAGAATGATAATCGTATTTGCTATTTAGAACAAAAACTAAATAATGCTACACAAATTATCAATTGTATTCTTGATGAAGGGAGCATCGATATTTCTCAATATACTTGCCGTAGTTGCCGGGAAATATATCTATATGATGAATATCCGTGTAGTTGCAATATTTTCTGTAGAAAATCCCTCTGCAAAGAATGCTATCTTTTTTTCAAATCCCAAACGGAACACCTCATTTGTCAGCATCCAAAATGCCGGAAATGGTATTGCAATAATGAAACTTGTTTCCTACAAGTTTGTAGGGATTGCACTCGACGATTTTGCACGAAAGAGTACGAATATAGCAATATAAAAAAAGAAAATTGGATTTGTAAAGATTGCGGGGAAAATGCTACACGGAAATATGGATTTGAACCCATTTAGAGGGTCTTTAGGGTGGGTCTTTAGGGTGGGTCTTTAGGGAGGATCTCAAGATATTTATACAAAAGAAGGCAATGTTTTATAGGAAAAAGGCAGGGTTCTATTGGTCTTTGTCCGCGTGAATGATTTTTTGGTGGTTCGTGTTTTGCGTGTAGATTTCTTTTTTGATCGGGTATTTGATCCAATTTTTGACCGAATACTATATATGTATCCTCCTCGCTGTTTTTTCATATAGTATAAAATACTGGATGAAATAATCTATACGAATAGTGTATGCAACCTTTGGGTCAGGAGATCCTTAAGGTCCAGTCTGTTCGCATCCTAACCCTTCGGGAAGGATGCAACCTTTGGGTCAGAAGATCCTTAAGGTCCAGTCTGTTCGCATCCTAACCCTTCGGGAAGGATGCAACCTTTGGGTCAGGAGATCCTTAAAACTTGAAACGCTTATATAATTCCAACGCAACCAATCCACCCAATATTTGTGCTAAACAATAAGGAACTAAATCCTCCACCGCCAATTTACCGGCAGCAGCCATCGTAATAGATACAGCCGGGTTCAAGTGTCCTCCACTTATATTATGTATAAGCAAGATGATGAGTGCTAATGTAGCACCAATCGCCATCGGGTTTCCTGTAGCAAGAATTACATAAACAAATAAGATTGTTCCGACAAATTCAACTAAATAATTTTGCATTATATTTTAATGCAAGATTTCTATTATGCTAAATAGGTCCAAGTTAATTCGGCGAAAGAGTGTTGATGCTACTATATTGCCCCCTACGCACTTTAGGAGGAACACAATATCCACTATTGCGAACACGGTTCAATGCTCTCACGCGTGTTAAACCATCATTTTTCGTCATAAATGAAATTTCGCCCCCAGTAGCATTCATTGTTCCTACACCTACACTGGTAATACGCCTTCGTTCCGCCACTTGGCTCGCATCACGGTTCCCACCAATCCATTTTTTCTGTGATTGTTGTGCGGGAGTGAGAGGCGTGTCGCCTAAAGTATCTGCATAATATCTACGCCATAATGCAAAATGCGAATCACCTAAAGTCGTTATATCCTTTGCCGGCATTGCTTTCATTCCAGTAGCAATACCATTATTGTATGAATATAGTTTAAACATCGTACTTTATATAATAACTATAGTTTTTGCCTTATCTTCGTATAGCCATAATATCCACATAGGCACTATTGTTATATCCACCATTCTTTAAATCATTATAATTACGATTTACTGCACTCTGGCGTTTAAAGCGGACATAATCCGACGAATCCGCCACAAATTTAGGGTTGCACGAGGCACCTCCTACCCCAGTCATATCGCAAGTTTGTTGGTGAGGGCGGATAAGTCTTCCATACCCAGGACGGCTTGCGTTTATCATCGCAGGACCACCACAGGAATAATTAACACGAGCCAAGAAATCGCCCGAGTTATTTACCGCACGAAATGGGGTCACTGCACGACCATATCCATTAATCGGTCCAGCAATAGATCTGCTGTTCCAGGCAGAGCGTAATACTTTTCGTGTTAGTGCATCATCGCCCGATTTATAATTATTAATTGTTTGGACGGGAGAAAACCCATTGAATGGTCCCCCGCCTAAATTTGGTCCTCCTAAATTCATAAAAGTCGACATATTTAGTATATACTAATGAATTATATATTTTCGTCATTTGCATCAGTTTCTATTCTCTGTTTTAGGTATAATGGAAGACGATAATGTGTTGTCTGAAATGGATATATTCACTTTAGAAATGTTATCAAAACCGAATAAAATTAAAAAGTTGGCTTCACAAACAAGACCTGGAAAAGAAAATCCGCTTTTTCATAAACATAAAAAACAAATAATGCAAAGTTTCCATTCTCTTATGGAAAACTACAGTAATGTATGTTATGGACTGGATGAAAATTGTCCGCTTGAAATTCAGGAACTGTTTATTGCTATGGTTGATAAAGTAATTCGCTACAATGAAATGGTAGAAGAACGAGAGAAATTCAATAATGATTCCGATGAACCGGATGATCCCGATATATTCACCCATATGGATGATGCAAGAGAGAATGGTCCCGTTGATTCTTCAAGTTATTGGGGGAAAAAAATAAGTAAATCGAGAGAAACACTACAAAAGAAAACGGGCAAAATGGAACCAATGACACTAAAATCTTGGGCTGTACCTATCAAGCGTAATGACCCGATGCATCTCGGTGATTTTTAACAATCCACCTGCTTCATGGGCCGTTTCCATAACAATATTCGCCTTATTCGCAGAATAGACATTAAGGATCTCACCTGGTGTATCAGGAGTTTCGACGGGTCTTGTGGCTGAAAATTTCGAGAGAAACTATTTTCTATAAATAGTATAAATGCTAAAGTCCTTTTTACGCATATTTACGCGAAAGAAGTCTCTTCATAGTTCCACGAAAACAATACGCGGAACAAAACGACAAAATAGAGGCGGCGAAGCAAAAGGCGAAGCAAAAGGCAGAGCCCGTCCAATATTCCACAAAACATTGAAATCTACAAAAGGAATGAATTGTAGTCCAATGGTGCAGCGTTCTAAATTAGATAAATCGTGTTATACCCCACATATATTGAATATTATCCGCGATGAATATAACAAAAGCCATCCTACATCACCGATAAAAAGCGATGATGCGAGAATAATATGGGAACAATTGAGAGAAAAATTGCAATGTGGAAAAGAAGATTGCTGGTTAAACCAAATCCAAAATACGCGATTAAGAACGCAAATTGATCGCTATGTTTTTGCACCAGATAAACCGCCAGAATGGAAAAAGGACAAGAATGCATGGCTATCTAATTATGATATATTGAATGTGTTAGAGCAATATGAATATACACATAAAGAATTTGAGTTTTTAGGTCCAGCCCCCATTGATTTTGACAAAAATATAGGCGACAAATGTGTTTCAGACGAATTATGCAAATTTGATTTGAAAACATTTTTAAATAAGGGCAAGACACAGATTGGAATTATACTCAATACGGATATTCATACAGGGGAAGGGTATCATTGGGTTTCTCTCTATATTGACACAAAAGATCGGTTTATCTTTTTTTTCGATAGTAATGGCGATCCTCCGCAACCTGAAGCCGCAAATTTAGCGACCAGAATTCAAAAACAAGCTGCTGAATTAAATATGGAGTTTGAATATGTGGATAATCAGGGAGTGCGACACCAAAATTCAAATACAGAATGTGGAATGTATTCGCTGTTTTTCATTATAACGATGCTTACCCGAAGGACACACAAAAAAGCAAATATGACAAAAAAAGAAAGGTGGGACTTGTTTTTGGAGAAGGAAATACCGGATAAGTATGTAAATCAATATAGGCGTATTTATTTCAATGGATAAGGGTTCAACCAACCCACCTATAAATAGTCTCTTGTTTCACAGAGGAGGATATCTTTTCATAATATATAATGAAAAAATATACAAAAAGGAGAAAAACAAAGCGTAATAAGCCTTTTAGAAAAACGGTGCGTGGTGGGGGACCCCGCAACAAATTCACAGAACATTATGACGATGATGCTATTTTCCTCTTTAATGAAATGATTGATATATTTGGTGATCCGCTTGATAAAGGCCCGACGAAACCCGGGCATCCCATTTATGGTAAATACACTATAAGAGAATGGATACAAAAATCCCGTAGTGAGCGTGAAAAGGAATTGGCTGAAGCAAATAAAACGCCAACAGGAAGTTCAGCAGATAAGCGTGTTCGTGGGCGTATTGAACCTTTGGTTGAATATATTAACAACAAAAACAGGAATGCTTATAAAGAGAAACTGCCTTATCCATTTGTGCTTTCTATACCTGCCTTTGCATATGAAGATGAAAACAATAAGCAGGATGTAGAGGAAGAACTCGTGCCGGATCCCGATCCTGCAAAAAAGGATAGTTTTGCCCCCATCTTACCCGACGATTTTCTCCGTTTCACCCGTCGTAGTGATGTCTTGAATGTATTGTTCCCCTTTTTTATGAAAGTCTATATTTCTCTCCAAAAAGAGTTGAATGAAGATGTAGGGGAAACCAATACAGAAGAGAATAAGCAAAACGAGGAGAGAATGGATTATGTTTTGTATATATTGAGAGAAATTCATAGTTTTGCATCACCGATTTGGTTTAGTCCAATTTACAGTATTTTCTATAAAATGGGGTTATCCAAGTCTCTCAAACAAGCCAAAATGGGATACGACGCCTATATCGCCAAACTAAATGAAGCTTTAGCCAAAACAAAAGAAACACCGGTTGAAACAACAATGTATTCTTTTCCCTCTTTTGTTAGTTGCAATGATGCGAATTGCGAACCGGATATTATTAAGCCAATCCATAGTGTATTTATACGAAATAGTGAATTTGACGAAAAAGCCCCTATTGATAGCTATTTAAATATGATATTTTATGGAAAGGATCGCGACACTACAGCATTATCTGAATTAAAAGGGCAAATCAAAAAAGATCCGCTCTATCCTGGGAAGACTTGAACGCCTATTTGATTGTGTATTATGCGGGTGATTAAAACAATACTATTTCTCTCAAATGCCGAGAGAAATAGAGAGAAAACTTACCTTTATTATATATGATGGAACAACCGAAACCAAATTTAGTGGAAGACTTGACAATAAAGGCGGAAGCCCCGACTACAATAGAAGAATACAGGAACCAATATTTGTATCTTGCCGATGATTTTCTCTCAAGACCAATAGATTTTTGTATTGAAACTACTTCTCTCAAAAAAGTTGCTATTCAACTTGTATTGTTTTCTCTCGATATTTCTTGTAAATATACCGAATATAATAAAACCATCAAAACAGAAACACCTCTCCCCTTCTTAAAATTTGCAGGGTTTATTCAAAATTCGCAATTTCAATTTCCTGAATTTGTCTACGAATGTCTCACAGAAAACAACGAAACCCATTTCCAAAACCAAATACTTGAAAAACTTCTCTCAACATATGGGGTTCAACCAACGGCTTCTCTCGATTTTGATCTTTTTTATAGAGGATATCTCCCATATCAACCAAGTGATAGTTCTGATACGATTATCTATGTAGCGATTGATTACAATGAATTTATGAAACAAATGACACAACCCCTGACACAACCCCTGACACAACCCCAGCCACAACCCCAGACACAACCAATTTGGGCTATAGTTGATGAACTCGTATTTAAAAAAAAAGTATTGGAAGCCCAGGTTGATAAAAAAATAACAGAGATGATGGATCGGCATCCATATATGTGGAATATTATCTATAATGGAGACTATATGGAATATTTCCCTTTTTCTCTCTATTTAGTGATTACGAATGACGAACAAACTTATGAAAGTAATTCGCTTCCTCGCACAAAAACGAGAGAAAGCACAACGACGATTGGTAGAAAAATAGACAATTATAGTTTAGTGGAGGAATATGGCGATCGGTATTGTTTTACAAATGCACCTCTCTCAATAATGGAAAATATTGTGCGATATGCCGTATTCACTCCCAAACCCAAATATATATTGGATAATGTGGTGGGCGGATCTATAACAGAAGACATCTACGACAATATGCCCGATTCAGATAAAGAAGTATTGGAAGAAACCTTATCGGAAAATATAGCTCATTCTGTGATATATTTCACAGAAAAAACAGGAAATTTAACTGGAAAGCATATATGGGGAATTAAAACCCACGAATTATTTTCAATTGTATAGACCTTGGACCCTGGACCTTGGACCCTGGACCTTGGACCCTGGCCCTATACAATTATTTACTTAATATGAACTGCACCCGTCTTCTTCTTGCGTTCAGCACGATCCTTTGCAAGGAGATATTTTCCCACCCAATTTTCCTTACCTTCTTGAGGAAAGTTTTCCTCCATATGTCTCTCATATTGTTCCGGGTTGTCGTAAAACAATAGAGCGGGTGTTTGACCGGTTTCTCCAGTTGATAAAAGGACACTAAAAAACAAATCTTCATCATATGTGCCTACACGAGCATATTCGCCAGAATTAAACTTAAACGCTGTTCCCGTAATCGCATTGCGAATAATGGCGTTCGGATAATTAGGCGTAGTATGCACTTTCACCTTATAATTCTTGTAAATCGGCTTCACCATATGAAGCCCTTTTTTGGATACACTATTGCGTGTTCCAATTTGCTTTCTTCTGTATAACACAAGGACATTTGTAGGTGATTGTTTCACAATACGGCGTGCAGAAGTATCTTGAGAAAACTGCGAACCTAAATCTTCCCAGTCTTGACAAGACGCAATAGAAGTAGTGTCCGACGAGGACGAGGATGCAGCAACAGAGTTTGACATTTTCAAATAGAAAAACGACTTTTCGTTCGCGAGTGAGAGAGAAAGAGTGGTTGTTAGATTATACCAATTAGTAGTTGGTTTTCTTTATATTTGTTTTGTTATATGTTTGTAAAATAGAGACAACCAAAGGTGTAAAATATACCCACACATAATATATGACTGATCTTTTACAAACACCTGTTGGAGGAATACCTGTTGGTGTATATGCTCTTATTGGACTTACTACTGGAATATTGGCCTATACTACTTTAGCCGATGAAACCGGCGAACCTGTTGCAGATAATACAGCAAATGTATTGCCTACCTTAAATTTGTTTAACGACGATAATGATGGTGCTGCAGAACAAAGCGGGGGCAGAAAACGAAAGAAGCACCGGAAAACACCTAAAAAACACGGCGGGCGATCACGGAAAACCGCAAAGAAAATTGAATAATTGGTTTAGCTATATTATTCATAGTATAACCCGATCTCTTGCACCCAGAAGCCATAATGAAACTCTTCTTATTCTTGTCTTGTATATATGCGATTGTTGCAATTAGCACAAAACAAATGATGGGACCGCAGCGTAATAGTCGTCATCATAAAAAAACTACTCCTATTCCGACAATGAGTTATCATTGTCGCCAAATAAAAATCGCAAAAGAGAAACATTTCCGCGAACAAATGACAGCTCCTAACAACGCCAAAAAACCGCCTCCTCATATAGCTGAAAGTAAAAAATGCGGGTTCGGGTTTTGATTATGCTGAAAATCCGGCACAAGTTCTAAAAAAAGCATCTATCTGTCGCAAATCTGCACCGATCGCAATTTGATTTGGTACATAGCCAGTATTTCCTTTATAGTAGGCGAGCATTGCCGGTATCCCATTTAACATACGCTTGTTTTTGAAAAAAGAAAAAAGTTCAATTGATTCATCTGCGTCTATATGGATTAGATGGACGTGTTGCGGCATTTGTGCGACATATTGGTCGACAAATGGCTTTATTTTTTTACACGGACCACACCAATTCGCACTAAACTTAAGAATGAGGACACCTTGATTTTCGACAAGTAATTGTTGTAAATCTTGTATTGTGAGTTTCATATAGAATGGTTGGGTATATTTTCAGTGTAAAATAGACGCGAGGGTGTTTTCTCTCGTAAAAGATGTAAAGAAAAATCGTGTATGGAAACTATAATGGCCGAAATATTATCGTGGATATTTCCACAAAACAAAAGGCGAGTTGTAGGATTTGAAGATGTATTGTATGCAATAAAGCATCCCGACAATTTTCTTATAATTAATACTTTAGCAAATAACGAACAAGAATGTCTTATACAAAATACGACGGATGCTGGAAATGAAGAAAGTGAAATAATGAATTTATTGACGAATATAGAAATGGATAAAAAGGTGATTATATACGGTCGTAATTCTATAGATGAAACTGTAGATAAGAAATTAAAACAGTTATTGAATTTAGGAATAGGGGAGGTATGGGTTTATCGTGGGGGTCTTTTTGAATGGTGTCTTTTATATGAAGTATATGGTGAAGAATTTGGGTTTTGTGGGAAGCGAGTGCCGAAAGACATATTGAAATATAGGGCAGAAAGGGTGATTGGAGTATAGTGTAAGCGAGAAATATATGATAAAATAGTATAATGACCGATACAATCAATCCTATAAACACGATAGATGAATTTATTAAGGGAACCAGCAATGAAGTGAAAGAAAAAGAATTAATGGATCAGGGGTTTCTTCGTGAAAGAGACGGCAAACTATATATGACAGTAAAATTAGAACGGAAGTCGTCGGAAGCGGGAAATACGAATACATTAACACTTCAATCTATAGTGAATGATGTGCATAGTGGGGAAATTGATTTAACGAAGAGGGTGGCTGTTCAAGTAGCTAATGCAACTGATGCAACTGATGCAACGATTATTAAAAATACGGAGAACGAAACAGGGGAGAACA
>Ga0194133_10007088_pt1 | contig 13544 bp, 7 predicted proteins | sample TA2KigOf40mmetaG_FD_155448 | JGI IMG/M metagenome (GOLD analysis project Ga0194133, IMG submission 155448) | Freshwater microbial communities from Lake Tanganyika, Tanzania - TA2015055 Kigoma Offshore 40m | ecosystem: Environmental > Aquatic > Freshwater > Lake | place: Tanzania: Lake Tanganyika...
CCTGAGCCTCTAGGATATTTATTTCCAACTTGCATAGCCCTGCCATTATTTGACCTCGGGGTCCACCTGGAGGATCATTTGCATTATGGTGGCCAAAAAATTGCTAACTAATTCATGTAAGGTGGAAGAGATGGTGCAGATTCCAATAAAATATGATCAAATTAGTCATTACATCTCAAATTAGTATGGTTTTTGTCAACCTGCTATGCTCCTCCATTATTTGTTATTTGAGAACCAAGTGTGCTGAAAAGTAGATTTTTGTTTAACATTATCAACACTCAGCCTGAAATTTTTTTTAGTGTGGGGGAGGATGTTGTGAAGGTTGCTTGGGGGGTTTATTATTTTTCCCCTAAGCTTCGCAAGCTGACGGTTAGGGGATTTTTCTTGGTGCAAAAATCACCCTTCTACCTTGTTTATAATAGAAACGCTAGGTATTTAAATATGCTCATAATACTTTATTTTAGTAAGTTAATAATACACACATACTGTACAAAGGTTTGTCCATAAAATAACACTTAGCTATCTACTCTATATGACTTACCTCTAAGCACACAGAGAATAACTGTACTCAGGCCTTTTATTGACATGTGAGACAGAAGCACGCTGATCAGGGGCGCTCGGGAATCAGATGTGGGTAAAAGGTTGCGTGATCATATAAAATACTCAAATCTAAGAGCCAAGATCCGTGTGTGGCGTCTACATATACATGCTGTGACGGAGAAGATGTTAGGATTATATATATATGCTGCATAGCCTCATCCAATGCTACTGGGTCTAGATATGGAATTACAGCTTAAGTCTATGCAGATTATTAATACCCTACCAGAGGGTGCCCTTTTGACTTCTTTTTGTGTCCGAGAAGAAAAATTGCTTTTGAAGCTAAGGATTGCACTTACAACCTGAAATATAAGTTCTCAGTTAGGTGCCTTTGAACCACTTGTCACAGGCAACCCCCAATTTTGCATTAATATTTATAAGTATAAAACACTAATGCCTGTCCCATCGTGCGAAGGCATGGAGCATGGGTGTTTGCCTGAAACGAAAGGCTAAAACGGGGGTGACTCCATAAAAAATGGCAAAAATCCAAATGAAACCAAAGAAAAAATAGGGGGTTAGGCAACTATGCAGCTCTTAAAATGCTAGTCTTGAAAATTTTTCAGTCAAGTAAACCAAAGTTGAAATTCCTTATTTCTTGAGGATGTTTTATCTGGTCACTCACAGTGCCTGAGGCTGTAATTGAACCTCTGGAGGCTGGCTGTACCCAAAGAAGACTTGAGAAAAGTTTTCACTTGTAACTTTGATTAAAAAGACAAAACATGATTTCAATTGTGAAATGAAAAGTATTGTCAAATTTTTATTACAAATAAATTCAAATTCACATTAGATTTATTTGAAAATGGAGCCTTCTTGATAGTGATTTTATAAAAATGGTCAAATAAAGTTACAATTTCAGCCTTTTCACTTTTTTGTATTTTTTCTTCCTTTTTGTCACCTTCTTGACTTTTTTCTTTGAGTGTTTCTTAACACTTACAAGTGCCATGCCATCAGGTTTACTGTCAGTCATTGAAAATTCCTCTGCTGTAGCTTCCAGTTTCATTCTTTTACTTTGGGTCACTTTTCCAGACAGTTTTCTTTTCTCAGGCACTGCTTTGTGTTCATCAGAGATGGATTTGATGAAACCCCATGAGGTATTTTCATTGTCACAATTATAGAAAATTATGTATACAAAACTGCTTGCTAAAAACATGACTCTTTTCTTTTGAGAAGTACCAGGTTCAAGCACAGGTCTGGTATGAAAGTAGCCAACTTTCTTCCTCTCATTTTCAATGGATTTACTTAGTGTCCACTTCATGTTGTCAGCACAAGCAATGTGATTGAAATCGTCCAGGGTTCCAGCAAACACATACAAATGTCCAGGCCTTGGTTCCAAAATAAGATCCGGATTCCAGGTTTGAAGTTTACTCAGCTCTGTGCTTTCCAACTTTTCCAACTGTTCAACTAAGGAAGAGTTTAACTTGGCTTGCTCAATAGCCAATGGATTCAAGAAGTTGGTCAATTGAACAGGTCCATTGGTTGCTTCAAGGAGACTTGATTTGAATGTCACTTCATTATCTGAGCTAATATCTTTTGGATGATCTGAAGTTTCTTGGCACTCCTTTGAATCATCAAGGCCATAGTAAAAGATAACAAACATGAAGCTTTCTTTGAGAAATATAATCCTTTTGCGAAAAGAATTTTTCACTTTTGCTTTTTGTTTGGCTGGACCAACACATTCATCTGGTTTGTAGATGGACAAATAGTAGCCAGTCTTCTTTTTTGAGTTGTCAATTACTTTGCTCAAATTCCAAGCATGGCCATCCGAAGCAGCCACACCCGGAAAGTCTTCGAGTTGACCGAAAAATGCATAAACATAGCCACTCCTGACATCAAGTTTCATTTGGATGTTCCAAGTCTGAAGATCATTTCGATTTGCTTCTCCCATGTTAATTATGTCATTCAAAAGGAGTCGTTCTTGATTCACAGCAAAAGGTTTCAGCAAAGTCTCACTGTCTAGAGGCAAAGATTCAAGGGTTGTAGAGTCATCCAAGGTAGACTTGGACAGTTGGTTGTCACAGGCTAGAGGCAAAGATTCAAAGGTTGAAGAATCATTCAAGGTTTCAGAAGACTTGGGCAATTCACTAGAAATTGGATTGCAGTTGTAATAAACTAGAAAAGTTGAGGTAGCTTTTACAAATATGACCCTTTTCTTGGCTAACTCTCTAAAATCTTTATCTTCTTCTTCATCTGGAGGCTTTTCTACAAAGTAGATTGTTTTCTTGTGTTTATTTTCTCTTGATTTACTAATGGCCCAGTTCTGTTTGTCAGCTAAGCTCACTGAATCAAAGTCACTTTCTTTGCCATAAAACACATAAAGGTTTCCACTTTTGGGATGGATGCCTGCTTCTGGGCTCCACGTCTGCAATTTTCTCTTGGAGTTTTCAAACTCTTTTGCAAGGGCGTTAAACAACCTCGGTTGATCTTCAGCAAATGGCAATAATAAACTGTGAGATATCCTTGTTGAAGTTCCTGAATCTGTTGTGACTTGCTCGGTGTCTTGGGGACTCTCCTCATAGGAATCCAGTGGCAGATTCAACGTTTCATGTTCAACGATGCCTTCCATTTCCTCATTTGTGGAAGGTCCATTTGAAGGTGATGAGTTAGAGAATGTCCTTGACAATTCAGGCCCGTGGGTTGCTGTGTCGTCAGAAATAGTCAGACTGACTTCATTCTCCTTTGAGGTTTCTAGCTGGTTTTGGTCTGCAAGTATGATGTCTTCTTTACAATAAGCATCAGTAATGTCATCACCAGTCTGTCTATTCCTTTGGCCACTCAAACCGTCTTCAGTAAGTTCCGCAGAATTTTGAAATAAAGAAAGTTCAGCTGCTTCAAAACTTTTTTCATTTTCCAACAATGTTTCATTAACCTTCACGTGTTCTTCATCTGGCTCACACGTTTCAGTCATCAAATTTTGGTTTTGACATTCTTGACTGGTTGCACAAGTTTCGATTGAATCATTTTCTGGCCAGTTACAGTTCACAACTTCTTGAATGATTGAAAGATTTGGCTCTTGAGATTCTATTTCAATATTTCCCACTTCCAAATTTGAAACCTCAATCGAGCTTTGGGTTGGCAATGGGTCACGTGCTTGATCTTTTTCATAGTGAGTGCTGCAACTTTCTTTTGATGATGTTTCAATGGATTCTTCACTATCATCTTCTAGCCCATTACAGTTCACAATTTCTTGAATCAATGAAAGATCCTGCTCTTTAGGCTCTGGGTCAATATTTTCCACTTCCAAATTTGCAACCTCAATCGAACTTTGGGCTTGAAATGGGTCACATGTTTGCTCTTTTTCATCGAGAGTGCTGCAACTTTCTTTTGATGATGTTTCAATGGAATCTTCACTATCATCTTCTAGCCCATTACAGTTCACAACTTCTTGAATCATTGAAAGATCCTGCTCTTTAGGTTCTGGGTCAATATTTTCTATTTCTAAGTTTGAAGCCTCATCAGGGTGCTCTCTTACATGGTTGTTCTGAAATTCTGTTTTGCTAAAACTTTCAGCTGCACATGTTTCATTGGAATCTTCACTATCATCTTCTAGCCCATTACAGTTCACAGCTTCTTGAATTAATGAAAGATCCTGCTCTTGAGTTTCTGGATCAATATTTTCCACTTCAAAATTTGAAACCTCAGTTGGACGTTGAGCTGCCGGCGCATCCATGGGTTGCTCTTTTTCGTGATTGTTTTGAATGCCACAACTTTCCATTGCACATGTTTCAATGGAATCTTCACCATCATCTTCTAGCCCATTACAGATTACAACTTCTTGAATCACTGAAAGATTTGGCCCATAATTTTCAATTTCCAAATCTGAAAACTCCATTACACTATGAGCTAATTTCTCACCAACTTGATCTTCATCCTGGCTGCTATGCATGGAGCTTTCCCCTTGCTGTTGATCAATCATATTGTCAGAAAAACTGTCTTCAACAGGGCTTTGTAATGGGTCACAAAGGTTATCTTCCAGATTTCTTTCAGGGCCCACAATTTTTTCACTGGGCGTCATTTCAGTCTCCAGAGTCCTTTTCAGCTTTTCACATGGTTCTTTAATTTCATCTATTCTGAATGAATTACAGCTTTGGGGTTCACCATGGTTCCCTTGATTTTCCTCTTCATTGGTTTCGCTCAGTTGGAAATTCTCTTCACAAGACTCATTCAAGTTTCCTGTGACATCTTCATGAAAGGTTTCACAACTTTCTGGATATTTTATTTCGATGTCAATTGCAGAATAGTCTGTTAGACTATCTACTAATTCACACTCTGCAATCTCTTCTGTGTTGGCATCTTGCATTTCCTGTTGTAGTTTGGCTGTTACGGTCTTTAGAGGCTTCTCAGAAACCAGAGGCAGATTTTTCATAATCTCTAAATTTACAACACACTTTTTGATGAGAAAAACTTCTTTGAATAAGCTCTTTTGTTTTTCAGACACAGACAGATGTGGGACTTTACTTTGAATCTTGCTTCTTTCTTCTCCTTTTCGTTTGATCTTCAAGGTAAGATTGGCCTGTTTTCCAGAACGACCCTCATTGGAGTCTGAAACGTAGTAATTGCTTTGTGAATCTCTCATTTCCGAGGACGATGATTCTTGTACGGGGTCACTCTTATTCGATTTTCCTTTGGCCCACTTTTGGTTTGGTGTTGTAGTTTCCCAGGCCATTTGTTCAGAATCTCCATAGTAGTAGACCACATAAATAGAGCTCGTTTTCATATAAAGAATCCTTTTTCTAAAAGAAATTTTAAAAGTGCTATTTGAAGACAAGAGTGTGTGTTGATCCTCTTTTAACTTGGCAGCATCTGGTTTTGCCAAGAAATAAAACTTGGTTGTGGTACTTAAACTTTGGGTACCGTATGGCATCCAATTGTATTGGTCACCATTCAAAATTTGGTCCAACTCGTTTTGACGGCCAGAAAAGACGTAAAGATGGCCACTTTGTGCATCCAACTTCATTTTTGGAGTCCAGGAATTCCACGTGTTTCTGTCTCTCTCCAAAACATCACTTTGGATTAATTTAAGAGCAAGAGATTTCTGGTTCGTCAAATAGGGTTCCATCACATCAGAACGTTTTTCTTCAGGCTCTGAATGGTTGACATTCATTGTTTTGTCTTTTCTTTTTCCTCTCAGGTATTGCAAGATGTAAAGACCTTTATTTTTCAAGAAGAAAGTGTTTTTAAATCCAAAGCTACTTTCCTGGAGGGCATTTTTCGGAGAGTAGAAAGCCTGCTTTTGATAAGGTGTGTCACGTTTCCCAATTTTAGTCCATTCATGGTTGTCTTCTATTGTTGCAATGGCATGGAAGGCCTGGAAGTCTCCTCGGAAAACATACAAATGCCCTGGCATTGGGTTGATTTTCATGGCTGGATTCCATTTTTTCAACCTCGAAACCTTTTTCTTATCAAGTTTCTGAATTCTTTTTAGGATTACATTATCTTTTTGGAATGTAGTAACTGAAAATGGTTTTAAATATTCGCTTTTCTCTGTGACATTCTGTCCTTTGGATTGGACATCTAGCTCTTGAGAGTCATTTTTGTGTTGCAGGTCTTGATTGGATGATGCTTCCTTTACAGTATGAATTCCAAAACTGGAGGATGAATTGGTGAGATTGCTCGTGTTGTCGAAAAGTGGCTGATTTTCAAGATTGAAAGACAAGTTTGATACTTTGTCCTGAGAGTCCTCTGTTCCCGGTAAGCACCATGGAAACTGATCCTGATTTCCGTAGAAGTGAACCACAAAAATTGACCTTGTTTCAAAGAAAATTACCTTCTTCTTGAACTGAATTTTGCAGAGGTCCAAAGGCCCTGCTTTGTACAATAACTTTGTTTGCTGTGCTGTCAAACTTTTCTTGTCTGGCTTTGCTCTAAAGTAGTAACTTTTCTTGTGCGGTTGGACTCTGGTATGAGATTTCAACCAACACACGTTATCAGCATTCAGGATTTCGACAAAGTCCTTTTTTTCTCCTTTTAAAATGTATACATTTCCAGCTTTCGCAAGGATGGCCTTTCCATATGCCCATTCAATCAAGTTCTCTGTATCAACATGACTGTTTAGAAATGACTCATCAATAAGTGTTTCGCAGGCATACAAGCTTGTCGCAACAGGCTTGATTGTGTTTTTCTGGTTGGAGCAACTTTTTATTGAATTGTCTGAAACAGGCAAAAAAAATAATCAAGACCCAATTAATGGCAATTTTCAATAAAATATGTAATTTTTCTTCTAATCTACCTAGGGTTACGTAGCCCTCTTCAGTCAAAGCCTCAGAATTTGGAGTTACTTTCGAAATCTCCTGCAAGTTAAAAATTACAAATTTTTTAAAACGGTTTTTATGAGATTCTTAAAACATAAGTAAATCCATACAGTTGAAACACAATTGATTTTTTCTTTGAAAGGTCTCATGTTTGGTTTTAGAAGCAACAGTTTTCAGTTACTATCGAAGAATTTTGTGCAAAAAAGCTTGCCTGGTCTTGGCCTCTTTGAGGTTGTTGATTTTCAGGACTAGCTAACCTTGGATGATCGTTTTTTCCTCTCATCATGGTTTGATACTGGTGATCTAGAATTTTTTTCGAATTTTTAAAAAATGCCCCAAATTTTTCAAATAATCTTTTGAACATTTTTGAATCAGAAATGCAAACTTTTTAGTATAACAATAACTACAACAAAATTTTACCTTTCAGGCAATATTTCAAAGCTTTGTGTCTGAGTGATAAGTGAGTAACCTGGAAAAGAAAAGTTTAACCTTTAATGCTTTACTGACAATAAAACTCATGGATTTTGTCATTGAATTGTCATATTTGGAAAAAGGTTGATGGAAGCAAAAAAGTAAGATTCAAATAGGATATAAAGTGTGTATTCTATATGCTTTTAAACTTACCAGGGCACACTTTTGGCGAATTGGTGAAGTACAAACATTTTTCTTGCAAAGTTTTGGAGCCAGAGCTAGAACCTGCATGTAAAAATTACCACTGGTTAAAGTTTGATTCAGTATCGAGAAATTCATGAGCTTCCCCAACCTTCTCTTGGAAATGAAACCATGCCACATGGCGAATCAAACCGAAGCGAAATTCGTAAACTCTTCGGCATACAAAACAGGGGTATTTTCCTTTGTTTTCCTTTTCAGCATAGAATTTTCCGCTGGCCTGAAAGAAAGGAAATTCTAAAATTATGACATTTTTCTTCATAAAGCTTTATTTTTGATGAATCAAAGGTGAAAGAGAGGGCCATGGCAGCTGAATGAAGACCAAATTGGAGTGAATTCAAATCTCGTTATTGACATTAAAGCACTGACTCAGGTGTACTCTGACCAAGAGGGTCAAAAATGCACACATAAACATAATAAAAAAAGGGTTTCTAGAAAAAAGCTACTAATGATGATGGCACTTAGTCCAACACAAAAAAAACATTCAAAGAACAAAATTAGCAGAGTCTAAAAGATATAAAAGAGACGCAGTACCGATATCTGATAGTATTGACTCTTGATGAGGTATCAACGGAATGATTTTTGGTGTCAAATATACCTAAAAAATTACACATTTTGAAGACAAACGACAGCAAATTGATAAACAAGATTTAACGTCTGACCTTCTGTCTGATGAATCAAAAGCTCGTGAGTTGTGAGATGTTGAACAATTTCTGTTCTTCGGTACTTCTTTTCGCAAAAAGGACATATCAAACGACTAAAACATTATAAGAATATAGAATGTTTTTCTCAAATAATTAAACAAACCACAACTTTTTTACCCAGTGAAGGTATCTTTCATGAAAAATATTTCATAACACTTTTCGTTATCAGACTCTTTGAAATTGTGAGCCTCAGCTAAGTCCAATTTATTTTCAACAGAGTCTGTGGAAGAAATCTGACTTTTTCCATTCCCAAAAATTTCATCCAGACACATCTGTGATTTATCAGATTGGGTCGAGTTGAAGCGTGGCGAGGTATCATAGAACCATTCAAGAGCTGATTTCACTTTTTCTGAATCAACATCTGGGAGAATAAGCCATGTCCCTATAAAAAAAGACAAATGCCATCTTTTGATGTTATGAATCGGAAAGTGTCCAAATTATTACTCTCTCCGCTGCTGTGGAAATTCGGTTGTAGGTAGTCAGCCAATAATGGACTTCTTGACAAGAAAGACTTGTTGGCATCAAATCTAGATCCATCCCCGCAGACGATTTTGATATCAGAATAATTCTTGTAGGTTCTCCCAATCTCTTCAGCAATCTCTTCAAAATAAGAGTTTAAGTCGGTCACTTTCAACTTAATTGTTCCATCCTCATTTCTCGTTTGAACGGCAACCAGGCTAAAATTCAAATTTATATAAATGAATGCGTTTCACTTAATTGAGTAAATTATTTTTTTACCTATGTGCAATCATTTCCATGATGCCCCAATCCAGGGGATGGCCTGGCTTTGCAAATATGTGGCTATAAGACTCTTTTCATTGAAACAAAAAGTTACTGTAAAAGGAACCAGAGACAAAATTTGAGGAAAAAGATTCTCACATTCTTTACTGAAGGAAATTTTACCTGATACAATTTAGAAAACTTTTCAAAGGATTGTGGAGGACATCCATTCAAAATACAATGTTAAATCTGACAAGTCTGTGTTATTGTATTTCCAGGCTATAGAGAATTTGACACCATTACATCAAGCAGCTTTTTGTATTATAGTGCTTCAGTTCTTCTTTGAACAAATAATGTGGCTGCTGGGCGCTGACCCTCAACCTAACAATTTATAACAATAAAACCCTTGTGGAACTTTGTTTGTTTTGTTTGGAATATAGACCACAATCTCAAAGCTAGCTACAAACCCGGCATGTTTGAGGCGCTCCTTGTCTTTTGCCATCAGCACAAATTAGGAGATAATTAGACAAAAGTATGACAACTAGATTTGAGAAAAAAAAATAGAAATCTCACTATTTTTCGTGTCAGCTTTCAAGTTATTTTTATTATTAAATGCTATGTAAAATTCTAAAATCAAATCCTGCTTATATAGGCTTATTCAGTTCCTAATACTTTTGGTTCCTCGCGTTGCATATAATTGCGGGAGCAATATTTGCTGCTGTTTTAAATGATTTAGTGCAACTTAAACTAGAGGTTAGATGCTTTGAATCTAATTTGTAAGAGACACCAAACTTTTATTTTGGTTTTATTTTCCGCAAAAGTTAATTTTTAATTTGAGTTTGTTGTTTACGAGTTGATTCGAGTGTCGAAGATTCAGATAGGGAAACAAACTTATTTTTGGTGGTTTGTTTTTAATTATCAAAGTACCTTTATGAACATATTTGAAGAGATATTTTACTGAAAATACCTCTTCAGTGTAGATAAACTTACCTTACAGGATAGGCTCATTGAATAAAACGAAGTTTTAAGATGAGCGAAAAGAAACATGTAGTGTACTTTTATGATCCTGGGGTTGGAAACTTCCATTATGGACCGGGCCATCCTATGAAACCTCATAGATTGAGTGTTACCCATTCTCTGGTCTTAAACTATGGACTACATAAAAAGATGCAGGTAATTTTGAATTGTGGTCAAGTTTATATCAATTTGACCATATTTTAGGCACTTTTACTTGGAAAAAAGCTTGCTTATGGCAAATAATATTTCTTTAATAGGTGTTCCGTCCATACATTGCCACTTCTCACGATATGGCGAGATTCCATTCTGAAGAATACATCGAATTTTTACAAAGAGTGACTCCTCAAAACATTCAGGTAATAAAACATAAGTAGATATGAAATTCACATTTCAAAGACCATCATTTGTTTAGGGATTTACCAAAAGTCTAAATCACTTCAATGTGGGTGATGATTGTCCGGTATTTGATGGATTGTATGAGTTTTGTGCAAGGTACACTGGAGCTTCAATGGATTGTGCAACAATGCTCAATAATGGCCAAGTGGGTGAAAACTTTGATTTAAGTGATCTAAGAAAATGTATGACCCCTAAACTTTTTAGTGTGACATTGCAATCAATTGGGCTGGAGGCTTGCATCATGCCAAAAAATTTGAAGCCTCTGGATTTTGTTACGTGAACGATATTGTCATTGCTATCTTAGAGCTGCTGAAGGTAAAATAGCTGTCGTCTTATAGAAGCTGCAACTAAAAATCATACATAAATTAATTTTTAGAACCACCCTCGTGTCTTATACATTGACATAGATATACACCACGGAGATGGTGTGCAGGAGGCGTTCTACCTTACGGACAGAGTAATGACCGTTTCGTTTCACAAATATGGAAATTACTTCTTCCCAGGGACTGGTGACATGTACGAGATTGGCGCTGAGGCAGGGAGATATTATTCTGTAAATGTTCCTTTAAAGGAGGTAAGAGCAAATCAATGGCAAACATTTTAATTTAGCCTGCTCCTGACTTTGCTATCCCTGAAAATAATCTGTTTTCTAAACGGAAAATTTCTCTAGGGAATGGATGATGTATCCTACGACATGGTTTTCAAACCCGTGATAAAGTATGTAATTGACTTTTACCAACCATCTGCAATTGTTCTCCAGTGTGGAGCGGATAGCCTCGCCAATGACCGCTTGGGTTGTTTCAACCTGAGCATAAGAGGACATGGCGCTTGCGTTGACTATGTCAAAGGGTTTGGAATACCACTTATGGTTCTTGGAGGTGGGGGATATACAGTTAGAAATGTTGCCAGGTAAATTATCAGTTAGTTAATGAATTGGAAATTGTTTAATATCCATTGGCCATTTCAGATGTTGGACTTATGAGACGTCTATTTGTGTGGATAAGGTAAGTGATTAATATTCAACTAAAGTGTTGTAAAGCAAAAGTTTCATTCCCCACTTTCTTTCAGGATCTTGCATCTGAACTTCCCTACAACACAGAGTACTTTGAATATTTTGCCCCTGATTTCTCATTGTTTCCAGACACAAACCCTAGACAGGTACCTCATGAAAATATTATTTTTGCTTTCTTGAGCAGACTTAAAACAGCTTATGAATTGCCAGGAAAATGCCAACAGTCGTCAATACCTAGAGTCAATAATAGAATCTATGCATACACATTTAAAGATGGTTCAGCATGCTCCAAGTGTTCAAATGCAGGACATGCCAGGTTAAAATAAATTTTGCTACTTTTTGGAACTTTTTTTAGAGTAAAACTGCTATTTAAACATACTATTGAATTTTCACGTATAGTTCTCTAAACTTTTTTTTGTATTAGGATCCGTTATATCAAATCCCACCTTAAACGAGGACCTTCGTGAAGACGACCCAGATGTGCGAGTCACGGAAGCTGAAGATGACAGTCGAGTGGAAACAGAAAATGAATTTTATGATGGTGATCGTGATCAGGTATTCTCTTTATCAACTTCAAACATGCCCATCTTTTAATAAAATGAACCGACCTTAGGACGGCGATATTGTTCCAAATGGCATTACCTCTATCAATCGACAAGGAACTCCGACAGAGAGCAGTAATCCACCAGACAACGTCGCATCGGCAGCTACCAGCACAACCCCCAACGAGTCCAAAATAACCGAACCTCAACAAAAATGAAAAGAGCTACATTCGAAATCCTGTTCATCTTAGAAAAGATATCTGTTGAATCTCTTCCAGGGTTTTAGTCTTTCTGAGCACAGAATAAAGAGTGGCAGGCAGACATCAAACACCTATGCATGATCCCACATTTTGATAATTTACCCCCCATTTGACTCTTTGTTTCGTAAAGTTATTCGTTCAACTGACGTTTAATGCACCATCAAATTCCAACTTGTATTTTTAATCATTTTATTATTCATCAACTTAAACTGAAATGACTTTTCTCAAATTTTTCCCAGTTATTTTTTTGAAATTAAAAATCTTAAATGATAATTAAAATGTTATAAAAATGAAGATTGAAGGAAATATAAGGAAACTTTGGTTTGATATCCTGGCAGATCTTATAGGGCAAGCCTAGTAATGGGCACAAGCAAAAAACATGAAATTTTGTGATGGAAAATACATTGGTGGTTATTCTTGACCATCAATCGATAATTTAATCATCTTTTCACTAAAATTGGCAATGGACCAAATTTCATTCAAACAGAAAAAATTTGCATTTTGTAAAAAAGTAAGAAAATTTCTTTTTCAGAATATAATTCATATTCAAACATTATAAGAATTTACAACTTAAATATATATGATAGAAATTAAGTTCCTATTGTTTGTCTAAAAGTTCCTAACTTGCGCAGCTGCCCGTTGTTGTGGCAGCAGCGAACCGAGCGCGTCCGTGCATATGCGTATATAAATGTTTAGTGCGTTTTAGATTACAGTTGTCAACACAATCATTCAAGCTGAAGAATGGCGTCTCCCACCTTAAAGTGGAAAAAAGTTTGCAATGCCTCAGGACCCTCACCTCGACCCCGACACGGACACAGGGCTGTGGCCATCAAGGATCTCATGGTTGTTTTTGGCGGTGGCAACGAAGGAATTGTCGACGAATTACACGTTTATAATACTGGTAAAACTTTAATCCATGCACTGCTCAGTTTGTCCTAATGCCATGCAGTCCTAGTTTTCTAAACGACATTAATTTAAAGATTGTGCCTCTTTTTGGCTCTATTTCTATTTAAGAGTTATTAAATGGTGACCAAGAGACCTCCTGTGACTTGTCATTGCATATCCCAGAAGCTTTGCCGGCCAGGGGGATTTTTGTTTAGCTGTGTCTTTGTTTTGTTGTTGTTTGCCTGTGGGTGCTGTCCAAGATGGCGCCTGTAGCAGCGCCATATTTGTTGCCCTCGAAAGGAAAGTCAGTGACTGTGCAGCCTAAGCTAGCCCGAGCTGCCCAAGGTAGCTTTCGCAGAAACGAGCGGACTCTTTTGATTGGTCGCTCGCGCCCAATTGAGCCCCTCTTTCCACACTATTACTATCAAAAATATATAAAATACTGATTATTAATGTTAAAAAATTTTAAAAATATGTGTTTTTTAGGACTAGAC
>Ga0194133_10007091_pt1 | contig 13542 bp, 6 predicted proteins | sample TA2KigOf40mmetaG_FD_155448 | JGI IMG/M metagenome (GOLD analysis project Ga0194133, IMG submission 155448) | Freshwater microbial communities from Lake Tanganyika, Tanzania - TA2015055 Kigoma Offshore 40m | ecosystem: Environmental > Aquatic > Freshwater > Lake | place: Tanzania: Lake Tanganyika...
AAATGCCCTTCTACTTAGTTATTATATATTCCTTGTTTATGAAATTCCATTGTTTCAGGTCTAATTTTTGTTTCTTAGAACACTATGAGTAAAAATCAGCTAATTATCACTTTGAAACCATGTCACTAATATCTGCAAAAGAATGAAATTGGATTGTTTTGGCCTGATCTTTACTGGGGAAGGACCTGCAAGTACTAGGACTAGCTTTACCAATTTACTGCCAACAGAACCTTTGCCTTGATTCAGTAAAAGGTACTCTATGCCTAATGGTCATGGCATCTGGCTGGGTATCTGAGGGTCTGGATTCAAATCCTAGAACCCCCAGCAACCTTTGATTCCGGGTTGGCACAAAATTCACAAAAAATTATTCAAGGGCAAGAAAAAAATCAACTGTCAGGATTGATTTTACTTTATGCTCAAGTCACTGGAAAGATATTAAATTGATCAGCATTATGCTGTCAAACTTAACCCCAAGCAAATTCAAACTTAAACCCTAGAATTAGCCTCCATTGTTAGAATGAAAAAGATTGCAGTAGCTTTCAGAAAGCTGGTTTTGGAATATCAATGGAGCCTTTACTGTCAGGATTTAAGATTCAAAAAATAAATTTTCATTTATCCTATTGGTTTTTCTCTTTTTTTACGCAAACTATACGCTCAGCTTTCACCAACAATTTTCCCTTTACTTTTTTTTCTATCTGCCTCTTGCAGTTTTCCCATTTTCTAAAATTCTTTGTGGTTGAAAAAAGAAATTCCCTTCATCTATAAATATACATACATATCGATAAAGAGTGAATATGTGTGTGTGTGTATTTATATATAGATAGATAGATATTGAGTGGTTTTTCTATCAGTGATTTTTCTCTGTCCCTTTTTCTCTATGCTAAATAAAATTTCAACCTTTGCTTTTTTTTTATTTATCCAGCCTACCCGGACAGTACAGCAAGAAGCACAACTAACTGGTAAACAAGAAAAAGCAGGAACAAGGGAAAGGAAAATATATAAAGGGCCTTGAATTTATTATGAACAGAAATGAACTTAAAATCACCAAGTTCAATAATAACATGGCATGAAAAAGATTTGCTTTTATAATATTTGGCTTTGAAGGCTTATCTTTTGGAATTTGGAAAAAAACCATATGGTTATAAATGGACATTGTCCAGACATATACTGGATAATATTTCAAAATGGCTCAATTAATGGTAACAGTTTTTCATCTCAAATATTTTTTCCCAGAAGAAAGTTCCAGTTGTGTAGATGGTTCTGCTTACCAATTTCAAAATTACCATTTCAAAACATTCAGAGTCATACAGAGAGTGAAAAAAGTAATAATACAAAGAGCAAAAATTTATCATCCGTTGGAAGAAGAGGAAAGGTGGTGTAAGGTAGGTAGGTTTTAAACCAAAAAAAAGGAACCCTGTTAAGTAAGTCGGACGAAAAAGGCCGGAGATCTCCATTATTGGCACATTGAATGCAGCATGAGGAGATGGACTCCAGAGAGGTTTTTTTACGCATTCAATGTTCGATGGGCTTTTTGACGCAAAATAACAATTTGAGTGGATGGGCAAAAGGATTTTTTGAAAATGACTCCTTCATGCAAATATTGAGGAGAAGTCGATTAAGCTTAAAGATTGATAAAAAGAGTTCAACTAGCTAGGAGCAAGGGCTGAAGCAAAAGTATCGAAAAGTTTAACTTTTACTTGGTATCCAGACACATGGCCAATCCAATTCCAACATTTTTTTTGCTAGAATGTGAGCCCTTGCAAAGAAAAATTCATTGCTATTCAGTTAGCACATTCTCTGGTCTATTTTCTGTTTGTTTATTTTCCATTACCATGACTCTTCTCTGCAGCTAAGTCAAGTCAAGCCAATCATCTCAAACTCACTGCAAATAAACGCGGTAAGTTTTGTCAACGGATAACCACATTGTAGAAACTCACCCCAAAAGTCTAAGTTTGAATTTTTAGGGGCCCAGACCAATTTGAATTATGATTTCATGCTTATGTGATTTAAGAAGACTCAACCGATGTTGATGCGAGATCAACACTTTTTTAAAAGTCCTGCTGTAACAATGTTATTAAAGCTATAAGGTAACTGCAGATTATAATGAGGGTGCCTAATTGATCTTTTTTTCTATTCAGGGTTGAAAAATTGCTTGTACGGCAAGAGATATCAAACGTAGAATGCTAATCATCATCACTAAATGTGCCACACCGAGGGAGTGGGTCGATCATTCCACCGCCATCGCAGTCATCAATCAAGTAAACAATTCGAATACAAGAATTGCAGATGAACTGAGACCTAATGTCTATATAAATGACAGACTCCCACAAAGAGGATTCTTTATCGACAAATCTACTTGTAAGATTGGGAAACAGAAATTAAGGAACAGACTTCAATGTATGAAGAGGATTGTTTTTGATTGGATTGGTGTCACTGACCCTGACGTGGAAAGAAGATCTTTAAAGAAGACTTTTATCCAATTTTGACAAATTTAAACTCTTATTGTTACCTCTGATACACAACTTTTTCTTTTACTTTACATCATTCTGACAAGTTAAACTAAAATCATAATGGTAGTTACATCTCTCATACTGACATTAAGTATTTCAATTGCTGTAAAAATGTAAAATTTGTACTAAAGATGCATGTTCTCAAATTCGGTTTTTAAAAAGTATAAATTTGATAATTCATGCTTATAAAATGAAAAATATTGTACCCACAAGTATAGAGCAAGGTTCTCAGTTAGGTGCTCATGATCTCTAAGCTATGCAAACCCCCTATAGTTTTACAAGTCTCTTTTTAGTAAGGTCTTTAGAGATTAAAACTAAAATAAATCTCTTGATAGTTCTCTTTGGTTATATATGTCTTTGGGGTTCTTATCAAGATATATGGGCCCTCCATGGTTTCTTCCATATGTGCCTCTAGCCCTTTCAACTCTGAGAACTATCAGTCTAAATTTTCACGGATTGAACTTTCTACAACATTTTATTTGTTACTCAAGCCTATATTATATACATTAAAAGGTGACAATCATCTTTGTGAATATGTCCCTCAGAAATTTTCTCATTATTTTCCAATTAACAAACTTTCAGTCATATAATTTTCTTTCAAGTAAAGGTAAAAGTTTTCTACCCACTTCTTTTGCTCCATGGTTATAAAATTACATCTGAAAATAAAACTTTTGGCTGGTGAAAACTTGCCTAAGCCCCCTTGGTGTGTATCAAAAGTTTTTTTCTCAACTTGTATTGATTTTCTTTTTCTTCGTCTCGGTTGGAACGTGATTTCATTTCAATTTATAATTGTTTTCATGTAACCAAATTATCCCATCAAAGTGTTTATTTTTAGATTGAGATATATGGAAGCAATCATTCGTATTTGAACGTCTTATTCTCGCTCTTTAGTTGTAAATCCAGGGATTTGTAAATCAGCTTTGAACCTTCGCTGCGTCTTTGATTGGCATACCTTTGATTATCGATGCAGATCATCCAATAACTTTAAATGGAACCACTTAGTTGTGATCAAGCGGTATAAATAAGTCTTTGTTAATCTTGTAATGATGTTTGATTCTATAATGCATCACTTGCTAGAAAAAAAAACATTTCTTCCTTTACTTACAAGATTGTTAAGGTCAAACCTCATGGTTGAGGTTGTTAAAGCCTTGTTCATCAGCATGATTTAACCAAAAAAGTGGCTAATTTTGAATTCAGATGCTATGAGAGAAAATAACAACTGTTTTTCTTCTGAGGATCTAAAAAAAAACTTTGTTTCTCTGTAGAAAAAAAACCTTTTAAACTTTCATCATACACTATAGACAAAAGTTGTTTTTTTTCCTTGATTGTGCACACCTGTTAAACAAGTCCAAGGATCCTTTCTTTTTAACTTATTGAGAACAATTTTCTCATATCTTTTTGTTTTCATTTTCCTGACTTCAAAAAGGAAAGAACTTTGAATTTCAAAGTTTTTTTTTGTTTTCCATCAAGTAAATCTTGTAAGATTAGGTGATGGGAATTCAACAAATGATTCTTTTCATCATGACACAATTTAGAAATTAGAATGGAGAAAAAACAAGCTAAAGAAATGGAAAATCTGAAATTTTGGATGAGTCTAAACTTCTCCTAACTTTAACTTCTTGAGGATGTGTTTTTCTTTAATGTCAAAGCAAACTAAAAAGTGTTGAATTTTATCTTTTGAAAGAAGTGCACCTCCTCTATACTTAAGAAACTTAAAAAAGTGGATTTTTAACAGAGAATTTGTTGTCATCATCTAATTTTTGTTTTGCTGCTTGCATAGAAAAGTATCACATTTTCAGTTTTATGGTGTGGGTGAGGGGCTAGGGGTGTGGATAACTGACATCAAATAACTCATCACATCCGATGAAATGCTAAATCCTGAGTGTGAAAAAACAGGCAGAAATGTTTCCTGTATGACTTAAAAGCAGTTTTCAATTTAGTCTTTTTTTCAATGACTGAGACTTTTATTTTTTGAGCTATAAAATGGTCATATATTTAAAAGCACTAATTTTGGTTAAGTTTAGTTATATATCTTAATAAACTATGAATTCGTGGCATCCTCAAGGCAATGATTTCTTGCACATATGTGATCAAATTCAAACAGGTGGGTGGAGAAATTTCAAGTTTTTAGTGAAAGAGGGTGTCCTTATAACCCTAAAATATTTATTATTTGCTTCATAAGAGTATGAAGACTTTTTATTTGTAAGGAAATTTCTCTTAAATCTATTTGCTTGAGCCTCAATCAATTGTTTAAGTTTTCAGAGAGTAATTGAATAGTATTTGAAATCAACCAGTCTCAGAATTGGTTGAAATTTCTCTATGGGAGTTGATCCATTCACTTTTTGACTTTAAAGAAACTTTTTTTCTATGTGTGTTTATGTAAAAAAGATAAATTAAACTTTAACTCAGTAATTTATTTTTAGCCAATCTCCAAATGGTTATTTGCATTTGGCCCGCTTTGGATTGGAGAAAAAAAAGGTTGGTCTCAACCTTTATCCAAAGCTGTTGCTATTTCAGAGTCTGTTTTTCAAAGATAAACAATCTTTTGTATACAAAAGTTGTCCAGAGATGAAAAAGGAGAGAGACTGGTTTCAAAATGTCCATTTGAAGCTGATTCCAAGGAATAAAAATAGGATGGAGATGTTTTTTGAAATTGATGTTTAATGTAATAATGAACTGCAGTTAAACAATTTAAGTGACTCTTTGAGCTTTCACATAGTTAAAAACAGAGACTATTGACTCAGCTTTGAGTTGAGTTCAAGGGGTCCTGCATTTTAAATGAAAGTAAATAGCAAACTTTGGAAATGTTTTCTTTAACGATGCACTTCGTAGTCCTGAATTCAAAATTTCTTTGATGGCATAAAATCAAAGGGCCTCAGCTCTCCTATTCTGATTCATATACAAGAAGTCTTTTTTTAATTTTTTATTTCAAAAATTCAAAGTTGCCAAATTGTTGTTTTATTGTGAGACGAATATCCATAATTGTGTCTAGAGAGAGGATATTTTTTGTTCCCTCGACCTCTTTCTGGTTTCTGCAGCGCCCCTTTGGCATGTTGTTTCAACAAAGGGGAACCTTGAATTTAAGGGGGAAGGGGGGGGGTCGGTATACCTACCCGACTGTTTGCCGGACAAGTCGATCCTCACCTTCTCTATTTGTTTAGTTTGTGGGTCAAGTTGCCTGTCATGACAATTGAACAAAAGAATAGACAGACAAGCAGTTGGGTGAGTTTAGTTCCTGTGAAAAAGAAGGCAAACAATGAAAAGGAAATCTTTTATTCCATGCTTAAAATAAGTTTGGATAAATACACTTCTTGAAAGGGTATCAATTTAAAAATAGAGCTCTTTTTATCCCTCTTGGAAATGAATTGCCAGAAAGACTTTTGAGCTTCTAAACCCAACTTATCTGACTTTGTTTTACTTTGAACCAAACAAAGCTTTTGGTGACTGGAGATATGAGGATTTGAGGCTCTTTGGCTTTTTTTTGGTGAATTGAAAATCAATTAACTTTAATGAAGTAAGACTATTGTTGAGTAGTGAGCATTCCATAGGAATTTTGAAGAAATGAAAGTGTTTGATATGTTGGTGTCTATTTCCCTCTTTCCTCCTGCCTTAACCAAAGAAGGCACATCAGTCCACACAACCTCCAAACAAGAAATTTAATACATTGACTTTCGAATGTCGAGGTGTTGGATGAAGAACAACATCAAATGTTTGGCTTTTACAAATATCTGCAGAGATATTTTTCCATCTAGCCTTCTTCAGCTGCCCTATAAAAAACCATGTACAAGGCTTTTTTTACACCTTTTTTCCTGGGGCCTCTAATAATTCGTATCCAACCCGATAGATATATACTAAAAAAAAATGTTCCACCATCCGTGTGAAAAAAAAACTTCCAAAAAACAAGCAAAGGATGGAATTTCACATTCAACAACTCTCAAGTTTTCATTTTGAAGGAAATGACTTAAGTGTTCATGTATGTCTGCAAAAAGCAAACTATGTACTTAATTCTGGAGATGAAATGTAATAAAACAAGCAATGTATATGAAAAAAGAAAATGCCCTGAAGTGAATGTCACAACGACTAATCGTAAAAAAAAGAAGAAAATATTTTTTTTCCTTTGAGATTTGATTCTTTTTCAGCTTTATAGTGAGTGAGATGTAACCAACCCAAAGAAAGCCTGTGGAGTGAGTTGAGGAAACAACAGGCATTTCAAGATTAAAAGGAATGAGAAAAAGATTAGGGGATGATGATGTCAACAAAGAAAAAGAAGAAGAAAAAAAGCAAGTCTCAAGGGAGATTCGTACCGCTATCAAAGTGATGAAACATGTAATCAAAATCTTATTTTTTTTTACCCAGGATTTTACTGATTATACACTTCCCTCTCTCACTCTCACTCTGATCTGGTTTTTTTATGTTTCAGCATCTACTTAAAACACTGTGAATCAAGCAACAAAGTCAGCAGCTTTTTGGAAAGCTTGATTACAAAATCAGCATTATAGGTCTAATTAGAAATTCATTGGAAGAGAAGAAAGCAAATCAAGACATTGTTTATACTCATCATATAGAGGAATGAAATCAATGTTGAAGTAAGGATCATTAGATGAAGAAATAATAATAAATAATAATAAAGGTTGTATGGAGAAGTTTTTTGGCTTTGTAAATGCCAATTTTCTCATAAATTACACGCTTTGTTATCATTTTCCTTGCTACCAACAACTATCATTAGATCTTGGCGGACGTGAAAGCAATTAGAAGGAGCATCACGAGAAGAAAATGTAATAAATACGAAATGTCATTATCAAGTGAGAATAAAATAAAAGGTATAATAATGCAAGGATGACTTTGAAAAAAATGAGGAAAATAAACGAAGAAGACCTTTCTAATGTTTCCAACAAACCACATTTTGTCTATTCAACTTGCTCTTTACCTGGATAATAAAATATTCCACATAAAGTTCAACATTTTTTCCTTTGTCAACAATCCAATTTCGTTTTTTTGCTATTTTTCATCCACCCCAAAAAAACTTTTGAACTGATCTTCTTTTGGACTTTAAGCCTTCTAAAATAGAACCAAATGTGTCTTTTTTTTCTCGAAGCAAGTTTTTTTTTTGAACCAGCCCTTATTTTGAGAATTGAAATTTTAGCTTTGATGATCGATAAAATGATTTTCATTTTTATCTTCTATATTCTCGATGATATTAGTTATAAATCCAGCTCATTCAAATTTCTCATATATTCTAATGTTAGGATTTTCTCTTGCCAACTATTGTTTAAGATTTTTACTTGTATTCTGAAATTCAACATTTTCTATATGAAAAAAAATCAAATCCTCTCAACCGAAATGATCTTTTAGAGATTTTTTTCAAAGATCGACCACTAAAATTGGCTGCTTTATCTTCTATGAAATTTTCAAGTGCTCCATTTCATACTTTAATTTAAGTGAAAAAAAGTGATTAAACTACATGACTCTGCTAATTTGCCTAGGATTTTGCAGCTAATTAAAAATGTTGGCACTTTGTCATTACAATTTAAATTCCTCAAAGCTAGATTCAAACATGAAAACTACTTGCAATTTTTTTTTCTAATTCAAACTTTTTCTTTTAAGCCAAAATCAAAGGAAATCTTTGTGCACGAATAAAACTTTTACTTCAACGGATCTATCATCAACAATTTATTTCTCAGGTCTAGCTGGCAACACTTTGACACACAATTCAAAGTTTGTGGCCAGAAAGTTTCATCCAAACAATTTTTCCATACCCCTTTCCTTCTTCCTCTTCTTTATACCCCCCCAAACAAGGCCAATAGTTTTCAACAGTCCAATCCTTATTCAAATAAGTCACAAGTTTTCTTTCCCAACTAAAACAAAAAGGAAAACAAGATCAAAAATATTGATCAAAATTTGCGCCATCTAAATTGACCATTTGCGTGCAGAAATTCGATTTTTTTTTACACAGGAAAATAAACTTTTTTTTTGTCGAGTGTCAACGTGGAAAAGTTTTAGGATTCATCAGGGAATGGATTACAGGCAAAGAACAACAGCATAAAGATCTTTAATAATTGAATAGGCTTGGATTCCAAGAATCTCTCCAATTCCCAAGATCAAATTAGAAAGCATGGCTTCAGTTTGAACATTTTCCACCTGTTTTTTGATTGGAAGAAAGGAGTTGAACATTGACAATTTAGATTCATAGTTCACCTCACTTTCCAACAATTTATACGTTTTTGACGTCTCTTGGAATGTTTTTTTCGGTCATAACATTTACTGTTGTGACAAATCTTAATCCTCAACAAAGGCATAGGAAAGGAATACATTTTTTTTTATAGCAATAGTCAAGTCAAGGAATATTTCCACGCACAATCTTACTTTTTTTTTTACTTCTTTTTCCTTTGGCTAAAATGCGCCCTTTTCCAACCTTACTATCATTTATATTTGGACTAAACTTCCTTCTTTTTATGACAGTTGACAACCTGGGAAAACCGATACGTTGTCACCAACCATGGCAAATAATTCTCTTTTTTCTTAAAAATTTATCATTTTCATGTAATATTTTTTACCCAAGTTCATGTACTCTAACTCTAGAAAAAGTGACCCTTTAGATTCACTTTCATTTCCGGCTACTTCCTGCTGGTCATTCTCAACTCACCAGGACAGGCATGGATATTGGGATAGATGGGGGAATACCCATTTTAAAAAATATTTTGGCTTAACTTTTCCTATTCACAATCTTAAATTCAAAAAGCATCAAGTTCTCTATAAAGAAAGATCTTTAAAATAACAATAATTTGAAAATGATTTTCTTAAGACGAAGCAGAATCTTTTTTTTTGTGTGTGTGTGTGTGTGTCTAAAAAACCTTTTTTTTTCTTGGAGTATTTTGTCTGGTCACAACACTCTTGAGATCGGATCCATCTTCATATTTCATAAATTCACTGCAGGGAAAAAAAATGGAAAGTTCCAAAAAAAAACTTATCAGTATATTTTGTTGGTCCCTGGATCTCTTCACAATTTTGAGAGGATCCAACTATCCGTCCGGATTCCAGTGAAGGTAGTTCAGGTGTCCAGTCACTTTCAATTCACAAAAGAAATGATTCAGTGTATGCCACTTGGTTTTGGTTTTAATCTCTGTACAATTGTAGTAGCTTAATTAATAAAGTTTATTTCAGCTCTGAGGCAGAGAACTAGGCTTGAAGAAACGAAAGAAGCGAGAGGGTATCTATCTCTATATTTCACATAGATAAAAAAATGATGGGAGAGAAGTTTAGAGCGTCGACCGGGCCGGAGCCGGGCTCCACTCAGTGTAAATAAGAGAGAGGAACGGAGGCCGGAGGACGGACGACGAGAGAGGGAAGGAAGGAAAACAACAGAGTCAAGGTGTATGTGTAAGCAACGGCTTCAAGCTCCTCTTCAAAGTCTAGGGACAGCTACGTGTAGTGGCCAGGGTGGTACGGCTCAGAACCCTGCCTGGTGTTGTTGTTGATATTCTTCTTCTTCTTCTTCAGACTACGCGCAAATAGAAGAAAAACCAACAGAGAAAAACTGTCAACTTTTTTTTTCCACCATCGAAGTAGTAGTATTTACCAACCACTTTCACTCCAGCTCCCTTTCTCTCTCTCTCTCTTACTTTATTTTTGTCTTTCTTTCTCCGGAAAGGCCGGTCACCTTCTTCTACCTATATCTATCTCTATCCCTCACTGCCAGCCCCAGAGTTGTTGTCCTGGATCATTGAAGTTTTACCAAGACATGATGAGGAAAAAAATAAGTTTTCCAATTGGCAACATTAACCCCTTAAGGTAAAAGGGGTTACACCTCAAAAAAAACAAGAATGAAGCTTGTTGTGCCCATTCTAAACCTACCCATCCTGATCATAGATTAAAAAGACATATCAACAAATCAAGAGAAAATCCCATTATTGACTGCTTGATTACCAAAAAAACCTTGAATTCCAAGAATGAAATGATTTGGCAAAACAAGGACAAAATTTCTTTCACAACAACCGGAACAATTGTGAAGAAAGGCAAAACTTTTTTATGACAATCTTTTGTACAAGCTTTACTTGTTATGGCAAAGAAAGAACAAATATAGGGTTTATTTATTTTACATTTTTTCACTTTTCTTTGTTCAGAAGTGTTCAATCACCACCAGCTCCAGGGCTCTAATATTTTACTCCTCTGCAATAATTTCCAAATGATAGATTGCAATTGAAGCTAATAAAAAAAGTACTTTTGCCTTTTAGCTTTGTTGCAATGTCAAACAAACATGAAATTGAAAATTTATTACTGTATATGACTTTTAGTTTTTCCATCCGAAAGGACATTATCATTCAAAATTTCAGTAAACTGAAAGATGAGAACTGTGCAAAACTTCCCATATTTTAAGAAATTCTGTCTTTTTTCAAATATAAGCAGAAAATTGGTCTAAAAAAGGCATGTGTCAATATGCAAACCTAAAGATTGTGAGATTTTTCTAATTCTGACTGAGGGATGCCTTGCTGATTTTTTTAAATTCAGGGTGCTGAGAAGCAATAATTCAACAAACTTGGGTCTCAGTTTTCAATCAGTTGCCTTAAATTGATTGATTGATTGACTTCTTTTATTATGGAACTAATTATTCTAACACAAACAAGTGTTGCATTTACAATAATTCCAATAATTGTCAATAGACAGAACAAGATAGATCAATCAATTAAATTAAGCTATTCAATCTTGTAATTAGGCATTATGTTGATAATACTTAATAAAACTCTAATGCAATCATTACTAAGGTTTAGGCCATTTCATGGTTGCTTTACATTTTTAATGAAATCTAATCTGTTTTCAATTGATTGCTTTCCAGATTTATTAGCTGAATTGTCATAGAATTTGCCTAAACCAGGTTTCCTTGTTTCTTCATAGTAAGCACAATTTAGAAGATCAAGGAGTGGTTTTGGTTTACAGTCTCTAAATGCCTTAATTATTTTAGAGGCTGTAAGAAAATATGTCCATTCGGTTGGGTTAGCGCATTTGCATCTATATAATTGCCAAGTCTAGCTTAGAGAGTTTCTAGGAATAGTCCGAACACGCTGATCTTAAAAGTCTAAAATAGAGTGAATCAAATTTTTCCTTATATCTCCATTTAGTGATTTCGAATCAAACACTGCAACAATAAAAGACAGCGCCATAAAAGTGGGCAGATACTGCTTTCAGAAATTGACTTTCAGTTAAATATTTCCTTAAATATTTGAAACTTGATAGCAGCCTTGTACCCTTTCTTATGGATTCCTCAGATTGTTTGTGCCAGCAAAGATCACCTTGAATGACAACACCCAAAGCTTTAATTGATGTTGTGAAATGTATTAAGACATTACTAAAGGTTATACTCTGGTGATCGGTTACTTGAAACTTACTTATCCACGTTATCTCTGGCTTGCCCTTACCGACCATCATGTCGATTGATTCAAGAAAATTAACATGCTTGGTTAAAGTGCTAGTTAATCATTTGGCCAACATTACAACTAGATCTCTAAAGCTCTGTTCTTAAATATCTTATCAATGCCATCAAAGAGTACTTTTTTAAAAGTTAGTGACAAAAATATTTTATTCAAACAACTACTGGAACTGGGTGAAGGTTTGAGGGACTTCTTGCTGTCCTAGCAATCTTGTAACTCAAAAAAGGTTATTCAAGGTAGCATAATTTAAATTTTTTTTTGCTATGACTCTAATAAATAAGTAATTTCGATTCATTGTCTGAGTCATAACTGGATCAATTATGGCCACTTTTTTTAAACAATGAATGAATAATCAAAAGGCAATAAAACGTTTTCAAGTTTGACAAACTTTTGTCGTCAGCTCCACCATAAAGATCTTCGAATGTGCCTCAAAGTTAGAAACTTTGCAAAGGCATAAAATTTAATTTTCGACTCTGTTTGCTTAAAGTGCTTTCCTTTCATTTCCAACAGGTTCGAATAAAAAATTCCGCCACTCTATACTTTGAACGTTGCTTAAAACTTTTTTGTACAATTTTTTTTTCAAAAAGTAATCTGTGGAGATTGATGAAGCTGAACGAAAGGAAAAAACCCTGATCTAGGTACTCAATTGGCAGTATAGGGGATGTTAAAAATTTATTTCATAAAAATGAAAATTCATCTGAAATCAATTTTCTGTTGCAATCCTTATTAGAATGCATTTTTGATAAAAATTGAAGTAAATTACTGTGACTTAAATGTATATATAGTTGTAGGTTTCAATTCTGATTGTTCCTCATCAAGATTTAATAATCAAATGGCTTTAACATTTAAATATATTTCACCAAAGGTGGCTGCAAATGGCCCGGATTGTGTCTGGATCAATTATCATTCAGGATCACCCTCCTTGTCCTTGCAAGGACTAGCTAGCCTGAGGAAGTGAAGTCTTGCCTGCCCATTGTAATAATTGTAAACCTGTAAACATCGGTGTATTTGATAAAATAAATCAGTTGGCATTTGACGTATTGATTCTTCTGGAATCACGACTCACATCCATTTACTATAAAGGAATGTCGTGGTAACAAAAGAAAGAGCTTGTTGGATACTAACTGATTTATTTCATAAAACACATACGTTTATATAGGTTTACAAATGATAAATTGGCAAGGCAAAGTGGGACTCTTTTGATTAGCTATAGCTAAAGAATGGTCAATGGAGAGTGTTGTGAATTATATGAGCCCACCAACCAGACCCATGAAGGAAAGAAGGGTAGCATGTTCATTTAACAAAAAATCCTGGTTTTCCTCCACAGAGCCAGCTACTATGGTAAGATCTCAGGCGGATAATTTAGGGCGTAGGGTTATGAAGAAAGAAGACATATATATTTTCTGTTAAGCCGCCTGATGCCAAAGATGTTTTAATGTTTATCTACATATTTAAAGAAGAAAGAAGACGGCTAAGTTTTAACTCAACTGTAGTTAACATGTATGATTTCAATAAACCAATAATATAAAAATGGGCGTACAGATGTTTGTCTGTCTGTCTGTTGGTATGTGGAGGGCTATTGGACCGATCTTGATGAAATTTTTGCACGC
>Ga0194133_10007097_pt1 | contig 13535 bp, 13 predicted proteins | sample TA2KigOf40mmetaG_FD_155448 | JGI IMG/M metagenome (GOLD analysis project Ga0194133, IMG submission 155448) | Freshwater microbial communities from Lake Tanganyika, Tanzania - TA2015055 Kigoma Offshore 40m | ecosystem: Environmental > Aquatic > Freshwater > Lake | place: Tanzania: Lake...
TATTTCACAGGATGAAAACATCCAACGTCTAGATACGTTTTTGGAGTAAAAATGTTGTTGAAACCCATCCAATGCAATCTTTTGAATACTCCCTCGACAATTGCGTCTTCCCCGTAAGTTGAATAGGAAAGAAAGTGATGACCTGACAACTTTCTCTGGTAGTAAAAATGCCTCAAAAATTTGCCTATCCTTTTTTGGTTCATGTTTAGACTGTAGACGACGGAAGATACTTTGTAAATGCTTTGTCACCAAGTAATTCTCCTCTTATTACTAAATTTCCTCATTTATCTCATAATCTATAATCAATCATTTCTAACAAAAATATTGCATGGATATGTCAAAGAATTTACTAAATGGCATCAGAAAGAAATCTAAATTGTGGCAAAGGTATTACCAGTCCCTTGTTTTTGTAATTTTGAGTGACCCACTACTCGAATCTAGTTGAAAAACTCCAGGATTTTCGGCCAAGAACTTATCAGTAGCAGCACGACACCCTTCCCAATCAAAATAGTCGGCGACGATAATACACCCACCGACTGAAAGATATGGGAATATCCTTTTAAGGCTGACCAAAACTGGATCAAACCAATCAACATCAATATGGGCAAATGCCATCTTTTTCGTCGGAAACAACCTTTCCTGAAGTAACCCTTTTGAAAAGCTAATAGAGTCAATAGCTAAATCCAATCCAAAAGATCTAAAATTTGTCTCTACAACTCCTTGTAAATTCTTCATATATCCGTAGTAAGGATCACCACCTATTCCCTCAGAATCTCCTCGTTGGATTCGCTCATAACGCCTCTTCGCATCTAAATGATCAGAGGAACCCGGTGCAGGAATCTGACCAAAAACGTCATAAATAATCAGATTACGTTATTTATTCTTCACCGATGCAATTAGGATGGATGAGCCTCCTAATGCGCACCCTACCTCCAAGAAGTCACCCTCTATACGAAGCTCTTCGATTCTTTTGCAGGAATTCATTATTTGTAAGAGTCTTTGATTGGATAAATACGTTAGATTTCTAAAACGAATTTCTCGCAAAATCAATCTTGACGCACGATCTAACTTGAATAGAGTGATTAACAACTTTATCTTATAAATCACTCTTTGAAAAACTGAAGCTACAAAAGATGACATGCCTCTAACCTATCATGATCATCATTTTGATTGACATAAAATATTGACTACGACCTAAGGTGTCATCACCATTACGATATGACATCGACTATAAAGTTCCTTATATAAATCTCGAGGCAATCATTTAATTCCAATGGAATGAAATTAAAACACTTCACAAGTTTTTGCGGATTGATTGTGTTCTGACTTATAAGTTGACTGACATTTGGAATATACTTAACTTTAGGAGCTTCACCCACCATAAACATAGAAATTCGAGATATTAAATCATTTGTAGAAGTACCAATTCCCGTTCCAATATTCAGGATTCTACAACTGCTATAAAAATCTCTTGAAAAATCCTTGGAAAAAACCATGGCTAAAATTTTCATCAGATCACTTACGGATATGTAATCTCGAGTCTCATTTCCATCACCATAAATCTCTAACTCTTGACCGAGATACAAGTTACGAATGGTGCGATTAGTTATATCGTCAAAACCATAATTACCGTACAAATTTGTAATCCGAAAAAGGATTGTATTGGATGGAATCAACTCAGTTATCTTTTTTTCAATCTCCAACTTATCGCGCCCATATTGGTTAATCGGTAATGCGGCATTGAAATCTTCAGAGAAATCAATTCCTGAGCCATAAACTGCTGCACTACCAAAATAAATGACACTACTAGAAGCATGTAGATTGCCAACTAATTTTAAAAGCAGATTCTCTTTCTCAACATTTAAAGTTCTCCAAAAAATTAATACAATGTCGTACTTTTCAACTTTGTCATCAAAAGAACTGTAATTATGAATAGCTTCAATATTGAGGCAAATCTCTGATCTGTAATTCTCTGCGAATACATCGACATGAAAGTTGTTTTCATAAAAAAACTTCTTGTGAACTTGACTAGACAGCGCACCATAGCCCAAAAAAAGAATTCTTTTCATTTAAGTAGTTTGTCCCTGCAAGTACTGGAGTAACATAATTTCATTTACAGGGTTTAAGTTGGATAAGAGCTCTTTGTCTAAACTACTTTCATCTCGGAAGTTTGCACCAAAAATCTTGGAGTTCGTGGTTTTGATTAGTTCCTCAGTTTGACTCGACAATATTTCATGCTTTTTTTCTCCTGAACTTAATCCGATCTCAATTATCTCAATGTTTGCATTGGACTCACTTATCATTTTTTCGGCAACTTCAAGCAAAGAAATAGGCTCTCCCATGTCGAAAATATAGAGTGAGTGTGAATTCATCAAAAGAGAACACACGGAGAGGTATGCAGCTTGTCTCGCACTCATAAAGTATCTAGATACTTCTTTAGAGGAAAGGGTGAGTGGCCCTCCATGTTTGATTTGGCTTTCAAATGTTTCGATTACACTCCCGCGTGAAGCGAAAACATTTCCAAATCGGCAACTAACATAGTTTCGACCAGAGTCCTTGGATGCCTTGGCCGTGATCAATTCTGCAAGAAATTTAGAACGCCCTAAGACACTAGTCGGTTCTGCGGCTTTGTCTGTCGAAATGTTCACGAAATTATTAATATCATTTCTCATCGAGATGTCTATTAGATTTTTTGTCCCTAAAATATTCGTAGTTAGAGCTTCTCTCGGTTGGACCTCCAAAACTTTCAAGTGCTTTAATGCTGCTGCATGAATTATGTCTGTGGGCTCAAAGCTATCAAATGCTGTTTGGATACTTTTCGGATCCTTGATATCCAAAATACTAAAGCGACCTTGTGGGAAAGGATTCAAGGCATCTAGATCAAGTGAGAGGCTGTGGAGCCGACCTTCGTCATGATCCGTGGCCATAAAAACTACATCACTTAAAACGCTTAAAACTTTAACGATCGCTGACCCTATACTTCCGCCCGCACCAGTTATAAGAATTCTTCTACCAGACAACATCTCAATTTGGGCCTGGTCAAAAGCGTCATTCCCGACTTGTGCATTGAAGAAATTTAGATGGAAATCCACACGGTAAATATATCCGGAGATTCTGAATATCAGAGGTCATTTACAGGTAGACAAAAGTTCATGATAGAGTGCCAAAATCAATCGGCCCTTTGGGTTCTTCATGGCTAAGTCGATTAGGGTAACACCGTGAGCTTTCATAGCGATATGAGTAAAAACCCCAATTCCCTACGAGAGTTTATTCACGTCACCGAGGCATTAGGTGGCGGTGTCCTAAAGGTTTTGACTCAGTTAATCGAAGTTCAAAGTGATGAGGGTTACAAGACCACTTTGATTTACCTACAAAGAGCGGACACTCCGAGACTAGAAGAGTTAAAATCTAAATTTCTGACAACGCAGATTCATTGTTTGGGTGATAGCTCTATATTAGGAATGATCAAGTTATCTTGGGTTCTAGTAGGCAAAAAATGGCAAGCAACATCTTTTTTTCACTTTCATTCTTCTTGGGCCGGTTTCTTAGGACGAATTGTTATCCAAATTTTCAAGAAAAATAAAATGTTTTATTCACCCCACGGCTATTCATTTCTACGAACCGATATTGGAAAATTGTCTCGAATTAGTTTCCAGAACCTGGAAAAAATGTTGAGCAAAATTTCCAGGGCACGGATAATCGCCTTCGGTAAGCATGAAGCAAGTCTTTCAAAAAAAATGAAGGCAAAGGATTTTGTAGAAGCGAAGCACTATATAGAAGTTTCCGAATGTGACCAACCTCATCAAACTGTAAAATGTCTGAAGAAGGAAATGATAATTATATGCGTTGGAAGAATAACTAATGCAAAGAGGCCTGAGCGATTTGCCGAACTAGCGCTTCAGCAAAAAGATCATGCAAATTTAGTATGGGTAGGAGATGGAGACTTATACCTAAAGAGAAAACTTATCGATTCCGGCGTCGAAGTAACAGGTTGGCTAACCCCTGCAGAGGTGTCTCAAAAGATGTCAGAGGCCGACATTTTTATGTTGTTGAGTGACTGGGAAGGCCTACCGTTTTCAGTTCTAGAAGCCATGACTTTTTCTTTACCAGTCATTTTATGGAATTTCCCTGGGGCTAGTGATTTGGTCTCAGACAATTTTAATGGATTTGTTTGTGATTCAATTGAAAGTTTAAAAGAATCTTCACTAAATTTGATTCAAAATCCCAAGCTATTGGAAGAATTCGGGCAAAGGGCAAAAACAAAGGTGCAATCGGAATTTTCTAAGGAGGAGTATCAAAAGACTTGGAGAAGTTGGTATCTATAGCCTTATGAAATGCTTAATGCTCCAAAATCTCCATGATTTCCACTATCTATCGAGAGATAATTCAGATAAGTTATTCGGGTCTAGAGCCAAATCTTATTAAACTTTGATTAGCACAACAAAAGGGGATTGTATGAATAAAGATTGGAGCCAAATTTGGGAAAGGCTTTCCGAAGGCATGGCCTTAAATCCTGGAAGAGAATTAAGGCATCAGTGGGTGCTGAAGAATATTCAGCAAGGGAAAACATTAGATTTTGGTTGTGGCGACGGAACACTAGTTGCAAAGCTCGTCTATTTAGGGTGCGACGCTTATGGGTTTGAGCCCGCCGAACAAGGCGCGCGACTTGCTCAACAAAAGATTTGTGGAAATGAGGAAGAAGAAAAAAGAATAATTCAAGATTATTCACAAATCCAAAAAGTAAGTAAAATATTTGAAAATATTATTCTTTCTGAAGTTCTAGAACATGTTGAAAATCCCGTCGATTTTCTCACCAATTTCGTTTTACCGTTTGCAGACTCAAACACAAAAATATTGATTACCGTGCCTTCCGGACCTATCAGTGAATTTGATAGATTTATCGGACACCATCGGCACTACACAAGAAAAATCCTAGCAGGTCAAGTGAGTCTGAGTCAGTGCACTCTCATTGAGTATAGAAACATAGGATTTCCCATAGTTAATATTGTTCGGATTTGGTCACTTATTCGTGGCAAAAAACTCGTAACTGACCTAGAAAATCATCAAGCCAAGAAGAATTATGCGTTTATTGTGGGTGCTCTACGGCCCTTTAAAGCTATGTCCAGTCATTACAATAAACTGGGTTGGCAAGTAGTTGCAATAGTGAAGAAGGGATCGGAAGAGTGACTTAGAATTTAACTTGAAAGCAGTATCTTTCATATAAAACAACGAGATTTTACCAAATGACTGTCCTAAGAAAAGCTATGGAGACTTCTAAATGAAAGTTTTAAGAGTGAAGCAGTGGTTAAAAAACTTCTTACTTTTTATAGCGCCCATATCTGCGGCGGTCGAAGTCAGCTTGTCAAGCATCTATGTAGCGTCTAGAGGATTCATAGTTTTTTGTGCAGTATCTTCCATTGGATATATCGCCAATGATTGGACGGACAGAAAACGCGATCGGTTACATCACACAAAAAGAAATCGACCAATAGCGAATGGATCTGTCTCTACAAAACAGCTAACCGGTTACGTGGTCACCCTAATTCTAATTGGGGTTGTAGTTTCGCTTTACTTAAGCATGAGCTTTAAACTCATAGTATTCACTTACCTATGCAACACTTTTCTGTACAGTTTTTACTTCAAACATTATCCAATAATCGAAATGATAATGGTCTCCCTTGGTTTTTTCTTAAGACTCTTAGCAGGAGCTGCTTTATTTGATTTGGAAATTTCAGAATGGTTTTACTTAATCTCTATTTTTGGATCTCTTTTCATCGTCGCGATAAAGAGGAACAATGAAGTGAAATTGAGCTCAAACAAACACTTTACAAGAGAAGTTCTAAGGTTCTATACTGTTGGCTTTCTCGAATCGCTTATCTCTGTTTTCTTAACATTGACGATTATGACTTATTGCTTATGGGCCTTGAGTTACAAAAGCGGGAATGTCCCAATATCAATTTCCATAATTACTTTTCTAATTTCCATGCTAAATCTCTTTTTTCAATCTGTGATTCCCATCACTGAAGCTCCTGAGGATTTTATCTTTGGAGATAGATTGACTAGATTCTCTCTATTAACAACTTTTGCTCTTGTGTCTGTTGGTATCTATCTTGAATAAACGGAAAAACCATGCCAGCACAGCAATTTCGAGGGGCAATGGCCTGGAAAGAATTACTCGCGAGAACAAGCGATTCCCAGCGCCCTTTTTTATTCTACTACTTTTGTCATTTATGACTCAAGTGATTTTTCTAAAAAATATAGAATTTAGTAATGATTCAAAACTTCTCTTGGAACTGGCTAATAATCCATTAGATCGCTTGCTCGGAACTGCAAGTGATTTCCAAATGCCCCCACTTCTGGGTTTCTTCTTGATGCCGTATAGAGTTTTTCTCTTTCTCGGTTTGAATGACTACGATTCTTTAAAGGCTCTACTGGTAATCTATGCCTCTGTCGCAGCTATACTCTTTAAGCAAACATTGTCCGCGTTCCAGATTAAAAATCAGGTAAAAATTGAAGTTATTTTCTCTATTTGGCTAATCTCAATTTCCTTCTTTCTGGTTCAAGAGGATGTTTTAGGAACGATATTCATTATCTTGTTAGTTTATTTCTTAAAGAAAGATAGAAATGTTAAAGCAGGATTGATCATCGGATTAGGAGCATCTATTGGTAAGGTGTTTTTCATTCTTCTAGCCATACCTATCGCTTTTTACTTAATTAATAAATCAGGATTACGGAATTCAATAAATTACATTTCTTCCTTTGTATTGAGTTCATCTTCTTGGTTAATTGCTTCGTACAAGACTCTTAAGGAACAGAAAAATACGATTATAAACTTTGAATTGCCGATGTATTTTTCCTCTAATGGATGGTCAACATTGTCCGACTTATCACAATATTCGGATTCTTTTCTCAGATATTTAAGTTACACCTGCTTAACACTTTCAGTTATTTTCATCGTATTTTTGTCCCTCCGAGAAAGAGCGAACAACATTGCATTAATTGGTTTAATGGGTCTCTTTATCTTGACATTCTCTTATATGGTCCAGCCAGAGTATTTCTATTTGGTTTTGCCCTTATTTTTCTTTTTAGAAAAAACTAACGATTTTTTTCTCTTAAGTTCCCTGATAATTTCCGTCCTAGCTCAAAATCTTATGTTTGGATTAAGCTCTATCACATCAACAACTGGAAACACCCAAAAAATAGACTTTCTAGAAAAGTTGTCATCAAAAATTCAGTTCCTAAATCTGGACCACTTAACTCTGATAACTTCTTTGTTGGTCAGTATAATTCAAATAGCACTCATAGTTCGTATATTGTCTAAAATTTCAAATGAAATGCATGGGATATAGACATCCTTGTTTTTATCGGAAAATAGGAGGGAATTAAGAACTGATGAGTAGGCATCGAATTGAGTAAGTTAATTTTCACGTTTTGGGGAGGTACAAAACCAGGGATCTACGAGCAGCTTTCCTTCGCATCCTTTGATTTACTAAATAGCAATTTTGTTCTTTATACCTACGAGAATTTGGAACTAGATTCTGAATTCCAGATCAGAGATGCATCAGATGTTGTTCCAAAGGATGTTTACGAGGGATGGCAAGGCAATTTGGCCGAATTTGCAGACCACTTTCGTTTTTCTGCATTAAGGAAATTGCCAGCAGGTTCAATGTGGGCTGATGCGGACTGCATATGTGTGTCGGAATCATTTGAACCGAAGGAATATGAATTTTCGTGGCAAGGCCCGGCCAACAATTCGCTAATAAATACAGCCATAGTCTCCCTACCCCCTAACCATCCTTTGATTAGCGAACTGATTTTGGAGATTCCGAGGCTAATTGGAAAGCAATGGGGATCCACTGGCCCTGTTTTGTTCACCGAGAAGTTACAAAAATATGGTGTTGCATCTGAAGCTCAATCACATACGCGCCATTACGCGATTCGCCAAGATCAAATTGATTTACTTTTTGACCCGCTGAAACTCAATAAGGCGCAACAAGCTATAAATAATTCAGTCACGTTTCATTTTTGGAACGAAATGCTTAATATTTATGGGATTGACAAGAGATTTTTGCCCCCGAAGGGATCACTAATGGGTCTGTGCTTCGAAAGGTATCTCCCTAATGTAACTGGCCCAAGATTTGGATCGAAGTGGCTATGGAAATTTCGTGGGGTGATGTTAGCGCGGAAGCTTTTGAGGTTTCTTCGAAAATTATTTCCTAATTTTTTTTCTGGCAAGAAATTGTCAACTAACCTAAACAACTTGCAAAGAAAAGTAATGAATAAGGACTTCTTGTAGAACTCCACGCTATTTTAGCTAGAAAAAATCGTTCTATATGGTACAACCCCACCAAAATTAAAAATGCTAAATCCAAAATAGACAAATATTGCTAAAGAGATGAGAGATCTTGAACCAAATCGATTTTTGCGGGTATCAAAAATTTTTGGAATAAGAATCAAATAGAAAACTGAAAAGTACGGTTCCATCCTTCCAAATGATTCAGCATAGAAGGAGAGCAAGAACATCAGAACACCGAGGAAAAGAAAATAGAAAAATACTTTATTGTTCTTGTCGGTATTCATTTTCCATAAGACTAACAAAAGGAATACTTTAAACAGGATATGCAGGATCGTACCAAAGCCTGCGGTTTGTGTTTCTGCAAAGGACTCATATCTAGGATTCAACCTTGAGAGTATGCTTAAGGCAAATGCATTTTGAAGCAAGTTAAACAAGAAAAAACCAGCTAAACATGTTCCGATAAAAAGCCTTTTGGTGATTTTTCGATCGTAGAACAATATGTAAATTGCCGAAGCTAAGATTGCACTTGCATGGATACTTCCCGCAATAAAGAATAAAATGTAATGTAGGCGACCAATCTTTGATCTCATGGAAAGAGCGAAGAAACAAATTGCCAGGGCGAGTGACTGTCTCACGGTATTCAATGACATGGTATAGAAACATAAGAAGTAAAACAAGAAAAATCCATAGCCTATCTTGATGCCGAAATTTTGCATTGCCATCAAAGAGAGGAAAACTGTCACGAATGAACAAAGAAAGAAGAATACATAGGGCCTATCAAATAATTGTTTGAAGAAAAACTGGATAAGGCTAAAAAACAGTTCCTGAGGGTTGCTCTCAATCGAATTAGCAAGTGAACTTAAATCTACTGCGTCATAAAAATATAGATAAATATGATAATCGGTACCTACATAGTTTCTAATTGCCGCCACTACACCCAAAAGTGCAGAAATAAAAACAATCCTAAAAGTTGCTTTTTCATCGTGAAAATTCATGAAAGTATAATTCTCGCGTGGAGTACGATTCTCTTTATTGTACGCAAGATTTAAAAAACTTACTGCGACAGTAAACACGCCAAGTAAATAGTAAAATACCACTATAACAACCTACCTTGAGGATTGAATATTTGTATTAATCCCATCCGGGGACTATTGTGTTTTTTACTTGCTCTAAGGATCTCTTTTCATCAGAGAAAGTCTGAGATGTTTTGTGAAATTTTCTCGAGTAAACAATTCTGTAATTTTTGGTTAGAACTGCAATCGAAATGACTATAAAATTCACCAATAATCTGATTGCCTTCATATAAGCAAAGAACCTGATATTTGGATGTCTTGAATAAAAAAGAATCAATTTCAAATTGTAAAAGGTCGTTCGTAAAATTTTCAGGAATTTAGGAGAAGAGCTAACTCGGTAGTAGAGTGTTCTATCCGTAATCTTTGCGAAAGAACTCGATTCAAAGGTGCGCAACCATAACTCTTTGTCTTCAGTAAATCTCCATTTTGGGTTGTACGGATTCATCAATGCCCATTGTCTTTTGAAACACACAGTCGGATGAGAAAGAATTCCATTTTGCAGACAATCTTGAATCTTCAAAGGAAGTTTGGGCTCTCTGAATTCACCTTGCAATTCGTCTCTTTCATCAATTAGGAAAGCTTTGGTTCCCAATACATCAATGTTTGGGTTAGTCCTCATGAAGGCTACTTGAATGGCAAGTCTATCTTGAACCATGACGTCATCGGCGTCCATACGAATAATGTAATTAGAAGTCGCTTCTCTAATGATTTCATTAAGCCGGTTCGCTAAACCCATATTTGAGCTTTCTATTCTAACTTTTACTCTCGGATCTTGAATCTTAGAAGCTAGATCATTCAGTTCTGCATTCGCCCCATCTGAGACTAGGAATAGTTTCCAGTTAGTTAGAGTTTGAGCGAAAATAGACTTAACTGCAATCCTGAAATTTTGAGGAGATTCATTAAAAAATGTCATAGCGATCGCTACGTCGATATTCTTCTCACCGACCTCCTCCAACATACTTATCCCCTAACTTCGTGATCAGATTTTGGAGTTTTAGAGTGTTCAGTTCGTAACTGTTTCAGTAGTCTTCGATAGATTAGCGAAAACATGGCTACCAACAACAAGCTTGGTACCAAACCCATGAAGAAAATTGAATCTACACCACTCACTACATTTAGGTAAACAACCGACACCCCTATTGTACAAGTTATCATGAAAACCAAGAAAATGAACTTGGAGAGGGTGAAACTCCAAGAATTTCCGTGATTCTTACTTTGGCGATAGGAAATTACGAGCAAGACAAAACTATTTAATGCAAACACATAAGCAACCAACAACGCTGAGAAATTCGAAGCAATAATTACGGAAACTACTAAGACAACCTTGGAAGCATACGTTTGCCGTAACAAAAGTGATGTTTGTTCTCCTAAAATTAAAATCCAACGGTTGAAAGCGGTTGCTTGCCCAAAGATCATTGAAAATGAAAACGCCACGCAAAACAAACCCATGTGCGACCACTTTTCTCCAAGGAGGAATTCAATTAAATGAGAATGTGTGCCTATAAAGAAAATGTTTAAGGGGATAAACACCATAGAAAGCAGATAGAAGAGCTTAAACACCCTTTCACTCAATTCAGCTGTGGCGGTAGATGAATGTTTAAGCATTGGCAATGCCCAATTTCCTATCGTATCTACCAAACTCTGTTGAGTAGTAATGACCAGGCCAAAAGCTCGGGAGTAGATGCCTACCACAAAGGCTTCAAATCTTAATGTGATAACTAGAGTATCAAAGTTATTGCCTAACCAATTTAGCAGCTGTACCAGTCCTAAGTCTGTCGTAGATTTGAATTCTTGCAATGTTGGCTTTAGCCTGTTCGGTTTTAGAATCTTTAAATCAGCAAAGTAGCCCCTAAGTGCTAAATTAATTGATGAGGATGCTAGGTACTGAAAGACGAATGACATGGCGCCATATCCATTTGTTGCCATCCAAATTCCTAAAGCTGCGCCAAATGTTTGAGAAACAAAATCAATAAGTCCAAAAGTGAAAAATTTTTGCTGCCGAACTATGTTTGTGTGCAATTGGGAGCTAATACCACTCAAGAAGAGACTGACGGACAAAAGCCGAAGAAATGTCATACTTTCGGTTGCTATTTGCAGATCGATCAGTATGGAAGATATAACTAGGGTGAATGTGAAAATTGCGAAGCCGATTATTGAGGATATCCAGAAAAGGTTTGAAGCCATGACTTTGTCTATATTCGTCGACTGAGTAGAAGTTACACGTAAACCAAAATCCCTTATCAATTCTAGAAGACCAATGATCATTATTGAAATGGCGAAATAACCGACCTCTGTGATTTCCGTGAACCGACTAATAACAATGAAAGCGACAAATTGAACGGCTACCTTAAAAATATGAAGCAATATGACAGAAGAAGCATCTTTTTGATGCTTACTTGAAGTCATCTTCATTTATCAAAGTCCTTTGAATCGAATAGATTGGCGGAAATGCGGATTTCAAAAACTTTCTGATCCATATCTTTTGAATTCATTTCACGATTTCCACGTGCCATCCTGAAACTGCTGAATAAATTGATCAATAGGCCCGTAAGGAATTTGTAGTTTGTTGTCAGTGGGATGAAATATATAGGACTTGGTTATATCCTGGCGTTGAACTATTTGAATACCTATATCCCGAGCGATCTCGGTTGCACGGTTGTCTATAGCAATACAAATTGACCAGTCAGAGAGATTCAAAGCCAAAATTGAGGCATGCAACCTGGTCCCTAGGTGCAGATAACCTGTTTCTATCTTTGATTTAAATGCCCCTATGTTCCGTTCGAGTATTTCAATTGTTGGATCTAGTCGACTGATGTATTCAGCATCACCTACTCCTTGAGGCCAAAAGACGACTTCTTCATACTGAGACTTTAGAAGTTTTATAATCAAGCTATCTCTATCAAAATCTTGATGGTAGTCAGTCAAGGTTAGTACAACTCGATTTGGTCTTAGTGATGTATCTCGACGCTTTCGTAAGTTTTCAATATTCCAAGTAGTTGGACATGACGTCATAATCAAATTGCGCCCAAAACTTTTTGCTTTATTCAAGGTATAATTATCCCTAACTGAATGTTGGAAATTTTTATTAAGCATCCAACGGTAAAAATATTTAGAATAAACTGGAAAATTCTCATAACTACTCCAACCAACGCCGATCAGAACACACTTATTTCGGATCGCAAGAAACCTCTTCAAATCTAAAAAAAATGACTTCCTTAAAGGAGCGAGCCCGGTAAGAAGATTTGTCCCACAGATAAACCAGATGTCAATGCTTTGTGATTCACATTTTTCTTGCTTAGTCCATTTTCGGTGTGTTGGAAGTTTCAATTTTGGAACAATTTGAACTGATCGCAAAACTTCATTAATTGAATCCATAATTATTTGATCCCCGAGGTTATCGGAATCCAAGCTTGCATCTAAAAGCCCGACCCGGAGTTTGCTTGCGTTAATTGAAAAACTCCCTTTAGTAATATGTGGCCCTATATGACGAGTGTATCAAAACGAATTGCGAAATTCTCTCTAAGTTGTATGCGTTCAAGCCATCATTAAACAAGTAAAGGTAAATTCAAAAAGAGAGTTCGAGGGACTTCATCCGTCTGCGAGTTTTTTTCGTAACAACTCCCCCACTTCCAAAAATTGCGATTGATGAGGCTTTGTGTCGTGATGCTATTTGGCGAATAGCGATGCTATTAGCCTTGAGTTCTTCTAAGTGCCGGCTCATAGGTGAATTGTACTGCATTTGAAAAAAACTCCATCAAGGTCATTCAGGACTCATGTACGTGGGCAGAAGAGAATTATTGGATATTCCTTACTTCAGTATCAGTTATCAACTGTTCAGCTGTGAGTACTGTGAATAAACAACTACTCATTTTACTATGAGGTTATAAAGTTTTATTAATACTCATCAATCATGAAATGTTGATTCTTACTCATACATTATGAGTAGTAGCTACTCACTTCTATACTCGAGATCGATGAACATAACTAAATTAACTACATTCTTCAGAAAAGTTGTTAAAACTAAACTATTTCACTTTTCTTGCAAGTATGAGTCATTCTTGCATAATGAGTAATCGGATAACCATATTTGAATCGTTAAAGTGATCCCTTGCCTGAAAGAAGAACGCCGATTGTCCGAAAAATCAATGCAAAATCTGTAGCTAGGC